>CAEZYQ010000001.1_pt1 | contig 294270 bp, 286 predicted proteins | sample 7265561 | NCBI WGS metagenome assembly CAEZYQ01 (sample SAMEA6813939, study PRJEB35770) | uncultured Nocardioides sp. | biome: Freshwater; feature: Freshwater reservoir; material: water | place: Czech Republic | collected 2017-04-14 | depth 30m m | reverse complement strand
TACCTCGGACTCGAAGTCCTCGCCCGCTGCCGCGTCAACCCCGTCCCCACCACCGACACCGAGATCGGAGCCGACCAACTGCCAGCACTCACTGCCTGAACCCCCCAGCGAAGGAACACAGCGCTACACCACTAGCCGGGACTTGACCCGAGACCTTGTCCCCATCGCGACCGGTTCCCGATGAGGTAGCCCAACTCGCGCTCGTGCGAATCGACGCCCCGCAGGTCTACGTAACCGACCAGAACGCCACCGTGCTGAACGCCAAGACGCAACAAGTCGAGCGGCGGGTCTTCGATGAGAGTGCGCAGACGTGAGACGCGGTCAAGGTGAGTGCCTTCCTCCGACCAATCGGCGGCCAGCCGGAACTCGGGGTCGCGTCCCCATCCAGCGATGGTCTGAGCGTCGTCAGGTACCAAGGCGTTCAGCACGACCGAGGGCGTCGATTCGGGCATTACTCCACGCTACGCGCCGACCATCCGCTCATCGGCAGATGAGTGCCATCCTTCCGCCTCTGCCCGCGCCACCGCCGCGGCGGCACAGTCACCGTCGCGGGAGCGGTTCCCTCCCGCTGCCGGACACGGGGAAGACATGAGTGAGGAGACGGGGATGACGAACGGGAACGCGGGGCGGTCGAACGAGAAAGGTGTTAACGAGGAGATGCAGATGAGCGGATCAACGGAGGCCGAGAAGGTCGTCATCAACCACGCCTCTGGCGTGTTCATCGACCCCGACAACGAGGAGCAAGTGACGCTGCTGTGGCACCTGTACGAGAACGTCCAGATGCGGTACGCCGATGGGCCGGACGGTCTCGCTGAGGCGCTGCGTGAGTTCGCCGAAACCGGAGGTGGCACTGATGACTGACGAGAAGGACCGGAGCACGGTCCGGCCCCCGAGCCTGCCGAGGGTTTCGAGTCCCTGACCGACCCGGAGTCCCTTATCCCGCCCGACGAGCGCGAGAAGATGCAGCGCGACCCTCACCGGATCGCATGCATCCGGCGCAACCCGAATGGCGTCATTCCACCCGAGAACGTAGCGATCGCGGACCTCTCCACCGAGGACGACGCGGAGCGTCCCGGTGCGCATCGGTCGCGATGCCGGACACGATGTGTGAAACCGGGCAGACGCCCGGCGACCGAACCGAGAGGAGCCAGCGATGTCAAACCACAACGTGCTTGTTAAGGGCTACTGGCTCGACGCTGCCGCACCGAAGAGCAAGTGGAAGAAGTGCTGCCGCCACCACATCGACCTTGCCGAGTTCACGCGGCCCACGCATAACGGACGCGACCATCAGTGCCCTAACTGCGAGCGTGTGTGGCGGTACCGGGGCGAGCAGGCAGACGGCCAGGGAACTGTCACCTACCGCTCTCGCCGGTGGCCCGGCGGAGGTAGGCAGGGCGCCGAGCGTGACACCTGGCTGGGCGACGACGACTCGGACATGTGGAACTGGGTGGGCGGCTACTAGCGACTGAGCAAGAGACACCACCGTTGCGCCAAAGTCCGAGCCTCGGCTCACATTGCCCGCTCAACCCTCTGGCTGACGATATGCGGGGACGCCATAAGGGCTAGTCCCGCGAGGGCCGACTGTTCGCCTCTGACTGGAGCCATGTCCGGTTCGCACGAAGAGCATCGTTGATGCCGTAGCGAACTGCGAGTCGGATGACCCAGAACGCAGACCACAGCACGAGCAGCGCCACGACCGCGAAGGCGACCGCGGCGCCCCAGCCTTCATCCGAGAACATGTCGGCCATCCTACGGATGGCCCGATCTGCTTCTACCAGTGGAACTGTCGGTGCTCGTGCCTACGGTCCCTGTTGTCGCCTCCTCCCCTCGGCGGCACAGGAGAGATCGTGGACACTCAGCGGCCGGAACGCCCCGAGCAGAGTCTGACCGGGCTCACTGCCGCTGCCGTCTCGGTCGAGTCACTCCCATCGACCGGCACCGACGTCCCGGGCCTGTGGATCGTCGCGACCCGGTCGGGCACCCGCTACGTGATCGTCGTTCCGCCGGAGGGCCACGCACGCGTGAACCGGGTCGCCTCGTACGGCTGGTCCCGCAACGAGTGGCGACGGCTGTACTACGGCGTCTCCAAGCGTCGCGAACGGTTCGAGGAGCCGTTGGTCCCGGCCGAGGTGGGTGCCCGCATGCACGTCGACATGGGTCCGTCGCACCACGACTACTACGGCTCGACCGAGGTCGTCTCGATCCTGTCGTACCCGCTCCCGGCACTCCTGTCGGTCGATGAGGTGGAGTCCTACGCCCACGCGGCTATGCGCGACTCCACGATCGAACGTCTCGCCGCCGCCTACCGCGAGGGTCGAGCGGACGACGCGGCGCTTGCCGAGGTCTGCGAGAAGACCGGCATCGCGCTGGCCGAGGTTCGGGAGCGACTTCGATGAGCGACGACCCGCACCTTGACCGCCTGCCGCGCGGCGCGACCGGCGACTGGGAGATCGTCACCGAGAACGGCACCCGCATCCTCCTCACCGGCCTCGGGACCGACGACCCACGCTGGTGGCGTGTTCCCGGCACGCCGGAGTCCTCGCGTGCCTACTCGGACCGGCCGTACCGGCTCGCGGCGCTGCGGGCGCTTCCCGACGAGGACACCTGGAGTGGCGAGCCGCCGACCGTCGGCATGCGCGCCACGATCGGGCAGGGGCAGTTCAGCGACCTATGGCACACGAGCCGTGTGGTCGCGATCAGGCGCATCGACGCGACCGAGCCGCTGCTCCTCCCGGGCTTCCTGGTAGCGGAGCGTCTCGGGCTCGACGGGGACGCGATCCGCGAACGGGCCGCCGAGCGACAGGCGGGCGAGGCCGATGAGTGAACGCGACCGGTTCGACGTGCTCGCCGAGCGCCTCGGACCGACCGTGACTGCCTTCCTCTCGTGCGCCCAGGACGCGACCGGACGAGGTGCCGACCCCGAACGCCTCGGGGCTGCTCGCGCCGCATGGGCCGAGATCACCCGGACTCACAGCGACGACGTGGCGAGGAACTGGTTCATCGCGGCCAACCACCGTCTGTCCGGGGCTGCTCCCGAGGAGAGGCTGCGAGAGGGCCACACGAAGTCCGTGATGAGCGCCGCGCGCGGATTCGCGGCGGGCGAGGTGATGGGCGCATGAGTGAGAGCGACGAGCCGATGACGGCGGCCGAGCGGCAGACCTTCCTCGACCTCGGTGTGCCCGCTGCGCTGCTCGACGCCGACCCGGCCTCCCTGGCCGCGGCGCTCCGGGAGGACACGCCCACCCACGACGCGATCGCAGAAGCGCTGCGCAAGCGCGCCGCGGCGATCTTCACCCCCGAGGTCTACGACTCCTGGCTCGACGGCGAGAACGACTACTTGGAGGGAGCGCGGCCGCGGTACGTGCTGGCCCGTCGGCGGTACACGGCCGTCTTCGAGGCGCTGGCGGCTGAGGAGCAGAAGGTGTGGGGCTCATGAGCGACTACCGAGGCATGACCGCGATCGAGAATGCAGTGCTTGCGAACCTGCACCCGGTCAATGCTGACTGCTACCGCCGAGGGTGCGTGATTCACGCCCCGTCCGACCACCCGCTGCGTGACGCTCCGCTTTACGCCATCGGGACCGACTTGTTCCGGGGGTGCGAGCACCTGGACCTGTCTGGCGGCGAGCCCGAAGGGCTCCACCTGGACCCGGACCACATGAACTGGCTCCAGGGCCCGACGCGTTGGGAGGGCTGGCAAGCACGGTTCTGGCACGGCGGATGCTGCCCCCAGCGGTGTTGCGAGGCGCACGGCGATGAGTGACGTGCAGGCACCGGCGCTGCTGCCGAACGACCCGCCGGGCTGGTCGGACCTGCCCGCGGGCTGGGTCGGGGTCTTCAACGCTGCGGTCGCCTACCTCGACGAAAACCTGGAGGGCTGGCGGGTAGTCCAGGTGAAGCAGAAGTACGCGGCGCTGCGCATCTACTACGACGAGCCCGAGGGCACCGACCGGGACACCGTACGCCGCGTGAGCCGCGCCATCGACGAGATCCTGGCCGAGAGCGAACGGACGTGCGAGGTCTGCGGACGCCCCGGCGCCCTGGACCAGTCGAACCGTTACTGGTGGCGCTCGGTCTGCGAGGAGCACCGGGGCAGCATCGAGACGCCCGAGGCGGAACTGCGCTGGCGGGAGGGGACTGATGGACCGGCCTGACGCCGGGACCGTCTGGGTCCTCACCGGCTACGACAGCGAGTTCCTGGCGGTGTTCGCGACTCGCGAGGCAGCCGAGGAGGGCAGGCCCCTCCACATCGAAGCGGACCGCCGCCGGTGCGCCGCCAGCCCGATGGAAACAGTCCGCGACACGCCCTGGACCCCGCCCGACACGGCCGTGTTCGAGGCATCCGTACACGAGTGGCCGCCGCCGTGCGCCGGGCTGAAGCCCCGATGCGACGGTGGTGACTGAGCAGTTGCGCGCGGTCGGGGCGATGGCGCTCGGGCCGGGAGGTGTCGTAGCGGTAGCGGGGGAGTGGTGAGCCCCTGACGCCCCGTGTCGCTCCGCCACCTGGCCTCCCTCGAAGCGCAGTCGTTACTCACGACCTAGGCGACGGGGAGCGGGGCTAAGGCGCTCGCGCTCGCTCGCCTGATGACGAGAGAGCCACAGATGCAGCAGACGGAGTACGAAGCCTCGACCGCGTGGTCGTCCCTGGACCGGCTGAAGGCGCTGATCGACGAGGGGCTGGACCCGCAGGACGAGGACGACCGCTACGCGGTGCGCCGACTCGTCAGCGCCACCGAGTTGGCTGACCTGCACCGAGGGGCGGAGCCGACGCTCGTTGAGCCCGCGCACTTGAGCGCGGTCCAGGACGCCATCCAGCAGATGGTCAACGGAATCGATCAATACAACCAGCAACGCCAGCGCAACCGTGGACACCTGACGTCGGCTGCCGCGTCGCCGGTCGTCAACTTGGTGACCGCGCTGCTGACTCACTTCCCTACGCCTGGCTACAACGAGGTCACTGGAGGCATGCGCGGAGCGCTCACCCGGTACCGCGGACTCGTTGACCAGCAGGTCGCCGCACTCGACGCCGACGTCGCGAGCCTGCGTGAGCATCTCGCCTCGACCAGGCAAGAGAGCGCCGACGCAGCGGCCAGCGCGGGGGAGCGGCTCACTGAAGTCGAAGCGACGGTCGCCGAGCACGTCGAGCGTTTCGCCACCCTGACGGACCAGGTGCAAGCGCAGATGTCCTCGCAGGCCACACAGTTCGCCGAGGAGACTGCCCGCCGTGACAAGGCGGCCGTGGAGGCGGAGGAGGCGCGCAACGAAGCACAGGCGGAGGCGCCGAGCGATCTCGCCGACGCAGCGGCCGAAGCACGTGCTGCGGAGAAGACTGAGGCCGAAGAGGTCTTGACAGCGCTGCGCGAGCACGAGCGCAAGGCGCAGGAGATCCTAGGTTCGACAGGACGGCATGCTCGGTCTGGCGGTTACGCCCAATGGGCTGAGCACCAGGGGAGGGCCGCGTTCTGGTGGACCGTCGCCGCTGTCGGAATCGGCCTGGGGGTCGTGGCGGGGCTGATCTGGGCCATGTCGTCCGCAGCGGACGACTCGATCCAGTTCGTCGTCTACAAGATCAGCGTTGGCGTCCTGGCGGCCGCCGTAGCCGGATACGCCGCCAAGCAGGCCGCCGAGCACCGCACTCAGGAACGTCGCTACAAGCGGCTCGCTCTGGACGTCGCCACAGTGGAGCCGTTCCTGGCGACACTGGAGGATCCCGGAACGATCCGCAGCGACTTCGCCAAGCGGGTCTTCGCACCCGAGATCGATGCCGAAAGCGAGACTGGAGACAAGGAGCCTGCGTCGAGGTTGTCCATCAGCGAGATCATTGAACTGCTGCGGGCAGCGCGCGGCTGAGCGTCCGCTCGGGGCCCCGATCGATTAATCCCACGACACGCGCGACCGCGTTGTGGGTTGCTCAGGTAGTTGGAACGATTGCTCAACTTCGCTGGAAATTGCTCAACTTCGCTGACAGACGACACGTGGAGGAGGCCCACCGTGGGCCTCGATCCGCATGACTTGACATAATGTCGCTTATCGGCGAACCATCCAGGTACTTTCGCGCCGAGGTCGGCGCGCGGTCGCAGGGTCCTGTCGTGCACTGGATCTGGAGGTCCTGGACCGCACAGGCTTCCGTGCAGGACCTCCAGTCGGCCGGATGACGAGTCATCGCGGTGACCGTCGGCGCTGGCTCTCTCTGCTCCGCCGGCCTTGCCTGGAAACAGCCACCGAGCGGCGGCACCTCAGACTGGGGTCATGAGCGACGTGCAGCTGCGCGAGTGGCAGGACGACGACCTGCCCGCCATCGGCCGCCTCCACGCCCTGAGTCGCCACCACGCGTACGCCGACCTGGTCGACCCGGTTGCGCTCGCGCGCGTCTCCCCCGCGTCCCAGGAGGCGGTGTGGCGCTCGCGCTGGACCGACCTGCGCGAGCGCGCCGGCCAGGGCCGGCCGTACGTCGCGCTCGTCGCCGAGGTGGACGGCGGACCCGTGGGCTTCGCCGTCGCCTTCGCGCTGGACCGGCCCGACGGCGGGTCCGGTGTCGAGCTGAACGCCCTGCACGTGCTGCCCTCGCACCACGGGACGGGCGTGGCTCAGGCGCTCATGGATGCTGTCGTCGCCGCCCTGCGCACGTGGGACGTCCCGACGGCGCACCTCCTCGTGCTCGAGGGCAACGCCCGGGCCGAGGCGTTCTACCGGCGCACGGGCTGGGTGCTGCGAGGCCCGGCAGGGACGCACGACGTGGGCGGCGCCCCGGTGCCGGTCCTGCGCTACGAGCTGCGCCTGCGCTGACTGCGACGCAGGGCGGACCTCAGAGCGGCTCGCCCTCGCAGCAGTTGGCCTTGAACTTGCACGAGGGGCAGAACCAGCGTGTCGCGAGCGGGTCGAACTCGTGCCCGCACGCCATGCAGGAGTAGTAGCCGGTCATGGACGCCCAGCCTGCCACTGCGGGCAGTCGTCGGCGGCGCGACGCGCGCAGCGTCGTACGACGTCGGGCGGGTGCGCACGCGCGACGTCCCGCAGACCCGGGTGGGTCTGCGGGACGTCGAGGTGGTGCGTCAGGTGCGGGTCAGGCGAGGTGCGCCCGAGGGCTCACTGCTTGACGAGCTGGCCGCGGATCGCGCCGTTCGGGAACGCCTCGTTGTGCACGTTGACGTAGTAGTCCTCGGGGTTGGCCAGGATCTCGGCGACGGTGGTGAGGGGCTCGCCGTCCTCGCCCGTGGCGAACTTGCCCTCCTCGCCCTCGGTCAGGCAGTCGCCGGCGGTGCCGTCGGCCGGCGGGGCGAGGAAGGCCACGACCGGGCCGTTCTCGCCCTCGGCGCCCTCGTGGATGTGGGCGCCCGTGGCCGGGCCGATCTTCTTGACCAGCAGCGAGTAGCACAGGGTGTTCGCGTCGCCGTCGATGCCGAAGACCACGGCGCTGCCGCGACCGTTGCGGTCACCCACGATGCGGCGGTCGGACATGTCGTCGACCTCGTTCTTGCCGTTGAGGCTGGCCTTCGCGACGGTGTTCTCATGGCCGGCGAACGCGCTGGTGACCGGCAGGGCGATCGAGGCGGCGAGGGCGGCGGCACCGAGGCCGGCGAGGGTCTTGCGCTTGGCGTTCATGGGGTCTCCTCGTGTGGTGTGGATCTCTTCCGTGCTGGATTCGGAGCGGGTCGCTCATCCGATGGGGTGAAACCCCGGCTGGACACGATGGAGCAGTGCCAGAGGGTCACACCATCCACCGGCTCGCCCGGCGCCACCAGAAGCTGCTGGCCGGCGCGGAGGTCCGCGCGAGCAGCCCCCAGGGGCGGTTCGCCGAGGGCGCCGCGCTCATCGACGGGGCCGTGCTGCGGCGTACCGACGCCTGGGGCAAGCACCTGTTCCACCACTACGGCGAGGCCGAGGACCTGGTGCTGCACGTGCACCTGGGGCTCTACGGCAAGTGGCGCGACGGCACCGGCGAGCCTCCCGAGCCGAAGGGCGCGCTGCGGCTGCGGTTGGTAACCCAGGACCACTGGGCCGACCTGCGCGGGCCCACCGCGTGCGAGCTGCTCAGCCCCCAGGAGGTGGCGGCCCGCACCGCCCGGCTCGGACCTGACCCCCTGCGCAAGGGCGCGGACGTGGAGCGGTTCCTCGACCGCGTCGGGCGCAGCCGAGCCCCGGCCGGCACGCTCCTGATGGACCAGGCCGTGATCGCCGGGGTCGGCAACGTCTACCGCGCGGAGGCGCTCTTCCGCGCCGGGCTCTCCCCCTTCGCGCCGGGACGTGAGGTCGGCCGCGAGACCTGGCAGGCGGTGTGGGACGACCTGTCGGTGCTGCTGCGTGCCGGTGTGCGGGCCGGGCGCATCATCACGACCCACCCCGAGGACCGGCGCCGCCCGGCCGGTCGCCCGACCCGGGCCGACGCGCACTACGTCTACGCCCGGACCGGGCTCCCCTGCCGCCGCTGCGGTACGCCGGTGCAGGCCGAGGTCATGGCAGCCCGGAACCTGTTCTGGTGCCCGGTCTGCCAGCCGGGCTGATCCGCCCCTCCGGATACCCGGGCGCTGCCGAATTCGCGTCTCTAAGGTGTGCGGCATGCAGGACGGGCGGAAGACGTGGGTCAGGGAGGGGCGTCTCGGCGCCATCACTGTCTCACTGCTGCTCATCGCCGTCGTGCTGGTCGTCCTGGGACTGGTGACCATCAGCGGGGCGCCCGGCCGGTCCTCGGACCACGTCGCGCTGGCCCCGCTCGACGCCGACGCGCTGCGCCTGGTCGGGTCACTGGAGATCGTGCTCGGTGGCGCCGCGCTGTGGCTGGCGCTCATGGCGGGTCTGGCTGCGTTGCAGACCGCTGTCTCGATGCGGGTGCTCGCGGCGCGCAGCGTGGACACCTCGCGGCTGGGCGGGCCGCTGCGCGACGGCCTCGACGCGATCGGTCCGCCGCTGGCCAGACTGGTCGGCCTCGAGCCCCGCCCCAGCCGGGACCTGCCCAGCCTCGTGCACCCCGACGGTTACGCCGGACACAGGGTGCACGTCACCGTGCTGGTGCCCGCTCACGACGAGGAAGCGGTCCTGGCGGCCACGCTGATCTCCCTGCAGACCCAGACCCGGCCCCCCGAGCGGGTGGTCGTCATCGCGGACAACTGCACGGACGGCACTGTGGAGGTGGCGCGCGCCCACGGCGTCGAGGTCGTGCGCACCGTGGGGAACACGGACAAGAAGGCGGGGGCGCTCAACCAGGTGCTCGCGGTGCTGCTGCCCGACTGCGACGACCACGACCTGGTGATGGTGCTCGACGCCGACTCCACGATCGAGGACACCTTCCTCGACACGGCGCTCCGGCTGCTGCAGGACGAGCCCGACCTGATGGGGGTCAGCGGGCTGTTCTTCGGCGAAGAGGGGTCGGGCCTGCTGGGACAGCTGCAGCGCAACGAGTATGCCCGTTACCAGCGCCTGGTCGCGCGCAAGCTCGACCGGGTCTTCGTCCTCACGGGCACCGCAGCGGTGATCCGAAGTCAGGCGCTCGCCGCGGTGGCGGCCGCGCGGGGAGACCTCATTCCCGGCACCCCGGGCCGTGTCTACGACACCCGTGCGCTCACCGAGGACAACGAGCTGACCCTTGCCCTCAAGAGCGTCGGCGCCCGCCTGACCTCCCCCGTCCAGTGCCGGGTGACCACCGAGGTGATGCCGACCTGGCGTGCCCTGTGGCGGCAGCGCTCGCGCTGGCACCGCGGCGCGGTGGAGAACATCGCGACCTACGGTCCGACGCGTGCCACCGCGCTCTACTGGGGACAGCAGCTGGGGCTGGCCTACGGGGTGGTGGCGCTCTGGTCCTACTTCGTACTCGTGGCCGTCAGCCTGGTCTCCGCGGACCAGGTCACGTGGTCCTGGTTCTGGGTGGGCGTGGGCCTGGTCTTCCTGGTGGAGCGCCTGGCCACGGTCTGGCCCGCGGGTTGGCGGGCACGGCTCGTGGCCGCACCCGTGGTGTTGGAGCTTCTCTACGCCGCGTTCATCCAGATCGTCTTCCTCATCTCGCTGCTCGCCGCTCTCACGCGCCGCGAGGCCGGCTGGAACCACGTGGCGAGGCCCGTGCAGGGCCTGGCGGTGGTCCACCTGGCCACGCTGGGCATCCTGCTCCCCTCCTCGGTGCTGAGGACCGACTGGTACGCCGGGTTGAGCGTCTTCGTCGCCGTCAACACGTTGGTCTTCGCCGCTCTGAGCCTGCTGCACCTGATGCCCTCACCGCGCTGGTTGCCCAGCCAACGGCGGCTCACCCGCCGACGGGCGCTGCTGGCGGAGCAGGAGTGAGGGCCGCGTTGCCGGACCCGCGACTTGACGGGTCCGCCGCCCGGATCAGCTCGCGTCGAGCCGCGCCAGCTCCTCGCTGCTGAGCTCGAGGTCGGCCGCGGCCGCGGAGTCCTGGATTGACGACGGCCGCTTGGCGCCCGGGATCGGGATGACGCACGGGTCCTGGGCGATCTCCCACGCCAGCGCCACCTGCTGCGGTGAGACCCCGCGCTCGGTGGCGATCTCGGCGAACGCCGGGTGCGACTCCCCCAGCCCCTTGGCCTTGCTGAGCCCGCCGAGCGGGCTCCACGGCAGGAACGCCAGCCCCAGCTCGGCGCAGACCTCGATCTCGGGCGCGCTGGAGCGGAAGGCCGGGGAGAACTGGTTCTGCACGCTCACCAGCGCGTCACCCAGCACCGAGTGGGCCAGGCGAATCTGCTCGGGGTTCGCGTTGGAGAGCCCGACCATCCGGACCTTGCCGGCGTCGTGGACCCGCTTGAGGGTCTGCACGACCTCCTCGTAGGGAACCTTCGGGTCGGGGCGGTGGTGCTGCCACAGGTCGATGTGGTCGCCGCCGAGCCGCTCGAGGCTCTTCTCGACCGCGGACTCCAGGTGCGCAGCCGAGCTGTCGGTGTCCCAGCCCCCGCCCTCGGTGCGCAGATGCCCGGCCTTGGTGGCCAGGAACACCTGGTCGCGCACGCCGAGCTCGTCGAGCAGGGAGGCGATGAGCTTCTCGTTCTCGCCCTGCGCACCGGCTCCCTTCTCCTCGCCGGGCCCGTAGGCGTCGGCGGTGTCGAAGAGGGTCACGCCCGCATCGAGCGCGGCCCGCACGGTGTCGAGCAGCTGCTCGCGGGGCTGGGCCCCGGTCTGGTCGAAGGTCATGAGGCCCAGGCCCACGGCGCCCACCGTGACCCGGCCGACGGTGTCGTTGCCGATCTCTCGCGTCTGCATGAACCCTGTCTACCCAACGGCCCCCTCGACCCACCCACCCCCCGGGTGGGACCCCGGGTGCGGCAGCTCGAACCAGAAGCACGAGCCCGGTCCGTCGGGGTTCGGCCCGACCCCGACGGCGCCGCCATGCGCTCGCACGACCACGGCGACGGTCGACAGGCCGATGCCGTATCCCTCGGCGCGGGAGTAGCGCCGGAAGAGGCCGAAGACCGCCTCCCGGTGCTCGTCGGGGATCCCGGGACCGTTGTCGAGCACCTCGACCCGGCGTGCTCCGGGTCGGTCGACGGCCCGGATGCGCACCACGGGAGGTACGCCGGGGCGGGTGAACTTGCACGCGTTGCCCACCAGGTTCTGCACCACCACGCCGAGCTGCGCGGGGTCGCCCCGCACGACCCCGAGCGGCTCGACGAGGACCTGGGCGCCCGCGGTGCTCACCGTGTCGGCCATCCCCTCGAGCACCCCGGCCACGAGGGCGTCGAGGTCGACCGTGGCGACCTCCGGGGCCTGGTGGCTGGCCAGGCGCAGCACGGCGTCGACCAGCTCCTCGAGCCGTGCGCTGGAGCGCTGGGCCATCGCCAGCATCCGCCCGGCCAGCGACTCGGCGTCCAGGTCCAGCGCGTCCCTCGCCATCTGCAGGCTCCCGCGCAGGGTGAGCAGCGGGGTGCGCAGCTCGTGGACCAGCCGCGCGAAGTCGACCAGCGCCTCGTCCGGGGTCCCTGCCGCGTCCCGGTCGGCGTCCGCGAGACGCAGTGCGATGATCGCGGACACGTCCCGTGCCAGCACCTCGAGCAACCGCGCCTCCAGCGGCGCGAGCGCGCGCGGCTCGGTGCCGAAGAGGCACAGCCGTCCGACCGGGTCGCCGTCGGGGGCGTGCAGCGGTGCGCTGGCGTAGAACCTCAGGCTGTGGCGCCGGCCGTCGACGAACGGCAGGGTCGCCGTGCGCGGGTCGGTGGAGAGGTCCTCGATGCTGAAGACCCGGTCGTGCGGCATCGACCAGCGGCACACGGCCTGGTCGTGCTCGGTCTCGAAGGGTGCGGCGCCCGCGACGGTGGTGAAGCAGAAGGTCCCCGCGTCGAGCACGGTGACGGTCGCCATCGCCACGCCGGTCGTGTCGCGGAGCAGGTCGACGAGGTCCTGGAGGTCCTGGCCACCGCGCTCGAGGGCCTCGCGCACCTCGCGCGCCCTGGTCGGTCGCCTGGCTTCGCGCACTCCGCCCATCCATCGACCCCCTCCCGGTCCCTCCCATCGTCACCCTCGACCGACGTCCGGCCAGCCGTCTTCGACGGATCCCTCGCGGGAGGTCTGGACCAGTCGCCGTCACCCGGCCAGGAGGAAGACCTGCAGTGCGGAGACGAAGGCCTCCGGTTGCTCGGAGTGCACCCAGTGCCCCGCGCCCTTGATCGTCACGCTGAAGACCCGAGGGAACAGCTCCCGCATCCGGGCCTCGTGCTCGGGCCGCACGTAGGGAGAGCGCTCGCCGGCCATCCACAGCACGGGGTGGTCGAAGGTGCGGCCCGGCTCCAGCCGGTCGTCGGGGAACCCGCCGATCACCGGCAGGTCGCGCAGCAGCAGGTCGAGGTCGGCCTGCCAGCGGAAGCCCTCGCCGCTCGAGCGGAGGTTCTGGAGCAGGAAGCCGCGCACCCGCTCGTCGGCGATCGGGCCGGCCAGCTGCGCGTCGGCGTCGGCCCGGCGCTCCAGCGAAGCCAGGTCGAGGGAGGTGAGCGAGGTCAGGAGGTGCTCGAACTCCCCCGCCCCCTCGCTGGTGGTCGGGGAGATGTCGACCACGACCAGCCGGTCGACGAGCTCGGGGTGCCGCAGGGCCAGCACCATCGCGACCTTGCCGCCCATCGAGTGCCCGACCAGGTGCACCGGGTCGCCGTCGTACGTCGCGCGGAGCCAGGCCGCCACGGTGTCGGCGACCTCGACGTAGTCGACCGAGCCGGTCCAGGGCGAGCGCCCGTGGTTGGGCAGGTCGACCAGCGTCGAGACCAGCTCGGGCAGCAGCGCCTTGGCGACCTGGGTGAAGTTGCGCCCCTGGCCGAAGAGCCCGTGCAGGAAGACCACGCGCTCGCCGGTGCCCGGCTCGCCGATCTCGGTGTGGTGCAGCGCCGGCACGTCCTCGGAGGTCTCCTCGGTGGTCACCCGGCCACCCTAGGAGCCCTGGGGCACGCCGACCGTGCCGGGCATGACCCGTTCGGACCATGCGGCCTCCCCCGGAGGGACCGACCTCGGTCCCGATCGGCGCGTTGCACGCAGATCGCCGCCGCCGCGGCCGATCAGGTGCCTACCGTCACTCGTAGGGGATTCGTTCGAAGGACAAGGCTCATGTGGGACACCGTGCAGGACTCGTGGCAGGACCCGTCGTCGGGTCACGGCGCCGACCCGGAGGGGGCCCACCTCTCCCACGACCGGCCGTGCGTGCGGTGCGGCCACGCGATGCACACGTTCCTGGCCTGCGACGCGGCCTGCGGCTGCGAGCCCGCCGTCGTCAACGTCGCCTGAGCGACGCCGTCCTCCGACCGGCGGGTACGCCGGGTCGCGGACCGAGCTCGACCAGGGTGCGCCAGCGGGGCCGGGCGTGGTCGCCGTCGACGACCTCGCCCGTCGACCAGCGGATCCGCAGGTCTGAGCCGTCGACCTCGAGCACGGCCAGCAGGTTGTCCAGCCACGGACCCTGCGTCACCTCCCAGTGCAGCGGTGAGCGCGGCACGAGCCGCCCCAGCAGCCGCCCCGTCGGTCGGGCGCGACCGCGGCTGGCGAGCCGGATCCCCGCCTTCATGAACCACGGCAGCGGGTTGCGGATCGGCGAGCACACCGCCTGCAGGACCCGGCTGTGCGGGCCGGGTCGCTGCGCCGCCTCGGACGCCGGGTCGGGCCACGCCTCCGCGACGTAGGAGTGGTGCACGTCCCCGGACAGCAGCACCACCGAGTCCGGCGCCCGTCCCCGCCCGCCGGTGGCGGTCTCCACGAGCATCTCCCCCACCTGGCGGAAGCCGCCCTGGAAGGCCGCCCAGTGCTCGGTGTCGGCGGCTCGGCGCACCCACTCGCCCAGCTCGTGCCCGGGTCGGCCCAGGAGTCCCTCGGCCAGCGCCTCGGTGGTCGCCTCCAGGTGGTGCAGGCCCGGTGAGAGCAGGTAGGGCAGCGAGGTGCCGATGAGCAGGTGCCGGACGTCGCCGTGCAGCTGGCGGTCGAGCCACGCCATCTCCTCGTCGTCGATCATCGAGCGCCGCTCCGGCTCCAGCACCCGCGCTGCCCGGGAGTCCACGACCACGAGCAGCGCCTGCGGCCCCAGCTCGCGGGCGAAGGACCAGCGGTAGGACGCGGGCTCCTCGTCGGCGCGCTCGGCGAAGCGGTCCAGCACCGCGGAGAGGTCGAGCTCGTCAGGACCCTCGTGCTCCAGGACCAGCCGGTAGACGGGGTCGGTCGCCCGCTCGGCCGGGGACAGGTTCCCCAGGTGCTGGTGGACCCAGTAGGACGCCAGGGCACCGACGATCCGGTCGTGCCACCAGGACTTCTCGGCCATGTCCGCGCGCCAGCGGGCCGAGGTGTTCCAGTCGTCGCGGACGTCGTGGTCGTCGAAGATCATCGCCGAGGAGACCGTCGCGAGCAGCCAGCGCGTGGCCGGGTCGGTCCAGGCCAGGCGGTAGAGCTCGGCGTACTCCTCGTAGTCCTTCAGCTCCCACCAGGGCGCCTGCTCCGGGTCGCGGCGCGCGGCGATGAAGTCGCGCATCGCCTCGCTGGTCTCGTCGGCGTAGACCTGGTCACCCAGGAACAGCAGCAGGTCCGGCGCACCCTCCCGCGGCCCGTCCGAGGCGTCCGGGTGCGCCGCCAGGTGCATGCCGTAGGTGCGCAGCGCGTCGACGCCGAAGCTGGCGTGGTGCTCGGCGTCGTGCGGGACGCTGACCCGGCAGCTGCCGAAGGCGATCCGCAACGGCGCGCCGTGGTCGTGGGTGCGCAGCACCACGGGCGGGTACGCCGACGCCGGCTCGGGCCAGACCTGCCGGCCGTCCACGCGCAGGACGTAGGGGTGGCTCTCCCCCGGTCCCAGCCCGTCCACGGCCACCACGGCGTAGTGGTGCCCGTGGACCGCGAAGGTCGGGGCCGACCACTGCCGGTCCGCCACCTCGACGGAGACCGTGGCGGCGCGGTCGACCTCGACCCACAGCGTCGCCGAGGTCTCGTCGACGTGCCGCAGCAGCGGCCCGACCACGAGCTCCCCGGTCCCCGTCTCCCCGCTCATGCGCCTGCCTCCCTCCCCAGGGTGCGGCGGTTCAGCGAGCCACGTCGAGCAGCACCTTGACCGCGCGGCGCTCGTCCATCGCCCGGTAGCCGTCGGCCACCTGGTCCAGCGGAAGGGTCAGGTCGAAGACCTTGCCCGGCTCGATCTCGCCGGCGAGGGTCCGGGCGAGCAGGTCGGGCAGGTAGGCGCGCACGGGCGCCATCCCGCCGCGCAGCCCGACGTTCTTCTGGAACATCCGGCGCACCGGCAGCTCCACGCCGTGCGGGACGCCGACGAAGCCGACCATCGCGCCGGGCCGGGCCACCGCGAACGCGGTGCCCATGGCCTGGTCGGTGCCGACGCACTCCAGCACCGCGTCGGCGCCGACGCCGCCGGTGATCTCCTTGACCGCGGCGGCGGCCTCCTTGCCGCGCTCGGCGACGACGTGGGTGGCGCCGAACGCGCGGCCGATCTCCTGGCGCGGCTCGTGGCGCGACATGAGCACGACCTTCTCCGAGCCCATGGCCGCCGCGGCCAGGACGCCGCACAGCCCGACGGCGCCGTCGCCGACGACCACCGTCGTGCCGCCCTCGCGGACCCCCGCGGCGACCGCGGCGTGCCAGCCGGTCGGCATCACGTCGGAGAGCGCCATCAGGTGCGGGACGAGCGCGGCGTCCGGGCCACCGGGGCCGACGTCGGGGACCTTCACGAGGCTGCCGTCGGCCTGCCCGACGCGGGCGTACTCGCCCTGGCCCGAGGAGGTCATCGACAGGTCGACGCAGGCCGAGTGCATCCCGGCCGCGCAGTGGGCGCAGGTGTTGTCGCAGTGGTCGAACGGCACGACGACGAAGTCACCGGCCTTGACGTCGCGCACCTCCGTGCCGACCTCCTCGACGAAGCCGATGCACTCGTGGCCGATCGTCGAGCCGGCGACGATGTCGTTCTCGCCGCGGTAGGGCCACAGGTCCGAGCCGCAGATGCAGGCGGTGGTGACGCGGACGATCGCGTCGGTCGGCTTCTCGATGCGCGGGTCGGGCACGTCGGTGGAGAGGCGGATGTCACGGGCTGCGTGGATGGTCGTGGCTCGCATGCCGCGAGCATGGCACCCGGGACCGGGCCTGTCGCCCACCCCCCGGACGGCCACCCGGGACCGCCACCCCGGCCGGTGCGCGTGCAAGTTCTGTGCTATCTCACATGTGAGTTACCGTCGTCGTCATGACGGAGGGTTACAAGGGACGCATCGGCCTGCTGATCCGCGACGCGCGCAAGCACCGCGGCCTCACCCAGGCACAGCTGGCCGACCTGCTCGGCACCAGCCAGAGCGCGATCAACCGCATCGAGAAGGGCGCGCAGAACCTCTCGCTCGAGATGATCGCGCGCATCGGCGCGGCCCTGGACTCCGAGATCGTCGCGCTCGGCGCCGGCCCCACCCACCTGCGGATCACCGGTCCGACCACGCTGTCGGGCTCGATCGAGGTCAAGACCTCGAAGAACGCCGGCGTCGCGCTGCTGTGTGCGTCCCTGCTCAACCAGGGGCGTACGACGCTGCGCAAGGTCGCGCGGATCGAGGAGGTCAACCGGCTGCTCGAGGTCCTGGGCAGCCTGGGCGTGCAGACCCGCTGGCTCGGCGACGAGGGCGACCTGGAGATCATCCCGCCCAAGCAGCTGCGCCTGGACGCCATCGACGAGGCCGCGGCCCGTCGTACCCGCTCGGTGATCATGTTCCTGGGCCCGCTGCTGCACCGCGCCGAGACTTTCGACCTGCCCTACGCCGGTGGCTGCAACCTCGGCACCCGCACGGTCGAGCCGCACATGTCCGCGCTGCGCCCCTTCGGCCTGGAGGTCAAGGCCACCGACGGCAGCTACCACGCGCGGGTCGACCGCTCGGTGGTCCCGCAGCGCGCCATCGTGCTCACCGAGCGCGGCGACACCGTCACCGAGAACGCCCTCATGGCCGCCGCGCTGCACCCGGGCACTACGGTCATCCGCAACGCCTCGTCCAACTACATGGTCCAAGACCTGTGCTTCTACCTCCAGCGCCTCGGCGTCACGGTCGAGGGCGTCGGCACCACCACGCTGACCGTCACCGGCCGCGAGTCGATCGACGTCGACGTCGACTACGCCCCGGCCGAGGACCCGATCGAGGCCATGTCGCTGCTCGCCGCCGCGATCGTGACCGGCTCGGAGATCACCATCACCCGGGTGCCGATCGAGTTCCTCGAGATCGAGCTGGCCCTGCTGGAGGAGATGGGCTTCCGCTACGACCGCTCCGAGGAGTACGTCGCCCCAAACGGCCACACGCGCCTGGTCGACATCACCACCAAGCCGAGCGACCTGCACGCGCCGCTGGACAAGATCCACCCGATGCCCTTCCCCGGGCTCAACATCGACAACCTGCCGTTCTTCGCCGTCATCGCAGCCGTGGCCACCGGCCAGACGCTGCTGCACGACTGGGTCTACGAGAACCGCGCGATCTACCTCACCGAGCTCACCAAGCTCGGTGCGCAGGTCAAGCTGCTCGACCCGCACCGCGTGATGATCGAGGGGCCGACGCACTTCTCCGGCACCGAGATCGTCTGCCCGCCGGCGCTGCGCCCGGCCGTGGTCATCCTGCTGGCGATGCTCGCCTCCAAGGGCACCTCGGTCCTGCGCTCGACGTACGTCATCGCGCGCGGCTACGAGGACCTGGCCGAGCGGCTCAACGAGCTCGGCGCGCAGATCGAGCCCTTCCGCGACATCTGAGCCTGCCGACGCGCGATGATCGGCTCGTGAGCACTCCGGTGACGGGCCACGCCTACCTCGACGTCGCGCGCACGCACGTGCGCGACGGGGCGCGGTCGGTGCTCGCGCTCGCCCACCGCGGTGGCGCCTACCATCCCGAGGTCGAGGGCCTGGAGAACACCATGGCCGCGTTCCGGCACGCCGTGGACCTCGGCTACCGCTACCTCGAGACCGACGTCCACGTCACCCGGGACGGGGTGCTGCTGGCCTTCCACGACGCCGTGCTGGACCGGGTCACCGACCGTCGCGGTGCCGTGGGCGAGATGACCCATGCCGAGGTGCGCGAGGCACGGGTCGGTGGCCGCGAGGAGGTGCCGACCCTGGTCGAGCTGCTCGAGGCCTTCCCGGACGCGCTGTTCAACATCGACCTCAAGTCCGGGCCCGCGGTCCAGGCCCTGGCCGACCTGTTGAGCGAGCGCCAGGAGTGGGACCGGCTGCTGGTCGGGTCCTTCTCCCCCGGCCGGCTCGCGCGCTTCCGCCGGCTCACCGAGGGGCGCGTCCCGACCTCCGCCCACCCGTTCGAGGTGCTGGCGTTCCTGCTGCTGCCCGGCGGCCGCCTCGCCGACCTCGTGACCCGGCGTCGTGTTGCGGCCCTGCAGGTCCCGCACCGGCGTACGCTCCGGCTCGCCGGGGTGCGGATCACGCTGCCGGTCGTGACGCGTGGGTTCGTGCGCCGCGCGCACGCGGCCGGCAAGCACGTGCACGTGTGGACCATCGACGACCCCGAGGAGATGAGGGAGCTCCTCGACAAGGGCGTCGACGGCCTGTTCACCGACCGGACCGACCTGCTGCGCGAGGTGCTCGAGCAGCAGGGACTCTGGCCACGAGGTTCTGGGGAGGGACCCGCATGACCACGACCGACACCCCGACGGTGCTGACGCCGGAGCGGCGCCGCGAGCACCGCTCCTGGTACTTCTACGACTGGGCCAACAGCGCCTTCGCCACGACCGTGGCCGGGGTCCTGTTCGCGCCGTACCTCGTGGCGGTCGCCGGCGACGCTGCGGTCGGCGACCGCGTCGACGTCCTCGGCCTCGCCCTGAACCCGAAGGCGCTCCCCGGGTTCATCACCTTCGTCTCCACGATCCTCTTCGCCCTCGCACTGCCCGTGCTCGGCGCGATCGCGGACCGCACGGCCTACAAGAAGCACCTCATGGCGGGCTTCGCGTGGGTCGGTGCCGCCGCAGCGGCCTGCCTGTTCTTCATGACGGCCGACAACTGGCAGCTGGGCATGGTGCTGTTCATCGTCGCGAACTTCTGCTTCGGCGCCTCGACGGTCTTCAACGACGCCATCCTGACCCTGATCGCCACCCCCGAGGAGCGCGACGGCGTCTCGAGCCGCGGCTGGGCCATGGGGTACGCCGGCGGCGGGCTGCTGCTCGCGCTCAACTTCGCCGTCGTGACGGCGCACGAGACCTTCGGCCTCTCCGAGGGCATGGCCGTGCGGGTCAGCCTGCTCTCCGCCGCCCTGTGGTGGGCGGGCTTCACGATCATCCCCTACCTCGGCATCCGCAACCGCCCGCCGACCGACGTCGTGCCCTCCGAGGGGGGTGTCGTCCGGGGCAGCTTCGCCCAGCTGCGCGACACCTTCCGGGAGCTGCGCGACTACCCGGTGGCGCTGACCTTCCTGGTGGCCTACCTCTTCTTCAACGACGGCATCCAGACCGTCATCGGCCAGGCCTCGGTGTACGGCACCGAGGAGCTCGGCTTCGAGCTCGGGACGATGCTCGGGATCTACCTGCTGGTGCAGTTCGTGGCCGTCGGTGGGGCGCTCCTCTTCGGGCGGCTGGCGGCCCGACGTGGTGCCAAGCAGGTCATCCTGCTCGGACTGGGGATCTGGTCCGGCATCGTCACCGCGGCGCTCGTCCTGCCCGCCGGTCGGCTGGTGCCGCTGGTGCTGCTCGCGGTGGCGATCGGGATCGTCCTGGGCGGGACCCAGGCCCTGGCCCGGTCGTACTTCTCCCTGCTCATCCCCTCCGGCAAGGAGGGCGAGTTCTTCAGCCTCTACCACGTCATGGACCGGGGCACCTCGTGGATCGGCGCCCTCGTGTTCGCCCTGGTCGTGCAGCTCACCGACTCGTACCGACCGGCGATCTTCGCGCTCATCTTCTTCTTCGTGGTGGGCGGGGCGATCCTCACGCGCGTGGACACCGCGAAGGGCATCGAGCAGGCCCGCACCGGCGGGGTCCAACGCGCCTGACGGCGCCCGACCCAGCCTGAGAAAGGGCTGTGAATCGCCGCTGGACCACCCGCGGCGGCGATTGTCGGAATCTTCGGGCCCTCGCTACCGTTGAAAGTCTTCGGACGGCGGGGCACGCCACCGTCCGTGACGACGACTGGAGGGCTCACATGGCAGAGCGCACACTACGGGGAGCGCGACTCGGAGGCCAGAGCTTCGAGGACGAGCGCGGCATCGAGTTCGCCGCGCGGCAGCAGGTCGGTTTCCGCTGCAAGGCCGACCACGAGTTCGAGGTCACGATGTCGGTCGAGGCCGACATCCCCGCGGTCTGGGAGTGCCCGCGCTGCGGCGCCGAGGCCCTGAACGTCAGCGGCATCCAGCCCGAGGTCAAGGCGGAGAAGCCTGCCCGCACGCACTGGGACATGCTGCTGGAGCGGCGTTCGGAGAAGGAGCTCGAGGAGATCCTCAAGGAGCGCCTCGAGCTGCTGCGCGGCGGCGAGATCGGCCCCGCCCACCTGCACAAGGCCAACAAGAAGAAGAAGGCCTCGGCCTGACGCCTCCGAGCTAGCGCCCGGGCCCCTCGTCGGGGTCCACCACGTCGCCCCGGACCACCGGTCCGGGGCGACCTGCGTCTCCGGGGCCGCCGGCTCCCGGTCGGGACCCGAACGGGCCGGTGAAGGGTCTGCCCCCGCCGGGCACCGGGAGGACCCGGGCCGCCACCGTCCGTGCGAGCAGCGCGCGGAACAGCGGCCGGGTCACCGGCAGCACCAGCAACGCCCCGAGCACGTCGGTGGTGAAACCGGGCGTCAGCAGGAGGGTGCCGCCCACCAGCATGAGGGCACCGTCGGCGAGCTCGCGGTGCGGCATCCGGCCCTGCGTGAGCGCCTCGACCAGGGCGCGCCAGGCGCGGCTGCCCTCGTGCCGCACGATCGCGGCACCGACGATGCTGGCCAGCACCAGGAGCGCGATGGTCCACCAGGCGCCGATCACCTGGCCGACCTGGATCAGGACGTAGAGCTCGAAGAGCGGCAGGCCCACGAAGAGCAGCACCAGCACCCAGCCCAGGCGACCGCGACGGCGGCCTCCCCCGGCCCGCACCCCGCTCACCGGGACCGCACCCGGCGCAGCTGGTCCCGGCGCTCGCGCAGGCCCCAGGCGGTGATCCGCCGCAGCGACTCCGCGGCGACCCTGCCGCTCATCTTGGAGTCCCCGCGCACGCGCTCCACGAACTCGATCGGGACCTCGCGCACGACCAGGCCGGCCCGCAGGGCGCGGACCACCATGTCGGTCTGGAAGACGTAGCCGGTCGAGCGCACCGAGGCCAGGTCGAGCTTCTCCAGCGCCTCGCGCCGGAAGAGCCGGAAGCCCGCGGTCGCGTCGCGCACCGAGATGCCCAGCAGCAGCCGGACGTAGAGGTTGCCGCCGCGCGAGAGCGCCTCGCGGCGCCGGGGCCAGTTGACCACCGTGCCGCCGGGCACCCAGCGCGAGCCGATGACCAGGTCGGCGGGCGGCCCGCCGTCGCTGCCCTCCAGCGCGTCGAGCAGCCGGTGCAGCTGCTCGGGCTGGTGGGAGCCGTCGGCGTCCATCTCCCCGATGACGTCGTAGCCGGCCTCGAGGGCGTGCGCGAAGCCGTGGCGGTACGCCGCTCCCAGGCCGCCCTTGTTGACCCGGTGCAGCACGTGGACCTGGGGGTCGCGCGCGGCGATCTCCTCCGCGATCCGGCCGGTGCCGTCGGGTGAGTTGTCGTCGACGACCAGCACGTCCACGTCGGGACGGGCGGTCCGCAACCGCTGGAGGATCCAGGCGACGTTCTCCGCCTCCTGGTAGGTCGGGACGACCATGATCACGCGCACCACGGCGACTTTACGGGAGTCAGGCCGACGCCTCGTCGACCTGGGGCGCACCACGCCGTGAACGGACGCGGGCCAGCAGGACCAGCAGCAGCCCGAGGACCGTGGCCAGCTGCACCCCGAGGGTGACCCACGGCGTCAGCACGATGCCGGGGCTGGCCCCGCGGTGCAGCCCGACCTCGGCCACGACGCTGGCCGTCGTACGCCGCTCGACGGTCTCCACGACCTCGCCGTCGGGGTCGATGATGCCGGTCAGGCCGTTGGTGGAGGCCACGACCAGCCACTTGCCGGCCTCCAGCGCGCGCAACCGGGTGATGGCGAACTGCTGGTCGACCTGGTCGGTGAAGATGAAGGTCGCGTTGGACGTCTGGACGGTCAGCAGGTCCGCACCCTCGCGCACCTGCGCGTGGATGCCGTCGTCGTAGGCGACGTCGAAGCAGATCGCGTCGGCCAGCCGGGCGCCGGCGACCTCGAGCGGCTCGGTGCGCGAGCCGGCGCGCATGTCCCGGCGGATCCGGGCCAGCTCGCCGAAGTTGAAGTCGACGTACTGCCGGAAGGGGATGTACTCGCCGTAGGGCACCGGGTGCCACTTGGTGTAGCGCTCCCCCGGCCCGGTCTCGGGGTCCCAGACGATGCCTTGGTTGAGCACGTGGTCGGGGCCGTCGTCGACGATCGCGCCCACCAGCACCGGCACCCCGGCCGCGGCGACCGCGCGCTCGATGCCGGCGCGGGTCTGCACGTCCAGGAACGGGTCGACGGCGGTGGAGTTCTCCGGCCAGACCACGAGGTCCGGCTGCGGCACCTCGCCGGCCGCGGCCGCCTCCGCCAGCCGCTCGGTCTCCTCGACGTGGTTGAGGGTCACCTGGCGGTGGTCGAAGAGGATGTCGTTGCCGGGGCCCGGCACGTCGCCCTGCACCGCGGCGACGGTCACGGTCCCCTCCGGCGTGCCGGGGTCGTACGGCGCCAGCACGGCCGCCGCGGTCGCGGCCGCCACGAGGCCGAGCCCGGCGGCGTCGGCGCGCCAGCTGCGGGCCCGGGTCAGCGCCAGGTGGGCGAGCAGGGCGGCGGCCAGCGCGAGCACGAGCGAGACGCCGACCATCCCGATCCACGGCAGCAACCGGGCCACGGGGGTGTCGACGGTGGCGAAGGCCAGACGCCCCCACGGCATGCCGCTGAAGGGCCAGGTGCTGCGCAGCATCTCCAGCGCCACCCAGGCCGCGGACGCCCACAGCGGCCACCAGCGCCGGGTCGGGGCGGCGGACGTCAGCAGTGCGACGGCGGCCCCGGTGAGGCCGTAGAAGAAGGTCTCGAGCGCCGAGAGCCCGATCCAGGCCGAGACCGCCACGGCCCGCATCCACCAGATGTGGGTGAGGTAGAAGGAGGCTCCGAAGGCCAGGCCGAGGCCGAACCCCGCACGGGCGCGGCGGCCGTGGACGGCGAGGAAGAAGCCTGCCACGGCCAGCGGCAGCACGACCGGCCAGGCGACCGGCTCGAAGGCCAGCGAGAGCAGGAGCCCCGAAGCGACGACGAGGACCAGACGGAGCACGGCGCCCAACCTAGACGACGGCTCCCAGCGGGCCGCTTGCAGAGGGCCGAGAGGATCCGGGTCGCCTTCGGTCCAGCCCGGTGCCCGACGGGCGGCCGGGGCGGGCTGTTGTCTAGGGGGAGCCGGACCCTCTCGTGTCCGCCCTCGCAGGACGAACCGACCTCCGCGAACAACCCCGGACAGGTGGCTGGCACCCCCACCCTCCGAGGCGGCCACTCGGACGCCGGTCCGTCTCCCGCGATCTGCACGAGCGGACGGCTCACACTCGCGTCAGCGAGTCCGGCTGTCAACCGGTGGCTGACCTGCGACGACGCGCATCTGCGCAGGTCAGCGCGGCAGCACACTGACAGCAAATCGCCCGGAATTGTCTGCATCGCCCCGGCGTGTCCCCGGCGACACGCCGGGGCCACCGGGCTCGTGGAATGCTGTCGCCCCGCGCACACCCGCGCGCACCCCGCGCCCCGTGAGCTCCACCCGAGCTCCGCCCACACAGGAGGACACCCCCGTGCCCGTGGACTACGCGTACGACGGCAGCGTCGCCGTCGTGCACCTCGCCCGCCCCGAGCGGCTCAACGCCGTCGACGCGGGGCTGACCCGCGACCTGGTCGCCGCGTTGCGCCGCGCCGGTGACGACGGGGCCCGGGCCGTGGTGCTGGCCGGGCGGGGACGTGCGTTCTGTGCCGGGCACGACCTCAAGGAGGAGCCGGCCCCCGAGACCGCGCTGCAGACCCGGGAGCGGCTCGAGGAGATCCAGGAGGTGACCCGCCTGGTGCGTCGCCTGCCCGCGCCGGTGATCGCCGCGGTCCACGGCTACGCGCTCGGCGCCGGCGCCGAGTTCGCGCTGTGCTGCGACGTGGTCGTCGCGGCCGAGGACGCGACGTTCGGGTTCCCCGAGGTCTCGGTCGGGCTCTCGGTCACCGGCGGCATCTCCAAGCTGCTGCCCCAGCTCGTGGGCTGGGCCCGGGCCAAGGAACTGCTGCTGCTCGGCGAGCGGGTCAGCGGCAGCGATGCTGCCGCGATGGGCCTGGTGGCGCGCTGCGTCCCCAGCGGCGAGCACGAGTCCACGGCGCTCGACCTGGCGCGCCGGATGGCCGAGCGTCCGGCCCTCTCGCTGTCCCTGGCCAAGCAGGTCCTCGACGCCGGGCTCGACTCCACCGTCGACGGCGCGATGCTGCGCGAGGTCGAGCACGCGCTGCTGACCTCGCTGTCGGGCGAGGGCGAGGCGCCGCGCGAGGGCTTCAACCGTGGCTGAGTGGGTCGGCTCGGCGGGCGGTACCACCCTCGTCGACCTCCTGGACCGCGCCGCCGCGGACACCCCCGACCGCCCGGCCTGGACCGTCGACCTGCCCGGCTCCTCCCCCACGACGCTGACCTTCGCCGAGGTCGCCCGCCGCACCGGGGAGCTCGCCTCGGCGCTGCGCGCGCGGGGCGTGGCCCAAGGCGACCGGGTCGGGGTGATGCTCGGCAACACCGTGGAGTTCCCGCTGACCTGGCTGGCCCTGGCCCGGCTGGGCGCGGCGATGGTGCCGCTCAACACCCGCTACCGCAGCGACGACGTGGCGCACCTGCTCACCGACGCCGGGGTCCGGCTCGTGGTGGCCCGCTCCGAGCACGAGGCCCTGCTGTCGTCGTACGCCGAGGTGGTGGGGCCCGACGCGCTGGTCGCCGACCCCGGGCAGGCGTGGGTGCAGGAGCCGCTCGACCCGCGCACCGTGGTCAACGTGCAGTACACCTCCGGCACGACCGGGCGCCCCAAGGGCTGCCTGCTCGACCACACCTACTGGACGACCCTGGGCGGGTCGATGCTCACCGAGCACCCGCACCTGGGGCCCGACGACGTGCTGCTCACCGCCCAGCCCTTCAGCTACGTCGACCCGCAGTGGAACGTCGTGGCCGCGCTGATGGCGGGCGCGCACCTGGTGGTGCTGGACGGCTTCCACCCCTCGACGTTCTGGGCCAAGGTCCGCGAGCACCGGGTGACCTACTTCTACTGCCTGGCCTCGATGCCGGTGCTGCTGCTCAAGATGCCGCCCGACCCCGCGGACCGCGACCACCGGGTGCGGGCGATCCAGTGCTCGGCGATCCCGCCGGCGCTGCACGCACAGCTGGAGGAGCGGTGGGGCGCGCCGTGGAGCGAGGCGTTCGGGATGACCGAGACCGGTGCCGACATCCGGGTCTCGGCCGAGGAGCACGACGAGCTGGTCGGCAGCGGCTGCCTGGGGCGGCCGGCCGCGCACCGTGAGGCGCGCCTGGACGCTGGGGACAACGAGGCAGGGCAGCTGTGGCTGCGTGGGCCGGGGATGATGCAGGGCTACCTCGGGCACCCCTCGCCGTTCGACGAGGACGGCTGGTTCCCGACCGGCGACCTCGCGCGCACCGACGCGCAGGGGCGGCTCTACCTCGCCGGGCGGCTCAAGGACATGATCCGCCGCTCCGGGGAGAACATCGCCGCCGTCGAGGTCGAGGAGGTCCTCCTCGCCCACCCCGCGGTGCGGCTCGCAGCCGTGATCGGGGTGCCCGACGAGGTGCGGGGTGAGGAGGTGGCGGCGTACGTCGTCGCGCCGGGGGCGACCCCCGAGGAGCTCACCGCCTGGTGCGCCGAGCGGCTGGCACCGTTCAAGGTCCCGAGCGTGTGGCGGTTGCGCGACGAGCTGCCGCTCACCGCCTCGCACCGGGTCGAGAAGGCCGCACTGCGCCGGGAGGTGTCCGGTGCTGCGAGCTGACCTGCTGCTCACCAACGCCTGGGTCCGCACCCTCGACGGCCCCGACCACGGCTACGTCGCCCGGTCGGTGGCGATCTGGCGCGACCGGGTCGTGGCCGTGGACGAGGACGTGCCGGCCCACCGGGTCGTGGACCTCGACGGCGCCGTCGTGGCGCCCGGGTTCCACGACGCCCACCAGCACCTGGCGTGGTTCGGGCTGTCGCTGGCCGAGGTGGACCTGCGGCTGCCGACCCTCGACGACGTCTACGCCGCGGTCGCCGAGCGGGCGGCCGGGCTGGGTCCCGACGAGTGGGTCGTCGGCGCGGGGTACGACGAGAACAAGCTCGGGGCGCACCCCGACCGCGACGCGCTCGACCGTGCGGCCGGCGGGCGGCGGGTGTGGCTCAAGCACACCAGCGGCCACATGTGCGTGGTGAGCAGCGCGGTGCTGACTGAGCTCGGCCTGGCCGACGCGGCCGTCGAGGTGCCCGGCGGCCTCGTGGTCACCGACGCCGCCGGCCGCCCGACCGGGTTGTTGCAGGAGCAGGCCCAGCAGCTGCTGACCCCGTTGGTCCTCCCCTACCCCGTCGCCACCCTGGTCGACGCGATCGAGCGCGGCGGCCGGGTCGCGCTCTCGCAGGGCCTGACCTCGGTGGTCGAGGCCGGCATCGGGGGTGGCTGGATCGGCAAGAGCCCGGTCGAGCTCGCGGCCTACCAGGCCGCCCGCGACGAGGGCCGGCTGCCGCTGAGGGTCGAGCTCATGGTCGCCGTGGACGCCCTGCACGCGCTCGCCGGGCACGAGTCCGACGGGCTGCCGCTCGGGCTCGACCTGGGGATCCGCACCGGTCTCGGCGACGACCGGCTGCGGATCGGCCCGACCAAGATCTTCAGCGACGGCTCGCTCATCGGCCACACCTGCGCCCTCACCGAGGAGTTCGCCGACACCCCGGGCGAGCGCGGCTACCTCCAGGACGACGCCGACGCCCTACGCACCCGCATCCTCGACGCGCACCGGTCCGGGTGGCGGGTGGCGACGCACGCCATCGGCGACGCGGCGATCGACCTGGTCCTGGACGCCTACGAGGAGGCGCAGCGGCGCTGGCCGCGCCTGGACGTCCGGCACCGGGTCGAGCACTTCGGCGTCTCGCGCCCCGACCAGGTGCGGCGCTGCGCCGAGCTCGGCGTCGTGCCGGTCCCCCAGGGGCGCTTCGTCGGCGAGATCGGCGACGGGATGCTGCGCGCGCTCGGCCCCGACCGCGCCGGGTGGGCCTACCGCTACCGCTCCCTGCTGGATGCCGGGGTCGTGGTGCCCGGCTCCTCGGACCGGCCGGTCGTCGACGGCGCACCGCTGCGTGGCATGCACGACATGGTCAACCGGCTCACCGACACCGGGGCCGAGTGCGGCACGGAGGAGGCCGTCACCGGGCTCGAGGCGCTGACGGCGTACACGCTGGGGTCGGCGTACGCCTCCCACCAGGAGCACGAGCGGGGCAGCATCGAGGTCGGGAAGCTGGCCGACCTCGTGGTGCTCTCCGACGACCCGGCCACCGTGGACCCCGCGACGATCGAGGACATCCGGGTGCTGCGCACGTTCCTGGGTGGCGAGGAGGTGTGGCGTGCTGACGACTGAGGTGAGCAGCGAGCAGCTGGAGCAGGTCCGGGCGATCTACGCCGACGCCTTCCCACCCGAGCTGAGCGCCGACTTCGAGAGCCTGCTCGCCGACCGGCTGGTCGTGCGGGTGGCCGGGGACGGCACGCCCGAGGGCCTGGCCGTGCTGCGGCCGCTCGGTGGCACGGGCTGGGTCTTCCTGCGCTACTACGCCGTCGGTGTGCGGGGCGGCGGGGTCGGCACGAGGATGCTGGGCGAGCTCGCGGACCTGCTCGCCGAGGAGGGCAACCGGCTGCTCGTCTGGGACGTCGAGGACCCCGACGAGGCCGGGCTCCCCGAGGAGCACGTGGTCGAGCACCGCCGGCGGATCGCCTTCTACGAGCGGGCCGGTGGGGTGCTGCTGCCCGTGACCGACTACGCGCCGCCGCACGGCGACGACCTCGGCGACCACGTTCCGCACCTGCGGCTGATGTGCCTGCCGCTGGCGGGGGCCGACGTGCCTCCAGTCCGCGACGTGCTCCTCGCTGCGATGACGCTGCGCTACGACCTCGACCCGCAGCACCCGGCGCTGCTGCGGGCCCTGGCGAGCATCCCCGCCGGGTCTACGGGGTGATGGTCCCGGCGAGGTCGGCGGCATCGGCCGGTCGGGTGTGCTTCGCCAGCAGCTCCGTGGCCTCGTCCATCCCCTCGTCGAGGTTCCACAGGAGCACGCCCACGACCTCGGTGCTCGAGAGGTAGTAGGCGACCGCGCCGCCCTCGACCTCGTCGACGAAGGTCTCCAGCGAGGCGTCGAGGGTGCCGACGGCCTGGTAGCCGAGGTCGAAGACGTCGGAGTAGAACATCGGCGTGTGGTCGTGGACCTCGTCCGAGCCGGCGAGGATGCGCCCCGCGGTCTCGCCCATGGTGGTGGCGTTGTCGACGTGCTCGACCCGGGTGCGGCCCAGGACCGGGTCCGGGTAGGTCGCGACGTCGCCGGCGGCGTACACGTCGGGAGCGGAGGCGCGCAGCCGCTCGTCGACCAGCACCCCGCCGTCCTCCGCGAGGTCGACGACGCCCTCCAGGAACGACGTCGCGGGCTCGATGCCCAGCCCGACGACGGCCAGGTCGGCCTCCAGGCTCCCGCCCCCCTCCAGCTCCAGCCGTACGCCGTCGGCGGACTCGGACCCGCCGGTGACCGTGGCCCCGCCGCGCACGTCGACGCCGGCGTCGGTGAAGCGCCGCTGGAAGTCGCGGGCCAGCGACGCGGGGAACATCGGTCCGCCGAGCACCTCGTCGGGGTGGAGCAGGGTGACGCGGCAGCCTTGCTGGACCAGCGCCGCGGCGATCTCGGTGCCGATGTAGCCGCCACCGACCACCGCGACGTGCGGACGGTCCCCCGCACCGCCCTCGGCCCCGCTGTCGACGAGTCCGCGCAGCCGCTGGTAGTCCGTGAGCGAGCGGTAGTAGAGCACCCGGTCCCCCGGCGGCAGGTCCGCGATGGTGCGCGGGTGCCCCCCGGTGGTGACGAGCAGCTTGTCGTAGCGCACGGTGCGACCGTCCTCCGTGCGCACCTCGTGGGCGTCGGTGTCGATGCCGACGACGCGGGTCTCGAGGTGGAGCAGTGCATCGGTATCGCGCACGGTGTCCAGAGCGGTGTTCTCGACGGTGAACTCGGGGTCGGTCCACAGCTTCTTGGACAGGGCCGGGCGCGGGAACGGGATCGTGGGCTCCTCACCCAGGATCGCGATCGACCCCTCGGCGCCCTGGTCGCGGATGCCGTGGGCGGCAGCGTCGGCGGCCATGCCGGCGCCGACGATGACGAACTGGTGGTGCTCGGTGCTCATGGGTGCAGTCCTCCTGCGTGGCGGTGGGGGCGGGTCGGGTGTGCGACTCAGATGTGCGCGACGGAGCCGGAGTCGACCCGCCAGTTCGAGCCGTTGACGAAGCTGGCGCGCTCCGAGCACAGGAACGCCACGACCGCGGCGACCTCCTCGGGCTCGCCGCGTCGGCCCAGCTCCATGTGCGGGCGCTCCTCGTCGAGGAAGCTCTCGACGGCCTCCTCGAAGGAGGTCCCGCGCTCCTCGGCACGCTTGTTCATCATCGCGTCGGTCATCGGGGTGCGGATGAAGGCCGGGGACACGCAGTTCACGAGCAGTCCCTCGTCGGCGTACGTCTGGGAGAGGCCCTTGGCGAAGGCGAGCACGCCGGCCTTGGCCGCGCAGTACGGCAGCTCGTCGTCGTAGGGCTGCACGGCGTCCTCCGAGGTGAGGTAGACGATGCGTCCCCAGCCGTCGCGGCGCAGCGACGGGAGGACGGCCCGGGTCAGGCGCACCGGGGCCAGCAGGTCGACGGTGAGCGTGTCGACCCAGCCGTCGTCGTCGATCTCGTGGAACTTCCCCTGCGCACCGGTGACGCCCGCAGCGTGCACCAGGATCGAGAGGCCCTTCTCCCCCGCGACCTCGGCGGCGGCCCGGTCGAGCTCCTGGGCGGCGGCGTCGGTCCCGAGGTCGGCGGCGACCGTGTGAAGCCGGCCCGGTCCGGCGCCGAGCCCGGCGGCTGCTTCCTCCAGGGCGTCGGGGTCCTGGTCGCTGAGGACGACGGTGGCGCCCTCCTCGAGCAGCAGTCGTGCGGTGTGCCAGCCGATGCCGGAGTCACCACCGGTGACGAGGGCGGTGCGTCCGTCGAGTCCGAGGTCCATGTCGTCCACGGTTCCCGGGCGCGGGGATCTCACGTCACACGCAGGGGTGTGCGCGAACGGGTGGTGTCGACCCGACGGTTGCGGGCACCCGGAGGGCATGACGCGATTCGGGTACACGTTGATGACCGAGCAGTCCGGCCCCCGGGAGCTGGTGGGGTACGCCGCCGAGGCGGAGCGGGTCGGCTTCGACCTGCTGGTCTCCAGCGACCACTACTCCCCGTGGCTCACCAGCCAGGGCCACGCCCCGCACGCCTGGACGATGCTGGGCGCCGTCGCCCAGGTCACCAGCGACGTGGAGCTCATGACCTACGTGACCTGCCCGACGATGCGCTACCACCCCGCCGTGGTCGCCCAGCAGGCCGCGACCCTCCAGCTGCTCGCCGAGGGTCGCTTCACGCTCGGGCTCGGCAGCGGGGAGAACCTCAACGAGCACGTCGTCGGAGCGGGCTGGCCGGCCCTGCAGACCCGGCAGGCGATGCTCGCGGAGGCGATCGAGGTGATCCGGGCGCTGCACACCGGAGAGCTGGTCGACTTCGACGGTGACTTCTTCCAGGTCGACTCCGCGCGCATCTGGGACCTGCCGGAGCAGGGCGTCGACCTCGGCGTCGCGGTGTCCGGTGACCGCTCGGTGCAGCGCTTCGCCCCGCTGGCCGACCACCTGGTCGCGGTCGAGCCGAAGGCCGAGCTGGTCGAGGCGTGGAACGCCGTGGAGGGGGCTCCCCGCATCGGCGGCCCCGCGCGCGCCGTGGGCCAGGTGCCCATCTCGTGGGGCCCCGACCGCGACGAGGCGGTCCAGCGCGCCCACGACCAGTTCCGCTGGTTCGCCGGCGGCTGGTCGGTCAACGCCGACCTGCCCACCCCCGCGGGCTTCGCCGGGGCCACCCAGTTCGTGCGGCCCGAGGACGTCGCCGAGAACATCCCCTGCGGGCCCGACCTCGAGGCGATCGCCGACGCCGTGACGGCCTTCGTCGACGCCGGCTTCACCGACGTCGCCGTGGTGCAGATCGGGGACGAGACCCAGCAGCGGTTCCTGGCCGAGGCCGCGGGCCCCCTGCTGGAGATCTTGCGCTCCCGCTGACGTCGCCGCCCCGGACACCATCGGACTGGGCAGGTCCGATTGGTCCTGGGGCCCACGTGGTGTTGGCTGGGCGCATGACGGGTCGGCGCGACGAGGTGCGTGGCCGGGACGGGGCCGCCCGTGGACCCTGCTGACCTCAACACCGTCGTGCTCGTCGGTGGCCTGGTGCTGCTGGCGGCGGCTGCCGCCGTGCGCGTCGCGAGCCGGGCCGGGCTGCCCAGCCTCCTGCTCTACCTCGCGATCGGCGTCGCCATGGGCGAGTCCGGGCTGGGGCTGCAGTTCGAGGACGCGGAGCTCACCCAGCTGATCGGGAACCTCGCCCTCGCCGTGATCCTCGCCGAGGGTGGGCTGAGCACCGACTGGTCCTCCGTGAGGCCCGTGGCCCCGATGGCCGCGGTCCTGGCGACCGTCGGCGTCTTCGCCAGCGTCGCCGTCACGACCGGCGCGGTCTTCTGGTTGCTCGACGTCGACCTGCGCACCGCCATCGTGCTCGGGGCGGTCGCCTCCTCGACGGACGCCGCGGCAGTCTTCTCGGTGCTGCGGTCGATGCCGCTGCGCACCCGGTTGCGCAGCCTGGTGGAGGCCGAGTCCGGCTTCAACGACCCTCCGGTGATCATCCTGGTCACGGTCGTCACCTCGGATGCCTGGGGTTCCTCCAGCCCGCTCCTCCTCGCCGGGCAGATCGGCTACCAGCTGGTGGTCGGCGTGCTGGTCGGTGGCGCCATCGGCTACCTCGGTGCCCGGTTGGTGGCACGGGCCGCGCTGCCCTCCTCGGGGCTCTACCCGCTGTCGGTCCTCGCGCTCTGCTTCGTCGCCTTCGCGACGTCCGGCCTGCTCGGCGCCAGCGCGCTGATGGCGGTGTACGTCGCCGGGCTGGTGCTCGGCAACACGCGCCTCCCCCACCGCACCACCACCGAGGGCGTCGCGGAGTCGTTGGCGTGGCTGGCCCAGATCGGGCTCTTCGTGCTGCTCGGCGTGCTCGCGAGCCCCGGACGGCTGCTGGAGGCCCTGCCCACCGCCCTGCTCGTGGGTGCGGCGCTGACCCTGGTGGCCAGACCGGTCTCGGTGGCGCTGTGCCTGACGCCGTTCCGCGTCCCGTGGCGCGACCAGGTCTTCGTGTCCTGGGCCGGTCTGCGCGGCGCCGTGCCGATCGTGCTGGCGACCATCCCGATGAGCGTCGGCCTGCCGGGCGCCACCCGCATCTTCGACGTGGTATTCCTGCTCGTGGTCGTCTTCACCCTCGTCCAGGGCCCCACGCTGCCCTGGGTCGCGCGACGCACCGGTGCCGCGCGGGCCGGCCAGGCGCGCGGTGTCCGGGTGGAGTCCTCGCCGCTCGACGACGTGGACGCGGTGCTGCTGCAGGTGAGCGTGCCCGAGCACTCCCGGCTCGCGGGCGTGGAGGTGCGTGAGCTGCGGCTGCCGCCGGGCTCCGGGGTGAGCCTCGTGCTGCGGGAGGGGCAGGTCTTCGTGCCCGAGCCTTCGGCCCAGCTCCGCGTCGGGGACCACGCGCTGGTGGTCGCCGACCGACGGCTCGTGGACCAGGTGCAGCGGCGGATCAAGGCCGTCGGTGAGCACGGGCGCCTGGCCGGCTGGGTCGACGACCTGGATGAGGAGGGGCGAGGCCGGGACGAGGTGGGTTGATCCGACACGCCGGAGGATCTCCTGTCGAACATTCGACTGACGGGAAATCCTCTGGCACTCTGGCCGCATGAGCATCGAGACCTCCATCGCCGCCCTGGTCGAGGGCGAGACGGGCCAGCCCTACCCCTACCGGCGTACCGAGCTGGTCGAGCCCGACTGGACCCGCTTCCCGGGGTGGAAGGACGTCACGGTCGAGGAGTGGGAGTCGGTGCAGTGGCAGCGCAGCCACTGCGTCAAGAACCTCAAGCAGCTGCGCGAGGTGGTCGGCGACCTGCTCGACGAGCGGTTCTACGCCGACCTCGAGCGCGACCAGGCCGAGCGCGCCACGATGTCGATGCTCGTGCCGCCGCAGATGCTCAACACCATGGCGCCGCACGCCACGCCGCGCGGCCCGGGCAGCCTGACCGACGCGTTCTACGCCGACCCCGTGCGCCACTACATGCTGCCGGTCTTCTCCGACCGGCGCACTGACTGGCCCAGCCACCCCTACGCGACGCGCGACAGCCTGCACGAGCACGAGATGTGGGCGGTCGAGGGCCTGACCCACCGCTACCCCACCAAGGTGCTCGCCGAGCTGCTGCCGACCTGTCCGCAGTACTGCGGCCACTGCACGCGGATGGACCTGGTGGGCAACTCCACCCCGGTCGTGGAGAAGCTCAAGCTCACCGGCAAGCCGAACGACCGCCTCACCGCGATGCTGGACTACCTCCGTCGCACGCCCAGCGTGCGTGACGTGGTCGTCTCCGGCGGCGACGTGGCCAACATGCCCTGGCCCCGCCTCGAGGCGTTCCTCACCGAGCTGATGACGGTGGAGAACATCCGCGACGTCCGGCTGGCCACCAAGGCCCTGGTCGGGATGCCGCAGCACTGGCTCCAGCCCGACGTGGTCGACGGTGTCGGCCGGGTCGCCACGATGGCGCGCGAGCGCGGAGTCAATCTGGCGATGCACACCCATGCCAACCACGCGCAGTCGATCACCCCGCTCGTGGCTCGCGGCGCCAAGGCGATGCTCGACGCCGGTCTGCGCGACGTGCGCAACCAGGGGGTCCTGCTCAACGGCGTCAACGCCGACCCGCACGCCCTGCTCGACCTGTGCTTCTCGCTGCTCGATGGCGCGCAGATCATGCCGTACTACTTCTACATGTGCGACATGATCCCGTTCTCGGAGCACTGGCGGGTCTCGGTCGCCGACGCCCAGCGCCTCCAGCACCACATCATGGGCTACCTGCCCGGGTACGCCACGCCGCGCATCGTCTGCGACGTCCCCTTCGTCGGCAAGCGCTGGGTGCACCAGCTCGCGGGCTACGACACCGAGCGCGGCATCTCGCACTGGACGAAGAACTACCGCACCTCCATCGAGGCCGGTGACGCCGACGCGCTGCACCGCACCTACACCTACTACGACCCGATCCACACCCTGCCCGCCGAGGGCCAGGCCTGGTGGGAGCAGCACGGCCGGCTCGACGAGTCCGCGCTCAAGGCCGCCGAGGTGGCCGAGGCCTCGCGGCGCACGGCGGCGCTCCAGGCCTGGTGAGGTCTGGGTACGGAGATGCCCGTCCTCAGTCGGCTAACGCCCGCGTCCCCCGGCAGTCCACGGCGATGATCGGGCGCTGCCCCATGCCCTCGACGTACGTCGTCGGCGCGGCTGCGAAGCGCACGGCTCTCGTGCCGGGCTCGAGGCAGTCGGGCCAGCCGCCGTCGTGCCAGCTGCCCCTCGCATCGATCCACATCGGCACGGCGCCCTCGGTGCCGTAGGTCCAGCCGTCGTGCTCGATGCTCATCATCCGCTCGCCGACGTGGCCCTCACCGTCGCGCCAGTCGAGCTCCATGGTCCCGTCGGTCTCGCGCCCCAGGCCGAAGCCGAGCGCGAAGACCGTGGCGCCCACCGTCGACCACACGCCGACCCGTTGCCACCGCTGCACCGCACACCTCCCGAGTGATGTCGCCGACGCATCATGGCACGTCGGGGGTCCCCCGAGCCGCCAGCCGCCGCTCTGCCGCCTTGAGCCCTGCGAGCACGGCACACGCAGCGGAGAAGACGCCGGCCAGCACGCCCACGATGAGCCACACGAAGTGCTCGGACTGCACGCCCTCACCGTCGGCGGCGTACGTCGCCAGCCGGACCACGCACACGAGCGCGCCGATGGCGAGGAACCACGCGAGTCCCCACAGCGTGCTGGAGTCAAAGCCGTCGTCCCCTAGGTCGTCGCTCATGGAGACGAGACTAGGCGGGTGCGGCGCTACTCCCCCGTGACCGGCCGGTTCTCGTAGTACGTCGACAGCACGATCGTCGTGCGGGTCGAGACGTTGGCCGCTGCCCGGATGCGGGCGAGCAGGTCCTCGAGCGCCGCGGGCGAGGTGGTACGGACCTTGAGCACGTAGGACTCCTCCCCCGCTACCGACCAGCAGGACTCGATCTCGGGCACGTGCTCGAGCCGGGCGGCGCAGTCGTCGGGCTGGGAGGGGTCCATCGGGCGGATCGAGATGAACGCGGTGAGCGGGAGCCCGATCTCGGCGTGGTTGATGGTCGCGCCGTACCCCTGGATCAGGCCCCGCTGCTCCAGCCGCTTGACCCGCTGGTGGACCGCGGAGGTGGACAGGCCCGTGGCCTTGCCGAGGTCGGTGAAGGACATCCGGCCGTCGGTGGCGAGCAGCTGCAGGATCTTGCGGTCGGTGGACTCCACGGCGGACTGGCTCACGCCTGACACCCTAGGGCTCCGCGACCTCTAGGGTGACCGCGTGCCGAGAACCGACCGCCTCATGCTCCTGGACACCGCCTCGATGTACTTCCGGGCCTTCTTCGGGATGCCGGAGATCCTGGCCGCCGACGGCACGCCGGTGAACGCGGTCCGCGGCCTGCTGGACTTCATCTCGCGCCTGGTCGAGCAGTACGAGCCGACCGAGCTGGTCTGCTGCTGGGACGAGGACTGGCGCCCGCAGTGGCGGGTCGACCTCGTGCCCACCTACAAGTCCCACCGCGTCGTGGAGGTGGTCGACGCCGGGCCGGACGTCGAGGAGGTCCCCGACCCGCTCGAGGTGCAGGTCCCGATCATCCTGGAGGTGCTCGAGGCGCTCGGCATCGCCGTCGTGGGCGCTCCCGAGGCCGAGGCCGACGACGTGATCGGCACGCTGGCCACCGACGCCGGCCGCCCGGTCGACATCGTCACCGGTGACCGCGACCTCTTCCAGCTCGTCGACGACGCAGCCGAGGTGCGGGTGCTCTACATCGCCCGCGGCGTGGGCAATCACGAGCGGGTGACCGAGGAGTGGGTGCGGGAGAAGTACGCCGTCGAGGCCCGCCAGTACGCCGACTTCGCCACCCTGCGCGGGGACACCTCCGACGGCCTGCCCGGCGTGAAGGGGGTCGGGGAGAAGACCGCCGCCACGCTGCTGCAGCGCTTCGAGCACCTCGACGGCATCGTCGCCGCCGCGGCCGACCCCGCCGCCGAGATGGCCCCGGGGGTCCGGGCCAAGGTCCAGGCCTCGGCCGACTACCTCGCCGTCGCGCCCGAGGTCGTCGCCGTACGCCGCACCCTCGACGTCCCGCGCACCGGGTTCGCCCTTCCCCAGCAGCCTGCGGACCCCGCGCGGCTCGCGGCACTCGCGGCCGAGCGCAACCTGGAGGGCCCGGTGGAGAGGCTCCTCACGGTCCTGGCCCAGAGGTAGCCACCCGTTCGGGTCGGGTCCGGGACGACCCGGCCCGTAGCGTCGGGAGCATGACTCGGATCGCTGTTGTCGGGGGCCACGGACAGGTGGCCCAGCACTTCCTCGCCGCACTGCGCGGCTCGGAGCACACCCCGGTCGCCCTGGTGCGCCGCGAGGAGTACCGCGAGGAGCTCGAGGGCCTCGGGGCGGAGGTGCGGATGCTGGACATCGAGGCGCAGGACGCTTCCGGCTTCGCCGCGGCCTTCGAGGGGTGCGGCGCGGTGGTCTTCGCCGCCGGCGGTGGCGCCGACGGTGACGTCGAGCGCAAGCGCACCGTGGACCTCGAGGGGTCGCTGAAGTCGATCGAGGGGGCACAGCAGGCCGGCATCCGCCGCTTCGTGCAGGTCTCGGCGATCGGCGTGGACAACCCGGTCCCCGAGGACACCGAGCCGGTGTGGCGCGCCTACGTCGAGGCCAAGCGGGACGCCGACGCCGCACTGCGCGACTCCGGCCTGGACTGGACCATCATCCGTCCGGGCCGGCTCACCGACGACCCCGCCCGTGACGCGGTGACACTGGCCGAGGAGGTCGAGCCGGGTGAGATCAGCCGCGCCGACGTCGCTGCCGTCCTGGCCGCCGTCCTCGACGAGCCCGCCACCATCCACCGCCAGCTCGACCTGGTCAACGGCACCGAGCGCGTCGCCGACGCGGTTGCCGCCCTGGGGTGAGACGTTCCTCGCCGAGCCGGCGCATCTTTCCGGAAGAACGCGCCGGCTCGGCACCCCGGAGACGGTCGGCTACTCGGCGAGCCCGGACATCGCGACGACGCCGCGACGCAGCCGGTCGACGACCTCGCGGGCGGTCTGCCGCAGCGGGGAGTCGCCGGCGGCGTCGGCGACCTGGCCGGCCAGGTCGAGCAGCTGCTTCATCCATCGCACGAAGTCGCCGGCCGACAGCTCGGTCTCGCGCAGCACCTCGTCGAGGTCGTCGCCCTCGCACCAGCGGTAGGCGATCCAGGCGAACCCGAGGTCGGGCTGGCGCAGGAAGTCCAGCCGGTTCTCTTTCTCCAGCCGGTCCAGCTCGCCCCAGAGCCGGATGGTGGCGCCGATCGCCTCCTTCGTCGCGCCGCCCGGCACGCGGGGAGAGCGGGCGTCGTCGGGGCGGCGCGCCTCGAAGCACAGCGTCGAGAGGGCCGCGGCCAGGCCGGGCGCGTCCAGGCCCTCCCAGATCCCGCGGCGGATGCATTCGGCGGCGACCAGGTCGAGCTCGGAGTAGAGCCGGCGCAGGTGCTGGCCCTCGGCGGTCACCCGGGTGTCGTCGCCGTCGGGGGTGAGGTAGCCCAGCGAGGTCAGCACGTCGCAGACCCGGTCGAACTGGCGCGCCACGGTGTTGGTGCGGTTCTCGACCCGACGCCGCAGCGTGGCGGCGTCCTTGTCGAGCTTGTGCCAGCGCTCGGCCCAGCGGGCGTGGTCCTCGCGGTCGGGGCAGCCGTGGCACGGGTGCGCCTTGAGCCGGCGCCGCAGGTCGGCGACCTCCTGCTCCCACGCGGCCGGCTGCGTCGTACGACGGCTGGGACCGCCCTTGCGGGGCGGCAGGTCCCGCGTGCGGTCCCGCAGCTGGGCGGCCAGGTCGCGGCGCATCTGTGCGTTGCGCGGGTTGAAGGTCTTGGGCACCCGCAGCCGGGTCACCGCCTCGACCGGCACGGGGAAGTCGATCATCGCCAGGCGACGGGCCTGCCGCTCGAGGGTGACGACGTAGGGACGCGGCCCCTCGGGTGACCAACCGGGGTCGATGACGACGGCGTACCCGCTGAACTTGCCGGTCGGGACCTCGATGACGTCACCGGGCTTGAGGTGCTTCAGGGAGGCGATCGCCTCCTGGCGCTGGTCCTCCTTGCGCTGGCGGCTGGCGCCCTTCTCGACCTGGCTGATCCGGCGTCGCAGCTCGGCGTACTCCAGGAAGTCGCCCTGGTCGCAGGTCGCGGCCTCGGCGTACCCGTCGAGCGCCTCCTCGGCCTTGCGCAGCTGCCGGGCCAGCCCGACCACGGCCTTGTCGGCCTGGAACTGGGCGAAGGACTGCTCCAGCAGCTCACGCGCGACGACCCGGCCGAACTGGTCGACGAGGTTGACCGCCATGTTGTAGCTGGGGCGGAAGGAGGAGCGGAGCGGGTAGGTGCGGGTCGAGGCGAGGCCGGCGAGCTCGCGCGGGTCCGTGCCGGGCTGCCACATCACGACGCCGTGGCCCTCGGTGTCGAGACCACGGCGGCCCGCGCGACCCGTGAGCTGGGTGTACTCCCCCGGCGTGATGTCGGCGTGCGTCTCGCCGTTCCACTTCGACAGCTTCTCGATGACGACGGTGCGCGCGGGCATGTTGATGCCGAGCGCCAGGGTCTCGGTCGCGAAGACGACCTTGCACAGGCCGCGGACGTAGAGCTCCTCGACGATCTGCTTGAACGCCGGCAGCATCCCGGCGTGGTGGGCCGCGATGCCGCGGGTCAGGCCGTCGAGGAAGTCGTGGTAGCCCAGGACGTGCAGGTCCTCGCGCGAGAGGTGCTTGGTGGCGTCCTCGACGAAGGCGAAGACCTCGTCGCGCTCCTCGGGAGAGTTCAGCCGGATGCCCGCAGCCAGGCACTGGGTGACGGCGGCGTCGCAGCCGACCCGGCTGAAGACGAAGACGATCGCCGGCAGCAGGCCGTCGCGCTCGAGCCGGTCGATGACCTCGGGGCGGCTGGCGACCCAGACCCGGCGGCCGTTGCCGGACTGCGCCGCGGGACGGCGCGGACCCTTGCGGTCGCGCGGGCTGCGCCGGTCGCGGATCCGCGAGGCGGCCCAGTCGTCGCGGGCGACCTTGAGAAGCTCCTCGTTGACCGGGGCCCCTTCCTTGACGAAGCCGGCTGCCGCGTCGACGTCGGAGGAGGCGAAGAGGTCCAGCAGCCGTCGGCCGACCATGACGTGCTGGAAGAGCGGCACCGGGCGACGCTCCTCCACGATGGTCGAGGTGTCGCCGCGCACGGTCTCCAGCCATTCACCGAACTCCTCGGCGTTGGAGACCGTGGCCGACAGGGCGACCAGGCCCACCGACTCCGGCAGGTGGATGATCACCTCCTCCCACACCGCCCCGCGGCTGCGGTCGGCGAGGTAGTGCACCTCGTCCATCACCACGAAGCCGAGGCGGTCCAGGGTCCGGGAGCCGGCGTAGAGCATGTTGCGCAGCACCTCGGTGGTCATGACGACCACCGAGGCCTCCCCGTTGACGGTGTTGTCGCCGGTCAGCAGCCCGACCTCGTCGGGGCCGTAGCGGGCCACCAGGTCGGCGTACTTCTGGTTCGACAGCGCCTTGATCGGGGTCGTGTAGAAGGCCTTGCGGCCCTGGGAGAGCGCGAGGTGGATGGCGAACTCCCCCACCACCGTCTTGCCCGAGCCGGTCGGCGCCGCCACGAGCACGCCGCGGCCGTCCTCGATGTCCTTGCACGCCTGGATCTGGAACTCGTCCAGGGGGAAGCGGTAGAGCTCGCGGAAGTCGGCGAGGACCGGGTGCTCCTGGGCGCGCCGGAACCGCGCGTAGCGCTCGGCGGGGGTCGGCTCGTCGACGGGGTGGCTCACGGCCCCAACCTACGGGGCCATGGTGGGCGGCGGCGCGAGGACCTGCAGGGCGCCCGGCACGCACTCGACGGTGAGCGGCAGCGCGCCGAAGCGCTCGCCGTCGGCGTACGTCGTGATGCCGGGCGCGGCGATGCTGACCCGTCGCACGCGGTGGTGCCGGTAGGCCGGGTGCGTGGTGTGGGTGCCGGTGAAGAGCCGGGGGTAGGTGCGCACGAGCTCGGCCTTGCCCATCGGGCCGATCACCACGACGTCGAGCAGCCCGTCGTCGAGGACGGCGCCCTCGGTCATCCGCAGGCCCCCGCCGTACGACGGGCCGTTGCCGACCGCGACCATCATCGCCTCGAGCGTGACCTGCTCGCCGTCGAGGTCGAGGGTGTAGCGGATCGGGGTGAAGGTGCGCAGCGCCGCGACCGTCGCGATGTTGTAGCGCATCTGGCCGCGCGGGCGGGTCATCGCGTTGGCCCGCTCGTTGACCACCGCGTCGAAGCCGGCCGCCAGCACCGTCACGAACCACCGGTCGCCGGACCGGGCCAGGTCGATGGTGCGTCGGTGACCAGCCCGCAGCGCGTCGATCGCCAGGTGCGTCGCCTCGGCCGGGTCACGTCGTGGCAGGTCGAGGTAGCGCGCGACGTCGTTCCCCGTCCCGGCAGGTACGACGCCGAGCGCCGTCCCGGTGCCGGCCAGTGCCTGCACGGCCAGGTGCACGAGCCCGTCGCCGCCGCAGACCAGCAGCGCGTCGACCCTGTCACCTCCGGCCGCGGCGACCGCGTCCCGTGCGAGCCCGGCCGCCTCGGTGGCGTCGCGCCCCACCAGGTCGAGCACGTCGAGGTCGGTGCCCCGCAGCACGTCCAGGGCGGCGGCCCGACCGCGCGCGCCGCGCCCCTTGCCGGAGGTCGGGTTGGTCAGCAGCGCGACGCGGGTCACGAGGTCGAAACTAGCGGTCCTCGGCCCGGATCGAGGCTCAGCGGCCCCGGCGGCTCGCCGCGCGCTCCTCGCCGATCCGCAGCAGGACGCTCCAGTCGTCGGCGGAGGCGCCGACGGCCTTGGACAGCCGCGCCACCGCGTCGAGCACGCGCCCCGCGGTCATGTCGCGGCCCGGGATGGCCAGGGTCAGCCGGCCCTCCGCCGCCTCCGGGTGGCGCACGCACAGCACCTGGCCGTGCCGCCAGGCCTGGTGCGCGCGGGTGCGGGTGGCGTCGTCGACCACCGGGACCGGGAACGCCTCGTCCACCGCCAGCAGGTCGCAGGCGAGGTCCGGGTGCCCGGCGGCGTACAGCAGGCCGGAGACGAGGTGCCCCGAGCGCAGCCCCGACTCCGAGGTCCAGGTGACCTCACCGGTCCCGAGCCACTCGGGCAGGTCGAACGGGTCGACCTCGTCGAGGTGCGGGGGTGCTCCCGTCACGGGACGGGCCTCACGGGACGGGCCTCACAGGACGGAGGCCTCGTCGGGCGAGAGCCCGGCGAACGGCTTGTTCCGCTCCTTGCGCCGGTCGTTGAAGCGGGCGATCACCTCGGCGATGAAGAAGAGCACCACCATCGGCACCGCCATGAAGGTCATGGTGAACGGGTCGGCCGAGGGGGTGGCCACCGCGGCGAAGACGAACAGGCCGATGACGATCCAGGGGCGGTGGTCGGCGAGCTGCTGGCCCTTGACCACGCCGGCGAGGTTGAGCAGCACCACGAAGACGGGGATCTCGAAGGCGATGCCGAAGACCAGGAGGGTCCGGGTGAAGAACTGGAGGTAGCCCTGGAACTCCAAGATGTTGGTGATGCCGTCGGGGTTGAACCCGATGAGGATCTCCAGGCCCTTGGGCAGGGTGACGTAGCCCAGCCAGATCCCGACTGCGAAGAGCGGTGTGGCGATCGCGGCGAAGATGCGCGTCCACTTCTTCTCGTGCGGGTGCAGCCCCGGCATGATGAACGCCCACAGCTGGTAGAGCCAGACCGGCGCCGTCGCCACGAGCGCCGCGAAGCCGCAGAGCTTGAGGTAGAGCATCAGGCCGCCGCCGGCACCGCTCGTGGTCGCCAGCGTCTCCTGGTCGGGCAGCCGCGCCACGGCCTGCTCGTAGGGGCCGTAGACGAGGTCGAAGAGCTGGTCGAAGAAGAGCAGCGCGACCGCGAGGGCGACGACGACCGTCAGTGCGACCTTGAGGATGCGGGCGCGGAGCTCGCGCAGGTGGTCGCTGAGGGCCATCCGCCCGTCGGGGCCGACGGGGTGGTGGGGCTTGCCGACGAAGAGGCCGACGACGCCCGCCATGCGGGCCATCCGGGCCTAGCCGCGCTGGTCGGGGTGGGGCTCGCCGACGATGGGCGAGTCCGCCTTGGTCTCCTCGGCCAGCGAGGTCGGCGGGAGCTCGGCCGGCGCCGCGGGGCCCTCGTCGTCCTTGTCGTCGTCCTTGAGGCCCTTGGTCTCGGCCTTGAAGATCCGCAGTGCCTGACCGGTGCCGCGGGCGAGGTCGGGGAGCTTGGCCGCGCCGAAGACGAGGATGACGATGGCGAGGATCACGAGCCACTCCGCGCCCTGGGGCATGGCGATCAGCGAGTACATGCGAGGCACTGCCTTCTGGTCGAGGGTGCGGAGCCGGACGGCTCCGCTTCGAACTTCTAGGAGTCTACGTGTTGTTCGGAGTAGAGGCCGAGAGCGGATCGGGCTGCGGCGCGGAAAGAATCGGTGAACTCCGCAGGACGCACGACGCTGGCGTGCGGAGCGAGCCGGAGCAGCAGCCGGTTGAGCCAGCGCACGTCGGCGACCCGCAGGTCGACCTCGAGGCGCTCGTCGGAGACCTCCCGGGTCGCGAGGACCGGGTAGTAGTCGACGACCCAGCGCGCCTGGTGGTCCAGCAGCAGCGTCACCAGCACGGTCTCGTCCTCACCGAGCAGCCCGGCGTCGAGGTCGCGAGGCGCGGGAGGCTCGGTGGCCACGGGGGTGTCGAGGACGGCGGCCTCGGTGACCCGGTCCAGGCGGAAGAGTCGCGGAGCGCCGGCGCGGTGGCACCAGGCGTCGAGGTAGGCGTACCCCTGACCCGCTCGGCCCCCCTCCTGCGCGCGCACGACCCGGTGCGGGTCGACGACCCGCTCGGTCTCCTCGTCGCGGCTGGGCACGACGTAGCGCAGGCGCACCTGGCGCCCGGCGTCGGCGGCCTCCTGCAGCCGGCGGGCCAGCAGGGCCACGTCGGCGTCCTCGACGCCCTGGCCCGGGTCGATCTGGGCGACGCCACCGTGGGCCGCGGCGGCCTCGAGCTTGGCGAGCGCACGGTCGAGCACCTCCCGGGTGCCGTGCGTCGTGCCCGCGCTGTTGCGCAGTGCGCGCAGGGCGACGATGACCGCGCTGGCCTCGGTGGGCGTCAGCCGCAGCGGCCGGGCGAGGTAGTCGGCGTTCGAGACCCGGATGACCCCGTCACCCTCGGGCTCCTCGAGCGCGTCGAGGTCGACGTCGATCAGGTCGTCCGGGTAGCCACCGGGCAGGCCGCACATGAGCAGGACCTTGAGGTCCTTGAGCAGCTGCTTCGGGGTGGTCCCGAGGGTGCGGGCGGCCTCGTCGAGGTGCACGGTCCCGCGGGCGTGGAGGTAGGGCACGAGCATGAGCAGCCGCGCCACCTGGTCGCGAGCCCCGGGGCCGGGAGCGGCGGAGGTCGGTCCGGCGGGGCTCATGCGGACTCCCCCACGACGGCCCGGAGCCGGCGTACGACCTCCGCGCGGAGGGTGGCCGGCTCCTCCACGAGGACGGCGTCGCCGTGGGTCAGCACCTCCTCGACCAGGCCCTGGGACTCCCGGGTCACGCGGACGCGGTCCCAGCGGGTGCGGTCGTCCGGGCCGGGGACGTCCTCCTCGACGCTGTCGGCGCCACGGCGCAGCAGCACGCCGGCCCCGCGCCGCACGAGCAGCGAGGCCTGCTGGTGCACGGGCTGGGGCGCGAGCCGTCGGGCGAGCGCCGAGACGTCGGTGCCCGGCGGCACGTCGTACGCCGCGGGCGGACCGTCGGGACGCGCCTCGCCCTGCACGCGGGAGAGCCGGAAGACCCGCTCCTCGCCGCGGTCGGTGTCGAGGCCCACGACGTACCAGCGCCCGGCGTAGCGGGTGACGCCCCAGGGCTGCAGGTGCCGGGTGGTGGTCTCGGTGCCCTGGGCGGTGCGGTAGTCGAAGGCCACCGGACGGCGCTCCTGCACCGCCTCCCAGAAGACGTCGAAGGCGGGCTCCTCGGCGGCCAGCCGGGGCTCGACGATGTCGAGTGCGGCGGTGTCGACCGGGACCCCGAGGGCGGTGAGCTTGCGGACCGCGTCGGTGGTCGCCTCGGCGAGCTTGGCGTGCTGCCACACGCGCGTCGCCAGGCCGATCACCGACGCCTCGTCGGGGGTGAGGTCGATGTCGGGCAGCGCGAGGTCGTCGGGACGGATGCGGTAGCCGGGCTCGTCGTCGAAGTAGGCGTCGATCTGGCCGATCTCGACCGGCACCCCGAGGCTGCGCAGCTCGTCCTTGTCGCGCTCGAACATCTTCTCGAACGCCTCGTCGGAGGATCCGGGGTAGATCATCTCCCGGATGCGCCCCTTGGGGACGTAGTGCCGCTGGACGAGCAGCATGATGAGCAGGTTCATCAGCCGCTCGCTCTTGCGGACGCTCATCTGCGGGTCAGGACTCCTCGTCCGAGGGGCTCTCGCTGACCGCCGGCGACGGGGTCGCGTCGTCGGTCGGCGACACCTCGGCCGACGGGCTGCCGGACGGGCTGGCCGACGGCGACTCGTCCTCGGCGGGCTCCGGGGCGACCGGCTCGGGTGCGCGGCCCAGGACGTCGATGACGAAGTAGATCGTGTCGGTGCCGCTGATCTTGGCGCCCTCGTTGCCCTCGGCGCCGTAGCCCAGGCGCGGCGGGACGGCGATGACGACCCGGCTGCCGACGGTCTTGCCGACCAGCGCCTGCTGCCAGCCCTCGACCAGGCCGGAGAGGCTCTGCACGAGCGGCTGGCCGTCGAAGCTGGTGTCGAAGGGCTTGGGCTTGGCGTAGACCTGGCCGAGGTAGTCGACCATCACCACGTCGGAGGCCTTGATCTTCTCGCCGTCACCCTCGACCAGGGTCTGCACCTGGAGCTGGCCGGTCGGCTGCGGACGCCCCATGAAGCGCATCGCCTCGGGGCGGCCGTCCTCGCCGAGGACCAGGTCGGGGGCGAAGCCGGTGCCCTCCTCGACGAAGGGCTCCTCGATCGGGGTGGGGCCGAGCACGTCGACGACGATCAGCAGCGGGTCGGCGTTGGAGACCCCGATGGTCGGGTTGCCGATCTCACCGAACACCTCCTCGGCGGAGACGCTGGTGACGACGCGCGAACCGACCGTCGCGCCGACCACCGGGTCGGTGAGGGCCTCGGGCAGCTCGGCGTTGGAGAGGTCGAGCGCCTCGGGCAGCGCGGTGTACGTCGACAGCGCCTCGGACTGGTCGAAGCCGTTGCCGATCCAGTAGTGGACCAGCGCGGTGCCGTCCTCGGGGATCTCGGGGCCGTCGCCGGTCACGAGCGTCTCGGACTCCGCCTCACCGGCGCTGTAGTCCTCGGGCCACTCCACGACCGGGGGCTCCCCCACGTCGCCGGTGATCTCCACCTCGGCCAGGCCCGCGCCGGAGCCGTCGTCCTCGTCCGAGCCGCAGGCGGCCAGGGCAGGGAGGAGCAGGGCGGGGGCGACCAGCAGGGCCAGCGGTCGGCGTACGCGTCGAGGCACCGGGATTCCTTCGGGAGGGCAGCAGAGCAACCGGAACCCTACGTCACATGCTGTCGATGAGCCGCTGCACCCGCTCGTCGTACGCGCGGAAGGGGTCCTTGCACAGGACGGTGCGCTGGGCCTGGTCGTTGAGCTTGAGGTGCACCCAGTCGACGGTGAAGTCGCGGCGGCGCTCCTGGGCCTTGCGGATGAACTCCCCGCGCAGCCGGGCCCGGGTGTCCTGCGGCGGCACGGACTTGGCCTCGAAGGTCTTCAGGTCGCTGGTGACCCGGGTGACCAGGCCGCGCTTCTCCAGCAGGTAGTAGAGGCCGCGGCCGCGGTGGATGTCGTGGTAGGCCAGGTCCAGCTGGGCGATGCGCGCGTGGCCCAGGGGCAGGCCGTGCTTGGCGCGGTAGGCGTCGATCAGCTTCCACTTGATGACCCAGTCGATCTCCTTGTCGACCAGCCCGAGGTCGTCGGACTCCACGGCCTTCAGCCCGCGCTCCCACAGGTCCAGCGCCTGCTCGATGACCGGGGTGGAGATCTGGCGACGGTCGACGAAGTCGCGCGCCTTGGAGAGGTACTCGCTTTGGATCTCCAGCGCGCTGGCCTCGCGACCGTTGGCAAGGCGGACCTTGCGGCGACCGGTCGTGTCGTGGCTGATCTCGCGGATGGCGCGGATGGGGTTCTCCATGGTGAGGTCGCGCATCACCACGCCCTCCTCGATCATCCGCAGCACCAGGTCGGCGGAGGCCACCTTGAGCAGCGTGGTCGTCTCGCTCATGTTGGAGTCGCCGACGATCACGTGCAGGCGGCGGTACTTCTCGGCGTCGGCGTGCGGCTCGTCGCGGGTGTTGATGATCGGGCGGCTGCGCGTGGTGGCGCTGCTCACGCCCTCCCAGATGTGCTCGGCGCGCTGGCTGACGCTGTAGCCGGCGCCGCGCGGGGTCTGGGTGACCTTGCCGGCGCCGACGATGATCTGCCGGGTCACCAGGAACGGGATGAGGACGTCGGCGAGCTTGCTGAACTCACCGTTGCGCGAGACGAGGTAGTTCTCGTGGCAGCCGTAGGAGTTGCCGGCGGAATCGGTGTTGTTCTTGAACAGGTAGATCTCACCGGCGATGCCCTCGTCGTGCAGCCGCTGCTCGGCGTCGAGCAGCAGCCCCTCGAGGATCCGCTCCCCCGCCTTGTCGTGGGTGACGAGGTCGACGATGTCGTCGCACTCGGGCGTGGCGTACTCCGGGTGGCTGCCCACGTCCAGGTAGAGCCGCGCGCCGTTGCGCAGGAAGACGTTGCTGCTGCGGCCCCAGCTCACGACCTTGCGGAAGAGGTAGCGCGCCACCTCGTCGGGGCTGAGCCGGCGCTGACCCTTGAACGTGCACGTGACGCCGTACTCGTTCTCGATCCCGAAGATCCGACGGTCCATGCCAGAACACTACGGGTCGGGCGGTCGCCCCGGACGCGTTTGGCGCCCGGGGTGACCCCTGCCGTCAGGTGCCGGTGTCAGCCGGGCGGGGCCACCGGCGGCTCGTCGCCCCCCGCCTGCTCCGCAGGAGGTACGTCGGCGCCGGCCGCCGCGGGAGCCGGCTCGCGCGGGCCGAGCACGGTCTCGAGCCGCTCGGGCCGGAGCCGGGTGAACTTGCGTGGCTGCACCCGGGTGCGGTCGAGCACCGCGACCTCGAGGTCCTCGGCGGGGATGACCCGGTCCTCGGACTCGGTGTGGCCCAGCGCCGCCACGGCCAGGCGCAGCGCGTCCTCGAGCGAGGAGCCCTCGGTGTAGTGGTCTCTCAGGTAGGCCGCGACGACCTCCGCCGCGCCACCCATGACGGCGTAGCCGTGCTCGTCGGCCACCTGCCCGTCGTAGGTGAGGCGGTAGATCTGGTCGTCCGCGGCGGCGGCACCGATCTCGGCGACGAAGATCTCGACCTCGTAGGGCTTCTCGCCGCCCGAGGAGAAGATCGTGCCGAGGGTCTGGGCGTAGGCGTTGGCCAGGCCGCGACCGGTGACGTCGCGGCGGTCGTAGGCGTAGCCGCGCATGTCGGCCAGCCGGACCCCGGCGATGCGGAGGTTCTCGAACTCGTTGTAGCGACCGACGGCTGCGAAGGCGATCCGGTCGTAGATCTCCGAGACCTTGTGCAGCGCCTGGGAGGGGTTCTCGGAGGCGAAGAGCACGCCGTCGGCGTACTGCACCGCCACGACCGAGCGGCCGCGCGCGATGCCCTTGCGCGCGAAGTCCGCCCGGTCCTTCATCAGCTGCTCGGGCGAGACGTAGAACGGGGTGCTCATGCCTGACCTCCCTCGGTCCGACCCGGGTTCAGGGGGGCGTGCGGCCCGCCGGGCCGGTTCATCCGGCCCGCGACGACCTGCTCCGCGAGCTCGCCGATGACCTCCTGGGTCAGCCGCTGCCCCCCGTCGGCGGTGATGACGTGGACGATGGGGAAGATCCGTCGGGTGACGTCCGGGCCACCCGTGGCGGAGTCGTCGTCGGCGGCGTCGTAGAGCGCCTCGAGGGCCACGGTGACCGCGTCGTCCTGCGAGAGGTCGGCGCGGTAGAGCTTCTTCAGCGAGCCGCGGGCGAAGAGCGAGCCGGAGCCGACGGCGTGGTAGCCGGTCTCCTCGTAGCGCCCGCCCGTGACGTCGTAGGAGAAGATCCGGCCGCCGACGCGGTCGTGGTCGTAGCCGGCGAAGAGCGGGACGACGGCCAGGCCCTGCATGGCCATCCCGAGGTTGCCCCGGATGATCGTGGAGAGCCGGTTGGCCTTGCCGTCGAGCGAGAGGGTGATGCCCTCGATCTTCTCGTAGTGCTCCAGCTCGGTCTGGAAGAGCCGCACGAGCTCGATGGCCAGGCCCGCGGTGCCGGCGATGCCGGCCGCGGAGAACTCGTCGGTCGGGAACACCTTCTCGATGTCGCGGCTGGCGATGATGTTGCCCATGGTCGCGCGGCGGTCACCGGCCAGCAGCACGCCGCCGGGGAAGGTCACCGCGACGATCGTCGTACCGTGCGGCGCGAGGTCGGCGGCGTTGCCCTGCGGCACCGTGCGACGCCCCGGCAGCAGGTCCGGGGCCTGGGCTGCGAGGAAGTCGCTGAAGGAGGAGGAGCCGGGCTGGAGGAACGACGCGGGCAGGCGCGGGTCGCTCAAGCTCACTGCCCGCCCTTCTGGATGAAGGACTTCACGAAGTCCTCGGCGTTGGACTCCAGCACGTCGTCGATCTCGTCGAGGATGTCGTCGACCTCGCTGTCGAGGGCTTCCTTGCGCTCCGCGACGTCGGTCTCCGGGGCCGTCTCGACGGCCTCCTCGTTCTCGGAGTTGCGCCGCGGCTGCTTCTGCTCCTGTGCCATGCCTCCGACCCTAGCGACACCACCGAGGTGAGGGCGCGGAAGTGACCGCTCGGCGGTGCGGAAGTGACCGCTCGGCGGTGCGAAAGTGACCGCTCGGCAGTCAGCCGGTGAGGGCGACGAAGAGCTCCTCGGCGCTGGTGCACCGGTCTAAGAGCTCCCCGACGTGGGCCTCGGAGCCCCGCAGCGGGTCGATGGTCGGCACCCGCTGCAGCGACTCGCGGCCGGGCAGGTCGAGGATCACGGAGTCCCAGGACGCTGCGGCGACGGCGTCGGGGAACTGCTCCAGGCAGCGGCCGCGGAAGTAGGCCCGGGTGTCGGTGGGCGGCTCGTGCATCGCGCGCTCCACGGACTCCTCGGGCAGCAGCCGCTCGATCCGGCCGGCCTTCACGAGCCGGTGGTAGAGCCCCTTCTCGGGGCGGATGTCGGAGTACTGGAGGTCGATGAGCTGGAGCTTGGCGTCGTCCCACTCGAGGCCGTCGCGCTGGCGGTACTGCTCGAGCAGCTTCAGCTTCGCCACCCAGTCCAGCTCGCCGGCCAGCGACATGGGGTCGCGCTCGAGCCGGTCGAGCACCGACTCCCACCGCGCGAGCACGTCGAGGGTCTGGTCGTCGGCGTCCGCGCCGTACCTGTCCTCGACGTACTTCCTCGCCAGGTCGAGGTACTCCAGCTGCAGCTGGACCGCGGTCAGCTTCCGGCCGTCGCGCAGGGTGACGGCCTGGCGCAGCGTCGGGTCGTGGGAGACCGCCCGCAGCGCGGAGACCGGCCCGTCGACGGTGAGGTCGACGGAGATGAACCGCTCCTCGATCATCGCCAGTACCAGCGACGTGGTGCCGACCTTGAGGTAGGTGGAGACCTCCGCGAGGTTGGCGTCGCCGATGATCACGTGGAGGCGGCGGTACTTCTCGGGGTCGGCGTGCGGCTCGTCGCGGGTGTTGATGATCGGACGCTTCAGCGTGGTCTCGAGGCCGACCTCGACCTCGAAGAAGTCCGCGCGCTGGCTGATCTGGTAGCCGTGGTCGCGGCCGTCCTGGCCGATGCCGACCCGGCCGGCGCCGCACACGACCTGGCGGCTGACGAAGAACGGCGTGAGGTGCTTGACGATGTCGGCGAAGGGAGTCGAGCGCCGCATGAGGTAGTTCTCGTGGGCGCCGTAGGAGGCGCCCTTGCCGTCGGTGTTGTTCTTGTACATCAGGATCGGCTGCCCGCCCGGCAGGGCGGCGGCGCGACGCTGGGCGTCGAGCATCACCTGCTCCCCCGCCTTGTCCCACCGCACGATGTCGAGCGGGGTGGTGACCTCGGGGGTGGAGAACTCCGGGTGCGCGTGGTCGACGTAGAGCCGCGCGCCGTTGGTGAGGATGACGTTGGCCAGGCCGAGGTCCTCGTCGGTCAGCTGGCTGGGGTCGGCGACCTGGCGGCTCATGTCGAACCCACGGGCGTCGCGCAGCGGCGACTCCTCCTCGAAGTCCCACCGCGCCCGGCGCGCCTTCAGCGTCGCCGAGGCGTAGGCGTTGACGACCTGTGAGGAGGCGACCATGGGGTTGGCGGTGGGCTGGCCCTGGACCGAGATGCCGTACTCGACCTCGGTCCCCATCACCCGGCGCACGCTCATGTGACCGAGCCTACGTGGACCGGGACTACGGTGGGCCCGTGGCTGGCATCGGTGGGTGGTGGGAGCGGCACGTGGTGCCGAGGCTGGTCGAGAATGCGCTGGGCTCCGGTGACGTACGCCGGGAGCGGGCCGCCGTGTGCGAGGGGCTCTCCGGCCGGGTGCTCGAGGTCGGCTTCGGCTCGGGGCTGAACCTGTCGCACCTGCCGGCAGGGGTCACCTCGCTCGACGCGGTCGAGCCGTCCGACCTGGGGTGGTCGATGTCCGCGCCGCGCCGCGACGCCGCGCGCCTGCCCGTCGCCCGCGTGGGGCTCGACGGCCAGCACCTCGACGTCGAGGACGCGTCGTACGACGCGGTGCTGTGCACCTTCTCGCTCTGCACGATCCCCGACGCCGCGCTGGCCGCCCGCGAGATGGCGCGGGCCGTGCGCCCCGGCGGCACCGTGCACGTGCTGGAGCACGGGGCCTCCCCCGACCCGCGGGTACGCCGCTGGCAGGCGCGGCTGGACCCGGTCGAGCGGGCGGTCGCCGGTGGGTGCCACCTCACCCGCGACCCGGTCGCCCTGGTGCGCGCCGCGGGGCTCGAGGTCGGTCCCGTCACGCAGCGCTACCTGCCCGGGCCCGCCGTGTCGCGGCCGTGGACCTACGGGTACCGGTTCGTCGCCCGTCGCCCCTGAGGGCGACGGACGACGTCTGGTCGTGAGCCTGCGGACTACAGGTACTGCCCCGTGTTGGAGACGGTGTCGATCGACCGGCCCGGCTCGGTGCCCTGCTTGCCGGTGACGAGGGTGCGGATGAAGACGATCCGCTCGCCCTTCTTGCCGGAGATGCGGGCCCAGTCGTCGGGGTTGGTCGTGTTGGGGAGGTCCTCGTTCTCCTTGAACTCGTCCACGCACGCCTGGAGCAGGTGGCTGACCCGCAGACCCTTCTGCTGGTGGTCCAGCCAGTCCTTGATCGCCATCTTCTTCGCGCGGTCCACGATGTTCTGCAGCATGGCGCCGGAGTTGAAGTCCTTGAAGTAGAGGACCTCCTTGTCGCCGTTGGCGTAGGTGACCTCGAGGAAGCGGTTCTCGTCGGTCTCGGCGTACATCCGCTCGACGGTGGCCCGGATCATGCCCTCGACGCAGGCCTGGCGGTCGTTGCCGAACTCGGCGAGGTCCTCGGCGTGCAGCGGCAGGTCGGGGGTGAGGTACTTGCTGAAGATGTCGCGGGCGGCCTCGGCGTCGGGGCGCTCGATCTTGATCTTCACGTCCAGGCGCCCGGGGCGCAGGATCGCGGGGTCGATCATGTCCTCGCGGTTGGAGGCGCCGATGACGAGCACGTTCTCGAGCAGCTCGACGCCGTCGATCTCGCTGAGCAGCTGCGGGACGATGGTGTTCTCCACGTCGGAGGAGACGCCGGTGCCGCGGGTGCGGAACAGCGAGTCCATCTCGTCGAAGAACACGATGACCGGCGTGCCGGCCGACGCCTTCTCGCGGGCCCGCTGGAAGACCAGCCGGATGTGGCGCTCGGTCTCGCCGACGTACTTGTTGAGCAGCTCGGGGCCCTTGATGTTGAGGAAGTACGACTTCCCCTCCTGACCCGTCTTGGCCGCCACCTTCTTGGCGAGGCTGTTGGCGACCGCCTTGGCGATCAGCGTCTTGCCGCAGCCCGGAGGGCCGTAGAGCAGCACGCCCTTGGGCGGCTTGAGCTGGTGCTCCTTGAAGAGCTCCGGATAGAGGTAGGGCAGCTCGACGGCGTCCTGGATCGCCTCGATCTGGCCGCCGAGGCCACCGATCGACTCGTAGGCGATGTCCGGCACCTCCTCGAGGACCAGCTCCTCGACCTCGGACTTCGGGACCTTCTCGTAGACGTAGCCCGCGCGGGAGTCGAGCAGCAGGGAGTCACCGGCGCGGATGGTCTCCTCGCGCAGCGGCTGGGCCAGCCGGACGACCTTCTCCTCGTCGGCGTTGGCGATGACCAGGGCCCGCTCGCCGTCGGCGAGCAGCTCCTTGAACATCACGACCTCGCCGACCTGCTCGAACTCCAGGGCCGCGACGACGTTGAGCGCCTCGTTGAGCATGACCTCCTGGCCACGGCGCAGGGTGTCGAGGTCGACGTCCGGGCTGACGTTGACCCGCAGCTTGCGGCCGCCGGTGAACACGTCGACCGAGTCGTCGTCGTTGCGCTGGAGGAAGGTGCCGAAGCCGGCCGGGGGCTGGGCGAGCCGGTCGACCTCTTCCTTGAGCTTGGTGATCTGGTCGCGCGCCTCGCGCAGGGTCTGGGCGAGCCGCTCGTTCTGGCTGGTGACGGCCGCCAGCGAGCGCTGGGCGTCGGCGAGCCGGAGCTCGACGGTGCGGTGGGAGCCGGGCGCGTCGCTCAGGCGGCGCCGCAGGTCGGTGACCTCGGCCTCCAGGAAGCGCACCTGGTTCATCAGCTCCTCGGCGCTGCGCCCAGCGTCCTCGGGGGAACCTTCACGTGACCTGCCATCGGATGTCGACATCAGAGCACCTCCTCGTTGCGACCCTACTCACTCCGACCACGCACGGTAGGGGTGAGCGGACGATGTCGGTCACGATTCGGTCACCGGCGCGTCGCTGCCGGTCGGTGGCCGGGTCAGAGGCCCGTCGGCCCGGTGGACCCCTCCGGTCTACTGATCGGCGGCGTCGGCCGGATCCTGCGGTGCGTCGGCCGGACGGGGGCCGGTGTAGTCGGGGCCGTAGGCGCCCGGTGCGGGCCGGCGGGTCTTGCGCGGGGGCTTCTCCCCCGGCGCCATCCGGCGCGCGGTCACGAGGAACGCGGTGTGGCCGATCATCTTGTGGTCCGGGCGCACGGCGAGGCCCTCGACGTGCCAGTCGCGCACCAGGGACTCCCAGGCGTGGGGCTCGGTGAAGCCGCCGTGCACGCGCACGGTCTCGACGAAGCGCGAGAGCTGGGTGGTGGTCGCGACGTAGGCGCAGACGATCCCGCCGGGCACGAGGGCGTCGGCCGCGGCGTCGAGGCACTCCCAGGGCGCGAGCATGTCGAGGATGATCCGGTCGCAGCGCTCGCCGGAGGCGGGCAGTGCCTCCGCGAGGTCGCCCAGGGTCAGGGTCCACGCCGGGTGGGTCGTGCCCTCGGGCGCGGAGAAGAATTGGTGGACGTTCCTGCGCGCGACCTCGGCGAACTCCTCGCGCCGCTCGTACGACGACACGCGGCCGTGCGGGCCGACGGCGCGCAGCAGCGAGCAGGTCAGCGCACCGGAGCCCACGCCGGCCTCGACGACCCGCGCGCCGGGGAAGATGTCGGCCATCGCGACGATCTGGGCGGCGTCCTTGGGGTAGATCACCGCGGCGCCGCGCGGCATCGAGACCACGAATTCCGAGAGCAGCGGGCGGAAGACGAGGTAGTCCCCGCCGCCGGAGGTGGTGACGGTGAAGCCCTCCTCGCGTCCGATCAGCTCGTCGTGGTCGAGGTGGCCGCGGTTGGAGAAGAACTTCTTGCCGGCCTCGAGCGCGAAGTTGTGCTTGCGTCCCTTGCCGTCGAGCAGCCGGACCCACTCGCCCGCGCGCAGCGGACCACGGTGGACGCCGGACCAGGCCTCCTGGGGTACGTCGGGCAGGGGCTCGTTCTCAGGCACGGCGGAACCCTAGACCGGCGGTGGCGCGGGCGGCGAGTCGGCGCTCGCGCGGTGCTGGCCCGCCGGACGGGAGGGCGGCTCAGCGGGTGGCGCGGAACGCTCAGCGCGTGGCGCGGAACCCTCAGCGCGTGGCGCGGAACGCGCGGTCGACGTCCTCGGTGGTGAGCACGCCGTAGACCGACCCGTCCGGCTCGACGAGGAGGTACTCCGCGGCCGGGGTGCGGGTCAGGGCCCGCACGAGGTCCTCGCCGCGGATGTCGACCGGCAGCCGCAGCCCGTGCTCGAGGGTGCGGGCGACGCTGGAGGTCGGCACCCACGGGCGACGGTCCTCCGGGGTCGCCAGCAGAGCGGCCTCGCTGACCAGCCCGGCCGGCGACCCGTCGTGCTGGGTCGTGACGATCCCGCCCGCCTGGGCGTCCTGGGCCCGGCGTACCGCCTCGGCGAGGGGGAGGTCGCCGGGGACGGCGAGGGTGCGGCGGGCGAGGTCGCGCGCCACGAGCTGCGGGAGGCGACTGCGCAGCCGCGCCGAGGCCATCGCCGCGGTGGCGCCGGCCCACAGGAACGCGGCGACGACGAGGGCGAGGAGGAAGTCGATGACGTCCGGCGGCGTGCCGAGCACCGACTCCTGGAGCAGCGGCCAGCAGAGCACGGCCACCGCCGCCAGACGTCCGCCCCACCCGGCGACGACGGTGCCGCGCACGACGCTGCCGGTGACACCCCAGACGCCGGCCTTGAGCACGCGGCCGCCGTCCAGCGGCAGGCCGGGCACGAGGTTGAGGACGCCGACGAGCAGGTTGGCGCCGGCCAGGCCCTCCACCGCCAGCTGGAGCAGCCCGTCGGGGGTGACCGGGAGGAGCGCGAGCGCGGCCAGCCCGACCGCGATCGAGGTCAGCGGACCCACGACGGCGATCACGAACTCCTCGCGCGGGCGCTTGGCCTCACCCTCGATGGAGGTCATGCCGCCCAGGAAGTGCAGCGTGATCGAGGTGACGGGGTAGCCCAGGCGCTTGGCCGCGACCGCGTGCGAGGCCTCGTGCAGCAGCACCGAGCCGTAGAGCAGCACGGCGAAGGCCAGGCCCGCGACGTAGCGCAGCGCACCCAGGCCGGGCTCGACCTGCTCGACCAGCGGGGCCATGATCACCGCGATCAGCGCGGCCACGACGAACCACGAGCCGCTCACGAGCACGTCGCTGCCGGCGACGGTGCCGACCTTGAAGGTGCCGGGCGGGCGCGGGGCCGCGGGCGGTCTCTCGTCCACGCGGCGAGGCTATCCGAGGCCTGGTCCTGGCCGCCGTCCCAGGCGTGGTGCCCGGCGGCTGTCGGTGCGGTCGCCTACCGTTCGGGGCATGAGCGCGGCCCCCTCGTTGGAGACCACCGCCCCGGGCACCCTCGCCGCGGGCGCCAGCCCCGCGGAGCGGCACTCGACCCCGGTCGACGGCGTCGAGGTCGTGGGTGCGCTCTCGCCCAGCAGGGCCGGCGACTTCATGACCTGCCCCCTGCTCTACCGCTTCCGCACCATCGACAAGCTCCCCGAGCCGTTGTCGCCCGACGCCGTGCGCGGCACCGTCGTGCACAAGGTGCTGGAGGACCTCTTCGACCTGCCTGCCGTCGAGCGCACCGCCGTGCGCGCCGAGCAGATGCTGGAGCCGGCGTGGCGCCGGCTGGTTGAGGCCGAGCCCGGGCTGGGCGCGCTGCTGGAGGAGGAGTCCGGCGTCGACGCCGAGCGCTGGTGGGCCTCGTGCCGCACGGTGCTGGAGCGCTACTTCACGCTCGAGGACCCCACCCGGCTCGAGCCGGCCGAGCGAGAGCTCTACGTCGAGTGGCTGTTGGAGAGCCGACTGCTCCTGCGCGGCTTCGTCGACCGGGTGGACGTCGCGCCCGACGGCGCGATCCGGGTCGTGGACTACAAGACCGGCCGCGCGCCGGGCCCGCAGTTCGAGGCCAAGGCGCTGTTCCAGATGAAGTTCTACGGCCTGGTGCTCTGGCGCACGCGGGGCGTGGTGCCGGCGATGTTGCAGCTGGTCTACCTCGGCAGTGGCGAGGTGTTGCGCTACGTCCCCGACGAGCACGACCTGCTGGCGACCGAGCGCAAGGTGCAGGCAGTCTGGGAGGCGATCAACCGGGCGACCGTCGAGCAGGACTGGCGGCCCAGCCGGGGTCCGCTGTGCTCGTGGTGCGCCCACCAGGCGCTCTGCCCGGCGTGGGGCGGCACTCCCCCGCCGCTGCCGCAGCCCGTCGAGGCCTGACCGCAGGCCCGCTGGGTCGGGTCAAAGACCGTTGCGCTGGGCCCAGAGGGCGGCCTGCGTTCGGTCGGAGACGCCGATCCGCGAGAACGCGCTGGTCAGGTGCGCCTTGACCGTGCGCTCGCTGATCTCCAGCCGCTTGGCGATCTGCTTGTTGGCCAGCCCGTCGCGCACCAGGGTCAGCACCTCGACCTCGCGGGCCGTCAGCTGCGGGCGACCGCCGGCCGAGCGCGCACCCAGCAGGGCGCGCGCGGCCTTCGGGTGGATCGGGGACTCCCCGCGCGAGACCGCACGGATGCCGGTCAGCACGTCGTCGGGGTCGGCGTCCTTGAGCAGGTAGCCCACCGCGCCGGCGTCCAGCGCGTCGAGGATCCGCTCGTTGTCGGAGTACGACGTCAGCACCAGCACGTCGACGCCCAGTCCGGCCGCGACGATCTCGCGGGTCGCGGTCACGCCGTCCACGCCGGGCATCTGCAGGTCCATCAGCACCACGTCGGGCTTGAGCGCCCGGGCCTGCTCGATGGCGGCAGCACCGTCAGCGGCCTGGCCCACGACCTCGATGTCGTCGGCGGTGGCGATGAGCTGGGCCAGGCCGGCCCGGATCACGGCGTGGTCGTCGACCAGGACGACCCGGGTCGTGCCCGAGTGCTCGCTCATCGTCGTACCGCCATCCGCACCGACGTACCTTCGCCCACCGCGGACGTGACGTCCAACTCACCACCGACGTCGCGCACGAGGCTGCGGAGCCCGCGCAGGCCGAACCGGTCGGGCTCGCTGGGCGCGGTGGTGTCGAAGCCGACCCCGTCGTCGACGACCTCAAGGAGCAGCTGCTCCTCGTCACCGCGGACGGTGACGGCCAGGGTGGAGGCACCGGAGTGCCGGGTGGCGTTGCGGACCGCCTCCTGGGCGACCCGCCACACCAGGGCGACCTCGGGATCCGAGGCGCCCTCGATCCCCGACACGCTGACCGAGGCGTGGATGCCCGCGGCCGCGGCGGGGGCGATGAGGTCGTCCAGTGCGGTCTCGAGCCCGCGGCCATGCAGCTCCGGGGGGTGGATCTCGGCCAGCAGCGAGCGCATCTGCTTGAGGCTGTCGCGCATCGAGCTGCTGACGCTGGTGAGCACCTCGGCCGTCTGCGGGGTGGTGGCGGGGTCCCTTGCGGCGCCGGAGAGCGCGAACGCGGAGCCCGCGAGGTCCTGGACCACGCCGTCGTGCAGGTCGCGCGCGATCCGTCGTCGCTCGGCGTCGGAGGCGTCGATCGCCGTCTGCAACAGGCGCTCGCGCTCCCGGCTGCCGCGGCGGAGCTGGCCGGTCAGGAGGCCGAGCATCACGGTGGAGATGACAGCGAGCAGCAGCAGCGGAGCGAGCGTGATCCAGCGAAAGTCGCCGAAGATCCGTTCACGCCGCTCCTCTACTCCTTCGAGGTCCCAGTAAGCCACGAAGAGAGCCGGCTCCGTCGACAGCGGGACCCCCAGTCGCTCGGCACGCCGAATGGCGTTCCGACTCGTGGTGGCCCCGACCCGGGTGTAGATCTTGACCAATCCCGTCTCGTCGCCTTCACGTGCCCGGTGTCGCGGAGAGTTCGGGTCCGCCACCTCGGAATCCGTGCCGCCATCCCTGAGGACGGCTTGCTGCTTGTTAGACAGAGGATAGACGTCGTCGCGGAAAGCGACGGAGACGTCAGTCGAGTCGTAGGCCACACGGCCGGTCGTCGTGATGATGTCGAAACCGACGAGCTCTTCGGTCTGGACTTCAAGCCCGCGTCGCACGAACCGGTCGACAGCACCCGCGTTGCCGTCTAGGAGACCTGTCCGAAGGTACGGGTTGACGGCCGTGTCGACGATGAACTCGTTGATGCTCTCGGCCTGCTCGACCGCAGCCTGCTCGGCAGCGCGAGCGGTGAGCTCATTGGTGGCCAGGAAGATCCCAGCGACCAGGAGCAGGCTGACCACCAGGAAGACCAGCACCGGGTGACGCAGGAACGAAAGGGGTGCGCCTTGCACGAAGCGGATCAGTAGGTCAGCGAGGCGCGGCAGACCTCGTTGGTCGCAGTGTTCTGTGCCCGAAAGTCCACGTCGTCGGGTCCTGGGAAGTCGGCCATGTCGCGCACGACCTTGAAGGAGCGGTCGGCATCCTTCGCCTTGACCGTGCCCTTGCCGGACAGCTCACCGTTGTGGCGCAGCTTCCAGTCCCAGACGTCGTCGTCCTCGCTGAACACGATCGCCGTCACCTCGAGAATGCCCGAGTCTCGCGGCACGATCTTGAGCCGGACGCTGCTGCTGGCGCGGCAGTCGAACATCTCCTTCTCGACCTCGGACTTCTTCGCCGTGGCGCTGGGTCCGGCGACGATCATCGAGAGCGCGAGCAGGAGCCCGGCCAGGATGCGCGGGGCACGGCTGTGGACCGCTCGGGTGGTGCTGCGGTGGTCCATGGTGCCCTTCTGGAGGTCCTGCTGCCGGTCGGTCGGTCGATGCCCCCAGGGTCTCACGGAAGTCGCCGCGCACCCAAGGAAACAGCCGTGCCCGGCCTCGCCATCACCTCCGGTGACCGGAGGCCGCTTGTGGTGACGAGGTCGGGCCTGGCCAGGGCGCCCGGTCCGCCGCTGTGGACCGGGTGGTTCGCCCTGCGTGGTCACAGTGTGGCGCAAGGTAAAGGGCGAGTGCCAGTACCCGGTGGTCGTAGCACCGGTGACTACGTCCCGGGGCCCCGGCCTAGTCATTCCCGGCGCAGTGACGGGCCGTCAGGACGCGGTGATGCCGCGGCGTACGTCGGCGAGGACCGTGCCGAGGTCGTCGGGCTCGAGGCCAGCGAGGGTCTCGCGGAAGACCCGGCGCGGGCCGTCGGGCACCGGGACGTGGTTCTGCACGACCAGCACCGCACAGCCGGCGGCCTCCGCCGAGGTGGCACCGGTGCCGGAGTCCTCGATCGCCACGCAGTCGGCGGGGTCGAGGCCGAGGGCGGCCGCAGCGGTGAGGTAGGGCTCGGGGTGCGGCTTGCCGCGGGAGACCTTCTCCCCCGTCACGACGACCGGGAAGGTGCCGGCCGGCAGCCGGCGCAGGATCGGGGTGACGAACCGCTCGTAGGACATCGTCACCAGCGCGCACGGGACCTCGGCCTCGCCGAGCGCCGCGAGCAGCTCGACCGCGCCGGGTCGCCACGGGACCGCCTCCTCGACCCGGGCGACGACGCCGTCGAGCAGCTCCTCGACGACCTCGGCCGGTGACTGGGACAGCCCCATGGCGCCCTTGATCACCCGGCCGGACTCCAGCAGGTCGTTGCCGACGAGCTGCAGTGCCTGCTCGTGGGTCCACGTGGCGCCGTACTTCTGCGCCATCGCCATCTCGGTGGCGATCCAGTAGGGCTCGGTGTCGACGAGGGTCCCGTCCATGTCCCACAGGACGGCCGCCGGCAGGCCGGACGCCTCCTGCTGGAGCGCCGGGTCAGTCATCGGGGTCGTAGCCGAGGTTGGGCGAGAGCCACTTCTCGGCCTCGTCGAGGGTCCAGCCCTTGCGCTCGGCGTACGCCGCGACCTGGTCGCGCCCGAGCCGGCCGACGACGAAGTACTGGCTCTCGGGGTGGCTGTAGTAGACGCCCGAGACCGACGCGCCCGGCCACATCGCCATCGACTCGGTGAGCCGGATGCCGGTCCCGGCCTCGACGTCCATGAGGTCCCACAGCGTGAGCTTCTCGGTGTGGTCGGGGCAGGCGGGGTAGCCCGGCGCGGGCCGGATGCCGGCGTACTTCTCGGCGATGAGGTCCTCGTTGGAGAGCGTCTCCGCGGCGTCGTGGCCCCAGAACTCGGTGCGCACCCGCTGGTGCAGCCGCTCGGCGAAGGCCTCGGCGAGCCGGTCCGCGAGCGCCTCGACGAGGATCGCGTTGTAGTCGTCGAGGTCGTCACGGAAGGCCTTGACCCGCTCGGGGAGCCCGATGCCGGCCGTCACCGCGAAGCCGCCCACGTGGTCGGCGAGCCCGGTGGAGACCGGCGCGACGTAGTCGGCCAGCGAGCGGTTGGGGATGCCACCGCGGTGCTGGCCCTGCTGGCGCAGCTGGTGCAGGACCGCGCGCCTGTCGGTGCGGGAGTCGTCGGCCCACACGACGACGTCGTCGCCGTCGGCGTTGGCGGGCCAGAGCCCGTAGACCCCGTTCGCGCGCACCCACTTCTCGGCGATCATCGTGTCGAGCATCTGCTGGGCGTCGTCGTAGAGCCTGCGCGCGGCCTCGCCGTGGCTCGGGCTGTTGAGGATGTCGGGGAACTTGCCCTTCATCTCCCAGGCGTTGAAGAAGGGCTGCCAGTCGATGTACTCCCGCAGCTCGGCCAGGTCGTAGTCCTCGAGCAGGTGCACCCCGGGCGTCTTGGGTGCCGGAGGGACGTAGCCGGTCCAGTCGACGGGCGTGGCGTTGGCGACCGCGTCGGCGTAGGAGAGCTGGGGACGGTCCGACTTCGCCGCGTGCCGGGCCCGGAGCGCGTCGTAGTCCTCCTTCACGGTGGCCAGGAGCGCCTTGCGGCGCTCGGGGTTCAGCAGCGCGGAGACCGTCGGCACCGAACGTGAGGCGTCCTTGACCCAGACGACGGGACCGTCGTACTTGCGGTCGACCTTGACCGCGGTGTGGGCGCGCGAGGTGGTGGCGCCGCCGATCAGCAGCGGGATGTCCATGCCGAGCCGCTGCATCTCGGTGGCGAAGGCGACCATCTCGTCCAGCGAGGGCGTGATCAGGCCGGAGAGGCCGATGACGTCGGCGCCGACCTCCTGGGCGGCGTCGAGGATCTTCTGGGCCGGCACCATGACGCCGAGGTCGACGACCTCGTAGTTGTTGCAGGCCAGCACGACCCCGACGATGTTCTTGCCGATGTCGTGGACGTCGCCCTTGACCGTGGCCAGCACGACCGTGCCGTTGGTGTCCTTCTGCGAGGCGAGGGCGGGGTTGGTCCGCTTCTCCTCCTCGATGTACGGGATGAGGTAGGCGACGGCCTTCTTCATGACCCGCGCCGACTTCACGACCTGCGGGAGGAACATCTTCCCGGAGCCGAAGAGGTCGCCGACGACGTCCATCCCGTCCATGAGCGGGCCCTCGATGACCTCGATCGGGCGGCCGCCGCGGGCGTCGATCTCCCGGCGCAGCTCCTCGGTGTCGACCTCGACGAAGGCGTCGATGCCCTTGACCAGGGCGTGGGTGACCCGCTCGGCCACGGGCAGCTCCCGCCAGGCCTCGGTGACGGCCTCGGCCTGCTCGCCCGCCTGGTTGTGCGCCTCCGCGATCTCCAGCAGCCGCTCGGCCGCGTCGGGGCGCCGGTTGAGGACGACGTCCTCGATCCGCTCCCGGAGCTCGGGCGCGACCTCGTCGTAGACCACCAGGGCGCCGGCGTTCACGATGCCCATGTCCAGGCCCGCGCGGATCGCGTGGAACAGGAAGACGGCGTGGATCGCCTCGCGCACGGGGTTGTTGCCGCGGAAGGAGAAGGAGACGTTCGAGATGCCGCCGGAGACCTTGGCACCCGGCAGGTTCTGCTTGATCCAGCGGGTCGCCTCGATGAAGTCCAGGCCGTAGGACGCGTGCTCCTCGATGCCCGTGGCGACCGCGAACACGTTGGGGTCGAAGACGATGTCCTCGGGCGGGAAGTCCGCCTCGTCCACGAGCAGCCGGTAGGCGCGCTCGCAGATCGCCTTGCGGCGCTCGAGGTTGTCGGCCTGGCCGTCCTCGTCGAAGGCCATGACGACCGCGGCTGCGCCGTACTTGCGGCACAGGCGCGCCTGGGCGAGGAACGCCTCCTCGCCCTCCTTCATCGAGATCGAGTTGACGATCGGCTTGCCCTGGACGGTCTTGAGACCGGCCTCGATGACCTCCCACTTGGAGGAGTCGACCATCAGCGGGACCCGGGAGATGTCGGGCTCGGAGGCGACCAGGCGCAGGAAGCGGTCCATGGCCGCGACGCCGTCGATCATGCCCTCGTCCATGTTGACGTCGATGACCTGCGCGCCGTTCTCCACCTGCTGCGCGGCCACCGACAGGGCGGTGTCGTAGTCACCGGCCTTGATCAGGTTGCGGAAGCGCGCGGACCCGGTGATGTTGGTGCGCTCGCCGACGTTGACGAAGAGGCTGTCGGCGTCGATGGTGAACGGCTCGAGGCCGGACAGGCGCATCGCGGGCGTGACGGTCGGGACCTCGCGGGGAGCCAGGCCCTCCACGGTGCGGGCGATCGCCGCGACGTGCTCGGGAGTGGTGCCACAGCAGCCACCGACCAGGTTGACCAGGCCGGACTCGGCGAACTCGCGGATGATGCCCGCGGTCTGCTCGGCGACCTCGTCGTACTCGCCGAAGGCGTTGGGCAGTCCGGCGTTGGGGTAGGCCGAGACGAATGTGTCGGCGATCCGGGAGAGCTCGGCGACGTAGGGCCGCATCTCGCGGGCCCCCAGCGCGCAGTTGAGGCCGATCGCCAGCGGTCGGGCGTGGCGCACGGAGTTCCAGAAGGCCTCGGTGGTCTGGCCCGACAGGGTCCGGCCGGAGGCGTCGGTGATCGTGCCGGAGATCACGACCGGCCAGCGGCGCCCGGCCTGCTCGAAGAAGGTCTCCAGGGCGAAGATCGCGGCCTTGGCGTTGAGGGTGTCGAAGATGGTCTCGACGAAGAGCAGGTCCGCTCCCCCGTCGACCAGGCCCCGGATCGCGTCGGTGTACGCCGGCACGAGGTCGTCCCAGGTGACGTTGCGCGCCGCGGGGTCGTTGACGTCGGGGCTGATCGAGGCGGTGCGGGTCGTGGGACCGAGCGCGCCGGCGACGTACCGCGGCTTCTCCGGCGTGGCGACCCCGTCGGCCACCCGACGCGCCAGCCGGGCGGACTCGAGGTTGAGCTCGTAGGCGAGCTCCTCGAGGCCGTAGTCGGCCAGCGAGATCGCGTTGGCGTTGAAGGTGTTGGTCTCGATGACGTCGGCGCCGGCGAGGAGGTACTCGCGGTGGATGCCCTCGATGATCGCCGGCTGGGTGATCGTCAGCAGGTCGTTGTTGCCCTGGAGGTCCTCGCCGGTCCAGTCCTTGAACCGCTCGCCGCGGTAGCCGGCCTCGTCCGGACGGTCGCGCTGGATCGCGGTGCCCATGGCGCCGTCGATCACCAGGATCCGCTCCGCCAGCACACGGCGCAGCTCGTCGGTGACATCAGGGCGCCAGTCGGTGCTCACGCGGGTCCTCTCGCGGTCGGGATCTCCAGCGTAGGAAGGGTGTCCGGAGGCTGGACGGCCTTCCCAGATCGTGACACCGCGAGCAAGCACGCCGAAATCGCCGCGGTCATCGCACCAGCCCGGCCTAGGGTGGACGGGTGATCGAGATCGACGACGCCCCGGAGCTGGTGGACCCCATCGTCATCGCGGCCTTCGAGGGCTGGAACGACGCCGCGGACGCTGCTTCCTCCGTGGTGGACCACCTGATGCGCGTCTGGGACGCCCGGGTCGTCGGTGCCGTGGATCCCGAGGACTTCTACGACTTCCAGGTCAACCGACCGGTCGTGGGCACCGATCACCACGGCCACCGGAGGCTGACCTGGCCGACCACGCAGATCGCCGTGGCCTCCCCGCCCGACCTGGGGCGCGACGTGATCCTGATCCGCGGCATCGAGCCCAACATGCGCTGGCGGCAGTTCTGCGCCGAGCTGCTCGCCGCCACCGACGAGCTCGGCGGCGAGATGGTCGTCACGCTCGGGGCGCTGCTCGCCGACACCCCCCACACCCGCCCCATCCCGGTCACCGGCACTGCCACCGAGCCCGAGCTGGTCGACCGGCTCAAGCTCGAGCAGTCCACCTACGAAGGACCCACCGGCATCGTCGGGGTCTTCCAGGACGCCTGCGTCCGCGTGGACATGCCGGCCGTGTCCTACTGGGCCGCGGTCCCCCACTACGTCGCCCAGCCCCCCTGCCCCAAGGCCACGCTGGCGCTCGTCGGGCAGCTCGAGGACCTGCTGGAGACCTCCATCCCGCTCGGTGACCTCCCCGAGGAGGCACGGGCGTGGGAGCGCGGCGTGGACGAGCTGGCCGAGGAGGACGAGGACGTCGCCGACTACGTCCGCTCCCTGGAGCAGACCCGTGACACCGCCGACCTGCCGGAGGCCTCCGGCGAGGCGATCGCGCGGGAGTTCGAGCGCTACCTCAAGCGACGCGAGGACGACGACTGACGGGCCTCGTGGCTCGTCGCTGACGCTCCTCGCACCTCGACCAGCGGAGGGGTCAGAGCGAGAGGCCCAGGGCGGCGTCGAGCAGCAGGTGGACCCGGACCGCGGCGTGCGGGTCGGAGGTGTCGGCCAGGCCGCCGGTGCCCAGCGTCGCGTCGGCCCAGGCGTCCACGAGCGCGACCGCGCGGGGTGCGTCGAGGTCGTCGGCCAGGGCGGCCAGCACCCCGGTGACGACCGGCTCGGAGGGCGCGCCCGCACCCAGTGCCAGCGCCCGGCGCCAGCGGGCCAGGCGGTCGACCTCGTCGAAGAGCTCGGCGTCGGTCCACTCCCAGTCGCTGCGGTAGTGGTGCTGCAGCAGGGTCAGCCGGATCGCCATCGGGTCGACGTCGGAGTTGCGCAGGGCCGAGACGAAGACCAGGTTGCCACGCGACTTCGACATCTTCTCGCCGTCGTAGGCGACCATCCCGGCGTGCGCGTAGGCGCGGGCGAAGGGGGTGCCGCCGGTGGCGACGTGGGCGTGCCCCGCGCACATCTCGTGGTGGGGGAAGACCAGGTCCGAGCCGCCACCCTGCACGTCGAGGGTGCCGCCGAGGTGCTCCCACGCGATGGCGGTGCACTCCACGTGCCAGCCGGGGCGACCCGGGCCGAAGGGGCTCTCCCACGAGGGCTCCCCCGGTCGCTCGCCCCGCCAGACGACGCAGTCGAGCGGGTCCTGCTTGCCGGGTCGGTCGGGGTCCCCGCCGCGCTCGGGGAAGATCTCGAGCATGGCCGCGCGGTCGAGACCGGACTCGGCGCCGAAGGCCGGGTCCGCGGTGACGGAGAAGTAGAGGTCGTCGTCGACGCGGTAGACCGCACCGGCCGCCTCCATCCGCTGGATCAGGTCGATGACCAGCGGGATCGACTCGACCGCGCCGACGTAGTGCTGCGGCGGCAGGACGCGCAGTGCGGTCATGTCCTGGCGGAACAGCTCGGTCTCGCGCTCGGCCAGCTCGACCCAGTCCACCTTGACCTTGGTGGCGCGCTCGAGCAGCGGGTCGTCGACGTCGGTGACGTTCTGCACGTAGGTGACCGGGTGGCCGGCGTTGATCCAGGCGCGGTGGAGCAGGTCGAAGCCGACGTACGTCGCCGCGTGGCCCATGTGCGTGGCGTCGTAGGGCGTGATGCCGCAGACGTAGAGCCGGGCCGAGGAGGCACCCTCCTGCGGCTCGAGCACCATCCGGCCCCCGGTGGCGGTGTCGTGGACGGACACCGGCGGGGCCGTGACCCCGAGGTCCGGGACGGCAGGAGCAGACCAGGCGCGCATGGGGCGAGCCTAGACGGGGACCCTCCCCGGAGGATCAGAAGGGCGGCCAGGGGATCGCCGGCCCGCCACCACCGGGGAACGGCAGCGCCCCGGCGGACATCAGCCGGTCGCAGCGGCGGCGCACGCAGTCGATCTCGAGGTCGGTGAGCAGCGGGGCGAGCGCGTCGCCGAGAGCCCCGGCGAGGGCCTCGCGGACCCGGGAGACCGCGGCGGTCTCGACGTCGGTCAGCCGCTCCCCGGCCCAGCCCCACAGCACGGTGCGCAGCTTGTGCTCGTGGTGGAAGGCGATCCCGTGGTCGATGCCGAAGCGGTGGCCGTCGGGCATCTCCAGGACGTGACCCCCCTTGCGGTCGGCGTTGTTGAGGACCACGTCCAGCACCGCGACCCGCCGCAGGGCGTCGGTGTCCTCGTGGACCAGCGAGATGGGGCGGTCGTGGGCGTCGTACCCGTCGAAGACGTGGAGATAGCCCTCGGGCAGCTCGTCCTCGGGGACCAGCGTCACGGCTGCCTGGGACTCGTCGGGCTCCTGCCACTCCTGGAACATCCCCGGGCCGTGCGGGCCCTCACCGAGCCAGGTGAGGGGCACCGGGCAGCGGAAGGCGTCGCCGGCGAAGACCTCGGCGACCAGGTGGGCGGCCACCTCGCGGTCGGCGAGCACGGCGCCGGGGAAGTCCCACAGGGGGCGCTCCCCCGCCACGGGCTTGTAGACCACGCGCACGTCGCCGTCGGGGGTGCGCACCGCGCCCACGAAGGTCGCGTTGGAGGCGGGCATGACCCGCCCGTGCAGGACCAGCTCGCCCTCGAGCACGGGGCCCTGCCTCAGACGGGGTCGCGGCGGCGGAAGCCGTTGGCCCGGACGCACAGGTGGCCCTCCGGGTCGATCGGCTCGCCGCAGAACGGGCAGGTGGGTCGGCCGGCGCCCAGCACGCTCTCGCTGCGCTGGACGAAGGCCCGGGCGACCCCGGCCGGTACCCGGACCAGCAGTACCTCCTCGGGCTCGGGCTCCTCGAAGTCGTGGTCCTCCCCGAGCTGGTCGGGGCTCACCACGGCGGCCTCCGTGAACGGGAAGACCTCGATGACCACGCGCTCGTCGCCGGGGTCCCAGGACAGAGTCATGGTGCCGGCGCGGAACTCCTCCTCGATCGGCTGCTCGAGGGGGTCGTTGTCCTGCAGGGCCAGCGGTGCGACCGCAGGGATGACGGCCTCGGTGCCGCTGGCCATGACCTCGTCGAGCAGCTCGTCGATCCGCTCGGCCAGCGCGGCGACCTGCTGCTTCTCCAGCGCCACGCTCACGAGGCGGTTGCCGGTGCGGGCCTGCAGGAAGAAGGTGCGGGAGCCGGGCGGGCCGACGGTGCCCGCGACGAAGCGCTCGGGCGGGTCGAATCCGTGGACCAGGGGCATGGCGGCAACCTTAGGGGCGGGCCCCAGCAGGAGCCTCCCCCGGACCGGCGCCCCCGCCGACCGCGGCGTCGGTCGAAGCGCTGGCCTTGCGGGAGCGTCCCTTCTTCGCCGGGGGCCTGAGCCAGGACAGGTCGCCCTCGTGGGTGTTGCTCGCCAGGACGTAGGGCCGGTGCTCGGTGTAGCGCACGATCGACAGCGAGGCGGGGTCGACGGAGATGCGCTGGAAGAGGTCCAGGTGCATGCCGAGCGCGTCGGCCAGCACCGACTTGATGATGTCGCCGTGGCTGACCGCGACCCAGACCGCGTGCGGGCCGTGCTCGGCCTCCACGAGGGCGTCGTGGCGGCGTACGGCCTCGACGGCGCGGGCCTGCATCGTGGCCATCGACTCCCCGCCGGGGAACGCCGCGGCCGACGGGTGGGCCTGGACGGTGCGCCACAGCGGCTCCTTGGCCAGCTCCTTGAGCGTGCGGCCCTGCCAGTCGCCGTAGTCGCACTCGGTGATCCCGCGCTCGGTCACGACCGCCGGCTCGCCCTGCTGAGCGGCCAGTACGAGCCTGGAGGTCTGCTTGCAGCGCTCCAGCGGGCTGGTGACCAGCTTGACCACCGGGACGCCGGCGAGCCGGGCTCCGGCCCGCTCGGCCTGGCCCCTCCCGTGGTCGTCGAGGCGGACCCCGGGGGTGCGACCGGCCAGCACGCCCGAGGCGTTGGCGGTGGTGCGGCCGTGGCGGACGAGCACGACGGTGGCCATGTCACGGACTCTAGCCAGGGGGTCGCGGCGCTAGCGTGAGGTCCGTGATCGTCGACAGCGCCGTCTACCGCCAGGGCACCCGGGTGGTCGTGGAGGACGGCACCCACGACGCGCACGACTACCCTCACCTGCGCGATGCGGCGGCCCGTGGGGGCGGCTTCGTCTGGGTGGGGCTGCACGAGCCGAGCCAGGAGGAGCTGGGTGCGGTGGCCGACGCGTTCTCGCTGCACCCGCTCGCGGTCGAGGACGCGGTCAAGGCCCATCAGCGGCCCAAGCTCGAGCGCTACGGCGACAGCCTGTTCCTGGTGCTCAAGACCCTCTGGTACGTCGACGAGGAGGACGCGGTCGAGACCGGGGAGATCAGCATCTTCATGGGCGCGGACTTCGTCGTGACGGTGCGGCACGGCCTGGGCAGCGGCCTCGCCGCCGCGCGCGAGAGCCTCGAGAGCGACGCGCACGTGCTGGAGCACGGGCCTGCGGCGGTCGTCTACGCCGTCTGCGACCGGGTCGTCGACGAGTACGTCGCGGTCGTCGACGAGCTGCAGGTCGACGTGGACGAGGTGGAGGTCTCGGTCTTCTCCGAGGAGCGCACCAACGACGCCGTACGGATCTACACCCTCAAGCGCGAGATCGCGGAGGTGCGTCGGGCCGTGCTGCCGCTCCGCGAGCCGATGTCCCGCTTCGCCGCCGGTCAGGTGCGCGAGGTGGGCGAGGAGGCGGCGCCTTTCTTCCGCGACGTGCTCGACCACCTGGCCCGCACCGCGGACGAGGTCGACAGCCTCGACACGCTGCTCTCCACCGCCTTCGAGGCCCACGTCGCCCAGTTGTCGCTGCAGCAGAACGACGACATGCGCAAGATCTCCGCCGGGGCCGCCCTGGTGGTCGTCCCGACCCTCATCGCCGGGATCTACGGCATGAACTTCACCCACATGCCCGAGCTCGACTGGACCCTGGGCTACCCGTTCGCGCTGCTCCTCATGGGCGGGGTGTCGGGGCTGCTGTGGTGGTTCTTCCGGCGCTCGGGGTGGTTGTAGGCCGCTCAGGCGGCCAGGACGCCGGTCGACAGCAGCACGAGCACGGCCCCGCCGAGCGCGACCCGGTAGACCACGAACGGGGTGTAGGTCCGGGTGGTGACCCAGCGCAGGAGCCAGGCGATGACGGCGTACCCGACGACGAAGGAGACGACAGTGCCGACGATCGTCGGGCCCCAGCCGTAGGCGTTGTCGCCGTCGGGGATCTCGCTGAGCTGGAAGACCCCGGCGCCGACGACCGCGGGGATCGCGAGCAGGAAGGCGAAGCGGGTGGCCGCGGCCCGTTCGTAGCCGAGGATGCGCCCCATCGAGAGCGTGGCACCCGAGCGGGAGACGCCGGGGACCAGGGCCATCGCCTGGGCCATGCCCATGAGCACCGCGTCGCGCAGCGTGAGCTTCTTGATCGGCCGGTCGTTGCGGCCGAACCGGTCGGCCAGCCCGAGGACGATGCCGAAGACGATGAGCGTGGTCCCGACGATCCACAGGCTGCGGAAGTCCTGCTCGATCAGGTCCTTGAGCAGGATGCCCAGCACCACGATGGGCAGCGAGCCGACGATGATGAACCAGCCCATCCGGGCGTCGAGGTGCCCGCGGTACTCCGCCTGGAACAGCGAGCGCACCCACGTCGAGCCGATCCGCCAGATGTCCTCGCGGAAGTAGATGAGCACCGCCAGCTCGGTGCCGATCTGCACGACCGCGGTGAAGGCCGCGCCCGGGTCCCCCCAGCCGAAGAGCTCGGGGAAGATCCGGAGGTGGGCGCTGGAGGAGATGGGGAGGAACTCCGTGAGTCCCTGCAGCGTCCCGAGGACGACGGCCTTGAGGAGGTCGAGCACGGGCAGCAAGCCTAGGGGTGGCGGGCCCGTGGACGTGCACGGCGAGCCGAGGCGGGTGCGGGCGGCCGCTGCCGCTAGGTTCTGCTGCCATGCAGCAGCGATCCGTGGGAGCCACCGGGCTCCGGGTCTCCCGGCTGGGCCTGGGCACGATGACCTGGGGTCGCGACACCGACGAGCACGAGGCACGCGACCAGCTGGTCGCGTTCGTGGAGGCGGGCGGCACCCTGGTCGACTCCGCGGCGGCGTACGCCGAGGGGCGGTCGGAAGCGCTGCTGGGCTCGCTCCTGGGCGACGTCGTGCACCGCGACGAGGTCGTCATCGCCACGAAGGCGGCGATCAGCGCCCGCGACGGGCGCACCCATGTCGACGCCTCGCGCGGGTCGCTGCTCCCCACCCTCGACGCGTCGCTGCGCCGACTCGGGGTCGACCACGTCGACCTGTGGCAGGTCCACACCTGGGACCCCCGCACCCCGCTCGAGGAGACGCTCAGCGCGCTCGACCTCGCGGTGACCAGCGGCCGGGCGTCGTACGTCGGCATCTCCAACTACTCCGGGTGGCAGACCGCGCAGGCGGCGACGTGGCAGGCCGCGTTGCCGGGGCGGGTGCGGCTGGCCTCGACCCAGGTGGAGTACTCATTGGTCAACCGCGGCGTCGAGCACGAGGTGCTGCCCGCCGCCCAGGCGATGGGACTGGGCGTGCTGCCGTGGTCCCCGCTGGGTCGCGGGGTGCTGACGGGGAAGTACCGCACCGGCACGCCTACCGACTCCCGCGCCGCCACCAGCCAGTTCTCCCGTTTCGTGCAGCCCTACCTCGACGACGAGCGGACCGTGGCGGTGGTGGAGGCGGTGTGCCGCGCGGCCGAGGGGCTCGACCTCTCCCCGGTGCAGGTCGCGCTCGCCTGGGTCCGCGACCGTCCTGGGGTCACCTCGCCTATCGTGGGAGCGCGGACCGCGGCCCAGCTGCGGACCGCCCTCAGCGTCGAGGACCTCACCCTGCCGCCCGAGATCGTGGCGGCACTGGACGACGTGAGCGCGGACTGACCCGCCTCACCGGCACGTGACGGGAGGGCTGATGAGAGCCGACCGACGACCCCTCCGCAACGGGGTGGAGTGGGAGTTCGAGAGCGTCGCCTTCTCGCGCGACCTGTCACGCAACGTCGTGCGCAAGCTGCTCGTCGAGCGCGCCGAGCACGGCGGCTGGGAGCTGGACCGGGTGCGGATCGGCAACGACGGGGTGCGGCGGGTCGTGCTGCGGCGCAAGATCATCCGCGCGGTCCGGACGGCCTAGACGTCATCCAAGAAGCGGTCGAACACCCGCGCACCGAACTCCAGGGCGTCCACCGGCACCCGCTCGTCGACGCCGTGGAAGAGCGCGGTGAAGTCGAGGTCGGCCGGCAGCCGCAGCGGGGCGAAGCCGTAGGAGCGCATCCCGAGCTTGCGGAAGTGCTTGGCGTCCGTGCCGCCGGACATGAGGTACGGCGCCACGATGCCCTCGGGGTCCTCCGCGAGGATCGAGCGGTTCATCGCGGCGACCAGGTCACCGTCGTACGGCGTCTCCCAGGGCTGCTGGTGCGAGAGGTATTCGATGTCGATCCCCTCCCCCGTGAGCTCGGCGAGCGTGGCGAAGAACTCGTCCTCGAAGCCCGGGAGGAAGCGCCCGTCGACGTGGGCCGTGGCCTCGGTGGGGATGACGTTCACCTTGTAGCCGGCCTGGAGCATGGTCGGGTTCGTCGTGTTGGAGATGACCGCACCCAGCATCCGTGCGGCTCCGCCGAATTCCTCGATCAGGGCCGGGGCGTTCTCGGGGGTGGCCTCGGTGCCGGCGAGGTCCGCGACGGTGGCGAGCAGCACCTCCATCGTGGGCGTGAGCCGCACGGGCCACTGGTGGGCCCCGATCCGCGCGACCGCGGCCGTGAGCCGGGAGACGGCGTTGTCGGTGTTGATCATCGACCCGTGCCCGGCACGCCCCCGCGCGGTGAGCTTCATCCAGGCCATGCCCTTCTCGGCGGCCTCGACGAGGTAGACGCGACGACCGCGGACCGTGGTCGAGAAGCCCCCGACCTCGCCGACGGCCTCGGTGCAGCCCTCCAGGAGCTCGGGGTGGTCCTCGACGATGACCTGGGCGCCGTGGTGGCCTCCTGCCTCCTCGTCGGCGGTGAAGCAGAGCACGACCGGGCGGTCCGGGACCTGGCCCGCCCGGGCCCGGGCGCGCACGACGCTGAGAAGCATCGCGTCGAAGTCCTTCATGTCGACCGCCCCCCGGCCCCACACGTAGCCGTCGCGCACCTCGCCCGAGAACGGGTCGACCTGCCAGTCCTCCGCGGCGGCGGGCACGACGTCGAGGTGGCCGTGCAGCAGCAGGGCGTCCCTGCCACTGCTCTCGTCCCCCCAGCGGGCGACGAGGCTGGTGCGGCCGTGGAGCTTCTCCACCACGGTGCACCCGATGCCGACCTCGTCCAGGAGCGCGGCGACGTGCTCGGCGGCCTTCCGCTCCCCCGGGCCCTCCTCCTCGCCGTAGTTGGAGGTGTCGATCCGGATCAGGTCCCGGCACAGCTCCACCACCTCCGCCGCGGGGTCGTAGCCGCGGTGGGCCGTGGTGTCGGTGGTGCTGCCGGGGCTGTCCGAGAGGGGCGTCGACATGGGCCCCAGCATCGCACCCGACCGCCCACGCGCCCACGAGCGCAGGGGTGGGAGCGCACGGCGACCCGCGGAGGGGTGCCGATGCGGTGGTCGGGGTGCGGTTTTGCTACTGTTCCGACGCACTCGTCCGGGTGGCGGAATAGGCAGACGCGCTAGCTTGAGGTGCTAGTGCCCGTATAGGGCGTGGGGGTTCAAGTCCCCCCTCGGACACGGCACGGGACCGGCCCCTGACCTGCGACGAGCAGGCAGGGGCCGTCCTGCTTCCCAGACAGGGTGCGGGCCGGGTCCGGGCCCGGTTCGGTCTGCGTGCAGGCTCAGCGCAGGTCGCGACGGCGCAACCCCACGAGCCCGGCTGCGAGCAGCAGGGCCGCGACGGCGGTCATCGCCACCAGCGGTGTGGCCGAGAGCGCCTCGGCCGGGTAGCGGGGCGCGTGGTCGAAGACCGAGAACCGGTAGACCCACTCCGGCAGGTCCAGGACTCCCCCGAGCCACCCGATCACCGCCTCGAAGGCCAGCACCAGCCACCCGACCCAGGTCCAGCGCGGGGCCCAGCCGTAGGCCAGCACCAGCACCCCGACCAGCACCGCGATCGCCGGGAGGTAGACCAGCGGAGCGAACGAGATCTGCAGGCCCTGCGACGTGTCTCCGACGACGGTGGCGTACGACAGCCCGGAGCCCAGGCCTGCCACCAGCAGCAGCACGAGGACCCCGCCGCCGGCGACGGCGAGGTCGGAGAGGGTCGAGCGGACCCGACCGACGGGGCCCGCGCACACCAGCGCCGTGCGGCCCACGGTCTCCTCGGTGAGCACCCGACCGGCGGCCCAGATCCCGTAGCCGGCGATCGTGAGGGCGATGACCAGCGTGAACGTGGCCTGGTAGGCGTCGATCATGGACGCGCCGCCGGTCGCGGCCAGGTACGCCGCCAGCGCCGGGTTGTCACGCACCATGTCCTGCATCGAGGTGCCCAGGGTGCCGATCAGCACCCCCAGCAGGCCCAGCGCCACGGACCAGGCCAGCAGCCCGCCGCGCTGCTGGCGCCAGGCGAGCCCGACGGGACCCGACAGCGACCGGGCGGCCCGTGCGGGCCCGGGCCGCGAGGGCAGCAGACCGGCCGCGAAGTCGCGCCGCTCGGCCAGGCGCACCGCGATGACGAGCAGGGCCGCGGCACCCAGGAGCAGCAGCAGCACCGGCCAGGGCCGGTCCTCGGTGGGGATCCGGGTGGCCTGGGCCCAGCCGATCGGGCTGAACCAGACCGTCGCGTCGTCGCGGACGTCCCCGACAGCGCGGACGACGTAGAAGACGAGGAAGACGGCCAGCCCGGCGCCGCTGACCGTCCGGGCGTGCACGAAGACCTGGGCCAGGCAGAGCGTCAGCGCGGCCATGAAGATGCCCAGGCACGCCATCGCAGCGCCGTACACCAGCGAGTCGCGCACGGTCAGCGGCGTCCAGGGCAGCACCAGCGCCATCCCGGACCCGATCAGCAGGCAGGTGGAGCCGGTGGCGATCAGGGCGGCAGCCGCCCCCGCATGCCGTCCGACCTCGGTGGCGCGCACCAGCTCGGTGCGCCCGGACTCCTCCTCGGCCCGCGTGTGCCGCGACACCATCAGCACGGCCAGGATGCAGATCGCGCAGATCACCGTCAGGTAGGTCTCGTACATGACGATGCCGCGCAGCGAGTCCAGGCCCGTGGCCGGCCCGGCGAGGGCCACGGTGGCGGAGGATTGTGTGACCAGGCGTCCGTAGGCGTCGACCTGGGCCTGGTCCTGGTAGAGCCCGGCCTGGGCAGCGGCGCTGAAGTAGAGCACCCCGACCACGCCGAGCACCCAGGCAGGGATCCGGACCCGGTCGCGTCGCAGCGCCAGGCGCAGCAGCGCGCCGGTCCCCACGAAGCCGTCGGACGTCCTCATGCAGGCTGGTCCCCGCGTGCCGACGCCAGGCGGCCGGTCTCGTGCCTGGTCCCGGCCGGGTCGTCGTAGTTGCGCAGGAACAGCTCCTCCAACGTGGGCGGGTGGACGGCGAGCGACTCGATCCCCCGCTCGGCCAGGGCCGCCATCACCTCGCTCATGCGGCCGGTCTCGACCTCGGCCAGGACCTCACCGTCGACCTCCTCGAGCACCCGCAGGCCCGCGAGCTCCGCGAGCCCGTCGGGGCGCGCGAGCCGCACCGACACCGCGGTCCGGCTCGCCCCCCGCAGGTCGCGGAGCCGACCGGCCAGGACGGTCCGACCGTCCCGGATGATCGACACCCGGTCGCACAGGGACTCGACCTCACCCAGGATGTGGCTGGAGAGCAGGACCGTGCGTCCCTGCACGACCTCCTCGCGGACGACCTCCTGGAACTCAGCGGCCATGATCGGGTCCAGGCCCGCGGTGGGCTCGTCCAGCACCAGCAGCTCGACGTCGGCGCTGAGGGCGGCGACGAGGGCGACCTTCTGCCGGTTGCCCTTGCTGTAGCTGCGGCACTGCTTGGTCGGGTCGAGCCCGAAGCGCTCCAGCAGCTCCGCGCGCCGGGCCTCGTCGATCCCGCCGCGCATGCGGGCCAAGAGGTCGATGACCTCCCCACCTGTCAGGTTGGGCCACAGCGAGACCTCACCGGGGACGTAGGCGAGGTGCTCGTGCAGCCTGACGGCGTCGCGCCACGGGTCACGGCCCAGCACGCTCACGTCGCCGGCGTCCGCGCGCAGCAGGCCCAGCAGGATCTTGATCGTCGTCGACTTGCCGGAGCCGTTGGGTCCGAGGAACCCGTGCACCTCACCGGCCTCGACCCGCAGGTCCAGCCGGTCCAGGGCCGTGAACCGACCGAAGCGCTTCACCAGGTTGGAGACCGCGATCACAGCGTCCATGCCGGCAGTATCGCGCTGCTCCGACCCTGCCCGGACCGGTTCCGGGCGTCCCGCCGCGCTGGACCCCTCAGGTCCGTTCCCGCCTGGCCGATGCGGAGGGTCCCAGCCCCACCGGAGGGTCCCCCCGCCATGACCGCGCAGCCCCAGACCGCCCGCCCATGACAGCGCAGCCGTTCCCGCTGCCGCCGGCGCGGCCGTCCCTGGTGCGCCTGGGTGGCGCTGCCGCGCCGGACGGTACGGCGCTGCTCGGCCCGGCCCCGGAGGTCGACCTGGCCGCGGCCGCGACCACGGCGTTCGTGATGGCCGACCACCAGGTCGGCTGGCACGACATCGAGGACACCGTGGTCGTCTACCACTGGGTCCTGGGCGGCACCGGGGCCCAGGCGGGGCTCCCCGCCGGCCTCCAGGTCTTCCCGACCGCCGGCCAGGCGGCGTCCTTCCTGCACGGCCACCGGGCCCGGCAGGGCCGCGACGTCGCCTGCGGCTGGTGCCTGAGCGACCTCCGCCCGCCTCGCGACCTGGTGGAGGTCGACGAGTGCGCCGTCGCCACCACCCGCTACGTCTTCGCCGGCCACCCGACCCGGGCCGGCGAGGCCCTGGAGATGCTGCTGGTCTACCTGTGGGTGGTGGCGACCTCGCGACCGCTCGGGGACGGCACCCGGGCCTACGACCAGGGCCGGGGTGCGCTGCGGTTCCTCCACTCCTGGCGGGTCGGGCAGGGGCTCGAGGAGCCCGGCACGTGCGGGCTGTGCGCGGACGCCGAGGGCGCCCGCGCCGCCGGCCCGGTCGACGAGCCCGCCGCCGACTGACCCCGGCTTCCCCAGGGCCTAGGCTCGACGGGTGGCCATCCCCTTCCGTCTCGGCTTCGTGACCGGCGCGACCCCCGACAAGTGGGCCCGGACCTTCCGCGAGCGCAGCGGGCCGATCGAGCTGGTCCCCGTCGAGGAGGAGGCGCAGGAGCAGGGCGTGCGCGAGGGCTCCCTCGACATGGTCCTGGCGCGGCTCCCCGTCGACCGCGACGGACTGCACTGCATCGCTCTCTACGAGGAGGTGCCGGTCGCCGTCGTGTCGGTCGAGCACCCGGCCACCGTGGTGGAGGAGCTGACGACCGAGGACCTCGCCGACGAGCAGCTGGTGCATCCCGAGCGCTCGGGCTGGACCCCGCGCGCCGAGCAGCTGGACTGGCCGCCGATGAGCACCAAGGACGCCGTCGAGACGGTCGCCGCGGGCACCGGGGTGCTGGTCGTGCCCATGTCGATCGCCCGGCTGCACCACCGCAAGGACGTCACCCACCGGCCGGTCACCGACCTCCCGACCACGACGGTCGGCCTGGTGTGGCGCACCGACCACGACGACGAGCGGGTGCAGTCCTTCATCGGGGTCGTGCGCGGCCGCACGGCCAACAGCTCGCGCCGCTGATCAGCAGGCTGTTCACCAGGAGGTGCTGAGCGGGCGCCCCTCGGCGTACCCCGCGGCCGACTGGATGCCGACGACGGCGCGCTCGTGGAGCTCGGCCAGCGTCGAGGCGCCGGCGTAGGTGCAGGCCGAGCGGACGCCGGAGCAGATCTGGTCGAGCAGGTCCTCGACACCGGGGCGTGCGGGGTCGAGGTACATCCGCGAGGTGGAGATGCCCTCCTCGTAGAGCCCCTTGCGGGCGCGGTCGTACGCCGACTCGCCGGACGTCCGGTGCGCGACCGCGCGAGCGGAAGCCATCCCGAAGGAGACCTTGTAGGCCCGGTCGCCGTCCTCGACCAGGTCGCCGGGCGACTCGTGGGTGCCGGCGAACCACGACCCGACCATGACGTTGGCCGCACCGGCGGCCAGCGCGAGCGCGACGTCGCGCGGGTGGCGCACTCCCCCGTCGGCCCACACGTGGGCGTCCAGCTCTCGGGCGGCCGCCGCGCACTCCAGCACGGCCGAGAGCTGGGGCCTGCCGACCCCGGTCATCATCCGGGTCGTGCACATCGCGCCCGGGCCGACGCCGACCTTGACGATGTCGGCCCCCGCCTCGACGAGTGCCCGGGTGCCCTCGGCCGAGACGACGTTGCCGGCCGCGACCGGGACCGCGGGGTCGAGCGCGCGCACGGCGGCCAGGGCCTCGAGCATCCGGTCCTGGTGGCCGTGGGCGGTGTCGACGACCAGGCAGTCCACGCCCGCCTCCAGCAGCGCTGCGGCCTTGGCGGCCACGTCGCCGTTGACGCCGACGGCTGCGGCGACCCGCAGTGCGCCACGCGCGTCCACGGCCGGGGTGTAGAGCGTGGCGCGCAGCGCGCCGCTGCGCGTCAGCACGCCGACCAGGCGCCCCGCCGCGTCGACCGCGACCGCGAGCGCCGCCCGGGCGCGGTCGATGGCGTCGAAGGCGTCGCGCGGGTCGGTGTCGGCGCCGATGACCACGCTGGGCGTGCGCATGACCCGCTCGACCGGGGCGAACCGGTCCACCTCCGCGCAGTCGTGCTCGCCGACCACGCCGACGGGGCGACCGTCCTGCACCACGACCGCCGCACGGTGCGCCCGCTTGGGGATGAGCGCGAGCGCCTCGCCGACGGTCTGCTGGGGCTCGAGCTCGATGGGGGTGTCGAGGACCAGGTGGCGGGTCTTGACGTGGTCGACCACCTGCCGCACCACGTGCTCCGGCACGTCCTGCGGCACGACCGTCAGCCCGCCGCGGCGGGCGACCGTCTCGGCCATGCGCTTGCCTGCGACGGCAGTCATGTTGGCGACCACCACGGGGATGGTCGCCCCGGTGCCGTCGGTGGTCGACAGGTCGACGTCGTGGCGGCTGGCCACCGCGGAGTGGCGCGGGACCATGAAGACGTCGTCGTAGGTCAGGTCGTGGGCCGGCACGGTGTCGTGGAGGAAGCGCACCACGCCGACCCTACGCGTGACGGGTGGACCGCCAGGGGCGCCGGGCCCGCCCGCGCCGCCGGGCCTGCTCCTAGGCTGCGCGCGTGGGCTTCCTCGCAGCGCTCGACCGCGGACCGTCCGCCCGCGCCGCGCTGGAGGCGATGTCCGGCGCACCGGCGCAGGTCATCGCCCGCGCGCCCGGCCGCGTCAACCTCATCGGGGAGCACACCGACTACAACGGTGGCGCGGTGCTGCCCGTGGCGCTGCCGCACGCGACCTGGGCGGTGGCCGCGGTGCGCACCGACGGCCGGGTGCGGGTGCGCAGCCTCCAGCGGCGGCACGACGAGGTCGCGGTCGAGCTCCCGTCCGTCGCGGCCTGCGGGCCCGGCCTGTCCCCCACGTGGGCGGGGTACGCCGTCGGGGTGCTGTGGACCCTGGCCCGCGCGGGCGTCCCGGTGCCTGGCCTGGACCTCGTCGTCGACTCCACCGTCCCCCTCGGCGCCGGGCTGTCGAGCTCGGCGGCGCTGGAGTGCGCCGTCGGGGCGGCCGTTCTCGGGGTGCTCGGCCGGCCGGTCGCCGGCGCCGACGCGGACCTGCTGGTCGACGCTGCGGTCGCCGCCGAGCAGCAGGTCGTCGGCGCGCCCACGGGCGGGATGGACCAGGCGGTCGCCGTCCACGGTCGCGCGGGCCACGCGGTGCACCTCGACTTCGCCACCGGGGCGGCCGCGGCCCGCCGGCTGGTCGCCCTCCCGCTGCACGAGCGCGGGCTCGCCCTGCTGGTCACCGACACCCGGGTCGCGCACGCCCTCGCCGACGGTGGGCCGGACGCCGAGCCGGTCGGGTACGCCGCGCGGCGGGCCGACTGCGAGGAGGCTGCCCGGCTCCTCGGCGTACCCTCCCTGCGGGAGGCGGTGCCCGACGCCGTGGAGGCGCTGCCCGACGGGCGGCCGCGGCGCCGCGCCCGGCACGTGGTGTCGGAGACGGCGCGGGTTGCGGCCTTCGTCGCGGCGCTCGAGCGCGACGACCGACGGGAGCTGGGCCGGCTGCTCGCCGGCTCCCACGCGTCGCTGAGAGACGACATGGAGGTCTCCTGCCCCGAGCTCGACCTGGCGGTCACGGCGGCGACCGGCGCGGGCGCGCTCGGCGCCCGGATGACCGGCGGGGGCTTCGGGGGCTCGACCGTGGCCCTGGTCGACGAGCAGTCCCTGGGGCAGGTCGCCGCGGCGGTGGACGAGGCCTTCGAGCGGGAGGGACTGGCAGCGCCCCAGCACCTGGTCGTCGAGGCGTCCGACGGTGCGTCCTGGTCGCCGGTCTGACGCGGGGTCGACAGGTCAGCCGGTCGCGGCCACTCCGATCCGACCGGAGCGGAAGGCCTCCACGAAGAGAGCGTGGTCGGCGCGGACCCGGTCGGCGTAGCGCTTGCCGAAGTCCACCACCCAGTCGACCAGCTCCTCGCGCCGCTCGCCCACGGAGGCCACGACGGCCTCCTCGACCTGGAAGTCGACGAGGTCCTGGTCGCTGTCGGAGTCCGAGGCGCAGTGCACCTTCGCGGTCGCCCGCCCCAGCAGCCGCACGACCTGGCGGATCTCGTCGGGCTCGGTGAGGTCCTCCCACGACAGGTCCAGCTCGTAGGGCGAGACCTCCGAGACGACGTACCCCGTGCCGTCGATGTCGGTCCAACCCAGCAACGGGTCGGTGTGGGCCTGCAGCGCCCGCTGGCTGACGACCGTGCGGTGCCCCTCGTGGTCGAAGTAGGAGTCGACGTCGGCGGTGTCGACGAAGCGGCTCACCGCCGGCACGTTGGCCTGCTTCATCGAGAGCACCACGTCGTTGTCGAGGGCCTGGCTGTGGCCCTCCACCAGCAGGCTGTACGCCGGCAACCCCGCGCTGCCGATGCCGAAGCCGCTCTTGCCGACCACGTCGCGCAGCTCGTAGAACAGCTCGCCGCGACGCTTGTCCGCCGGGATCGTGTCCAGATAGCGCCGGTAGGCCTCGACGACGCGGCTCTGCTCCTCGACGCCGAGACGGCGCACCGTCGCGTCCTCGAGGAAGACCCGCTCCCCCGCGTGCCGGGTCGTCTCGGAGTCCAGCAGGTCGGCGCGGCGGCGCTGCCGGGCGGCGACCAGCACCTGGTGGATCGGCCCGTCGGTGTTGTGGAGGTAGAGCGCGTAGTCGTCGGTCTCGCTCCGGACGTAGGCGTCGACCTGGTCGAGGTAGGCGCGGCAGTAGTCGGCGACCAGCGCGTCGACGTCCTCCTCCGGCAGCGCCTTCTGCCACCCGACGAGCGCGAGTGAGGCGGCGAAGCGCTGCAGGTCCCAGGTCCACCGGCCGAGGTAGGCCTCGTCGAAGTCGTTGACGTCGAAGACCAGCCGGCCGTCGCCGTCGAGGTAGGTGCCGAAGTTCTCCACGTGCAGGTCCCCGTGGATCCAGATGCGGCCGGACCTGTCGTCGACCCAGGCGGCGCCGGAGTCCTCGTCGCCGGCGCCGTCGGCCGCGACGTCGGCGTAGAACAGGCACGCGGTGCCGCGGTAGAAGGCGTGCGGGTCGGCCGCCATCTTGCGGTACTTGCCGCGGAAGGCCGCCGGGTCCGCGCGCACCAGCGGAGCGAACGCGTCGCCCAGGACCGCCACGATCCGCTCGGTGCGCTCGGTGTCGTGCCCCTGCCCCTGCCGCGTCGTCCTCGCCATACCCGGGAGCCTGTCCCCCTCGGGCGCCGGCTCTCTCACCCGGTCAGGTCACTCGACGGTCCTCCGGGGTCCTTCTCGGTCCTGCGTCGCGGTTGAGCCCGCGTACTCACCGCGATCGGGTACGCCGGCGCAGCCGCGCCCCCCGCGCCCGCGGCCAGGCTGCTGCCATGACGAACGACACCACGCCCCAGTCCCGCACCACCGCCGCCTTCCACGCCCAGGCCTGGATCTCCTTCGGGGCCGCGCTGCTCTCGATGGTCGTGGCCGTCCTCTGGCTGCCGGTCGACCCGTGGGTCCGCGCCTTCCTCGGCCTCGGCACGCTGTACCTGACGACCTCGGCCTTCACCCTGGCCAAGTGCGTGCGGGACCAGCAGGAGCTCAGCTCGGTCGCGAACCGCCTGGACCAGGCCCGGGTCGAGCGGATCCTCGCCGAGCACGACCCCTTCCGCGCGGTCTCCTGACCGGCACCACGGCAGTGGCGCTCACCACATGTGGCGCCCGGGTGGGGTGGATCCCCTGGACCTGGGCACCGTGGGCAGTGATCGACCACCGAGCAGAAGGAGCCGTCGTGACCGGACCGCTGACCGCCGTACGCCGCTTGACCTCGACCGCCACCGGGCTGGCGAGCGCCACCGTCCGCACAGGGGTGGGGGTGGCCTCGACCGCCGTCCACGGGGCGCTTCACCTCCTCCACCGCGGCGACGGGGCCAGCGGCACCCGCGCCGAGCAGCAGCCCGAGCCGGTCCGCGTGCCCACGCCTCCGGACCCCGCCGTGGCAGTCGCGAAGAAGCAGGCCGAGGCAGCGGCTGCGCAGAAGCCCGCCCGGAAGACGGCGAGGAAGGCTCCCTCCGCGAAGGCAGCCACCACGGCGCCCGCGACCGCCGGGGAGGCCAGCACCCGGAAGGCCGGCTCTGGGAAGGCCGGCTCTGGGAAGGCCGGCGCGAGGGCTGCGTCCCAGCCCGCCCCCAAGCCCGCACCGCCGAGGAAGAAGGCCAGCGAGGTCCCGCTCAAGTCTGAGCCGACCCCCGCCTCCGCGGCCCCGCAGGAGCCCGAGGGCCCGGACGTCCGCCCGGGTGACGGCGGAGCGACCGGTCTGGCCGAGGGGGAGCCGCTGCTCGACGCCGGCGTCGCGGCGCAGGTCCGCGCGGAGTCCGAGCAGCTCCGCTCCGCGGCCGAGTAGGCCGCAGCACGCCCCTGCAGGGGCCGCCCACCGGAGTCGGTGGGCGGCCCCTGCGGCGTGTGCGGGGCCCCCCACCGCTCAGGCGCGGACCGGCTGCTTGGGGGCGGGAGGGCAGACTCATGGCGTCCGCTCCCCCGCCACCAGCCACGTCGAGACACCGAGGAGCCCGCGCGTGAGGTCGCTCAGGTCCACAGCCCGCCAGGTGAGGTCCACCGCCCAGGAGGTCACGCTCGCGGGCGTGCGCACCGGGCTCGCGCTGACGACGACGATGACCCTCGTGGTCCGCCGGGCGATCCGGCCGGACCCGCCGGGCGCGGGCTCCGGTGCGGCTCGCCCCGGGAGCGGTCGCGGCCCACGCTGACCGCGCCCCCGACGTACGACGAAGGGCCCCACCGCTCCGGCGGTGGGGCCCCTCGTGTCGTTGCTGCCGGGTCAGCGCAGCTCGGCGCTGGAGAGCCCGAGGATGCGGCGGGCCACGATCAGCTGCTGGATCTGCTGGGTCCCCTCGAAGATGTCGAGGATCTTGGAGTCCCGGGACCACTTCTCGAGCAGCTCGCCCTCGGAGTAGCCCACGGACCCGCAGAGCTCGACGCACGAGAGCGTGATGTCGGAGCCGACGCGCCCGGCCTTCGCCTTGGCCATGGAGGCCTCGAGGCTGTTGGGCTCGCGGTTGTCGGCCATCCACGCCGCCTGCATCATCAGCAGCCGGGCGCCCTCCCAGTCGGCCTCCATCTGCAGGAACTTCGCCGCGGCGGCGGACTGCAGGTGGGCGGGCCGGTCGTAGTCGACCTCGACGCCGGCCTGCGCGAGCAGGTCGCGGGTGAGGTCGAGGGAGGCCTTGGCGCAGCCGACGGCCATCGCGGCCACCAGCGGCCGGGTGTTGTCGAAGGTGGCCATCGCGCCGGCGAAGCCCTGCTTGGTGTCGATCTCCGGGGAGCCGAGGAGGTTCTCCTTCGGCACCCGGCAGTTCTCGAAGATGATCGCCGCGGTGTCGGAGGCGCGGATGCCGAGCTTGTGCTCGAGCCGCTCGACCCGCATGCCGGGGGTGCCCTTGGCGACCACGAACGACTTGATCGCCGCGCGGCCCAGCTCGCGGTCCAGGGTCGCCCACACCACGATGTGATCGGCCCGGTCGCCGGAGGTGACGTAGATCTTCTCGCCGTTGATGACGTACTCGTCGCCGTCGAGCACCGCGGTCGTCTTGATGTTGGCGGAGTCCGAGCCGACGCCGGGCTCGGTGATCGCCATGCCGGCCCACACGCCGGCGAACCGCTCGGCCTGCTCGTCGTCGGCCACCGAGGCGATGGCGGAGTTGCCCAGGCCCTGGCGCGGCATCGACAGCAGCAGGCCCACGTCGCCCCAGCACATCTCCTGGATCGACATCACCGACGCGAGGTTGGCGCCGTTCTTCGTACCGGTGTCCTTCGTCTCCGGCTTCTCGTCGCGGCGGACGCCGGCGGCGCCCGCGCCCTCGGAGGCGCCGGACTCCGAGAGCCCGTCGATCATGGCGGCGAGCATGTCCAGCTCGGTGGGGTAGGCGTGCTCGGCGCGGTCGTACTTGCGCGAGATGGGCCGCAGCATGTTCATCGCGACCTGGTGGGCCTGCGAGGCCAGGGGCTTGAGCTTCTTGGGGTCGTCCAGGGAGATGGCCATCAGACCAGCACCGTTCCTTCCATGACTGCGACGGCACGCAGGTCGCGGTACCACCGCTCGACCGGGTGCTCCTTGACGAATCCGTGCCCACCGAGGAGCTGGACGCCGTCGTTGCCGATCGCCATGCCCTTCTCGGCGCACAGCTTGCGGGCCAGGGCGACCTCGCGGCTGAAGTCCTTGCCCTCGGCCGCGCGGCCGGCGGCCTTGTAGGTGAGCAGGCGCATGGCCTGCAGCTCGATCGCGATGTTCGCGACCATGAACGCCACCGACTGGCGGTGGGCGATCGGCTCGCCGAACGCCTCCCGGGTCTTCACGTAGGGCGTGACGTAGTCGAGCACGGCCTGGCCGGTGCCGACGGCCAGCGCGCACCAGGCGAGGCGGGAGAGTCGCACGCACTCGGCGTACGTCGTCCCGTCGGTCGCGCCCAGCACGGCGTCGGCCGGGACGGTGACGCCCTCGAGGCGCAGGGTCGCGAGCGCGGCGGCGCGGATGCCCATGGAGGGGTCGGCCTCGACCGTCAGCCCGGGGGTGGAGGACTCGACGAGGAACAGCACCGGAGTGCCGTCGAGGCTGGCGCCGACGACGAAGAGCTCGGCCTCGGCGCCGCGCACGACACCGGCCTTGGCGCCGTCCAGGACGTAGCCCTCGGAGGTCCTGCGAGCGGTGGTGGAGGGCTGCAGGACGTCGAAGAGGACCGTCTTCTCCTGCAGCGCGAGCGCGGCCGCCGGGGCCTCGTCCTCGGTGAAAGCCGGGAGGTAGGTCTGCTGCTGCGCCTCGGTGCCCCACAGGCCGAGCGCGGTGGCGACCGAGCCGGGGCCGAGGGCGGCCAGCGCGATGCCCATGTCGCCCTTCGAGAGCGCCTCGGCGACGAGCGTGCCGGCCATGGCCGAGCGCTCCTCGGAGATGCCGCCGAGGGTCTCGGGCACGCCCAGGATGGGCAGGCCGAGCTCGAGGCCGGCCTTGATGACGCTGTCGGGGGTGGCGCAGGCCTCGTCGGCCTCGGCCGCCGCCGGACGGACGACCTCCTCGGCGTACTCCGTCACCGCGTCGACGAGCATCTGCTCGTCCTCGGTCGGGGTGAGGTCGAAGACGCCGGTCCGCTTGGCCGCCGGAACGCGGGTGCCCGGACCCTTGCCGCTGGCCTTCGCGAACGTCCGGCTCGCGGCCGTCACCGTGCGGAAGCCCTCGCGGGTGGTCGTGAAGACGACCTGCTCGGCCTGCTTGCGCAGACCGACGCGGTCGAGGAGGTCGCTCTGGGCCAGCTTGTTCAGCGCGGCGACGGCGTACCCGATGGGGTCCCGCTGCTCCGCGCTCGCCAGCCCGTGCCTGCCGCCGGGCGACAGGCGCGTCATGAGGCTCTTGCCGATGTCCATGCGGAGAAATGTAACTGTGAGTTACACATTGCGCTACAGGTCGTCTCGTGGAGCAGGTCACAGGGCTGCGTGGGGCGATGACTAGGGTCCTCGCATGGCCGAGACCACCCCGATGCCGCCGCCCGAGCACGCGCCGCACGGACCCCTCCCCACCGGAGGCACCGTGCGGCCGATCACGCGCTGGGGCACCCCGGTCATGCACCGCGCCCAGGAGCCGGTGACCTCCTTCGACGAGGAGCTGCGCTCGCTGGTCGCCGACATGGTCGCCACGATGTACGCCGCCGACGGGGTCGGCCTGGCCGCCTGCCAGATCGGCGTCGACAAGGCGGTCTTCGTCTTCGACTGCCCCGACGAGAGCGGCGAGCGCACCGTCGGAGTGGTCTGCAACCCCGAGCTCACCCTGCCCGAGGGCAAGGATCGCAACCTCGACGAATCCGACGAGGGCTGCCTGTCCTTCCCGGGCGCGTTCGTCGAGCTGGCGCGGCCCGACTGGGCCTCGGTCACCGGCCAGGGCCTGGACGGCGAGCCGGTCTCCTTCGCCGGCGACGGTCTGCTGGCCCGCTGCCTCCAGCACGAGACCGACCACACCCGCGGCACCGTCTTCGGCGACCGGCTGCCCACCAAGGCCCGCAAGAAGCTCACCAAGGAGCACGACCGCCTCTCCGAGGACTACCCCCTCGACTGGCCGGCCTCGGACGCCTGACTCGGCGCTGGTTCGAGCGTGAGTCGGCGCTGGTTCGAGCGTGAGTCGGCGCTCGCCGAGTGACGCTCGAATCCGTGCCGAGTGACGCTTGAATCCGTGCCGAGTGACGCTCGAATCCGTGCCGAGTGGGCGGGTCAGCGGCGGGCGGTGACGTAGCAGGCGACCGCGGCAGCCGCGGCGACGTTGAGCGAGTCGATGCCTGCGGCCATGGGGATGATCGCGCGGCGATCGGCGGACTGCTCCCAACGGGTGGACAGGCCGTGGCCTTCGGAGCCCAGGACCAGGGCCACGCGGTCGAGCCCGGCCACCGCCTCCTCGAGGGGTACGGCGTCGGGCGCGAGCGTGAGCGCCACGCTGGTGAACCCGCGTGCGGACAGGTCGGGCAGCGCGCCGTGCCAGTCCGGCACGCGGGTCCAGGGCAGGGCGAAGACGGCCCCCATCGCCACCTTGACCGATCGGCGGTAGAGCGGGTCGGCGCAGCGCGGGCCGAGGAGCACGGCGTCGACCCCGAGCGCTGCGCCGGAACGGAACGCGGCGCCGACGTTGGTGTGGTCGACCAGGTCCTCCAGCACCAGCACGAACCTCGCGCTCTCGAGCACCTCCTCCACCGGCCGGTCGGGGAGCCTGTGGAGGGAGGCCAGCGCGCCGCGATGGACGTGGAAGCCCGTCACCTCCTCGGCGAGCGCCTCGGAGATGACGTAGCAGGGCGCGTCGGAGGTCTCCAGCACGTCGGCCAGGCCGTCCAGCCAGCGGGGCGCCATGAGGAACGACCGGGGCGTGAAGCCGCCCTCGACCGCCCGGCGCACGACCTTCTCGCCCTCGGCGAGGAAGAGCCCGTGCTCGGCCTCGAGGGCACGCCGCAGCTGGACGTCGCGCAGGTCGCGGTAGTCCGCGAGCCGGGGGTCGGCGGGGTCGTCGATCTCGACGAGGTGCGCCACGTCAGTCCTGCCCGGTGCCGCCCGCGGCACCCGCCGGCGCGTCACCGGCAGCGTGGCTCGTGCGCTCGGGCACCACGACCTCGGGGGCCGGGTAGTGCTCGGGACGCGCCACAGCGACGACGTCGCCGACGACGATGATCGCCGGCGGTCGGACGGACTGGGCCTCGATGTCGGCGCCCAGCGCGCCCAGCGTCGTGAGGACGGTCCGCTCCTCGGGCATCGTGCCCTCCACGACGACCGCGACCGGCGTGCTGGCCGGGCGGCCTCCGGCGACGAGCACCTCGGCGATCGCCCCGGCGTTGTGGACGGCCATGAGCAGCACCACGGTGCCGCGCATCCGGGCGACCGCTCCCCACTCGACCAGCGACTGGGGGTGGTCCGGGGGCAGGTGGCCGGAGATGACGGTGAACTCGTGGGCCACGCCGCGGTGGGTGACGGGGATGCCGACGGCCGCCGGCACCGCGATCGAGGAGGTGATGCCCGGCACGACGGAGACCGGCACACCGGCGGCCTGGCAGGCCAGCACCTCCTCGTAGCCCCGGCCGAAGACGAAGCCGTCGCCGCCCTTGAACCGCACCACCCGCTTGCCCTCGCGGGCCCTCGCCACGATGACGTCGTTGATCGCCTCCTGCGTGGCCGAGCGGCCGCGGGGCAGCTTGGCGACGTCGACCAGCTCGACGTGGGCGGGCAGCTCGTCGAGCAGTTCGCGGGGGGCCAGCCGGTCGGCGACGACGACGTCGGCCGAGGCGAGGGCCTGGCGGGCCGCGACGGTGGCCAGCGCGGGATCGCCCGGTCCGCCGCCGACGAGGACGACGCCGGGGGTGCGGTCGTGCGTGGCGCGCGCGCTGAGGGTGCCGTCCTGCAGCGCCCCCATGATCTCGTCGCGCACGCCGGCGGACTTGCGCGGCTCGCGGTTGGCCAGCACCGCGACGGTCAGCCCCGCGTGCCGTCCGACGGCCGGGGTCCACGCACTGGCCGCCGACGCGTCGTCGGCGCGGACGCAGAAGATCCGCCGCCGCTCGCACTCGGTCGAGACCAGCTCGTTGGCGTGCGGGTCGTTGGTCGCCGCGACGACGTACCACGCGTCATCGAGGTCGCCCGGCTCGAAGCGGCGCTGCTCCCACGTGATCTCGCCGGCCAGGCCCTCGAGGGCCGGGGTGACCTGAGGCGAGACCAACAACACGTCGGCGCCCGCGGCGATGAGGGCGGGGACCCGTCGCTGGGCCACGTGGCCGCCGCCGACGACCACGACGCGACGACCCGCCAGCCGCAGGCCGACGGGGTACGGCGGGTGGTCCCCCTCGGGGGACGGACCGTCCTGGGACTCACCGAGCATGCGGTCCATCCTCCCCCAGCAGGGTGGCTGCGCGGCCCGCTGAGGGTGGTGGTCCGGCCTCCGAGACGCGGCTACGTTCGAGGCCATGACCTCTCTCGACCGTCCCGTGACCCCGAACCCCTACGACCTGCTGCCAGCGGTCCCGTCGTTCGCGGTGACCAGCACCGACGTCAGCGACGGACAGCCGCTCGGCTCGGGCCAGGTCGCCGCCGAGGGCAACACCTCCCCGCAGCTGTCGTGGGAGCCCGGCCCCGAGGGGACCAAGAGCTACACCGTCACCTGCTTCGACCCAGACGCACCCACCCCCAGCGGCTTCTGGCACTGGGTCCTGGTCGACCTGCCGGCCGACTGCACCTCGCTGGACACCGGTGCCGGCGCCGAGGGTGCGGACCTGCCCGGCGGTGCCTTCATGTGCCGCAACGACGCCGGGGGCAAGGGGTTCATGGGTGCCGCTCCTCCGCAGGGCGACCAGGTCCACCGCTACTTCTTCGTCGTGCACGCCGTGACCGAGGAGAGCCTCGGCGTCGACTCCGACGCCAGCCCGGCGGTCGTGTCGTTCAACCTGGTCTTCAAGACCGCCGCGCGCGCGATCCTGCACGGGACCTACCAGCACTGACCCGCGCCCCCGCGTCGGTGCTCACCGCCGGCGCCACGGTGGCCGCCTCGTGCCGCAGCCAGGTGGCCACCGCTGGGTCGCACCGGTCGGGGTCGGTCAGCCACGCCACGCAGGCCTCGTAGCCACGGGTGACCCCGTTCGCTGCGTCGGCCGCTGCGGCGAGGACCAGCGAGGCGGCGCCGGGCAACGGCTCGCTGCCGCTGGTCTCCGCGCGCAGCCGGCTCGGGGCCGCGAGCAGCTCGTCGTCGGAGACCGCGTCGCGGCGGCGGCCGCGCAGTGCGGTCGCGGCCGCCCCGAGGTAGCCCGTGGTGCCGGGCCCGAGGGCGTCCTCGATCTCGGCGACCAGGTCCTCCAGGTGCCGCTCCAGCAGCCAGGTGGGCATCCCCCGTCCGGCGAGGACGCGGGAGAGCCAGTCGACCTGGCCCAGGCAGCCGTCGCGCGGCAGCTCGCCCAAGGTGACCAGCCACGCGGAGTCGGTGCCGGCGAAGCGGGCTCCGCGCTCGGCGTACCTCTCGCGGTAGTAGGGCTCGGCCTCGAACGTGCGGTGCGCCGCCCGCAGCGCGGCGCGGAGGCGTACGGCGTCGAGGGTCACGGAGTGGTGGCCGGCGTCGCGGTGGGCCACCCCGGAGTCGGGGCCGCGGTGCTGTGCCGAGCGCACGAGCGCGTCGACGACCCGCTCCCGGGCGCGGTGGACCTCCGGCAGGACGTCGTCCTCGGCGTGGCCCTGCAGCAGCAGGCGCAGCCGACCGGGATCCTGGGTGCCGGCGACGAGCGAGACGCGCTCGACCCCGACCACGGCGGCCCAGGTCGCGGCGTCGCTCACCTCGCCGGTGCGGTCGCGGTCCGCCTCGGCCAGCAGCAGGTCGACCGCGCGGCCGTCGTCAGGCTCAGCCATCGACCGAGCCGCTGTCGGAGGTGGGTCCAGCAGTGGGTGAGACCTCGGGGTCGACGGGCAGCGCCGTGACGACGACGTTGGACAGGTACCGCGTGCCGTCCCAGTCCTCGCAGGTCAGCAGCACCAGCCGCCCGTCGACCTCCTGGCTGAAGAGCTCCGCGGCCCGCTCGGCCAGCCGGCCCTTGCGGTAGACGCGCACGGTCTCGACGACGTACTCCATCGTGCGCAGGGCCCCCTCGCCGTCCTCGGTGCGCGTGCTACGCACCAGGACCTGGTCGCCCTCGACGAGTGTCTCCAGGTCGTCCAGCGCCCCGCCGCCGGAGTGGACCGTGTGCCCCACGACCAGGGCACTGCCGGTGGCGGCTCCGGGCTGGGCGCCGTCGGCCCACCAGCCCAGGACCTGCGGGTCGGCCGGCGGCACGAGCGTGCGGTCGGGCGCCTTGATCGGCAGCACGGGGGCGTCGACGTCGAGGGTGGGGACGATGACGCGATCGGGGTAGCCGGGCCGGATGCGGGCGTACGTCGCGTCCTGGGTCGTGTCGACACCGGGGAGGGCCGAGCCGCTCGGGGCCGCAGGGGTCCCGGGCGTAGCCGAGGGCGGAGCCGGCTCCTCGCCCCCGATCCAGACGAGCACGGCCACCAGCGCCAGCACGAGGGCGGTCGCAGCCGCGGCCGAGCGCCTCGGGCGGTCACGCACGTAGTGCCACAGGTCGACAGGAGCGGCCGAGAGGTCGCGCGTCGCCGAGGTGTCCACGAGGTCCAGCCTGCCCGATGGGTGCCGGCGGGACACCCGCCGGGGCCCGCCTAGCCTCCCCGGGGCTGCCCCGGACAGCGGTCCAGCACCAGCACCGCCCGATCGTCGTCACCGCGCGGAACCTCGCGCAGGACCCGGTCCGCGAGCCCCGGGAAGCCGGCGGCGAGCGCGGTGCCAGCGGTGCTGCGCAGCCAGTCGATGCCCTCGTCCAGGTCGAGACCGGGCCGTTCGACGACCCCGTCGGTGTAGAACATCAGCGCGTCGCCCGGTGCCAGGACGCCGGTGCTGTGGTGCAGCTCCGGCCGGCGCTGGACGCCGAGGGCCGTGCCTCGGGCGCTGTCGACCTCCCACTGCGCCCGCGAGGCCCGCCAGACCAGTGCCGGCGGGTGGCCGGCGCTGTGCAGGTCGTAGGAGCCGGAGCGCAGGTCGACCAGGACGTGGACCGCGGTGGCGAAGGTCTCGTCGGACTCCTGGCGCAGCAGGAAGTCGTTGGCGGCCTCGACGAGGCCCACCGGGGGCAGCGACCCGATCAGCCCGCCCAGGGCTCCGGCGAACTGCAGGGCGTCGGTCCCGGCCGCGACGCCCTTGCCGACCACGTCGACCAGCACCATCTCCAGCGTGCTGCGGTCCTCGGCCAGCCGGGCGACCATGAAGTCGCCGGCGTACCCCACGTCGTGCGCGGCGACCATGGCCGACTGGCAGCGCCACCCGTCCGGCAGCGGCGGCACGGTGCCCTGCCGTCGCAGCCGGTCGCGGAGGTCGGCGAGCATCGCGCCGCCGAGCGGGACCGGCAGCCCCGAGCGCTGGCGTCGGGACTGGAACAGGATGAGGGCGGCGCCGATGACCAGGGCGAGCATCCCGGACGCGCGGGCGCTGCCGAAGTCGCCGTCGCGCAGCCCGTCCACGACGGCCAGGCAGAGCGCCCCGGAGACGGTCCAGGCACTCAGCACGACCAGTTGGCGGTGCTTGAGCAGCAACATGCCCAGCACCAGCCAGACGAAGTAGGTGCTCACCGGCATGACCGAGTAGTAGGGCAGCGAGATCGCGAAGCAGCCGGAGATGAGGACCAGCAGGACCGCGAGCGTCGCCCACTGGCTCGAGGACGTGCCGCTGCGCCACCTGCCCACCAGGTCCGGCCACGGTCGCGATCCCACGTCGTGACCCTAGGGGGTCGGGACGACCGGCGCCGTCGTACGGCGACGCCGAGGGGGTGGGCTGGCGCGACGCCGTCCCGGGCACCGTGGGGGTCCGGGCGCTGGTGACCCATCGCCGGCGCCACCCCGACGCCCCTCGGAGGCCTCGTGAGCGACCACGTCTGCCCCTTCTCCACTACCGGGACCGGTGCTCCGGCGCCGAGTGACCGCAACAGCCTGACCGTCGGCCCGGACGGCCCGATCCTGCTGCACGACCACCACCTCGTGGAGCAGATGGCGCACTTCAACCGCGAGCGCATCCCCGAGCGCAACGTCCACGCCAAGGGCTCCGGCGCGTTCGGCACCCTCGAGATCACCGAGGACATCTCCCGCTGGACCAAGGCGGCGGTCCTGCAGCAGGGCGCTCGCACCGACGCCCTCGCCCGGTTCTCCACCGTGGCCGGTGAGCTCGGCTCGCCCGACACCTGGCGCGACCCCCGCGGCTTCGCGCTGAAGTTCTACACCTCCGAGGGCAACTGGGACCTCGTCGGCAACAACACCCCCGTCTTCTTCGTGCGCGACGTCATGAAATTCCAGCACTTCATCCGCAGCCAGAAGCGTCGGGGGGCCAACGGGCTGCGCGACAACGACATGCAGTGGGACTTCTGGACGCTCAACCCCGAGTCCGCCCACCAGGTCACCTACCTCATGGGCGACCGCGGCATCCCCCGCAGCTGGCGACACATGAACGGCTACGGCAGCCACACCTACCTGCTCTACAACGAGGCCGGCGAGAAGTCGTGGGTGAAGTTCCACTTCATCTCGGAGCAGGGTGTCGAGTGCCTGACCCAGGACGAGGCCAACCGGATCGCCGGCGAGGACTCGGACTTCCACCGGCGTGACCTCTTCCAGTCGATCGAGGCCGGCGAGCACCCCTCGTGGCGCTTCCGCATCCAGGTGATGCCCTACGAGGAGGCGAAGACCTACCGCTTCAACCCCTTCGACCTGACCAAGGTGTGGCCGCACGAGGACTACCCGCTCCACGACGTCGGGACGCTGACCCTGCACACCAATCCCGAGAACCACTTCGCCCAGATCGAGCAGGCCGCCTTCGAGCCCTCGGCCGTCGTGCCCGGCATCGGCTTCTCCCCCGACAAGATGCTCCTGGGCCGGGTCTTCTCCTACGCCGACACCCACCGCTACCGGATCGGCCCCAACTACCAGCAGCTGCCGGTCAACCGGCACCGGGTCGAGGGCGCCTACACCTACCAGTTCGACGGGCCGATGGCCTACGACCACACCGGCGACAGGTCGAAGTACGCACCCAACTCCTACGGCGACCCGTTCTCCGACCTCACGGGACCGGCCGCGGACGGCTGGGAGACCGACGGCGAGATGGTGCGCGAGGCCTACACGCTGCGTGCCGAGGACGACGACTTCGGCCAGGCCGGGACCCTGGTGCGCGAGGTCTTCGACGACGCCGCCCGGGAGCGGTTCGTGGCGAACGTCGCGGGCCACCTCGCCGGCGGGGTGTCCGCCGAGGTCCTCGAGCGGGCCTTCGACTACTGGCGGCAGGTGGACGTCGAGATCGGCAAGCGGATCGAGGAGGCCGTGCGCGCCGGGGACCACGGCGACCCCGCCCCGCACCCGACCGAGGCCCGCGAGGTCGTGCCGGGCTGAGCCGTGGCCGGTCCCGACGCTGCCGACCACTAGGGTCGGGGCCCGTGTCGCGACGTCGCCGTGAGCGGGCCCCGGTCCTGGTCAGTGCCCACCGGTGCGGCGCGGGCACCGATCGGTCGCGCGAGAACAGCCGGGCCGCGCTGGACGACGCCGTCGCGATGGGCGTGGAGTACGTCGAGTTCGACGTCCAGCGTCTTGGCTGCGGCTCCCTGGTTCTGCTGCACGACGACGAGGTCGAGATCGAGGGGCGACGGGTCCCGCTCGGCCGGCTCACCCTCGCCGAGCTGCGCCGGGTCCACCCCGACGTGCTGGGCTACGAGGAGGTGCTGCGGGCGCTCGCCGGCCGCGCCATGGCGCACGTCGACCTCAAGTTCACCTCTCCCCCGGCGGCGTACGAGGTCGCCTCGACCACCCACGAGGTGGCTGCCGCGCGCCTGGCCGTGGAGCTGCTCGGCGTCGACGCCGTCGTGGTGACCACCCTCGAGGACGACTCCGTCCGCGCGGTGCGCGACTGGGCCGACGCCGAGGGCCTGGACCTGCTCGTCGGGCTGTCCCTGGGGCGCAGCGTCCGCGGGCTTCCCGTCGTGCGCCAGGTCCGGACACGCTGGTCGGAGCTGCGGCCGCACCTGCGCCTGACCGGGTCGCGGGCCAACCTCGTCGTCGCCAAGCACACCCTGGCGCGGCTCGGGGTCGCGGCCTACGCCCGCCGCCGCGGCCTCCCGCTGCTGGTGTGGACTGTCGACACCGAGCGCTCCCTGCGCTACTGGATGCGCCCGGGCCGCGCCTGGCTGGTGACCAGCAACGAGCCCGCGCTCGCGCTGAGGGTCCGCGACCTCGGAAGAGCAGGTCCCGAGGTTCCTAGGATGAGCGCGTGAGCAGCGGGGCGACTGGGACGACCAACGTGCGCACCGACGTCCTCGGCGAGCCGTGGCTGGCCGAGACGATCCCGCTGGGCCACGACGACGAGGGGCCGGTCGTCGCGACGCTCGTGTCCTGCCGTGCGGCCGAGCCGACGGGTCGCGCGGTCCTGCACGTGCACGGCTTCGCCGACTACTTCTTCCAGACCGAGTACGCCGCGTGGTGGCTCGAGCGCGGCTACGACTTCTACGCGATCGACCTGCGCAAGTACGGCCGCTCACTGCTGCCGGGGCAGACCGCCAACCACGTCACCGACCTGCGAGCCTACGACGCCGACCTGGACGCCGCCTGGCAGCGGATCACCGCACGCGACGGGCACGAGCACGTGGTGGCCTCCGCCCACTCCACCGGTGGCCTGACCCTGCCGCTGTGGCTGCACCGGCGCCGGCCGCGCGAGCTGGCCGGGGTGGTGCTGAACTCGCCCTGGTTGGACCTCCAGGGCAGCCTCCTGGTCCGCACCCTCGGGTCGCTGGTGCTCAAGGAGCTGGGCCGCCACCGTCCCCTCCACGAGATCCGCCGGGACGTGAGCGGGGTCTACGCCCGGTCGCTGCACCGCGACCACGAGGGCGAGTGGGACTTCGACCTGGCCTGGAAGCCGATCGAGTCCTTCGCCGTCCACGCGGGGTGGCTGCGGGCGGTCCGGCACGGCCACGCCCGGCTGCAGCGGGGCCTGGACGTGCCGGCGCCGGTCCTGGTGCTGTCCTCGGACCGCTCGGCCTTCCCCCGCGAGATGGTCGAGGACGTGCACGAGACCGACGTCGTGCTCGAGGTGCCCCAGATCCGGCGCTGGGCCACGGCGATCGGCTCGCGGGTCACCTACGTCGCGGTCGCCGGGGCGCGCCACGACGTGGTGCTGTCCCGGCAACCGGCCCGCGAGCAGGTCTACCGCGAGCTGGAGCGCTGGTGGGCGGCGTACGTCGACGACCCGACGGCCTGACCCACGCCCGGACGGTCCCCCACCCGGGTCGAGGTCGCGGCTAGGTTGACGCCATGAACCCTGTGACCGGACTCTCCCTCGGCCGGATCGTGATCGGCGCCGCCTCCCTGGCCCGCCCCGACGCGACGGTCGGCGCCATGGGCCTGGACGTGGCCAAGAACCCCCAGTCCGCCTTCGTGATGCGCCTCTTCGGTGCCCGTGAGGTCGCCCTCGGGGTGGCGACCCTCGTGTCCTCGGGCCGCGGCCGCACCGGCCTGGTGCTGCTCGGTGTCGGCGTCGACGCCGCCGACGCCTACGCGGGCCTCGTCGGGCCCAAGACCGACGGGATCGAGCAGCGCGCCGGGACGGTCATGACCGCGGTCGCCGGTGGCGCAGTGCTGGCGGGCCTGCTCGGCCTGCTCCCCCGCCGCTCCCGCAAGGCCGCCGCGGTCACCGCGGCCGCCGCCACTGCGGGCAAGCGCGCCAAGAAGTAGTCCCCGACGCACGGCACCGGCCGGGACCCCGCGGGGTCCCGGCCGGTGCTGGGTCGTGCTTCTCCCCGGGGGGGGTCAGGCCGTCGGCGGCTCCGAGCCGTCGGCACGCCGCGGGTTGGCGGCCTGGGCGGCCTCCTGGATCGCGGCCTGCACCGCCTCGTGCGCGCCCGCGCCGGCGGAGGAGGTCTCCGGCAGCTCGGGCTCGCTGGAGCCCATGTCCACGCGCGTGGCGGGGCCGTCGACCTCCTGCGGGATGCCCGCCAGGTTGTTCATGGTCGAGCCCAGGCCCTCGAGCGCCTTGCCGATCTCGCTGGGGACGATCCACACCTTGTTGGCGTCGCCCTCGGCGATCTTCGGCATCATCTGGAGGTACTGGTAGGCCAGCAGCGACTGGTCCGGGCGACCGTCGTGGATCGCCTGGAAGACCGTCTGGATGGCCTGGCCCTCACCCTGGGCTCGCAGGATCGCTGCCTCGCGGTCGGCCTGTGCGCGCAGGATGCTGGACTCGCGGTCACCCTCGGCAGTGAGGATCGCCGACTGCTTCTGGCCCTCGGCGGTGAGGATCGCCGACTGCCGCTCGCCCTCGGCGGTCAGGATGGCCGCCCGCTTGTCGCGGTCGGCGCGCATCTGCTTCTCCATCGAGTCCTTGATCGACGGCGGCGGGTCGATGCCCTTGATCTCGACACGGTTCACGCGCACGCCCCACTTGCCGGTGGCCTCGTCGAGCACGCCGCGCAGCCCGCCGTTGATCGACTCACGGCTGGTGAGGGTCTCCTCGAGGTCCATGCCACCCACGATGTTGCGCAGGGTGGTCATGGTCAGCTGCTCGATCGCCTGGATGTAGTTGGCGATCTCGTAGGTGGCAGCCACCGAGTCGGTGACCTGGAAGTAGATGACGGTGTCGATCGAGACGACGAGGTTGTCCTCGGTGATCACCGGCTGCGGCGGGAAGCTGACCACCTGCTCGCGCATGTCGATGACGTAGCGGACCTTGTCGATGAACGGCACGACGATGTTGAGTCCGGGATTGAGGGTGGTGCGGTACTTCCCGAAGCGCTCGACGATGCCCGCGCGTGCCTGCGGCACGATGCGCACCGTCTTGGCGAGCACGGTGAGGACGAACAGGAAGACGACAGCCAGCAGGATCAGGATCGCGACGCCCATGCTGCTCCTTCGTTGGGGGGGCGGGTGTCTGGTCAGGGTGTGTCGGGGGTCTGGGGGGACCGCGTGAGGCCGTCTCAGGCGTCGTCGCGGGGCAGCTGGCGCGAGGGCGGCAGCGGGTCGCCGGTGGGGTGCACGAACGCCGTGGCGCCGCGGATCTCCAGCACCTCGACGGTCTGCCCGGGCTCGATCACCAGGTGCTCGTCGTACGGCGCCGCGGACCAGGTGTCGCCGGCCAGCTTGACCCGGCCGGTCTCGGTGGCGGTGATCTGGGCGGTCACCACGCCCTGGGTGCCGATCAGCTTGCTTGTGCCGAGGGAGAGCTCGGGGCCGCCGTGCAGCCGACCCACGAGGCGCGGCCGCAGCAGCGTGAGGGTCGCCAGCGAGGTCCCGAGTGCCACGAGCACCTGCACGGCGACCGGCGCGGCGAGCACCCCGGCCACCAGGCCGCCCATCGCGCCGACGGCGAGCATGAGGAAGATGAGGTCGAGGCTGAACATCTCGGCCACGCCGAGCACCGCTGCGACCGAGAGCCAGGCCGCCCAGGCGTTGTCGCTGAGCCACTCCATGGATCGACCCTACCGGGCGCGCGTACGCCGGCGCGCCGCCCAGCGACCCTCGCTGTGGACGACGGTCAGGGGCATGCCGAAGGTGGCGGAGAGGTTCTGCTCGGTGAGCGTCTGGTCGAGCAGACCCGCGGCCACGACCGAGCCCTTGCGCAGCAGCAGGGCGTGGGTGAATCCCGGCGGGATCTCCTCGACGTGGTGCGACACGAGGACGGTCGCGGGCGACTCCGGGTCGTAGGCCAGCATCGACAGCGTCGAGACGAGGTCCTCCCTGCCCCCGAGGTCCAGGCCGGCAGCAGGCTCGTCGAGCAGCAGGAGCTCGGGGTCGCTCATCAGCGCACGGGCGATCTGGACGCGCTTGCGCTCGCCCTCGCTCAGCGTCCCGAAGGTGCGCGGGGCCAGGTGCTTGGCGCCGAGCTCACGCAGCAGCGAGGTGGCCCGGTCGTGGTCCAGCTCGTCGTAGACCTCGCGCCAGCGCCCGAGCACGCCGTACGCCGCCGACACCACGACGTCGTGGACGGTCTCGTGCCGGGGGATCCGCTCGGCGAGGGCGGCGCTGGTCAGCCCGATGCGGGGCCGGAGCTCGAAGACGTCGACCGAGCCGAGCCTCTCTTCGAGGACGTCGACGTCGCCCTGGGTGGGGAACAGCTGCGCCGAGGCGATCTGCAGCAGCGTGGTCTTGCCGGCGCCGTTGGGACCGAGGACGACCCAGCGCTCGTCCTCCTCGACGGTCCAGGAGACCCGGTCGAGCAGCACGGAGTCGCCTCGGCGGACGGTGACGTCGACGAGCTCGAGGACCGCAGCCATGGCCGCACCCTATCCACGGCCGCGCCCGGCGCCGACCGGGCGGGAGGACCCGGCGGGTCGGGCGGGGTTCCGGGTCGAGCGTCGGCCCGCGGCGTACCCTCTCCCGCCGTGACGTCGCACCTGCCTGCCTCGGCCCGCCTCGCGTGGTGGGGCACCTCCTGGTTGCGCGGCCAGGTGGTCCCCGACCTGCTCATCGACGCGGTGCTGGGCGACGACGTGACCCACGCGGTCGCCGGCCTCTCCGCGCTCGGACTGGGGGGCGACGGCGCGACCGAGACCCTGCTCGGCGGCCTGGCCCGGCTGCGGGTGGAGGGCGCGCAGTCCTTCGGTGCCGCGTTCCCGGTCGAGGGCGACCCGGTCGGCCTCGGTGGCCCGGCGGCCTTCAACGCCGCGGCGCTGGAGGCCGGGGAAGCCGTGGTGGTCGTCCTGTCCGACGGCAGCGCCGTGGGCCTGGTGCCGGAGACCGTGGGTGCGGCGACGACCTGGGTGGCCCACCGGGCCGCGCGTCGCCAGCTGCCGGACGTCGGGGAGGCCGACCGCGCGCTGCGCGGAGGGCTGCTCGAGGCCGCGGACGCCCTGGCAGCCCTGGACGTGGCCCGCTGGCGCCCCGAGGTGGCCGACCGGCTGATCGACCTGCGCCGCACCGAGCCGCTGGAGGGGCCTCCTGGCACTCCCCGGCGGTGCGTGGAGCTGCTGGCGCGGGGACTGCGCGCGGCCGAGGTGGTCGAGCTCGCCCTCGAGGACGAGGGCGGTGCGCTGAGCCTGCACGAGATCACCCGCCGGGAGGCCGCGATCCTGCCCCTGGGCGCGCACGCCCGCCGGGCGATGGTGGCCGCGTGCTCTCCCGAGGTCTGGCCGCCTGCGTGAGCACGGCGTCGCGCACCGCTAGCCTCGTGCCGCGATGACGACTCCGCCGAGCAACCCCCCTCAGGCCGACGGGCCGACCCCACACCCCGAGACGCTGCTGGTCACGCTCACGGGGCGGGAGCGCCCGGGCATCACCTCGGCGGTCTTCGCGACCCTCGCAGGTGCCGGCGTCGAGGTGGTCGACCTCGAGCAGATCGTGCTGCGCCGCCGCCTCATCCTGGGTGTCCTCGTGACGGTGCCCAGCGACGTCCAGTCGCTGCGCCAGGCCCTCCAGGCCACGGCCGACGAGCTCGCGATGACCCTCGAGGTCGAGCCCGGCACCGGGGACACGTCGCCCCCGTCGTCGCGCGGCGCCCACGTCACCGTGCTCGGCACCCCGCTCACCGCCGCCGCGATGGCCGCGGTCGCCGGCCGGATCGCCGCGGCCGGGGGCAACATCGACCGGATCGAGCGGATGGCGCGCTACCCCGTCACCGCCCTGGACCTCCGCGTCTCCGGAGCCTCGCCCGAGGCGCTGCGTGCCGAGCTGGCCACCGAGGCCGCGCGCCAGGGCATCGACGTGGCCGTCCAGCCCGCCGACCTGCTGCGCCGCGGCATGCGCCTCATCGTCATGGACGTCGACTCCACGCTCATCCAGGGCGAGGTCATCGAGATGATCGCCGCCCACGCCGGCTGCGAGGCCGAGGTCGCCGAGGTCACCGAGCGGGCGATGCGTGGGGAGCTGGACTTCGAGGAGTCGTTGCGCTCCCGGGTCGCCCTGCTCGAGGGGGTCCCGGCCTCCGCCCTGCACGAGGTGTACGACGCCATCCAGCTCGCCCCCGGGGCACGCACCATGGTGCGGACCCTGCGGCGGCTGGGCTACCGGTTCGCGATCGTCTCCGGCGGCTTCACGCAGATCACCGACCGGCTCGCGGTCGACCTGGGCATCCACTTCGCCCGCGCCAACGAGCTGGAGATCGTCGACGGCCGGCTCACCGGCCGGATCGTGGGGCCGGTCGTCGACCGGGCCGGGAAGGCGGCCGCACTGCGCGAGTTCGCCGCCGAGGTCGGGGTCGACGTGGCCTCGACCATCGCCATCGGCGACGGCGCCAACGACCTCGACATGCTCGCCGCCGCCGGCCTGGGCATCGCCTACAACGCCAAGCCGGCCGTGCGCGACGCCGCCGACACCGCGGTGAACGTGCCCTACCTCGACACGATCATGTACCTCCTCGGCATCTCCCGTGAGGAGATCGAGGCCGCCGACCGGGCCGCCGGCGTCACCACCCCCGCTCCCCCCGTCTGAGCCCGAGCCGGCGCATCCCTCCGGAGCTGTGCGCCGGTTCGACCGTCCTCGGGGTCGGTCGTCGTCGAGCGAGTCAGGCGCGGGGCACGTGGTGGGCGCGGATGGTCGCGCCCTGCTCGTCGAGGTCGGCCCAGTCGCCGGTGAGGTCGTAGAGCGTCATGGCGGAGGTGGGGTAGCCCATGACCAGGGCGTTGGAGGCTTCCTCGTCGCCGTCGCCGTCGTCGAGCAGCTCGGCGAGGTAGCCCATGGTCGGGTTGTGGCCGACCACGAGCAGCGCCAGCGCGTCCTCGGGCACCTCGCGCACCAGGTCCAGCGCGGTCTCCGGCCCGGCCTCGTAGAGGGTCTCGGACTCGTCGGTCTCGATCGCGTCGGCGTCCCACCCGGCCCCGTCGGCGAGGGCGGCCCAGGTCTCGCGGGTGCGCAGGGCCGCCGAGACCAGCACGTGGTCGGGCACGAACCCCTGCTCGACCAGCCACCGCCCGGCCAGCTCGGCCTCGGTCACACCGCGGTCGGCGAGGTGGCGGTCGAAGTCGGTCGGTCCGTGCGCCTCGGCCTTGGCGTGGCGCATCACGACGAGCTGGCGCGGGGTCTCCGGGCGACGGTTCTCGGGCACGCGCACAATCTGACAGGCCCGCGCCCGGCGGACAACGCGGGGTCGCCCAGCGGCGTACGCCGGCATCGCCCGCGGCGCCGGAGCGCGCGACGAAGCCGCGCAGCGTCCGCGCCGGTCAGGCGCCCATCGCGTGGAAGCCGCCGTCGACGTGCACGATCTCTCCGGTCGTGGCGGGGAACAGGTCCGAGAGCAGCGCGCAGACCGCGCGAGCGGTCGGCTCCTGGTCGGTGTTGTCCCAGCCGAGGGGCGCCCGGGTCGACCACAGGTCCTCGAGGTCGGTGAACCCGGGGATCGCCTTGGCCGCCAGCGTGCGCAGCGGTCCGGCGGAGACCAGGTTGACCCGGATGCCCTCGGGGCCGAGGTCGCGGGCGAGGTAGCGGGCGCAGGACTCCAGGCCGGCCTTCGCCACGCCCATCCAGTCGTACGCCGGCCAGGCCACCGTCGCGTCGAAGGTCAGCCCCACGACCGACGATCCGGGTCCCATGAGCGGGCGGCAGGCGACGGCCAGCGACTTCAGGGAGTACGCCGAGACCTGCACCGCCTGGGCGACGTCCTCCCAGGGTCCGTCCAGGAACTTCCCGCCGAGCAGCGTCTCGGGGTTGCCGTAGGCGATGGAGTGCACGACCCCGTCGAGGTGCGCGTCGGCGCCGAGGTGCTCGCGCACGAGGTCGGGGAGCCGTTCGAGGTGCTGGGGGTCGGTGACGTCGAGCTCGAGCACGGCCGGCTCCACCGGCAGCCGCTTGGCGATGCGGCGGGTGATGCCGAGCGCGCGGCCGAAGTTGGAGATGAGCACCGTCGCGCCCTGCTCCTGCGCGAACCGTGCGGTCGCGAAGCCGATCGAGGAGTCCATCGTCACGCCCGCGACGAGGACGACCTTGCCGTCCAAGATGCCCATACCCGCTCCCACGTCAGTGCCCCATCCCGAGTCCACCGTCGACCGGGACCACGGCCCCGGTGACGTACGCCGCGCCGGGGCCGGTCAGCCACAGCACCGTCTGCGCGACATCGTCGGTCGTGCCGTACCGCTGGAGCGGCACCTGCGACCGGATCGCGTCCTTCTGCGCGTCGTCGAGCACCGCGGTCATGTCGGTCTCGATGAAGCCCGGCGCCACCACGTTGGCGGTGATGCCGCGCGAGCCCAGCTCCCGGGCGATCGAGCGGGCCATGCCCACGAGGCCGGCCTTGGAGGCGGCGTAGTTGACCTGGCCGGCCGACCCGGTCAGGCCCACGACCGAGGAGATGAAGACGATCCGACCACGCTTGAGCCGCAGCATCCCCTTGGACGCCCGTTTGGCCAGCCGGAAGGACCCGGTGAGGTTCGTGTCGAGGACTCGAGCCCAGTCGTCCTCCGACATCCGCAGCAGCAGCGTGTCGGCGGTGATGCCGGCGTTGGCGACCAGCACCTCGACCGGGCCGTGCGCCGCCTCGATCTCGGCGTACGCCGCCTCGACGGCCGCGGCGTCGGTGACGTCGCAGCGCACGTCCAGGGCGCCGTCGGGCGCTCCTCCGCCGCGGGTCGTCACGGCGACGCGGTCACCCTGGGCCAGGAAGGCCTCGGCGATCGCGCGGCCGATGCCGCGGTTGCCCCCGGTGACGAGGACGGAGCGGGGCTGGTGGTCGGGCTCGGCAAGGGGTGTCGGGCTCACGTGCGACGACGCTAGTGATTACCGACAGGTACCCGAAACGCAGCGACAACGCAGCGACCGGCAACGCTGCCAGGTCAGTCGTCCTCGAGCCGGAAGCCGATCTTGAGGCCGACCTGGAAGTGCTCGACCGAGCCGTCCTTGACCTGGCCGCGGACCTGGGTCATCTCGAACCAGTCGACGTGGCGCAGGGTCTGGCAGGCGCGCTCGATGCCGTTGCGGATGGCCTGGTCGATGCCCTCGGGCGAGGTGCCGACGATCTCGGTGATGCGGTAGGTGCGGTTGGTCACGTCGCGACCCTACTCCCGACGGACCCTCGCGGCGGGCTGGCGCGCCAGGCGCGGGCGGGGTCCGCGAGCCCTGGTGGGTGACCGGGGCCGACGTACGCTCGAGGTCATGGCACGACAGCGTGGCGATCGCGACGACGACGCCGTCCGCATCACCTCCGCCGCCCCCAGCCCGCAGGAGGACCTGCGGCGGCGGCAGAAGCGCTACCTGCTCTCGATGAGCCTGCGGTCGCTGTGCTTCGTGGGCGCGGTCATCGCCGGACTCGCCGGCATCGACTGGCTCTGGCCGATCCTCATCGCGGGGGCGGTGATCCTGCCCTACATCGCCGTCGTGCTGGCCAACGTCCAGGCCACCCGGATGCAGGAGCACGACCTCGGCTCCGCGGCGTACACCGCCCGGGCGCTCGGTGGCGGCAGCGAGCAGCGCCCCCTCGGCGCCTCCTCCACCGACCGGGGCTGAGACACTCCCCGCGTGGGATCACTGGACGAGCCGGACGTCTGCTCCGGCAAGGGCTGTCGCCAGCCCGCGACGCACGCGCTGCTGTGGAACAACCCGAAGATCCACACCCCGGAGCGCCGCAAGGCGTGGTTGGCCTGCGAGGAGCACCTCGAGCCGCTGCGCTCGTTCCTGGGCTCGCGCGGCTTCATCAAGGACGTCGTGGCGCACGAGCAGGGCGCCGACCACACCGTCTGACTGGGGCTGCGGCCCGGGTGGGGCTCCTCAGCCGCCGATCGCCGACATCGGGCGCGCGGGCTGCAGGAAGGTCTCGTCGTCGATGCCGTGCCCGGCCGCCTTGCCGCGCATGGCCACGACCCAGCGGTCGGCCAGCTCCTCGTCGCTGGCGCCGGCCCGCATGGCCGTGCGCAGGTCGGACTCCTCGCGCGCGAAGAGGCAGTTGCGGACCTGGCCGTCGGCGGTGAGCCGCACCCGGTCGCAGTCACCGCAGAAGGGTCGCGTGACCGAGGCGATGACGCCCACGGTGCCGGGGCCCCCGTCGACCGTGAACAGCTCGGCCGGGGCGGAGCCGCGGGGCTCCTCGGCCGGCTCGAGGACGAACTCCTGCTCGAGCATCGCGAAGATCTCGTCGGCCGTCACCATCGCGTCGCGGTGCCAGCCGTGCTGGGCGTCCAGGGGCATCTGCTCGATGAAGCGCAGGTCGTAGCCGTGGTCCAGGCACCAGCGCAGGAGCTCCGGGGCCTGGTCGTCGTTGACGCCGCGCAGCAGCACGGCGTTGACCTTGACCGGGCCGAGGCCGGCGGCCTGCGCGGCGGCGAGTCCCGCGACCACGTCGTCGAACCGGTCGCGGCGCGTGATCGTGTGGAAGGTGTCGGCCCGCACGGTGTCGAGGCTGACGTTGACCCGGTCCAGGCCCGCCTCGGCGAGGGCCGTGGCGGTGCGGGCCAGGCCGAGGGCGTTGGACGTCATGGAGACGTCGAGGTCGTCGCCGAGGGCACGGGTCCGACGCACGATGTCGACCAGGCCGCGCCTCACCAGCGGCTCGCCGCCGGTGAAGCGCACCTCGTGCACGCCGAGGTGCTGCACAGCGACGCCGATCAGCCGGACGACCTCGTCGTCGGTGAGGACCTGCTCCCCCGGCAGCCAGTCCAGGCCCTCGGCCGGCATGCAGTAGCTGCACCGCAGGTTGCACCGGTCGGTGAGGGAGACCCGCAGGTCCGTCGCGACGCGACCGAACCGGTCGGCGAGTGCGCGCTGGTCCGAGACTCGGGTCGTCATGTGATGAAGCATACGTGCGCCACCTCACCACGGCCGGACCCCCGATCACCCGGTGGGCCGTGACCTGCCCCTGGATAGCCTGGCCCCGTGCGCACGTTCGGTTTCCTGCTGTCCCGGCGCTGGATCCTGTTCGCGCTCGCGGTGGCCCTGCTGGCCGCCGGCGCCTGGTGGCTCGGCCAGTGGCAGTTCGACCGGCTCGAGGACCGCCGCGCCGACAACGAGGTCGTCCGCGCCAACGAGAACCAGCCCCCAGCCCCCGTCTCGGACGTCCTGCGCCCCGGCACCCCGGTGCGGGAGCAGGACGAGTGGCGCGTGGTCTCCGCGACCGGCGAGTACGCCGTCGAGGACACCATCATCGTGCGCTACCGCACCCGCGAGGGGATCGCTGGCGTCGACGTGGTGGTGCCGCTCGTGACCGAGTCCGGCGCGTCCCTCCTGGTCGACCGTGGGTGGTTGCGCACCGAGAACGCCGGCACCGCCGACCCCGACGACGTCCCCGAGCCACCTGCCGGCGAGGTCACGGTCACCGGCTACGTCCGTGCCGACGGCAGCGGAGACAGCACGGTCGTCACCGAGCGCTCGACGCGCGCGGTCAGCAGCGAGCGCATCGGCGAGGCGCTGGGCCGCGAGGTCTACGGCGGCTTCGTCGAGCTGCAGTCGGAAAGCCCGGAGCCCGCCACGGCGCTGGAGCCCGTGGAGCTGCCCGAGCTCGACGACGGCCCGCACTTCTTCTACGGCCTGCAGTGGTGGTTCTTCGGGGTCCTGGCGATCTTCGGCTTCGGCTACCTCGCCTACGACGAGCGCCGCCGCGGACCGCGCGGCGAGCGCCCGCGCCGCACGACCCGCGCCCCCCGCGAGACCACGCCGTCCCGCTAGCTCGGCCAGGCCAGGTCAGCCGGCGCGGGTGTCGTCGAGGAACTGCGTACGGTGCAGGTCGGCGTAGAGCCCGCCGCGGGCGAGCAGCTCGGTGTGGGTGCCGCGCTCGACGATCCGCCCCTCCTCCAGGACGAGGATGAGGTCGGCGTCGCGCACGGTGGAGAGCCGGTGGGCGATGACCAGGGAGGTGCGGCCCTCGAGCGCCGCGTCGAGCGCCCGCTGGACCGCGGCCTCGGACTCGGAGTCCAGGTGCGCCGTCGCCTCGTCGAGCACCACGATCGCTGGGGCCTTGAGCAGCAGCCGGGCGATGGCGAGGCGCTGGCGCTCACCACCGGAGAGCCGGTAGCCGCGGTCGCCGACCACGGTGTCGAGCCCCTCGGGCAGGCGACGCACGAGCGTGGCGACCTGGGCGGCCTCCAGGGCGGCCCAGATCTCCTGGTCCGAGGCGCCCGGCCGGGCGTAGAGCATGTTGGACCGGATGGTGTCGTGGAACATGTGCGCGTCCTGGGTGACGTAGCCGACCACGTCCTCCAGCGACTGCAGGCTCACGTCCCGGACGTCGACCCCACCCACGCGCACCGCGCCCGCGGTCGCGTCGTAGAGGCGCGCGACCAGGTGGGTCACGGTCGTCTTGCCGGCACCCGACGGGCCGACGAGCGCGATCATCTGGCCCGTCTCGGCGGTGAAGGAGACGTCGCGCAGCACCGGCCCGCCGGGGCTGGAGACGTCGGGGCGCTGGACCCCCTCCAGCGAGGGCAGCGAGACCTCGTCGGCGCCGGGGTAGGTGAAGTCCACGTGGTCCAGCTCGAGCCGCCCCGCGGTGCGCGGCAGGTAGACGGCGTCCGGCTTCTCCTGCACCAGCGAGGGCAGGTCGAGCACCTCGAAGACCCGCTCGAAGCTGACCAGCGCGGTCATGACGTCGATCCGGACGTTGGTCAGGCCCTGGAGGGGCCCCAGGAGCCGCAACAGCAGCGTCGCCAGGGCCAGCAGGGTGCCCAGGGTGAGCGCGTCGGTGACGACCAGCTGACCGCCGACGCCGTAGACCAGCGCCGTGGCCAGGGCCGGCACGGCGAGCATGGCGGCGCCGAAGACCCGCGTGGTGAGGGTGATCTGGATGCCGAGGTCGCGCACCCGGCCGGCCTTCACGGCGAAGCTGGCGTCCTCCTCCTCGCGGCGACCGAAGAGCTTCAGCAGCAGGGCGCCGCCGACGTTGAAGCGCTCGGTCATCATCGTGGCGAGGTCGGCGTTGCCGTCCATCTGCTGGCGGGTCAGCCCGGCGAGCCGGGTGCTGACCCACTTCGAGGCGAGCATCAGGATCGGGAAGAGCGCCAGGCACAGCAGGGTCACCCGCCAGCTCAGGGCCAGCATCGTGATGCCCACGACGAGCACGGCGACGCCGTTGGAGACGGTCGTGGACAGCGTCGAGGTGAAGGCGCGCTGGGCGCCGATCACGTCGTTGTTGAGCCGGCTCACCAGCGCGCCGGTCTGGGTGCGGGTGAAGAACGCCATCGACTGGCGCTGCACGTGCGCGAACACCTGGGTGCGCAGGTCGAAGATCAGGCCCTCGCCGATCCGGGCGGAGAGCCAGGCCATCAGGACGCTGAGCAGGGCCGTGAAAACCGCCAGGCCGGCCATCGCCACTGCCAGCCAGGCGACCAGGGACCGGTCTCCCTGGAGGATGCCGTCGTCGACGATCCGCTGCACCAGCAGCGGGGTCGCGACCACGAGACTGGCGTCGACCACGGTGAGGGCGAGGAAGACCCCGATCGTCCGACGGTGGGGTACGGCGAAGCCCAGCACCCTCCGCAGCGTCTCCCGACCCACACGTCGGTCGAGCGCGCTGCGGTCGGAGCGCAGGTGCCGCCAGGCGGCCCCGGCGTTCATCATCCCCGACACGTGTCCTCCTCCTGCGGGGCTCCCGCCCCGACGCTCAGCCGCCCGCGAGGGCGCGGAAGCGCCGTCCCTGTGCCTCGCGCTCGAGGCGGCGCTGCTCCTCCAGCGGCGCCGCCGCCGCGGAGAGCATCAGGGCCTTGGTCTCCCGCACCGCCTCCGGCGCGGCCGAGGTGAGGGCTGCGACGAGGGCTGCGACGGTCTGGTCGAGCGCCTCGACGGGCACCACCTCGAGCGCCAGACCGATGCGAAGGGCCTCCGCCGCGCCGACCATCCGGGCCGACACGCAGATCTCGAGTGCTCGTGCGTAGCCAACGGCCTCGACCAGGGGTTTTGTTCCCGTGAGGTCGGGGACCAGGCCGAGGGCGGCCTCCTTCATGCACAGCTGCGCGTCCTCGGCCAGGACCCGCAGGTCGCACGAGAGCGCGAGCTGGAAGCCGGCCCCGATCGCATAGCCGTGCACCGCAGCGATGCTGAGGATGCGCGGGTCGCGCAGCCAGGTGAACCCGCGCTGGTAGTCGTCGATGGTGGCGGAGACCTGCTCGTCGCTCTGCGCGAGCAGGGCGGCCACGGTCTCGACGCCGTCACCTGCGCCCGCGGGGTCGAGCATGGTGCGGTCCAGACCGGCGGAGAAGGCCGAGCCGGAACCGCGCAGCACCACCACGCGCACGTCGTCGCCGGCGACCAGCTGCTCCCCGACGGCGGCCAGCAGCCGCCACATGGTCGGGGTCTGGGCGTTGCGGACCTCGGGACGGTGCAGGGTGATCGTCGCGACCGGGCCCTCGCGGTGCAGCAGCAGCCCGGCGTCGGCCAGCTCCTGCTCAGTCGGGTTGCTCATGGGGCGAGTCTCCCAGGTCCCCCGAGGCGCGATGGCCGCGCCCCACAGGACCGCCGAACCGTCACTGTGGAACCCTCGAGCCGTCACTTCTGCCCGCCTACTCATGCGGAAGTGACGGCTCGAGGGTTCAGAACTGACGGTTCGGCGGTGCTGGGCGATCAGGCGAGCGAGACCAGGTCGGCGTACCCGTCGTTCCAGAGGTCCTCGTCGCCGTCGGGCAGCAGCAGCACGCGGTCCGGCTCGAGGGCGTGCACCGCGCCCTCGTCGTGGGTGACCAGCACGATCGCGCCCTCGTAGGAGCGGATCGCGGCCAGCACCTCCTCGCGGGAGGCGGGGTCGAGGTTGTTGGTGGGCTCGTCCAGCAGCAGCACGTTGGCGCTGGAGACGACCAGCGACGCGAGGGCGAGCCTGGTCTTCTCGCCACCGGAGAGCACCTTGGCCGGCTTGTGCGCGTCGTCGCCGGAGAAGAGGAAGGACCCGAGCACGCTGCGGGCCTCGGTGTCGGTGAGCTGCGGCGCCGCTGACTGCATGTTCTCCAGCACCGTGCGCGAGGTGTCGAGGGTCTCGTGCTCCTGGGCGTAGTAGCCGACCTTGAGCCCGTGGCCCGGGACGACCTCGCCGGTGTCGGGACGGTCCACCCCGGCCAGGATGCGCAGCATCGTCGTCTTGCCGGCGCCGTTGAGGCCCAGGATGACCACGCGCGAGCCCTTGTCGATCGCCAGGTCGACGCCGGTGAAGACCTCCAGCGACCCGTAGGACTTCGACAGCTCGCGGGCGGTCAGGGGGGTCTTCCCGCAGGCTGCGGGCTTGGGGAAGGCGATCCGGGCGACCTTGTCGGCGGCGCGCTCCCCCTCCACGCCCTCGAGCATCTTCTCGGCGCGCTTGAGCATCGACTGGGCGGCCTGGGCCTTCGAGGCCTTGGCGCGCATCTTGTTGGCCTGGTCGGTGAGCGTCTTGGCCTTGTTCTCGGCGTTCATCCGCTCGCGCCGGCGCCGGACCTCGTCGGTCTCGCGCTGGGTCAGGTAGTTCTTCCAGCCCATGTTGTAGACGTCCATGACCGCGCGGTTGGCGTCGAGGTGCATGACCTTGTTGACGGTGCTCGCGAGCAGGTCGTTGTCGTGGCTGATGATGATGAAGCCGCCGCTGTGGACCTTGAGGAAGTCGCGCAGCCAGATGATCGAGTCGGCGTCGAGGTGGTTGGTGGGCTCGTCGAGGATCAGCACCTCGGCGCCGGAGAAGAGGATGCGGGCCAGCTCGACCCGGCGGCGCTGGCCGCCGGAGAGCGTGCGCAGCGGCATCGCGAGCACCCGGTCCTCGATGCCCAGGCTCGCCGCGATGGTGGCGGCCTCCGACTCCGCGGCGTACCCACCCGCGGCGTGCATCTCGTCGTCCGCGCGGGCGTAGCGGCGCATGGCCTTATCGCGCACGGCCGGGTCGTCGGAGCCCATCTCCTCCTCGGCGCGCCGCAGCTTGGCCACGACGACGTCGAGCCCGCGGGCGGAGAGGATGCGGTCCTTGGCGAGGACGTCGGGGTCACCGGTGCGCGGGTCCTGCGGCAGGTAGCCGACGTCGCCGGTGGTGGTGACCTGGCCGGCCGCGGGAAGTCCCTCCCCCGCCAGGATCTTGGTGAGGGTGGTCTTGCCGGCTCCGTTGCGGCCCACCAGTCCGACCTTGTCGCCGGGCCCGACCCGGAAGCTGACGTCCTGCATCAGGAGTCGCGCACCGACCCGTACCTCGAGCTGGTGAGCGGTGATCATGGCGGTGGGAGTCTAGGGTCGGCACCTGGCGCCGGACGATTCGCGGACGGCCGCAGTGAGGTCGCTCACGCCGACTCCCGGGAGGTCCCGTGCGCTTCAACCCCAAGGCCAGGCTCGACACCCGCCGCACCCGCCACGCCGGGGGCGGTGGCGGAGGGGGCGGGCGTGGCCCGTCCCTGGGCCGCGGTGGCTCCCTGCCCGGCGGGGCCATCGGCGGTGGCTCGATCGGGGCGGTGATCGTCGCCGTGCTCGTCTTCGCTGCCATCTCCTACCTCGGCGGCGGCGAGGAGGGCGGGTCGCCGACCTTCGACACCGAGCGGTACGCCGCGTGCGAGACCGGTGAGGACGCCAGCACCTCGGCCGACTGCGCCCGGGTGGCCGTCGAGAACTCCCTCCACGACTTCTGGACCGACGAGCTGGGCTCGCGCTACGAGCCGATCTCGGCGCTGACGACGTTCGAGGGCTCGGTGTCCACCCGGTGCGGTGGCGCGACCTCCGACGTCGGGCCGTTCTACTGCCCGGTCGACGACGGCATCTACCTCGACTCGGGCTTCTTCGACGACGTCCTCGAACGGCAGCTCGGCGGACCCGACGGCGGGTTCGTCGAGGCCTACGTCCTGGCCCACGAGTACGGCCACCACGTGCAGGACGTCCTGGGCACGATGTCGCGCGTGCGCACCCAGCAGGGCCCCACCTCCGACGCGGTGCGCCTGGAGCTGCAGGCCGACTGCTACGCCGGGATGTGGGCCCGCGCGGCCACCACCACCGAGGACGCCGCCGGGGAGGTGCTCATCACCGAGCTCACCGACGAGGACGTCCGGCTCGCCCTGGAGGCGGCCGCCGCGGTCGGCGACGACCGGATCCAGGAGCGCACCCAGGGGCAGGTGACCGAGGAGTCGTGGACCCACGGTTCGGCCGAGCAGCGGGTGAGCTGGTTCCGCACGGGGTTCGAGCAGGGCTCGCTCGAGGCCTGCGACACCTTCGCGGCGTCGCGCCTGTAGGGGGGCCTGTTTCACCACCCGAGCGGTGAAGCCGGAGCCGCCGTCAGGCTTCCAGCAGCTGCTCGACCAGCGGGAACTGCCGCTGCAGCGCCCGCAGGTGCGGTGCCACCGCCGGGTGCCGGAACTTCCCGGCCAGGGCGCCCTCGCCCTTGGCGACCCGTGAGAGCGCCCACTCCGCGCGCGACAGCGCGGCGTAGACGGCGACCACCCGCGCCCCGAGTGAGACCTGCTCCCGGTCGGCCACCTCCTCGGGGACGCCCATGAGGTACGCCTCGAGCAGCGGGTCGAACTCCTCGCGCGCCGAGAGCAGGTAGTAGCCCAGGTCGCCTCCGACCGGGCCGGTGCCCAGGCAGGACCAGTCGATCGCCACGACGTCGTCGCCCTCGCGACCGGGGAGGTTCCCCGGGGTGGGGTCGCCGTGCTGCAGGACCTGCGGCAGGGCGTCGAGCCGGTCCAGGAAGGTGCTGCGCCGGTGCCACAGGTGCTCGGCGACGTCGGCCACGGTCGTGCGGGCCAGCGTCGGCCAGCCCCCGCGGCGCTCGGTGCGACGCAGCCGGTCCCTCAGCTGGTCGCGGGCCAGCCAGGGGACGTCCGGCACCGGCGTACCGGCGAAGCGGCCGAGGGCGTGGGCGGCGAAGAGTCCGTTGTTGCAGGCATCCTCGACCCAGTCCTCGGTGATGGTGATGCCCTCGACGTCCTCCACGGCGTAGCTGCGCACCGGCGGGCGCAGGCCCTGAGAGTGGGCCAGGACGCCGGAGGTCACCACGTCCGCCCCGCGCCGCCAGTAGGCGAAGTGGTCGGGGTCGGAGAGCTCCGGCGGGTCGTGCTCGCCGGGCGCGGCCAGCCGCTTCACGGCCACCGGCTCCTCCCCCACGACCGCCCGCCACACCCCGACCGTGGACGGGGAGGTGCCGCTCGGGAGGGGATGCCAGCCGGGCTGGGGCTGCCACATGCCGGTGACGCTAGCCGATCGCGCCGCGTCGGACGGTGAACTCGGGCCCGAGCGCGGGAGCGTCGCGGGAGCCGGCCTGGACCGGTGGGGAGCGCTCAGCCGTCGGCGTTGACGACCTCGACCCGCACGGAGAGGGCGTCGGCGACCGCCTGCTCCAGCACCGCCCGTCGGGGGTCGGGCACCGGCAGCCGCGTGCCCACGACGGCGAGCCGGGCCAGGCGCGCGTCGGCCAGCACCTCCTCCACCGCCCCACGGTCACCGCCGACGACCAGAGGCCCCGCGAGGTCGCCCAGCAGGCGCGCCGCGTGGTCGGCGGCCGCCTCGTACGCCGCGCGCGCCTGGTTGTCACGACGGCGGGCGAACCGCTGCTGCGACTGGCCGCCGGCCTTGGTGCGGCCCTGCACGTGCCGCTGCCCGACCTTGCTGGCGACCACGGAGGTCCCGGACAGCCGGGCGACCGCGAACCCGCCCTTGCGCACCAGGAGGACGCCCCAGTCGTCGGGGACGGCCGCGTCGAGGGTCGCTGCCAGGGCCGCCGCGTCGGCGGCACCGTCGTAGGACTGGTCGAAGGGCAGCCTGGCGGCGAAGGACGAGCCGTCCCCGGCATCACCGCGCAGGGCGCCGTCGGTCACCCGGAGGGTGCTCGGTCCGTGACGTACCTGGAAGTTCGCCACCCAGCGCTCGACCCGGTCGCCGGGCACGAGCACCTCAGGCACCTCACTCCGCCCGGTAGACGACGCGCAGGTGCTCGGTCACCGTGCTGCCGGCCACCTCGACCTCGGTGACCTCCAGGAGCGCCACGGGCCGTCCCCCGCCGTCGAGCAGGATGCTCAGCGAGCCCGGCTCCGGCAGCGGCTCCCCCGTCGACTCGTAGTCGGAGGTCGGAGCGGTCAACGTGGACACGCTGCCGCTGAGCAGCTCGGCCAGCAGCCGTTCTGATCCGGGTGCGTCACCGAAGGACCACGTCGGCGGGGGCACGACCTCCAGCGTGGTGGGCCCGAAGTACGCCGGTGCCGTGTTGAGCTTGGCGTGGAACCGGGCGATGTCCCAGAAGGCCTGGACCGCCTGCTCCTGGGACTCGGTCGGCGAGCTGGGTTCGTCCATCCGCGCAGCCTACGGTCCGCTGCGTCGCGAGCGCGTGTGCCGGGCGAGCGAGATCAGACGTTGAACCCGAGCGCCCGCAGTTGCTCGCGGCCGTCGGGGGTGATCTTGTCCGGGCCCCACGGCGGCATCCACACCCAGTTGATGGCCACGTCGTTGACCAGGCCCTCCAGCGCGGAGTCGGTCTGGTCCTGGATGACGTCGGTCAGCGGGCAGGCCGCGGAGGTCAGCGTCATGTCGACCACGCAGTTCGACGACTCGTCCACGTGCACGCCGTAGACGAGGCCGAGGTCGACGACGTTGATGCCGAGCTCGGGGTCGACGACGTCCTTGAGCGCCTCGGTGACCTCCTCGATCGTCACGGTGGAGGTGCCGCCACCGGTCGGGACCGGGACCTCGGTGGGGAGGTCGGAGTGGTCGGGGGTGTGGGTGTCAGTCATCGTCGCCTCCCTGGGCGGTGGTGGTCATCGACTGGCTGGTGGCGTCCTTCCAGGCCATCCAGCCGAGCAGCGCGCACTTCACGCGTGCGGGGAACTTCGCGACGCCGGCGAAGGCGATGCCGTCCTCCAGCACCTCCTCGTCGGGCTCCACGCTGCCCTTGCCCTGCATGAGGGTCAGGAACACCTCGTGGACCCCCATGGCCTCCTCGACCGGCTTGCCGATCACGAGGTCGGTCATCACGGAGGTCGAGGCCTGCGAGATCGAGCATCCGACCGCGTCGTACGACACGTCCTGCACACGGAGCACACCGTCGGCCTCCTCGAGGTGGACGCGCAGCGTCACCTCGTCACCGCACGTGGGGTTCACGTGGTGCACCTCGACGGTCCCGTCAGCGGAGGGGTCGCCCCTCAGTCCCTTGTGGTGCGGGTTCTTGTAGTGGTCCAGGATGATCTCCTGGTAGAGCGCGTCGAGCTCTGCGGACATCGCCTCAGCCCACCTTGAAGTAGTCGCGGGTGTAGTGCAGCGCCTCGACGAGCGCGTCGATCTCCCCCGGCGTCGTGTAGACGTACGACGACATGCGGGTCGAGCTCTGCACACCGAACTTCGCGTGCGCCGGTCGGGCGCAGTGGTGCCCGGCGCGGACGGCGATGCCGCGCACGTCCAGGACCTGCGCGACGTCGTGGGGGTGCACGCCGGCGAGCTCGAAGGAGATCGCACCGCCGCGCTGCGTGGCGTCCAGGGGCCCGAGGACCCGCAGGCCCGGGACCGTTCCCAGCCCCTCCAGGGCGTACGCCGTGATCGCCTGCTCGTGGGCGTGGACCGCGTCCATGCCGAGCCCGGCGAGGTAGTCCACCGCGGCGCCGAGACCGACGGCCTCGACGATCGGCGGGGTGCCGGCCTCGAACTTGTGCGGGAGCCCGGCGTAGGTGCTGCGCTCCATGGTGACGGTCTCGATCATCTCGCCGCCGCCCAGGAAGGGCGGCAGCTCCTCGAGCAGCGACCGGCGGCCCCAGAGCACGCCGATCCCGGTCGGACCGACGACCTTGTGGCCGGTGAAGACCACCACGTCGGGACGCTCCTCGACCGGCATCGCGGCCAGGTCGATCGGCAGCTGCGGCGCGGCCTGCGAGGCGTCGACGACCACGATCGCTCCCACCTCGTGGGCGCGTCGGGTCAGCTCAGCGACGGGGTTGACCGTGCCCAGCATGTTCGAGACCCAGGTGAAGGTGACGACCTTGGTGCGCTCGGTGATGAGCTCGTCGACCTGGGAGAGGTCGAGCTGGCCGGCCTCGTCGAAGGTGAACCACCGCAGCTCGGCACCCGTGCGCTGGGTGAGCATCTGCCACGGCACGATGTTGGAGTGGTGCTCCATCTCCGTGGTGACCACGACGTCGCCGGGGCCGACCCGGTGCGGGCCCTCCAGGCCCAGGGTCTGTGCGACCAGGTTGAGCGCCTCGGAGGCGTTCTTGGTGAAGATCACCTCGTCGCGCTCGGGTGCCCCGATGAAGGCCGCCACCTTGTCGCGGCCGCCCTCGAACGCCTCGGTGGCCTCGGCGCCCAGCAGGTGCATGGCGCGCGCGACGTTGGCGTTGTGCCGCTCGAGGTGGTCGACCATCGCGTCGATCACCACCTGCGGCTTCTGCGAGGTGTTGGCGCTGTCGAGGTAGACCAGCGGCAGCCCGTCGACCGTGGTGCGGCCGAGGATCGGGAAGTCCTTGCGGACGACGTCCAGATCAGGGAGGAGCCCGTCCATGGTCCGTCCTTTCTCGTCGTCGGTGGTGCCGGAAGTGGTGCTGCGCAAGGCGGAGGAGCGAAGGCGGCCTTTGAGCGGAGCGGGCCGTCGAGCGACGACAACGCAGCGCAGTGCCGCTTACGGCGCCACCGACAGGTAGGACTCGTAGCCCTCGGCCTCAAGCTTGTCGGCCAGCTCGGGACCGCCGGACTCGGCGACCTTGCCGTCGACGAAGACGTGGACGCGGTCGGGCTGGATGTAGCGCAGGATGCGCGTGTAGTGCGTGATCAGCAGGACGCCCTTGCCCTCACGCTCGCGGAACCGGTTGACGCCCTCGGAGACGACCTTGAGGGCGTCGATGTCGAGGCCGGAGTCGGTCTCGTCGAGGATCGCGACCTTGGGGTCGAGCAGCTCGAGCTGGGCGATCTCGTGGCGCTTCTTCTCACCACCGGAGAAGCCCTCGTTGACCGAGCGGGCCGAGAACGAGGAGTCCAGGTTGAGCTTCTCCAGCGCGCCGTTGACGTCCTTGACCCAGGTGCGCAGCTTGGGGGCCTCGCCGTCGATGGCGGTCTTGGCGGTGCGCAGAAAGTTCGCGACCGAGACCCCGGGGACCTCGACGGGGTACTGCATGGCCAGGAAGAGCCCGGCCCGGGCGCGCTCGTCCACGCTCATGGCGAGGACGTCCTCGCCGTCGAGGGTCACCGAGCCGCCGGTGATCGTGTACTTCGGGTGGCCGGCGATCGAGTAGGCCAGCGTCGACTTGCCGGAGCCGTTGGGTCCCATGATCGCGTGCGTCTCGCCGCTGTCGATCGTGAGCGTGACGCCCTTGAGGATCTCCTTGGGGCCGTCCTCGGTGTCGACGGAGACCTGGAGGTCGGTGATCTGCAGGGTGCTCATGCGGGGGTGACTCCGTTCAGGGTGGTGGTCGTGTCGATGTAGACGGCTGCCCCGTCGGGGTCCTGGCGGACCTCCACGGGGAAGGTGGCCACCGGCTCGGTGGCGGGCAGCCCGGTGGGCTTGCCGGTGCGCAGGTCGAAGCGGGAGCCGTGCAGCCAGCACTCGACGGTGCAGTCGGCCACCTCGCCCTCGCTGAGGCTGACCGCGGCGTGGCTGCACTGGTCCTGGAGGGCGTAGACCGCGAGGTCCTCGCCCTCCCCGTCCCGGGCGACGGCGACGGAGTACTCGCCGACGACGACGGCGAGCGCCTCGTCGGTGGGCACCTCGGACAGGGCGCAGGCGCGCTGGAAGCCCATCAGAGCTGCTTCCCGGCGACGTTGCGGGCCAGCTCGTCCTCGACGGCAGCGGTGAGCTTCTCCTCCAGCTCCGGGAGGCCGATCTTGCGGATCAGGTCCTGGAAGAAGCCGTGCAGCACCAGGCGGCGCGACTCCTCGTCGGAGACGCCGCGGCTGCGGAGGTAGAACAGCTGCTCGTCGTCGAAGCGTGCGGTGGCGGAGGCGTGGCCGGCGCCCTCGATCTCGCCGGTCTCGATCTCGAGGTTGGGGACCGAGTCGGCCTGGCAGCCGTCGGTGAGCACGAGGTTGCGGTTCTCCTCGTAGGTCTCGATCCCCTCGGCGACCTTGCGGATCAGCACGTTGCCGATCCACACGGTGCGCGCGCGCTCGCCCTGCAGCGCGCCCTTGTAGACGACGTTGCTCTTGGTGCGCGGGGCGTTGTGGTCGACGAAGAGGCGGTGCTCGAAGTGCTGGCCGGCGTCGGCGAAGTAGAGGCCGAGCAGCTCGGCGTCGCCACCGGGCCCGGCGTAGTGCACGTTGGAGCTGGTGCGCACGACCGAGCCGCCGAAGGTCACCGCGATGTGGCGGTAGCGGGCGTCGCGACCCACGACGGCCTCGTGGGTGCCGACGTGGACGGCGTCGTCGTCCCAGTCCTGCAGCGTCACCACGGTCAGGTCGGCGCCGTCGCCCACCACGACCTCGACGTTGCCGGCGTGCACGCCGGACCCGCGGTGGTCGAGCACGTAGGTGGCGCGCGAGTGGGTGCCGGCCTCGATCACCGTGTGGCGGTGCGAGCGCTTGCCGGCGGCGCCGGTGAGCCGGTGACCGATCGGCTCGTCGAGCTCGGCGTCGGCCGGGACGCGCACGTGCACCGCCTCGGGCGCGTGCAGGCACGCCAGCGCCGAGGCGCGGTCGTCGGGCACGAGGGAGGCACCGCGGGGGTGCTGGCCCGGGGCGAGGGTGCCGACGACGTACGACGCGTCGCCGATCGTCTCGACCGTCAGCGCGTCGGTGTCGCCGGGCGCGTCGTCGAGGGCGCCGGCGAGGCGCTTGAGCGGGGTGAACCGCCAGATCTCCTCGCGCCCGGTGGGCATCGGGTGGTCGGCGAGGTCGAAGGAGCTCACCGGGTGCAGGTGGCTCTCGACGTGGTCCACCTCGAGGGCGGAGGCCACGGCGTCGCGGGCATCAGCAGTCACGGTCACGTGGGAGTTGTCTTCCTAGGTGTCAGGGGCGGAGCGGGAGGGGTCGCGGTCAGCCGACCGCGCCCTCCATCTGCAGCTCGATGAGGCGGTTCAGCTCCAGGGCGTACTCCATGGGCAGCTCCTTGGCGATCGGCTCGACGAAGCCGCGCACGATCATCGCCATCGCCTCGTCCTGCTCCATGCCGCGGGACATGAGGTAGAAGAGCTGGTCGTCGGAGACCTTGGAGACGCTCGCCTCGTGGCCCATGGACACGTCGTCCTCGCGGATGTCGACGTAGGGGTAGGTGTCGGAGCGGCTGATCTGGTCGACGAGCAGCGCGTCGCACAGCACGTTGGACTTCGAGCCGTGGGCGCCCTCGTTGACCTGGATCAGGCCGCGGTACGACGTCCGGCCACCGCCTCGCGCGACCGACTTGCTCAGGATCGAACTCGAGGTGTGCGGCGCGGCGTGGACCATCTTGGCGCCGGCGTCCTGGTGCTGGCCCTCGCCGGCGAAGGCGATCGAGAGCGTCTCGCCCTTGGCGTGCTCGCCCATGAGGTAGATGGCGGGGTACTTCATCGTCACCTTGGAGCCGATGTTGCCGTCGACCCACTCCATCGTCGCGCCGGCCTCGCAGACCGCGCGCTTGGTGACGAGGTTGTAGACGTTGTTCGACCAGTTCTGGATGGTCGTGTAGCGGCAGCGGCCGCCCTTCTTCACGATGATCTCGACGACCGCGGAGTGCAGCGAGTCGCTGGAGTAGATCGGTGCGGTGCAGCCCTCGACGTAGTGCACGTAGGCGTCCTCGTCGACGATGATCAGCGTCCGCTCGAACTGGCCCATGTTCTCGGTGTTGATCCGGAAGTAGGCCTGCAGCGGGATGTCGACGTGCACGCCCTTCGGCACGTAGATGAACGAGCCGCCCGACCACACGCTGGTGTTGAGCGCGGAGAACTTGTTGTCACCGACGGGGATGACGGTGCCGAAGTACTCCTTGAAGAGGTCCTCGTGCTCCTTCAGTGCGGTGTCGGTGTCGAGGAAGAGCACGCCCTGCTCCTCGAGGTCCTCGCGGATGGAGTGGTAGACGACCTCGGACTCGTACTGCGCGGCGACGCCGGCGACGAGGCGCTGCTTCTCCGCCTCGGGGATGCCGAGCTTGTCGTAGGTGTTCTTGATGTCCTCGGGCAGGTCCTCCCAGCTGGTGGCCTGCTTCTCCGAGGAGCGCACGAAGTACTTGATGTTGTCGAAGTCGATGCCCGACAGGTCCGAGCCCCAGGTGGGCATGGGCTTGCGGTCGAAGAGCTTCAGGCCCTTCAGGCGCAGGTCGAGCATCCACTGCGGCTCGTTCTTCTTGCCCGAGATGTCGCGCACCACGGCCTCGTTGAGACCACGGGTGGCGGCGGCGCCGGCCACGTCCGGGTCGGCCCAGCCGAACTCGTAGCGGCCGATGCCCTGGAGCTCCGGGTTGAGTTCTTCGATGGAGGTCATGAGACCGACTCCTTCTCGCGGTGGGTGCTGCTGGGGAGGTCAGGGATGCAGGTGGTGCAGACACCGTCGCCGTGGGCGATGGTGGCCAGCCGCTGGACGTGGCGGCCCAGGACGCGGCTGATCGCCGCGGTCTCGGCCTCGCACAGCTGCGGGAACTCGTGGGCGACGTGGGAGACCGGGCAGTGCTGCTGGCACAGCTGCTCACCGGCCAGCGGCAGCTCGCGCACGGAGGCGGCGTACCCCTCGTCGGTGAAGACGCGGGCCAGCACCTGGGCGGGCGTGAGGTCGGGGTTCTCCTCGAGGACCGCGCCGAAGCGGGCCTCGATGAAGGAGACCCGCTGGTCGGCGAAGGCGCGCAGGGCGTCCTCACCACCGGTCTCGGCGAGGAAGCGCAGCGCCTGGAGGGCCAGGTCGTCGTACTGCGCCTCGAAGCTGTCGCGGCCGCGCTCGGTGAGCGCGAACAGCTTCGCCGGGCGGCCTCGGCCGCGGACCGCACCGGGGCGGGGGTCGCGCGCCTCGACCTCGCCGTCCTCGACCAGCTGGTCGAGGTGGCGACGGACGGCGGCCGGGGTGAGGTCGAGCTGATCGGCCAGCGTCGCGGCGGTCGAGGGCCCGTTCACCAGGATCGACCGCGCGACACGCTGGCGCGTGCTCAGGTCGTCGCGGGTGAATTCCACAACGCCAGTGTGCCGTTAATGGAAAGGGCCGTTCAAGGAAGGGTGGCCTTACCCGTCTCGCGCAGCCACCACAGCCCCAGGAACGGCAGCACCAGCGGCAGGAAGCCGTAGCCCTGACCGAAGTGCGACCAGACGGTCTTGTCGGGGAACAGGTCGGTCGCGACGTAGGACAGGGTGCCCACGACGAGCACGCCCGCGGCCTCCACCACGACCGACACCAGCGCGACCCGTCGGGCGGTCGGACCGCCGCTCAGCAGGCAGCCGGTCGCGACGAGGTAGAGCACCGCTGCGAGCAGCGAGAGCGAGTAGGCCAGCGGGGCGCGGTCGGCGTCGGTGCCGAGCTGCACGAGCGAGCGCCCGGTCGCGGCGACCGCGAAGACGGCGTACGCCGCCACGAGGATGCGGCCGGGACCGGTGGAGATTTCCCGGACGGTGCCGGCAGCGGGCGTGGTGGGCTCAGGCACCGGCGAGCCGCCAGAGCTGGTCGAGGCGCGTCTCCATGGCCGCCACGGTGAGCAGCGCGACCAGGAGCGCGCCGTTGCCCCAGCGGCTGCGCTCCACGAGCGCGAGCGCGGCACCGAAGGGCACCGCCAGGACCACGGTGAAGAGGTAGGACACGAAGGTCGCGGTCGGCACGTCGCGGGAGGTCGTCGAGAGCTGCACCAGGCCCACGACGAGCTGGACCACCAGCACGGCCAGCAGCACGGCCAGCAGCGCGAAGAACCGGTCGCCCGGGGGGCTCTCGTCGCGCACGACCATCACGACGGTCCAGATGCCGCAGAGCGCGGTGAGCACCAGCACGGGGACGACCAGCCACACGACCACGGCCTCACTGTAGGAGTGCGCCCGCAGCCCGTGTGGGAGGGCTCCCTAGACTGCCGGGGTGCACGACGACCACGAGCCCGCCGTCGTCGTCGACGCCCTCGAGATGCGGTACGGCGCGAAGCGTGCCGTCGACGGGCTCTCGCTCACCGTCGCCCGCGGCAGCATCACCGCCGTGCTCGGGCCCAACGGCGCGGGCAAGACCACGACCCTGGAGACGTGCGAGGGCTACCGCCGCCCGCAGCGCGGCACGGTGCGCGTGCTCGGGCTCGACCCGCAGGCCGACCGCCGGGCGCTGCTGCCGCGGATCGGCGTCATGCTCCAGAGCGGGGGCGCCTGGTCGGGCATCCGGGCCGAGGAGATGCTGCGCCACGCCGCGTCGCTGCACGCCCACCCGCTCCCCCACGAGCTGCTCGTGGAGCGGCTGGGTCTCGCGGACTGCGGGCGGACGCCGTACCGCCGGCTCTCGGGCGGGCAGCAGCAGCGCCTCGGGCTGGCGTGCGCGCTCGTGGGCCGCCCGGAGCTGGTCTTCGTCGACGAGCCGACCGCGGGGATGGACCCGCAGGCGCGCCGCACGACCTGGGAGCTGCTCGAGGAGCTGCGGGCCGACGGTGTGACGGTCGTGCTGACCACGCACTACATGGACGAGGCCGAGCGGCTCGCGGACACCATCCACATCATCGACCGCGGCCGGTTGATCGCCACGGGGTCCCCCGTCGAGCTCACCCGCGGCGGCTCCGTCTCCACGATCCGGCTCGTGGTCACCAGTCCCTTCCCGCCCGACGCGCCGGAGTCGCTGACGGCCGCGCTGGGGCCGGGCACGACCGTCACCGTGCTCGATGCCCTGAGCCTGCTGGTCACTGGGCCCGCGGACGCCTCGACGCTCGCGCGGGTCTCGCGGTGGTGCGAGGAGCAGGGCGTGCTGCCGGAGTCGTTGAGCCTGGGCACCCGCACCCTGGAGGACGTCTTCCTCGAGCTGACGGGGCGCGGCCTGGACGATGAGGCGGACTCCCCCGACCCGCGGCGGGACGGGGTCGTGGCGTGAGCGGCACCTTCGCCCCGCGGCCCGGCGCCGCCCCGCTCCTCCGTCAGGTCCTGGCGCAGGCCCGCACCGAGGCGCGGCTGATGCTGCGCAACGGCGAGCAGCTGCTGCTGGCCGTGGTGATCCCGGTGATCGTGCTGGTCGGAGCGGTCGCCGGCTCCGAGCGGGTCGGGCTGGAGCTCGACGCCTCGGCGGTCGACACCTTCGCCCCCGGCGTGCTGGCCCTCGCCGTGATGTCGACCGCCTTCACCTCCCTGGCGATCGCCACGGGCTTCGAGCGGCGCTACGGCGTGATCAAGTGGCTCGGCAGCTCCCCGCTGCCGCGCTCCGGCCTGCTGGCCGGCAAGGTCCTCGCGCTGCTGCTGGTCGAGATGCTCCAGCTCCTCGTCCTCGGCGGCACGGCGCTCGCGCTGGGCTGGGACCCGGTCGTGTCGGGCGGGTCCGTGCTGGGCGCGCTGCTCGTCGGGGTCCTGGGCACCGCGGCCTTCGCCGCGATCGGGCTGTTGGTGGCCGGCACGCTGCGGGCCGAGGCGACGCTCGCTGCGGCCAACCTGGTCTACCTGCTGCTGATGGCTGGTGGCGCGGTGGTCCTGCCGGCCTCGGCGTACGGCGGGTTCGGCGAGGTCGCGCAGTGGCTGCCGTCCGGTGCGCTGGGCGAGGGCATGCGTGCCGCGCTGGTCGACGGTGCGGTGGAGGTCACGTCGTTGGTGGCTCTCGGTGCCTGGGCACTGGTGGGTACCGTCCTGACTGCCCGGACCTTCCAGTGGGAGTGACGCCCATGACGCTCGAGACCCTGCAGGACACCCGGCTGCGCCAGGCCCGGTGGGCCGGCTGGGCGAGCCTGGTCGCCAACATCCTGATCGTCGTCACGGGTGGGGCCGTGCGGCTGACCGGCTCCGGCCTGGGGTGCCCCACCTGGCCGCGCTGCACCGACGAGAGCTTCACCCCGCACGGCGAGCTCGGCCTGCACGGCGTCATCGAGTTCGGCAACCGACTGCTGACCTTCGTGCTGGTGGCCATCGCCGTGCTGACCTTCCTCGCCGCGTGGCGCACCGGGCGGCGCGAGCTGCGTCGCCTGGCGCTCGTCCTGGCGCTGGGCATCCCGCTCCAGGCCGTCATCGGTGGCATCACGGTGCTGGTCGACCTCAACCCGTGGGCGGTCGCCCTGCACCTGATGCTCTCGATGGTGCTGGTCTCCCTGTCGGTGCGATTCCTCCAGCAGCTCGATCGGCCGGTCCCGGCCGCCCGTGGACCTCTGGTGGCGCTGGCCTGGGGGGTCTTCGCCGTCGGCTACGTCGTGCTCTACCTCGGCACGATCGTGACCGGCTCGGGCCCGCACGCGGGCGACGCCGACGTCGCGCGCAACGGCCTGGACCCCGTGCAGTGGAGCCAGCTGCACGCCGACTCGGTCTTCCTCTACATCGGCATGACGATCGGGCTCGGTGCGGCCCTCCATGCCAGCCGCGCCGACCGCGCGGCGATCCGGGCGACCTGGCTGCTGCTGGGCCTGCAGCTGGCCCAGGGCGCCGTCGGCTTCGTGCAGTACTTCACCGGCCTGCCCGAGGTGCTGGTCGGCGTGCACCTGCTGGGTGCCGGCGTGCTGGCCGCCTCCACGACCTGGGTGCTGCTGCGAGTGCGCCACCCCGAGCCGGCTCAGCCCCGCGCGGCCTCCGTCGAGCCCGAGCTCGCCACCAGCCTGCGGTAGGCGGCCTCAAGCTGCTCGGCCACCCGGCCCTGCAGGAACGGTCGCACGTCCTCGCGACCACCCGCCGTCAGCCGCGCACGCAGCACGTCGTCCTCGACCAGGCGCTGCAGCGCCGCGGCCGTCGCGGGCACGTCCCCGGGCGGCACCACGAGCGCCGAGCGCTCGTGGGTGACCATGTCGGCGATCCCGCCGAGGTGGGTGGTGACCAGGGGCGTCCCGAGGGCCATCGCCTCCAGGACGGTCGTGGGGCACGGGTCGGGCCACTGGCTCGGGAGGGCCGCCGCGAGCGCGTGCTGGAACCCGCTGACCACCCGCTCGTGCTCCCAGTGGTGGTGCACGGAGACATCCGCGGGCAGGTCGTCGAGCGGCATCGAGGGACGCCCCACCAGCACCAGCTCCGGGCGGCCCGCGGGCAACCGCTCCCAGGCGCGCAGCAGCGTGCCCACGCCCTTCTGCTCGGAGAGGTCGCCGGCGAAGAAGAGGTAGGGACCGGCGGGGAGGTCCGGGTCGCGAGGCGTCCGCCCCCGCGTCAGCAGGTCGTCGGGCACGAAGTTGGGCACGACCTCGAAGCGCGACCCGTCGGTGTGCAGTCCGTTGGCCTGCGCGACGTAGGAGCTCACCGGGGTGAACAGGTCGGCCGCGCGCCGACGCCACGGCAGGCCGGCGCGCACGGCGGCGTACACCACCTGGCCGCGGCCGGAGCCGTAGTGCTCCCCCGCGCACGGCAGGCAGCGGCGCGGGCTCGGCCCCTCGCAGGGGTGGCCCTCCCGCATGAGCCGCTTGGTGGCGCAGACGTGGCCGTAGTCGTGCAGGGAGAGCACCAGCGGGATCCGGTACGCCGAGGGCAGCGCGGTCCACGAGCCGACGATCCAGTTGTGGGCGTGCACCACGTCGGGCCGGAGCTCGCGCACCAGGCGGGAGAGGTCGCGGGTGGTCAGCGGGTCCGGGACCGGCAGCGCCAGGGGACGGTCGGCCGTCGGGTACAGGCCCGGCACCCGCGACCCGACGTGCTCCAGAACGTGGACGGTCACGCCCGGGTCCTGCTGCGGGGTCCCGCGGTCGGTGTCGAGGGTCCCGACGTGCACGTCGAGGCCGCGCGCGGCCAGCGCGACGGCCAGGTTGCGGACGTGACGCTCCTCCCCGCCGATGACCGGGGGGTAGAACTGCGCCAGCAGCAGGACCCTCACGCGCGTCTCCTCGGCCGCCGGGCCTGGACCGACCCGGTGACCAGGCCGGTGACCACGGCCAGGGCCCCCAGCACCAGCCCCAGCGCCTCGGCCCGGTGCCCGGGGCGCAGCAGGGCCCGCACCACCGCACCGGGCAGGGCCCGGGCGAAGCCGACCTCGGGGCCGAGCGAGCCGGGCGCGGAGGCGGCGGCCATGTGCGCCTTGAGCTCGCCCTCGCTGCGGCAGCGCTCGAGGTAGTAGCGCCAGGTCAGCCGGGCCGCGGGCACGCGGTGGCGGATGACCGCCGAGGGCTCGAAGGCGAACTCCCCGCCGGTCGCTGCCGCGGCCCGGAGGCCGAAGTCGGCCTCCTCGCCCCCACCGCTGCGTCCGGCGCCGTGGCCCAGGTCGGCGTCGTACCCGCCGAGGTCCAGGAAGAGCTGGCGGCGCACGGCCGCGCACCCGCCGTAGACGTTGCGGACGCGGGCCGGCTCGGTCGGCATCCCGGCGTAGGAGCAGCCGACCGTCCAGAGGAACTCGTCGGGCAGCCAGGCGGGCCGACGGCCGATCCACGCCGGCTCGGACCAGCCCGAGCTGCCGATGACGCGGGGGTCGTCCAGCGGGACGGCGAGGGCGGCCAGCCAGCCGGGCTCGGCCTCGGCGTCGTCGTCGAGGAAGGCCACGACGTCGGTGCTCATCTGCTGCGCCCCCAGGGTGCGCGCCACCGAGACACCGCGGTTGCTGCCCACGGCCGACACGCGCACGGTGAGCCCGGTGCGCGGCAGGACCGGGGGCAGCGTGGCGCGCACCATCCGGGCGAGCTGCTCGGTGCCGTCCACCATCACCAGGACCTCGTCGGGCACCCGGGTCTGGGTGTCCAGGGATGCCACGGCGCGGGCGACCTGGTCGAGGCGCTCGGGGGCGTGGGTGCAGACCAGCACGCCGATGCTGGCCACGGGACCCACGTCGGGCGTGGGCTCGTCAGCGGGCCGGACGGCGGGGACGGCGGGGTCGGTGGTGTCGGTCATGTCCAGGTCCTCCCGGTCGCGAGCGCCGTACGGCGGGTGGCGCGCCAGGCCGGGCCGGCCAGGCGCTTGAGGGCGGGGACCGGCCCGTGGGGGCCGCCCCCGTGGACAAGCCGGAGCACGGCTGGCCCGTCGTGGTCGGGCCCGACGAGCAGCCGGGACACGGCCCGCGGGTCCTCGCCGGGCGGGCTGGTGCGGTGCCCGATCGCGCAGGCGTTGGTGTACCCCGCTCGCCGCACCTGCTCGCGCAGCCGGCGCGAGTGGTAGCCGTGGGGGTAGCAGAACGACTCCACACGGCGTGCCACCACGTCCTCGAGCGCGTGCCGGCTCTCCCGCAGCTGGGCGGCTGCCAGCGCACCGGGGAGCACGTCGAGGGGCACGTGCACCGCTCCGTGGCTGCCGATCTCGTGGCCGCGGTCGGCGACCTCGCGGACCGCTCGCGCGTCGAGGATCGCGAGGTGTCCCCCGTCGGGCAGCCAGGTGGCGTGCCCGCCGAGGTGACGGGTCGGGACGTAGAGCGTGCTGCGTGCGTCGTGGCGCGCGAGCACCTCCAGACCGGCGTGGACGAAGTCGGTGTAGCCGTCGTCGAAAGTCAGCGCGACGACCCGGTCGCCCCGGGCGTGCCGGGCCAGTGCCTCGGTCAACCCGAGGAGGGCGTAGCCCGCGTCGGCGAGGGCACCGAGCTGCTCGTCGAGCCGGTCGGCAGGCACCGAGAGCTCGCGCAGCCGCTCCGGCACCGGTCCGCCGACCGAGTGGTACATCAGCACCGGCAGCGGACGCGCCGCGGCCGACACGTCAGGCGCGGGGGCCGTCCCCGCTGGGCTCGCCGTCACCGGAGGACCCGCCGAACAGCCGGGCCCGGAACCGGGTGCAGGCGCACAACCCGCAGTCGCTGCCGGGCCGGTAGTGCTTGTGGGCGTCGCGACGGTGCCCGCAACGACAGACCGAGAACCTCGGCAGAGACGCGTGCGGCACGCGGAGCGACCTCCTGGTGGCAGGACAGGGACCTGCCGGCCACCCCCCGCGACCGACGGCCGCACGCTACCAACTCAAGACCCCCGTCGCGCGCGTTCACACCCGTCCCCGCGTCCACTCGACCAGCGCGTCGTAGGTGAGCGAGGGGCGCAGGCGCTCGTCCAGCAGGGTCCAGGCCGGGTCGTCCCAGCGGGTCGGGTGGAGGTAGTACCACCCGACCGCGGTCACGAACCGGTCGCACGCGGCCAGGTCGAGGGCCTGCGAGAGGTAGCGCGCCCTCTGCTCGTCGGGGACGGCGTCGTACCCGTCCTGCGCGGTGGTGCTGTAGCCGAACTCGCCGAGGTAGAGGCCCAGGTCACCGTCGCCGTTGGCGGTCATCACGCCGTGCAGGTCCCGGTAGCCGGTGAAGGTGAGGTCGACGGCACCGAGCTCCGTCTCGTAGCGCGCCCCCGGGTCCTCCGAGGCGGGCGGGCGCGACCCGGTGAAGGGGTGCACGCCGACCAGGTCGAAGGGCCGCTCCCCCGGGCCGAGGGCCGCGTAGAGCGCCTCGAGGTAGCCGAGGTCGTTGCCGGCCAGACCGCCGGTGACCAGGCTCGACTCGGGCGCCCAGCGACGCACCACCGGGGCGGTGGCCTCCAGGAGCCGGGCGAACGCGGCCGGGTCGACCCCGCTGGACCAGTACGTCGGGTTGTCGGGCTCGTTCCAGACCTCGACGAAGTCGGCGCGGCCGTCGAGGTGCTGCAGCGCGGACCGCACGAACCCCTGCCACCGGCGCAGCTCTGCGCGACTGCGGGGCGGCTGCCAGCGCGCGACCTCCGGGGACGCTGCCGGGTCGTCCAGGGCCCAGGAGGGCATGCCCGTGAGCTGGACCCGGACCCGGAGGTCCCGGGCAGCGGCGGCGTCGAGCAGACGGTCGAGGCCGTCCCAGCGCGGCGGCGTCCCGCGGCTCGGCTGCACGTCGGGCCACCCGACGTCGGTGGAGACGACGGTCGCGCCCGCGTCGGCGACGCGGGCGACCAGACGTCGCACCTCGCGGGTGCTGCGCAGGGGCTGGGCGGGGTCGCCGGTGGCGACCTGCACGCCCAGGTCGACCAGCAGGTCCCGGCGCCGCTCGACGTCGCACCGCGCGACCTCGGCGGCGACGGTGCTCGCCGAGCCGTCGTCGAGGCTGTCTCCGGGAGCGGTGCCCAGGCTGCCGAGACCGGCGACCAGGGCGGTGCCGAGCACCGCGACGCCGAGGACGGCGAGCAGGCCGGCTGCCACGGGGCGCAGGGCTCCGTGGTCGTCCCTGCGGTCGGGCCTGCGGCCGGTCCGGCGGTCGGCCTGTCGGTCGAGGGTGGAGGTGGGCGTGGGCATCGGTGTCGTCCTGGGGCTCGGGGTCGTGGAGGTGAGATCGGTGGTGGGCGTGGGTGGGTTCGGCCCGGCGGGTGTGCGGTCCCGCAGGCTGAGCGACCACGGCAGGCCGACGAGAGGACGGCTCCACCAGCGCCACCCGAGCAGGGCGCTGAGGGCCATGCCGCCCAGCCAGCCGAGGGCCAGGCCCCGTGCGCCGCCGACGGTCGCCCCGAGGCCGGCGGCGCTGACCTCGAGCAGCACGGAGGCAGCGGCGAGCCGGGTGGCCAGCCGGAACTCCCGCTGCGCCCGCCACCAGGCCACGAGGTGGTCCTTGACGACCATCCACGTCCCGGCCGGGACGAGCAGGCAGAGCAGGAGGTAGGAGGCCTCGGCGTACTGCTCGCCGAAGACGAGCAGCCCGGGGCGGCCCAGGGCGACCGCACCCACGCAGAGCCCGAGGCCGAGCAGCAGGGCTGCGGGGAGCGTGCGCCCCATCGTGCGGCGGAAGGTGCCCGCGTCGAGGCTCGCGCCGTGGGCGTACAACGCCACGGCCACGAGGTACGGCGGCAGGAAGGCCACGGTGGCGACCCGCCAGGCGATCGTGAAGGCGGCGTTGTCGGCCGGGGCAAGCGCGACGGCCGCGACCACCGGGACCACCTGCGTGGCCGCGGCGACGGCCAGGTTCAGGCCCTGGTGGCTCAGCGCCGGTCGCGCGGTCCGGCGTACGTCCTCGGTGAAGGTGGGGCGGGTGGCTGACACCTGCTCCCCCGGCTCGGTGCCGCGGTGCACGACCAGCACGAGCAGGGCCACCGAGAGCAGCAGGGGTGCGACCCAGGCCAGCTGGAGGACCGTCGAGTCGGCGGAGCCGAGGAGCAGCAGTGCCGCGACGAGCGGGAAGCGCAGGCCGGAGGCGCACAGGTTGCGCCAGACCTGCAGCGACGAGCGCCGCAGTCCGAGGGTGGCCTCGTCGACCACGAGGGCCCACCCGGCGCCGACGACGCCGAGCACCATCACGGTCGCGTCCAGCGGCTCGTCGACCGCTGCCGCGAGGCTCTCCCCCAGCAGCCCGAGCGGGCCGGCGGCGAGCACCAGCAGCAGGCCGGCGCCGGTACCGACCACGGCGACCGCCAGCAGGGAGCGTCGCAGCAGCTGGCGCTGGCGGGCGCCCGGGTGCGCGGGGAGCTCGGCGACCAGGTGGGTGCCGAGACCGAGGGAGACCAGCAGGCCGAGCAGGGTCTGGGTGGTGATGACGGCCGCGGCCACGCCGACCTCGGGCGCGGCGACCGCGCGGGCGACCAGCACCCAGAACAGCAGGCCGAGGACGGTCCCGAGTGCCTGCGCACCCAGCAGGCTGCGGAAGGGGGCGAGCACACCGCGGTCCCGCGTGCTCACGGGAGGCCCCCGTTGCTCGTGCCCACCTCGCCGAGCGGCTCGGTCAGCACGCTCGGCGGTGACGGGAGCTCCTCGACCACCAGGGCGTCCCAGGCCGAGCGGACGGCCACGACGACGGCCAGCGCCACCAGCGCGGCGGTCGCCGCGCGGAGCGCGACCGTGACGGCCCCGGCGCGTCCCCGGTCCGGGTCGCGGTGGTCGGGGACGACGACGAGCGCGGCCACCACCAGGCAGACCAGCAGCGTCGCACCCGCGCGGGGCAGGACGTCCAAGCCCACCGCGAGGGCGCCGGTGACCATCAGGGCGGGCAGCGTGAGGGCCCAGACCCACATGCGGCTGCCGGCGGCGTCGCGCACGGGGGCCACCAGGTGTCGGCGCCGCAGCAGGAGCAGCAGCGCGGCGGCCGCGGAGAGCACGACCTGCCAAGGGTGCCAGGTGCCCGGCATCCCGGGGTCGGGGCGCTCGGTGAAGTCCGTGGCCTCGCCACGCAGGGAGCGCACGTCCCACACGACGATGTCGCCGTCGAGGACCCGTTCGAAGCCAGGGACACCGTCGAACTTCAGGAGCATCTGGCGGGTCGGGGTGACCGCACCCTCGCCGAACGCCGACCCGGCCTCGTAGTAGCTGCTCGACAGCGCGGTCTCGCCGATGGTGCGCGTGTCGACCACGACGAAGTCGACCTGGTTGTCCTGCAGGGCCTCGACGACCGCGTCGTCGACGGACTCCGCCAGGAACACCGGGGTCAGGTTGTCCGACCCGGTCTGGGAGGTGACGGGCTCGACCGGGGCGAAGTTGGGCAGGACCCGGTTGATCGTCACGTCCGAGGCGATCCGCGAGCCCTCGGGCAGGTAGCGGCCGGCCCACCGGCCGAAGGCGACCGTCGTGGCGTCGACCGAGCGCTGCTCCGCGCCGGGCAGGTAGGGCCCCGGCACGCGCTGCCAGTCCTGGCCGCCGCCGAGCAGCACGCCGCCCAGCACCAGGAGCACCGCCCCCGGCGCGACGAGCCGTCGCCCCCGGTCCAGCCGCGGCACCAGCCAGACGGCCACCACCAGGGCAGCGGCCATCGTCACGAAGCTGGAGGCCCGGTCGGCCACCTCGGCGGCGGTCGGGAAGAAGCGCACCAGGTGCAGCAGGGGGTACGCCGCCGCGAGTCCGGCCAGCACGAGGTGGGCGCGCGAGCGCACGACCGTGCGGCCGCGCACGGTCGCCAGCAGGGCCGGCGCCAGGAGGGCGCACCACAGCAGGATCGAGGCGGCCATCACCGCGACCTGCCACAGTGGGGTCGCGTTGCCCCCGGACTCCAGCACGGCCCGCGAACCCGTGGTGTCGAGGGTGACCAGGCGGGCCAGCTCGGAGCCGGCGGTGTCGGCCAGCGGCCCGAGGTAGCGCACCAGCAGCGGGGCCACGACGGTCGTCCAGAGGGCGGCGACCGCGGTGCCGGCCTCGGCGGTCCACAGCACCAGGCGGGCGCGGCGGCGCTCCCGTCCCAGGGCGAGCAGCCCGGCCACCCCCCACAGGGCGGCCAGGGTCAACCAGCTGGTGAGGTGGTGGGTGACCGTCAGGGCGGCCAGCGTGGCCTGGGCCGCCCCGAGCAGCAGCCAGGTGCGCCGACCGGTGGTGTCGGAGGCCTGCAGGAGCAGCACGACCGTCGCGACCAGCATCGCCACGGCCACCGTCTGGTAGCTGAACATGGCGTTGAAGAAGTAGAAGTGGGTGCTGCCGGAGTAGAGGAGCACCACGACCGCGCCGACGCGGGTCGAGCGGCCCAGTCGGGTCCCGAGGGCGAAAAGCGCCAGCACGAGCACGACCCGGGCCAGCAGCACGGTCGCCAGCTGGGCGACGACGGGCGGGACGCCGGTCAGCCACACGATCGCCACGGCCACCAGCTCCAGGCCCGGGTAGTGCGGGCTCACGGGGAGCATGCTGTGCTCGCCGAAGATGCTGCCGTCGAGCAGCTGCAGCAGCGTCGTCACGTGCAGGGTCTCGTCGAAGCGGGTCGAGAGGACCGGGCTCGTGAGCAGGAAGGACAGGTGCAGCGCCACGCCGTACGCCGCGGAGCCGAGGAGGCGGTCGCGCGGGCTCGTGCCGGCCGAGGTCAGCAGCAGCGCGAACGGCACCACCAGCGCCACGAGCGCGGCGTACCAGAGGACCAGGGCGGGGCCGGTCCACCCCGCCCACCCGAGGGCGTACGCCGTGGCGTGGCCGACCAGGGCCAGGGCCGCCACCAGGCAGCTCGTGGCGAGCCGGTGATCGGTGTGCCCGGTGTCGGTGCTGTCGGGCGTCGGGTCAGCCGGGGGGTGGGCCGGCCGGTCGGCCGGCTCCACCGCGGAGGACGTCACGCCGGTTCCCGGACGTCCAGGACCGCCCGCGCGCGCGGCGACGGCAGTGTCTCGGCGTAGACCTCCTCCAGACCGTCCACGCACGTCTCCCAGGTGGGGAGCTCGGAGGGGTCGGGACCCACCGGGTCCTCGAGCTGGGCGAGCAGCGCCTCGGCGACGACCCGCGGGGCGGCATCCGCCTCGACGCCGACGGCCCAACCACGCTCGACCAGCTCGGTGAGGCCGGAGGTGCGGGCGACCACCACGGGTCGGCCCAGGCTCAGGGCCTCCATGACCGCCACCGGGTGCGCCTCGTAGTCGCTGATCAGGCAGACCACCGAGGCCCGGGCGAGACGACGCGCCATGGCGGCTCGGTCGGGCGGGGGCACGAAGTGGATCGCGACGCGGTCCGCGACGCCCAGCTGCTCGGCCAGCGCGAGCAGGTCCTGCTCGTAGGGTCCGCTGCCCAGGACCTCGACCCGGACGTCCGGGTGGTGCGGCAACAGGTGCGGCAGCGCCTCGATGACCCGGTGGTGGCCCTTGTACCGCTCCAGCCGGCCGATGCTCACGAGCACCGGCTCCTGCGCGTCGCCCGCGTCGCTGTCCGGGACCGCCACCACGGGGAGGGTGCCGCCGTTGCGGACCAGCCGCACGCGGCCGGGCTCGCCCAGGACCTCGTCGAAGAGCACGCGCTCGTGGTCCGAGACCCCCACCAGGACCCGTGCGCGCCGCAGCAACGGCGCGAGGAGCCGGAACTGGGTGCCGCGGGCCCGGTGCCGGAAGCTGCTCGAGGAGCCACCGGTGTGGAAAGTCAGGACGAACGGCGTGCGGCGCAGCAGGCAGGCGAGCATCGCGACGACGGGCACCAGCGTGTGGACGCCCTGCACGTGCACGAGCTCGCGCCGGTGCCGCAGCAGGGACCAAAAGATCCCGGGTGCGAGGTACCAGTCACGCCGGGCGGGGAACGCGCGGAAGCGTCGTACGACGTAGCCCGCGACGCGCTCGGTGCGCGCGAGCTCGCCGGAGCGGTCGGTGGTGAGGACCTCGAGGTCCCAGCCGCGCCGGGCCAGGCGGGCGGCCACCTCGGCGACGTGCGACTCGATGCCGCCGATCTCGGGCTGGCAGCGGGCGGTCACCATCGTCACCCGGCCGGGGGCACTGCCCTCGGGGGTGGATGGTGTCCGGCCCGACCCGCGTGCCCGGGTCGGGGCGCTCACGAGGCGAGTCGGGACAGGTCGTCGGAGCCGCTGCGGCGGACGGCCTGACCAGACAGGACCGTGCGGCTCAGGCGGTCCAGGTGCCCGGAGCGACGCGCGCGCGCCCGCTCGGTGCGGATCGTGCGCAGCACCCGCATCCCGTCCTTGACCGCATGCAGGTTGCTGCTGCCGAAGATCCGCAGCCGCTCGACGCTCGGCACCTCGGTGATCCGCACCCCGGCGGCGGCGAAGCGGCAGTTGATGACGGTCTCGATCTCGAAGCCGTCACCCCACAGCATCGTCCCGTCCGCGGGACCCGGCCGCTCGTGCTCCGGCAGGTCGAGCACCGGGAGCTGGTCGGCCCAGAAGGCGTTGTAGCCGTAGCAGAGGTCGCTGAACCGGGTCCCGAAGCCACGGTTCATCACCGTGTTGAGGAACTCGTTGCCGGCTCGGCGGACCGCGGTGATGTCGGCACTGCCGCCGCCCTCGGTGAAGCGGCTGCCCTTGGCGAAGTCCGCACCCGCCGTGAGCGCAGCGACGAAGGCCGGGATCTCGGCCGGGTCGGCGCTGCCGTCGGCGTCGAACATGACGACGACGTCGCCGGTGACGCGGGCGAAACCGGTGGCCAGGGCGTTGCCCTTGCCGCGGCGCACCTGCGTGCACGTCACCGCGTCCGGGAGGAGTCGGCGCGCCGTCTCCAGGGTGTCGTCCGACGAGCCGCCGTCGACGACGATCACCTCGTGGAGGTCCGGCACCGCCTGGAGGAGCTCCGGCAGCACGACCTCGAGGTTGCGTGCTTCGTTGAGCGTCGGGACGACCACGCTGATGCGCGGGCGGTCCGGGCGCTGGGCGTGCTGAGCGGCGGCGCGCTCGTGTGACTGGTGGTGCATGCCTTTCAAGACCCCCCATGGAAGACGGACCCGTTGGTCCGTCCGGTACTGCGTCGGCGACGATCGGTCGTCCTGTCGCAAGGAGGACTACCCCCTCGGGCGTGAGGCACACCTTCGAGAGAGTGAAGAGTTCGTCGCCCATCTCACGCACGCCTGGACCCATCCGACCAGGCGTCGTCTACGAACCGCCTCAGCGTCACTGGTCTGGACCAGTCGCCCTCGGAGCAGATCAGCTGAGCAGCAGTGGGTCGAGCGCGACGGCGACGAAGAGCAGGCTGAGGTAGAGGTTCGAGGCGTGGAAGAGACGCATCGGGTTGATCACCGACAGCTCCTCGCTCCCCCGCGCCCGACCGAGCAGCCGGTGGGCCTCGACGAGGAAGACCGCACCGAGCAGCACGGCGGCCACCGGGTAGACCGGGCCCGTGCCGGCGACCGGCCACAGCAGCAGCGAGGTGGCGACCATGACCCACGAGTAGGCCACGACCTGCCGGGCGACGGCATGGGCCGAGGCCACCACCGGGAGCATGGGCACGTCGACGTTGGCGTAGTCCTCGCGGTAGCGCAGCGCGAGCGCCCACGTGTGCGGCGGGGTCCAGAAGAAGACCACGGCGAAGAGGACGACCGGGGTCCAGGCGAGCTCGCCGGTGACCGCGGTCCAGCCGATGAGGGCCGGGAAGCACCCGGCGAGGCCGCCCCACACGATGTTCTGCGTCGTGCGGCGCTTGAGCACCATCGTGTAGACGAAGACGTAGAACGCCTCGGCCGCCACAGCCAGCACCGCCGACAGCGTGTTCACCCACACGGCGAGCACGACCACCGACAGCACGCCGAGCACCGAGCCGAAGACCAGGGCCGCTCGGGGACTGACGATGTGCCGCGGGAGGGCCCGTCGCCGGGTGCGCCGCATCTGCTCGTCGATGTCGCGGTCGTAGACGCAGTTGAAGACCGAGGCGGAGCCCGCGGAGAAGGTGCCACCGACGACGGTCGCCACCACGAGTCCCAACGGAGGCACCCCGCGGGCGGCGAAGAACATGACCGGCACGGTGGTGAGCAGGAGCAGCTCGATCACCCGGGGCTTGGTCAGCCCGACGTACGCCGCGACGACGTCGCGCCACGTGGCGCCCCCGTCGTCAGGGGTCGGCTCGTGCCACTGCGAGGCAGCGGCCGGCTGGCCGACGTGGGTCACGGAGAGCCCCTCTGGATGGGTTAGGGGTGCAGTCGGGTGAGACGTGCGGGTGCGCCTCGAAGTCTACTGCCCGGCACGAGTAGGCTCGTGGCCGCCTGCGACCAGGCTCCCCCGCCCCCTGGAAGGAACCACGTGACCCTCAGCCCGCAGCTGGACTGGACCGACGTCGACGACCGGGCAGTGGACACTGCCCGCGTGCTGGCGATGGACGCCGTGCAGAAGGTGGGGAACGGTCACCCCGGCACGGCCATGAGCCTGGCGCCGGCGGCGTACCTGCTGTTCCAGAAGGTCATGCGGCACGACCCGGCCGACCCGGAGTGGATCGCCCGCGACCGCTTCGTGCTCAGCTGCGGCCACTCGAGCATCACGCTCTACACGCAGCTCTTCCTCGGCGGCTTCGGCCTCGAGCTCTCCGACCTGCAGGCCCTGCGCACGTGGGGCTCGAAGACCCCCGGTCACCCCGAGCTGGGCCACACCGCAGGCGTCGAGGTCACCACCGGTCCCCTGGGCCAGGGTGTCGCCAACGCGGTCGGCATGGCGATGTCCGCCCGCCGCGTGCACGGGCTGCTCGACCCCGAGGCGCCCGCTGGCGAGAGCCTCTTCGACCACCAGGTCTACGTCCTGTGCTCCGACGGCGACCTCCAGGAGGGCGTCAGCGGTGAGGCGTCCTCGATCGCCGGCACCCAGCAGCTCGGCAACCTGACCGTGGTCTACGACCGCAACCGGATCTCCATCGAGGGCGACACCGACGTCGCCTTCACCGAGGACGTCGCCGCCCGCTACGAGGCCTACGGCTGGCACGTGCAGGTTGTCGACTGGACCCAGGGCGGCACGACGTACAAGGAGGACGTGCACGCGCTCTACGACGCCGTGCGCGCCGCCGCCGAGGTCACCGACAAGCCCTCGCTCGTCGTCCTCGACACGATCATCGCCTGGCCCGCCCCCAACGCTCAGGGCACCGAGGCCGCCCACGGCAGCGCCCTGGGCGCCGAGGAGGTCGCGGCCACCAAGAAGGTGCTCGGCTTCGACCCCGAGCAGCACTTCGAGGTCCCCGAGGACGTCCTGGCCCACACGCGTGCCCTGCGCGAGCGCGGCGCGGCATGGGGCAAGCAGTGGGACGAGGCGTACGCCGCCTGGGCCGCAGCAAACCCCGACCGCGCCGAGTTCCTGCACCGGCTCAAGCGCCGTGAGCTCCCCGCCGGGCTCGCCGAGGCGCTGCCGACCTTCGAGCCCGACGCCAAGGGCGTCGCCACGCGCTCGGCCTCCGGCCAGGTCATCAACGCCATCGCCGGCGTGATGCCCGAGCTGTGGGGCGGCTCGGCCGACCTCGCCGGCTCCAACAACACCACCATCAAGGGCGCGCCGTCCTTCCTCCCGGCCGACAACGGCGCCGAGGGCTACGAGGCCGACCCGTTCCAGGGACGCGTGCTGCACTTCGGCATCCGCGAGCACGGCATGGGCGCGATCATGAACGGCATCGCCGCCGACCGCCTGACCCGCGTCTTCGGTGGGACCTTCCTCACCTTCTCCGACTACATGCGCGGAGCCGTCCGCGTCGCCGCGCTCTCGCAGCTGCCGGTGACCTACGTGTGGACCCACGACTCCATCGGCCTGGGTGAGGACGGCCCCACGCACCAGCCGGTCGAGCACATCGCCTCGCTGCGCGCGATGCCGGGCCTCGACGTCATCCGCCCCGCGGACGCCAACGAGGTGGCCGTCGCCTGGGCGACGCTGCTGCGCCACACCGACCGCCCGGCCGCGCTGGCCCTGACCCGCCAGAACGTGCCGGTCTTCCCGCGTGGCACCGTCGACGGCGAGCGCTGGGGCTCCGCCGAGGGCGTCGAGCGCGGCGGCTACGTCCTGCTCGACAGCGACGGCGAGCCCGAGGTGGTGCTCATCGCCACCGGCTCCGAGGTGCAGATCGCGGTCGAGGCCCGCCGCGTGCTCGCCGAGGCCGGCGTGGCCGCCCGGGTCGTCTCGATGCCGTGCGTCGAGTGGTTCGAGGACCAGGACCAGGCCTACCGCGACATGGTCCTCCCGCCTCAGGTCAAGGCCCGCGTCTCCGTGGAGGCCGGCGTGAAGCAGGGCTGGCGGGAGTACGTCGGGGACGCCGGCCGGATCGTGTCCATCGACCACTACGGCGCTTCGGCCGACTACCAGCGCCTCTACACCGAGTTCGGGATGACCGCGCAGGCCGTGGTCGACGCGGCCCGCAGCAGCATCGACGCGGCCCGCTGAACGCGGACCCGGCGACACCGCCGGCCGCCTCGGCCGGCGACCCAGGCAGAGCACCACACCGCAGCGACTCGACCACCGATCCAACGGGAGGATCCCATGAGTGAGCGACTGAAGGCCCTGGCTGACGCCGGGGTGTCCATCTGGCTCGACGACCTGTCACGCGAGCGGATCGAGAGCGGCGGCCTCGCCGAGCTCGTCGAGACCAGCTCGGTGGTCGGCGTCACGACCAACCCGACGATCTTCGCCGGCGCGATCGCCGACGGCGAGCGCTACGACGAGCAGGTCCGCTCGCTCGTCCAGGCCGGGGAGCCCGTCGACCGCGTGATCTTCGAGCTGACCACCGAGGACGTCCGCAACGCCTGCGACGTCCTGGCGCCGGTGGCCGCGCGCACCGCGCACGACGGGCGGGTCTCCATCGAGGTCGAGCCGGACCTCGCCCACGACACCGAGGGCACCATCGCCTCGGCCAGGGCGCTGTGGAAGGCCGTCGACCGCTCCAACGTGCTCATCAAGATCCCCGCCACCCGCGCCGGTCTGCCGGCGATCACGGCGGTCACGGCCGAGGGCATCAGCGTCAACGTGACCCTCATCTTCGGCGTCGAGCGCTACCGCGAGGTCATGGACGCCTACCTCACCGGGCTCGAGCAGGCGCACGAGGCGGGCATCGACCTGTCGACGATCCGCTCGGTGGCCTCGTTCTTCGTCTCGCGCGTGGACTCCGAGGTCGACAAGCGGCTGGAGGCGATCGGCACCGACGACGCCCTCGCCCTGCGCGGCCGCGCCGCGGTCGCCAACGCGCGGGTGGCCTACGCGGCGTACGAGGAGGTCGTCGCCTCCGACCGGTGGCGCCGGTTGGCCGAGGCCGGTGCGAACGCCCAGCGGCCGCTGTGGGCCTCCACGGGGGTCAAGAACCCCGACTACGCCGACACGCTCTACGTCACCGACCTGGTCGTGGCCGACACGGTCAACACGATGCCCGAGAAGACGATGCAGGCGTTCGCCGACCACGGCGAGCTCGCCGGCGACCAGGTCACCGGACGGGCCGCCGAGGCGCAGCAGCTGATCGACGCCGTACGCGCCCAGGGGGTCGACTGGGACGACGTGATCGCCTCGCTCGAGACCGAGGGCGTGGAGAAGTTCGTCGCCTCGTGGGGCGAGCTCGTCGAGACCGTCGAGGGCCAGATGGAGAAGGCGCGGGCGTGAGCGGCGCACAGGCCCCGGTCGACCCCACGTCCACCGCGGCCTGGTCGCGGCTGACCACCCTCGCGGGCACGCTCGAGCCGGACCTCCGCGGCTGGTTCGCCGAGGACCCGGCTCGGGTGGGTCGGTTCACCCACGAGGTGGCCGACCTCCGCGTGGACCTGTCGAAGAACCTCCTCACCGACACCGTCCTCGGCGCGCTGCTCGACCTCGCGCGTCAGGTCGGGGTGGAGGCGCGGCGCGACGCGATGCTGCGCGGCGAGCGGGTGAACGCCACCGAGGACCGGGCCGTGCTCCACACGGCCCTGCGCCTGCCGCGCGAGGCCTCGCTGGTCGTGGACGGCACCGACGTGGTGCCCGAGGTCCACGACGTCCTCGACCGGGTCTTCGCCTTCGCCGAGCAGGTCCGGTCCGGTGCGTGGACCGGCTCGACCGGTCGGCGGATCGAGACGGTGGTCAACATCGGGATCGGTGGCTCCGACCTCGGTCCGGTCATGGCCTACGAGGCGCTGGCGCCGTACGCCGACGGGCCGGCCTGCCGGTTCCTGTCCAACATCGACCCCACCGACGCCGCGACGACGCTGGCCGGCCTGGACCCCGAGACGACGCTCTTCGTGGTCTCCTCCAAGACCTTCGGGACCCTGGAGACCCTCACCAACGCGCGGCTGTGCCGGTCCTGGCTGCTCGACGGGCTGCCGGAGGACGTGCGGGACACCGCCGTGGCGCGGCACTTCGTGGCCGTCAGCACCGCCCTGGACAAGGTCGCGGACTTCGGGATCGACCCCGAGAATGCGTTCGGGTTCTGGGACTGGGTGGGCGGACGCTACTCGCTGGACTCCGCGATCGGGACCTCGCTGGTCCTGGCCGTCGGTCCCGACGCGTTCCGTGACCTGCTGGCCGGGATGCACGCCGTGGACGAGCACTTCCGGACGGCGCCGCTGGAGGCCAACGTGCCGGTCCTCATGGGGCTGCTCAACGTCTGGTACTCCGACTTCCTCGGCTGCCGCACCCACGCCGTGCTGCCCTACGCCCAGCTGCTGCACCGGTTCCCCGCCTATCTCCAGCAGCTGACGATGGAGTCCAACGGCAAGAGCGTGCGCTGGGACGGCAGCCCGGTCACCGCCGGCACCGGCGAGGTCTTCTGGGGCGAGCCGGGCACCAACGGCCAGCACGCCTTCTACCAGCTGCTCCACCAGGGCACGCAGGTCGTGCCCGCCGACTTCATCGCCTTCGCCCAGCCCTCCTACCCGCTCACCGACAGCGTCGACGGGCGGGAGCAGGACGTGCACGAGCTGCTGCTGGCCAACTTCGTGGCCCAGACCCGGGCCCTGGCGTTCGGCAAGACCGCCGACGAGGTGCGCGCCGAGGGCACGGACGAGGCGGTGGTTCCCGCGCGGGTCTTCGCGGGCAACCGGCCGACGACCTCGATCATGGCGCCGCGGCTCACGCCGTCGGTGCTGGGCCAGCTGGTCGCGCTCTACGAGCACGTCACCTTCACCCAGGGCGTGGTCTGGGGCATCGACAGCTTCGACCAGTGGGGCGTGGAGCTGGGCAAGCAGCTGGCGACCGAGCTCGGTCCTGCGCTGGCCGGCGACCGCGAGGTGCTCGCCGAGCAGGATCCCTCGACCCGCGGCCTGGTCGACTACTACCTGCGGAACCGCTCGTGAGCGGCGCGGCGCGGATCGAGGTCCTCGACACCGCACCTGCGCTCGCCACCACCGTCGCCGGCGCGCTGCTGCGCACGCTCGCCGAGGTGCAGGCCGCAGGGCGCGATCCCCAGGTCGTCCTGACCGGGGGCACGATCGCCGAGGCCGTGCACCGCGAGGTCGCCCGGCTCTCGCCCGGCTCGGGTGTCGACTGGAGCCGCGTGCACCTGTGGTGGGGCGACGAGCGGTTCGTCCCGCACGACTCGCCCGACCGCAACGCCGGCCAGGCCAGGGCGGCCTTCATCGACGAGCTCGGCGTGCCCGCCGGGATGGTCCACGAGGTCGCGTCCACGGAGCAGGCCGCCGACGTCGACGAGGCGGCGACGGCGTACGCCGCGGAGGTGGCGCGCCACGCACCCGACGGCTTCGACGTGGTGATGCTCGGCGTGGGCCCGGACGCGCACGTCGCCTCCCTCTTCCCCGGCCACCCCCAGGTGCACGCCACCGACGTCGACGTCGTCGGCGTCACCGGCTCCCCCAAGCCGCCGCCGGAGCGCGTCTCGCTGACCTACCGGGCCCTCAACCGCACGCGTGCCACGTGGTTCCTCGTCAGCGGCGAGGGCAAGGCCGAGGCTGTGGCGCGTGCCCTGGCCGGCGGCCTGTCCCGAGATGGAGCAGACGGCCCTCCGGTCGACGAGGTCCCCGCCGCCGGTGCCTCGGGCCGCGAGCAGACCGTCTGGTTCCTCGACCGGGCCGCCGCCTCCCGCCTCTGATCCGGACCCGAGCCTGAGACGCCGAGCCGGCGCGACATTCTGGAAGGATGCGCCGGGTCGGGGGATCAGAAGATGAGGTCGCCGGACTTGCGGCGCGAGCGCAGGAGGGCGAGGGCCTCGTCGAGGATGTCGGCCGCCTCCTTGTCCGAGCGCCGCTCCTTCACGTAGGCGAGGTGCGTCTTGTAGGGCTCGGTCTTGGGCGCCGGCGGCGGGTTGTCGCAGTCCAGGCTGGCCGGGAGGCCGCACTTGGGGCAGTCCCACGACTCGGGGGCCTGCGCCTCGATCGCGAACGCCACGACCACGCGGTGCTCGTTGGAGCAGAAGTAGGCGACGGTCTGTCGGGGCGCGGCCTCACCGCGCTCCGCCTCGCCCATCGGACCGGCTCCGACCCGGCTTCCCCGGATCGCATTTCCAGCACCAGCCACGGTTGTCTCCTTCGTCGGGCCCGAGAGGGTCAGTAGGCGAGCAGGAGGCCCAGCGCGATGACGGTGGCGAACCAGATGCCACCGATGCCGACGGTGAGTCGGTCGAGGTTGCGCTCCGCCACCGACGACCCGCCGAGCGAGCTGGAGACGCCGCCGCCGAACATGTCGGAGAGACCGCCGCCGCGGCCCTTGTGCAGGAGCACAAGCAGGATCATCAGCGCGCTGGTGATCATCAGGATGATGGTGAAGAGCAGTTCCACGAGCGGTGATCCTACGTGATCGAGGGGACGGTGGCCGCGGCGGGCCGCGTCACAGGACCGGCATGTCGTAGAAGCGGCAGATCGCGCCGAACTCGTCGGCCTGCAGGCTGGCTCCGCCGACCAGGCAGCCGTCGACGTCGGGCTGCGCCATGATCGCGCCCACGTTGGCGGCCTTGACCGACCCGCCGTAGAGGATGCGCAGCGCGTCGGCCGCCTCGTCGCCGTGCACCTCGCGCACCCGGGCCCGGATCGCGCCGCAGACCTCCTGGGCGTCCTCGGGGGTGGCGACCTCACCGGTGCCGATGGCCCAGACGGGCTCGTAGGCCACGACCAGGGCGGCGACCTGCTCCGCGGTGAACCCCGCGAGCGACCCGTCGACCTGCGCCAGGGTATGCGCAACGTGCTCCCCCGCCTGGCGGACCTCGAGGCCCTCACCGACGCACACGATCGGGACCAGGCCGGCGGCGACCGCCTTGTGGGCCTTGGCGCTGACCAGGGCGTCGTCCTCGTGGTGGTGCTCTCGGCGCTCGGAGTGACCGAGCACGACGTAGGAGCAGCCGAGCTTGGCCAGCATGCTCACCGGGATCTCACCGGTGTAGGCGCCGCCGTCGTGCGCGGAGCAGTCCTGGGCGCCGTACTTGATGGGGAGGCGGTCGCCGTCGACGAGCGTCTGCACCGAGCGCAGGTCGGTGAACGGCGGGACCACGAGAACCTCGGCCTTGGCGTGGTCGTGCTTCTTGTCCGACAGGGTCCAGGCGAGCTTCTGCACCAGGACGACGGCCTCCTGGTGGTTGAGGTTCGCCTTCCAGTTGCCGGCCATCAGTGGGGTGCGTGCTGCAGGTGCCATGTGTGCGTCAGCCTTCCAGGACGTCGATGCCGGGGAGGGACTTGCCCTCGAGGTACTCCAGGCTTGCTCCGCCACCGGTGGAGATGTGGCCGAAGGCGGCCTCGTCGAACCCGAGGGCGCGTACGGCGGCAGCCGAGTCGCCCCCGCCCACGACGGACAGTCCCTCGGTGCGGGTGAGGGCCTCGGCGACCGCCCGGGTGCCGTCGGCGAACTGCGGCACCTCGAAGACCCCCATCGGGCCGTTCCAGAACACGGTCCGCGCGTCGGCGAGCGCCGCGGCGAAGTCGGCTCCTGCGGCGGGCCCGATGTCGAGACCCAGGCAGTCGGCCGGGATCTCGGTGGCCGGCACGACCCGCGGCTGCGGCTCGCGGTCGCCCGAGGGGAACTCGGTGTCGACCACGACGTCGCCCGGGAGCAGGATCTGCACCCCGAGCTCCTCGGCGCGGGCGAGGTACTCCCGGCACGTGCCGAGCTGGTCCTCCTCGAGCAGGCTCCTGCCGACCTCGTGGCCCTGGGCCTTGAGGAACGTGAAGACCATGCCGCCGCCGATGAGCAGCCTGTCGGCCTTGCCCAGCAGGTTGTCGATGACACCGAGCTTGTCGGAGACCTTCGAGCCGCCCAGCACCACGGCGTAGGGCCGCTCCGGGGAGTCGGTGAGGCGTCGCAGCACGTTGATCTCGGTGGCCACCAGGGTGCCCATGGCGCTGGGGAGCAGCTGCGCGACGTCGTACACGCTCGCCTGCTTGCGGTGGACCACGCCGAAGCCGTCGGAGACAAAGGCGTCGGCGAGGTCGGCCAGCTGCCGGGCGAACGCGGCCCGCTCACCGTCGTCCTTGCTGGTCTCGCCCGCGTTGAAGCGGACGTTCTCCAGCAGGGCGACCTGGCCGTCCTCGAGCGTGGCCACGGTCTCGTGCGCCGACTCCCCCACCGTGTCGCGGGCGAACGCGACGTCGGCGCCGAGCAGCTCGCCGAGGCGGGCGGCCACCGGGGCCAGGGAGTACCGCTCCTCGGGAGCCCCCTTCGGCCGGCCAAGGTGCGCGGTCACCACGACGCGGGCACCGGCCTCCGCGAGCCGCCGGATGGTCGGGACGCTGGCGCGGATGCGCCCGTCGTCCGTGATCCGGGACCCGTCGAGGGGGACGTTGAGGTCGGAGCGGACGAGGACCCGCTTGCCGGCGACGCCGGCTTCCAGCAGCTGGTCGAGCGACGTCATCCTCAGAGGGTCTCGCCGACGAAGCCGATGAGGTCGACGAGGCGGTTGGAGTAGCCCCACTCGTTGTCGTACCAGCCGGCCACCTTGACCTGGTTGCCCAGGACCTTGGTCAGCGGGGCGTCAAAGATGCACGAGGCCGGGTCGGTGACGATGTCGGAGGAGACGATCGGCGCGGTGGAGTAGCGCAGGAAGCGGCCGTCGGCGGCGGCCTCGACCGCGGCGTTGACCTCCTCGACCGAGGTCTCGCGGGAGGCCTCGAAGGACAGGTCGGTCAGCGAGCCGGTCGGGGTGGGCACGCGGAGCGCGTAGCCGTCGAGCTTGCCCTTGAGCTCAGGCAGGACCAGGCCGATGGCCTTCGCGGCTCCGGTGGAGGTCGGCACGATGTTGATCGCGGCGGCCCGGGCGCGGCGCAGGTCCTTGTGGATGTTGTCCTGCAGGTTCTGGTCCGCGGTGTACGCGTGGATCGTCGTCATCAGGCCCTTGTTGATGCCGATGGCGTCGTGGAGCGCCTTGGCCATGGGAGCCAGGCAGTTGGTGGTGCACGAGGCGTTGGAGATGACCGTGTGCGCGGCGGGGTCGTAGAGCTCGTGGTTGACGCCCATCACGATGGTGATGTCCTCGTTGGAGGCGGGGGCCGAGATGATGACCTTCTTCGCGCCGGCGTCCACGTGGGCCTTGGCCTTGGTGGCGTCGGTGAAGAAGCCGGTGGACTCCACGACGACGTCGACGCCCAGGTCGCCCCAGCCGAGGTTGCCGGGCTCGCGCTCGGAGCTCACCTTGATCTCGCGGCCACCCACGACGATGGCGTCGCCGGTCGACTCGACGTCCTCGGGCATGACACCGAGGATGGAGTCGTACTTCAGGAGGTGCGCCAGCACGGCGTTGTCGGTGAGGTCGTTGATCCCGACGATCTCGACGTCGGCGCCCGAGGCCGCGACGGCCCGGAAGAAGTTGCGGCCGATGCGGCCGAATCCGTTGATGCCTACGCGCACGGTCATGACTGCTCCTCTGGGTGGCGGGCGTTCGGTCGCCCGCCTCGACGGCGTTCCCGGGCGTTCAGTCACCCGGCCGCGGCCACCCTAGCGGCTGTCACGGGTCGGCAGGCCCCGGGTGCACCCCGTCTCGGGATACCGACGGGTAGGCCGTCGTGCGGCCCGTGCACACCCGTGGCCGGGAGCCCTCAGGCGTCCTCGGCGAGCATCTCCGGGGTGAGGGAGGCCTCGGTGTCGGGGATCCCGAGCTCCTCGGCGCGCTTGTCGGCCATGGCGAGCAGGCGGCGGATGCGTCCGGCGATGGCATCCTTGGTGAGGACCGGCTCGTGCAGCTGTCCGAGCTCCTCGAGCGAGGCCTGCTTGTGCTCGACCCGGAGGCTGCCGGCGAGCTTGAGGTGGTCGGGCACCTCGTCGCCGAGGATCTCGAGGGCCCGCTCGACCCGGGCTCCCGCGGCGACGGCCGCTCGCGCGGAGCGCCGCAGGTTGGCGTCGTCGAAGTTGGCCAGGCGGTTGGCGGTGGCGCGGACCTCGCGGCGCATCCGCCGCTCCTCCCAGGCCATGAGCGACTCGTGGGCGCCCAGCCGGGTCAGCAGCTGCCCGATCGCGTCACCGTCGCGGATCACCACGCGGTCGACACCGCGGACCTCGCGTGCCTTCGCGGAGATGCCGAGGCGGCGGGCCACGCCCACCAGTGCCAGGGCGGCCTCGGAGCCGGGGCACGTGACCTCGAGCGAGGACGAGCGGCCGGGCTCGGTGAGGGAGCCGTGCGCCAGGAAGGCACCGCGCCACGCCGCGACGGCGTCGCAGCCGCCGCCCGACACCACCGCAGGGGGGAGACCGCGCACGGGACGACCGCGCTGGTCGAGCAGGCCGGTCTGGCGCGCCAGGGCCTCGCCGTCGCGGACGACCCGGACGATGTAGCGGCTGCCCTTGCGCAGCCCGTTGCCCTGCACCATCACCACGTCGGAGTGGGCGTTGTAGACCTCGGAGATGTCCTTGCGCAGCCGCCGCGCGGCGGCACCGGTGTCCAGCTCCGCCTCGACGACGATCCGACCGCTGACGATGTGGAGCCCGCCGGCGAAGCGGAGCATGGAGGCGACCTCCGCCTTCCGGCAGCAGGTCTTGGTGATGGGGGTGCTCGCCAGCTCCGCCTTGACCTGCGCCGTCATCGCCATGCGGCCGATCCTCGCACGCGCGTCAACGACCCTCGGAAGGGCCTCCGGCACCCCCGCCGGCACCCCCGGCGGCACCCCCGGCGGCCCCAGGGTCGGCACCCGCCATGACCTGCTCGTAGGCGTCGGCGAGCCGTCGCGGGTCGTGCCGCGGTGAGCCGTCCGCGGCGGCGACGTCGGCCAGGACGAGGCGTGCGCCGACCGCGGCGACGGTCTCCTCCAGGTGCCACGCGGCCTCGGACCCGGCGGCCTCCACCGTGCGGCGGTCGGCCAGCACCGTGTGCACGGCGAGGTCGGGCGCGTGCTCGAGCAGGACTGCCAGGTGGTCGGCCGGGCTGAACCCACCGGTCTCCCCCGGCTGCTCGGCCAGGTTCAGCACCACGACCGCCCGGGCGGAGGTGCGCGCCAGGGCCGCGCGCAGGTCGGGGACCAGCAGGTGCGGGATCACCGAGGAGAACCACGACCCTGGTCCGAGGAAGACCCAGTCGGCCGCGGCGAGGGCAGCCAGCGCGTCCGGGCTCGTCGGTGGTGCCGGCGGCTCGAGGCGCACGCCGGTGATGACCCCCTCCGTCGTCGCGACCTCGACCTGCCCCTGCACCACCTGCAGCGCGTCGGGGTCCTCGGGGTCGAGCCCGCGGACGTCGGCGTGGATGTCCATCGGGCACAGCGCCATCGGCAGCACCCGGCCCTTGGCCCCCAGCAGGCGTCCGACGATGTCGAGGGCCGCCACGTGGTCCCCGAGCTGCTCCCACAGGGCGACGATGAGCAGGTTGCCCACGACGTGGCCGTTCATCTCGCCGTCGCCGGCGAAGCGGTGCTGGAGGACGCCCTCCCAGGTGCGGCCCCACTCGTCCTCGCCGCACAGCGCGGCCAGGGCCATCCGCAGGTCCCCGGGCGGCAGCACGCCGAACTCCCCGCGCAGCCGTCCCGACGAGCCGCCGTTGTCCGCGACGGTGACGATCGCGGTCAGGTCGTCGACCACCACGTCGTCCACGAGGTGGCGCAGGGCGCGTAGCGAGGCGTGCAGGCCGTGGCCGCCGCCGAGGGCCACGACCGCCTGCGCGCGGTCGAGGGAGGAGGGCACGTCGACCTCACTCCCGCCCGAGGTCACGGTGGGTCGCGGTCGCGTGGTGGCCCAGCGCGCAGAGCCGGCGCGTGATCTCCTCCGTCATCGCCACGCTGCGGTGCTTGCCACCCGTGCACCCGACGGCCACGCGCATGAAGCGCTTGCCCTCACGGAGGTAGCCCTCGGCCACACCGGTGAGCACCGGCACGTAGGCGTCGAGGAACTCCGCCGCCCCCGGCTGCGAGAGGACGTACGACGCCACCTCGGCGTCCCGCCCGGTGCCGGGCCTCAGCTCCGGGATCCAGTGGGGGTTGGGCAGGAAGCGCATGTCGGCGACGTAGTCGGCGTCCACGGGGATGCCGTACTTGAAGCCGAAGCTGACGACGCGGATGTGGAGCCGGGTCGACTCCTCGGTGCCGAACGACTCGCGGATGCGCGCGGTGAGCTGGTGGACGTTGAGGGCGGAGGTGTCGATGAGCAGGTCGGCGCCCCCGCGCAGGTCCGAGAGCACCGCGCGCTCGCGCTCGAGCCCGTCGAGGAGCCGGCCGGTGCCCTGGAGCGGGTGCGGCCGACGGGCGGCCTCCTGGCGGCGCACGAGGACCTCGTCGGTGGCCTCGAGGAAGACCAGGGTGGCCCGGCGCCCAGTGGCACCGTGGGCGAGGTTGGCCTGCAGCGTCCCGAAGAACGAGCCCGACCGGACGTCGACGACCACGGCGATCGGCTGCTGGGGGCCGCGGGACTCGTCGACCAGGCGCACCACGTCGCGCAGCAGCGACGGCGGGAGGTTGTCGACCACGTAGTAGCCGAGGTCCTCGAGCTCCTTGGCCGCGGTGCTGCGACCGGCTCCGGTCATGCCGGTGACGACCACCAGCGGGCCGCCGGCCTGCCCCTGCTCGGTCTCGCTGCCTCCAGCCATGCTCACTGCTCCTCGATCTCGCCGGTCGCCGTGTTGACCGAGATCACCGTAGGGCCGGACCCGTCCGCGCCGCTCCCCTGCGGGGCGACCGCCTGCTTGATCGCCTCGGCCGTGCGCACGCCGATGCCGGGGACCTGCGCCAGCTCCTCGACGTCGGCCTCGCGCAGCTTCTTCAGCGAGCCGAAGTGCTTCATCAGCGTCCGCCGGCGCACCTCGCCGAGGCCGGGCACGTCGTCGAGCACGGACTCCACCATCGACTTCGAGCGCCGGTTGCGGTGGTGGGTGATGGCGAAGCGGTGGGCCTCGTCGCGGACCCGCTGCAGGAGGTAGAGGCCCTCGCTGCTGCGCGGCAGGATCACGGGGTCCTCCTCGCCCGGCACCCACACCTCCTCCAGCCGCTTGGCCAGGCCCACGACCGGGATGTCGTCGATGCCGAGCTCGTCCAGCGCCTGCTGGGCCGCGGCCACCTGCGGCGGACCGCCGTCGACGACCACGAGACCGGGTGCGTAGGCGAACTTGCGGGGCCGTCCGGTCTCGGGGTCGACCAGCATCGGGCCGGACGTCTCGTCGCCGGGGCGCAGCTCGGAGCGGGCCTGCTCGTCCAGCAGCCGGCGGAAGCGTCGCGTGATCACCTCGTGCATCGACGCGACGTCGTTCTGCCCGTCGACGCCGCGGATGACGAACTTGCGGTACTCCCCCTTGCGGGGCAGGCCGTCCTCGAAGACCACCATGGAGGCCACGACCTCGGTGCCCTGGAGGTTGGAGACGTCGTAGCACTCGATCCGCAGCGGGACGTCGTCGAGCTCGAGGGCCTGCTGGATCTCCTCCAGCGCCCGGTTGCGAGTGGTGAGGTCGCTGGCCCGCTTGGTCTTGTGCAGCGCCAGTGCCTGGGCGGCGTTGGTGGCCACCGTCTCGGCGAGGGTGCGCTTGTCGCCGCGCTGCGGCACCCGGATCCGCACCCGGCTCCCCCGCAGGTCGCCCAGCAGCTCCTCGAGGGTCTCGGCGTCCGGCGGGAGGGCGGGCACCAGCACCTCGCGCGGGATGGAGTCGGGGTCGCCGGCGTAGAGCTGGAGGAGGAAGTTCTCCACCAGGTCGGGGGTCTCGCCCTCGTCCATCCGGTCCGCGACCCACCCCCGCTGGCCACGGATGCGCCCACCGCGGACGTAGAAGACCTGCACCGCGACCTCGAGCGGGTCCTCGGCCAGTGCGATCACGTCGGCGTCGGCGCCGTCGCCGAGGACCACGGCCTGCTTCTCCAGGGCGCGCTGCATCGCGCCGAGGTCGTCACGCAGCCGGGCGGCCTTCTCGAAGTCGAGGGCGTCGCTCGCGGCGTACATCTCCTTCTCGATGCGCCGGATGAAGGGCCGGGTCTGACCGCCCATGAAGTCGCAGAAGTCCTCCACGATCGCGCGGTGCTCCTCTGCGGACACGTTGCCCACACAGGGCGCCGAGCACTTGTCGATGTAGCCCAGCAGGCAGGGCCGGCCCACCTGCGCGGAGCGCTTGAAGACCCCGTTGGAGCACGAGCGCATCGGGAAGACCCGCAGCAGGATGTCGACGGTCTCGCGGATCGCCCAGGCATGGGAGTAGGGCCCGAAGTAGCGCGTGCCGCGGCGCTTGGCCCCCCGCCCGACCATGACCCGGGGGAACTCCTCGCCGACGGTCACCGCCAGCCAGGGGTAGGACTTGTCGTCGCGGTACTTGACGTTGAACCGGGGGTCGAACTCCTTGATCCAGGAGTACTCCAGCTGCAGCGCCTCGACCTCGGTGTTGACCACCGTCCACTCCACCGACGCCGCGGTCGTGACCATGGTGGCCGTGCGCTGGTGCAGGTTGGCGACGTCCTGGAAGTACGACGACAGCCGGGCCCGCAGGCTCTTGGCCTTCCCGACGTAGATGACCCGGCCCTGCGCGTCCCGGAACCGGTAGACCCCCGGCTTCGTGGGGATCGAGCCGGGCTCGGGACGATACGACAGTGGCCCTCGGGTGGTGCGGCGGGCGGGTCGGGAGGGCACCGGCCCAGCCTACGAGTGCGCGCCGACACCGGGCCGGGTGGTGCACCCGTGCCCGACGGCCGTGGGGTGGGGCGACAGGGGGCCGGGAGAGCCGGTCAGGCGCGGGAGATGTCGGTGCCCTGGATCCGCAGCTGGACGGCGCCGAGCGGCGACTGGGCCGGACCCGCCGTCGGGGCACCGGACGCCAGGTCGAAGACCGAGCCGTGGCACGGGCAGACGATGCCCTCCTCGGTGACCCGGTCGACCGGGCACCCCTGGTGGGGGCAGGTGATGGAGAAGCCGAGGAACTCGCCGTCGCTGGGCTGCGTCACGACCAGGCCCTCGTCGGGGAAGACCGCGCCGCCGCCCACGGGGACGTCGGCGGTCGAGGCGAAGGAGGACGCGGCCTCGGCGGTCTCGCCCTCGGCAGGCGCCTGGGGCGTCGCCGGGGTCTGGGTGGTCGCGGCCTGCGGGTCCACGGCGTTCTCCTCGCCGCCGCACGCGGCCAGGAGCGGCACGCCGATGCCGACGCCCGCCACCCCGGTCAGGGCGTGGCGGCGCGAGAGCCGGGTGCCCGCGACGGGCTGGGTGGGCTGGTCCGTGGCCTGGGTGCGCTCGCTCATCGTGGTCCTCTCGGGGGATGGTGCGGCGAGCCTAGCCAGCCGACCCACACCCGAACGGGCCTCGCCGCTACCCCGCAGCCCGCTTGCCCGCCGACTTCTTCGCAGCCGTCTTCTTCGCTGTCGTCCTGGCGGCAGGAGCCTTCCTCGCCGTCGCCTTCGTCGTCGCGGTCCGCTTCTCGGCGGCCCGCTCGTTGGCGGTGCGCTGGGCCGCCTGCCGGCGGGTCGCGCGTACGGCGGCGGGTGCCGACTCGGCCGGCAGCGGTGCCTCGGGCTGCTCGGCCTCGCGTCCCTCCAGCAGCGGCGCCAGGAACCGGCCCGTGTGGCTCTCGGGGTGGGCGGCGACCTGCTCGGGGGTGCCCTCGGCCACGACGGTGCCGCCGCGCGAGCCGCCCTCCGGTCCCATGTCGACCAGCCAGTCCGCGGTCTTGATGACGTCGAGGTTGTGCTCGATCACCAAGACCGTGTTGCCCTGGTCGACCAGGCGCCCGAGCACCAGCAGCAGCTTGCGGATGTCCTCGAAGTGCAGGCCGGTGGTCGGCTCGTCGAGGACGTAGACGGTGCGTCCGGTGGAGCGCTTCTGCAGCTCGGCCGACAGCTTGACCCGCTGGGCCTCGCCACCGGACAGCGTGGTGGCGGGCTGGCCGAGCCGGACGTACCCCAGGCCCACCTCGACGAGGGTCTTCAGGTGACGCGCGATCGCGGGGACGGCGGCGAAGAACTCCACCGCCTCCTCGATCGGCATGTCGAGGACCTCGGCGATCGTCTTGCCCTTGTAGTGCACCTCGAGCGTCTCGCGGTTGTAGCGGGCGCCGTGGCAGACCTCGCACGGGACGTAGACGTCCGGGAGGAAGTTCATCTCGATCTTGATCGTGCCGTCGCCCGCGCACGCCTCGCAGCGCCCGCCCTTGACGTTGAACGAGAAGCGCCCCTGGAGGTAGCCGCGCATCTTCGCCTCCGGCGTGGCCGCGAAGAGCTTCCGGACGTGGTCGAAGACGCCGGTGTACGTCGCGGGGTTGGACCGCGGGGTGCGACCGATCGGCGACTGGTCGACGTGGATGACCTTGTCGACGTGCTCGAGGCCGGTGATCGCCCGGTGCCGCCCCGGGAGGGTGCGGGCGTTGTAGAGCTGCTTGGCCAGCGAGGTGTAGAGGATGTCGTTGACCAACGTCGACTTGCCGGAGCCGGAGACGCCCGTGACGGCGACGAAGAGCCCCAGCGGGAAGGTCACGTCGACGTCGCGCAGGTTGTGCTCGCGCGCACCCAGGACCGTGAGCTCGCGCCCGACCGTGCGCGGACGGCGCACGGCGGGCACGGGGATCTCCCGGCGACCGGAGAGGTACTGCCCGGTGACGGAGTCGGGGTGGGCCAGCAGCTCGGGGACGGTGCCGCTGTGGACGACCTGGCCCCCGTGCTCACCGGCCCCGGGGCCGATGTCGACGATCCAGTCGGCGACCTTGATGGTGTCCTCGTCGTGCTCGACGACGATGAGGGTGTTGCCGAGGTCCTTGAGTCGCACGAGGGTCTCGATCAACCGGTGGTTGTCGCGCTGGTGCAGCCCGATCGAGGGCTCGTCGAGGACGTAGAGGACGCCGACCAGGCCGGCACCGATCTGCGTGGCCAGCCGGATGCGCTGCGCCTCGCCGCCGGACAGCGAGCCGGAGGCGCGGTCGAGGGAGAGGTAGTCCAGGCCCACGTCGAGCAGGAAGCGCAGCCGCTCGTGGATCTCCTTGAGCACCTGCTCGCCGATCTGGCGCTCGCGGGCGGTCATCTCGAGGTCGGCGAGGAAGGACGCCGACTCGTTGATCGGCAGGCGGCAGACGTCGGCGATGCCCTTGCGCTCGCCCGAGGACGACTGGAGCGTCACCGACTGCGAGACCGCCTTGAGGCGCGAGCCCTGGCAGGTCGGGCACGGAACCTCGCGCATGAACGACTCGAAGCGCTCGCGGCTGGTGTCCGACTCGGCTTCGCGGTGCCGGCGCTCGACGTAGGCGCGCACGCCCTCGAAGTCGGCGAAGTAGGCGCGCTCGCGCCCGTAGCGGTTACGCGTGACGACGTGCACGCGGCTGCCGTGGCCGTCGAGGATCGAGCGCTGCGCCTTGACCGAGAGGTCCTCCCACGGCGTGTTGAGGTCGAAGCCGACCTCGTCCCCGAGCGCGCCGAGCAGGCGCAGGAAGTAGTCCGACACGTGCGCGTGCGACCACGGCTGGATGGCGCCCTCGCCAAGGGTGGCGGAGGGGTTGGGGACCACCAGCTCGGGGTCGACCTCCATCCGGGTGCCGAGGCCGGTGCAGGCCGGGCACGCGCCGAACGGGGAGTTGAAGGAGAACGAGCGGGGCTCCAGCTCGTCGACGTCGATGGTGTGCTCGTTGGGGCAGGCCATCTTCTCGCTGAACCGCATCTCGCGGTGCTCGTCGTCCTCCGGGAGGTCGACGAAGTCGAGGACGACCAGTCCCCCGGAGAGGCCGAGCGCGGTCTCGACGGAGTCGGTGAGCCGGCGCTTGGCCGACTCCTTGACCGCGAGCCGGTCGACGACGACCTCGATGGTGTGCTTGAGCTTCTTGTCCAGCGAGGGCGGCTTGTCGAGGGAGTGGGTCTCGCCGTCGACGCGCACGCGGGAGAAGCCCTGGGTCTGGAGCTGGCCGAAGAGCTCGACGTACTCCCCCTTGCGGCCGCGGATGACGGGCGCGAGGACCTGGAAGCGTCGCCCCTCCTCCAGCGTCAGGACCCGGTCGACGATCTGCTGGGGGGTCTGCCGCTCGATCGGTGCGCCGCACGTCGGGCAGTGCGGGCGACCGGCGCGCGCGTACAGCAGGCGGAGGTAGTCGTAGACCTCGGTGATCGTGCCCACGGTCGAGCGCGGGTTGCGCGAGGTGGACTTCTGGTCGATCGAGACCGCGGGCGAGAGGCCCTCGATGAAGTCGACGTCGGGCTTGTCCATCTGGCCGAGGAACTGCCGGGCGTACGCCGAGAGCGACTCGACGTAGCGCCGCTGTCCCTCGGCGAAGATCGTGTCGAAGGCCAGCGAGGACTTGCCGCTGCCCGAGAGGCCCGTGAAGACGATCAGGGAGTCGCGCGGCAGGTCGATCGAGACGTCCTTGAGGTTGTGCTCGCGCGCGCCACGGATGATCAGCTGGTCGGCCACAGGGAGGTCTCCTCGGGTCGGGCCCGGTCGGTCGCGCCCGAGGTCCCGGCCCCGTCGGAGCCGCTCGAACACGTGTTCGTCATCGTACGTCGGGCCCCGGCACGTTCGCCGGTCGAGGCCCGTCGGGCACCATCTCACGCAGCGCCGACAGTGACCGGAACACCCGCGCGGAGCCTCGCGTTCCCTCCGGTCGCCCTGCAGGATGTGAGCGTGCACACGACTCCCGGACGCGGCGACCAGATAAGCGACGACTCCTACGACGGCGACGTGACCCCCGGTGGACCCCCGCAGGTGCGCGACCTCGGCTGCCTCCGGCTGACCAAGCTCGCGGTGGACCCCCAGATGAGCAACAACTGCTACCTGCTGCGCTGCACCGAGACCGGTGAGCAGCTCCTGGTCGACGCGGCCAGCGAGGCGCCCGCGCTGCTCGAGCTCCTCGGCGACGGGGGCCTGGCCACCGTCGTGACCACCCACCAGCACTGGGACCACCACCGTGCGCTCGCCGAGGTGGTCGCGGCCACCGGCGCGAGCGTCCTGGTGGGCGAGCCGGACGCCGACGCCGTCACCGAGCAGACGGGGGTGGCGGTGGACCGTCGCCTCGTCCACGGCGACACCGTCACCGTGGGCAGCTGCGAGCTGGAGGTGCTGGCGATCGCCGGCCACACGCCGGGCTCGGTGGCACTCGTGCACCGCACGGCCGACGGCGGCACCCACCTGTTCACCGGCGACTCGCTCTTCCCCGGCGGCGTGGGCGCGACCTTCGGGGACGCCGACGCCTTCGCCCAGCTCATCGACGAGGTCGAGACCAAGATCTTCGGCACGCTGCCCGACGACACGTGGTTCTACCCCGGGCACGGCGGGGACTCCACGCTGGGCGAGCAGCGCCCGCACCTGGCGGAGTGGCGCGAGCGCGGCTGGTGAGCCGTGCCCGCGCTCCGCGGGTCAGGAGCAGGTCAGGGGCGGGTCAGGAGTAGGTCGCCCGCACCGTGTCCGTGACCGGCACCGACTGGCAGCCCAGCCGGATGCCGTCGGCGATGTCCTCGTCGTCCAGGACGTCGTTGTGCAGCATCGTGACCTCGCCCTCGAGCAGCCGCACCGCGCAGGCCGAGCACTCCCCCTCGCGGCAGGAGTAGGGCGCCTTCACGCCCTTGGCCTCCAGGTGCTCGAGCATCGTGGTGCCCGGCTGCCAGTCGTCGAAGACGTGGGTCTCGCCGTCCAGCTCGACCTCGAGCTTCACGGGGTCGGTCGGCCCCTCGGGCAGGCCGGCGCCGCCGTCCTCCTCGTCCGACTCGGCCTCCGCGACCTCCGCGGCGGCAGCAGCCACCTCGGCCACGTCGCCGAACGGGTTGCCGCCCAGGGAGACGAACTTCTCCTGGTGCCGGCGCTCGCGGGGGAAGTCCAGCTCGCGCAGTGCGGTGGTGACGAGCTTCATGAAAGGAGCGGGGCCGCACACGAACGCGTCCCACGTGGTGTACGCCGACGCGAAGGCGCGCAGCTGCTCACCCGTCGGCAGGCCCTGCACCGACTCCAGCCAGTGCACGACCTGGAGCCGGTCGGGGTGCTCGGCCGCGAGCCGGCTGAGCTCGGAGGCGAAGATCACCGACCGCTCGTCACGGTTGGCATAGAAGACCACGATCCGGCCCGAGCCCTGGTCGAGGGCGGTGCGCGTGATCGACATGATCGGGGTGACCCCAGAGCCGCCGGCGAAGAGCAGCAGGTCGGCGTCGAGCGAGGCAGGGGTGAAGATGCCGCTGGGCGGGAGCACGCGCATCGTCGAGCCCACCTCGAGGTGGTCGCAGACCCAGTTCGAGGCGTAGCCGTCCACCGTGCGCTTGACGGTGACCGTGAGCGGTCCCCCGTCGTGCGGCGAGGAGGACAGGGAGTAGCAGCGCGCCGCGAGACCGTCGCGGTCGCTCGGGACGGCGAGGGTGAGGAACTGCCCGGGCTTGTAGCGGAAGGCGTCCTCGGCACCGTCGGGCACGGCGAAGGAGAGGGAGCGGGCGTCAGCCGTCTCGTCCTTGACGGCGACGACCTCCAGCACGTACGAGTCGGTCACGGTGGCTCAGTATCCGTCCTCTGCTCCGATGGTCAGCCGCCCGTCCCGCACCGCGGCCTCGATGCTCGCCGACATCCGCGGGCACGCGTGGTGCAGCAGCCGTCCGTCGGGGCTCTCGGCGCGCCGGCGTACGAGGTCGGGGCACGCAGCCGCGGCCTCGGTGCTCCACTGCACCGAGGTGTGGTGCTCGCTGTTCTTCTTCACCCCGACCTCGGCCAGGCAGTCCAGGCAGGCGACCCGGGTCAGCCGGGCCTGCGTGTAGCGCCGTTGGTCCTCGAGGGTCTCGGGATCGGTGGGGACGAAGGAGGCCACCTCAGGTCCCCGACATGAGGGCCGGGTCGGCACCCTCGTTGTCCGCGGCGGCCTCGGCGGCGGCGTCCTCCTCGGCCTTGCGGGCCAGGTTCGCCGCGACCTCGTCCTGCCAGAACTCGTTGGCCTTGTCGGTGTCGACCTCGAACTCGAAGCGGTCGGTCATGTCCGGGGTGATGTCGGCGACGTCGACGTAGAACTGCTCGTACCACCGGCGCAGCTGGTAGACCGGGCCGTCCTCCTCGCACAGGAGCGGGTTCTGGACCGGGACCTTGTTCTTCCAGATGTGGACGTCCTGGAGGAAGCCCTGGCCGAACATGTCGGCGTACTTCTGGCCGATGAAGGCGGCGGTCTCGTCGTCCATGCCCTCGGGCTTCTCCACGATGATGCCGTACTGCAGCGTGAAGGAGTCCGGGCCGGTGGCGATGTGGGTGTTGATGAGCACGACCTCGGTCTTGAAGCCCTTGTAGTCGGTCCAGAGCCAGTTGATCATGTAGCTCGGGCCGTAGTAGGTCGCCTCGGACTTGAGGAAGAACTCCTCCGAGCCGTAGCCGCCGCTGACGTCGGGGCGGCCCTTGGACTCCATGAATTGGGTCGCCTGCTGGCCCTCGAAGACGTTGCGGAAGCTGGTCGGGAACGCCAGGTGCACGTAGTAGAAGTGCGCCATGTCGACGACGTTGTCGATCAGCTCACGGCAGTTGGAGCCCTCGATCTGCTCGGTCTCCCAGACCCAGTCGGTGTACTTGCCGCTGGTCAGGCCCGGCAGCTCCGGCGGCAGCAGCGACTCGTCGGCGGCCGAGCCCTCGGGGTCGAACCAGATGAAGAGCTGCTGGTTGCGGATCGCGGTCGCGTAGCGCTGCGTGCGGGCGCGCAGCGGGACCCGGCGGGCGTAGGGGATCTGCTTGCACTTGCCGTCGCCGCCCCACCGCCAGTCGTGGAAGGGGCAGGCGATCTCGTCGCCCTTGACCTGGCCCTGGGTGAGGTCGCCGCCCATGTGGCGGCAGTAGCCGTCCAGGACGTTGAGCCCGCCGCTGCTGTCCTGCCAGACGACGAGCTTGCCGCCGAAGGCGGGCACGGAGTGCGGCTTGCCGTCGGTGAAGCGTCGCTCCAGCCCGAGGCAGTGCCAGCCCCGCGCGTAGCGGTCGGGCGCGATGCCCTGGTCGAGGTGGCGGGTGCCGGTGGGGGTGGCCGTGCCGGTCATGTGGACCTCCCGGATCTGGGGACGGTGGACCAAAACGAGAACAGGTTATAGTTTTTGGCGAGGCGTGACCAGCGACACCCGGACCTCCGCCCCTCCCTGTGACTCATCCTCCCCGTTCCGCCCCGATGGGAGCACCACATGCACCTCGCCCTCGAACCCGCCCAGATCGCCCTGCGCGAGGAGCTGCGGGAGTACTTCGGCAACCTGGTCACGCCCGAGATCCGCGCGGGCCTGTCGTCCGCGACCGGCGAGTTCGGCGAGGAGGGCGTCTACAAGGCCGTCATCCGCCAGCTCGGCACCGACGGCTGGCTGGGCATCGGCTGGCCCGAGGAGTACGGCGGCCAGGCGCGCTCGATGGTCGACCAGCTGATCTTCACCGACGTGGCCGCCGACTTCGGCGTGCCGATCCCCTACCTGACGCTCAACACGGTGGGCCCGACGATCATGCGCCACGGGACCGAGGAGCAGAAGGAGTACTTCCTCCCCAAGATCCTCGCCGGCGAGCTGCACTTCTCCATCGGCTACTCCGAGCCCGGCTCGGGCACCGACCTCGCCTCGCTGCGGACCAGGGCCGTCCGCGAGGGCGACGAGTGGGTCATCAACGGCCAGAAGATGTGGACCTCGCTCATCCAGTACGCCGACTGGATCTGGCTGGCCTGCCGCACCGACGCCGACCTGCCCCGCCACAAGGGCCTGTCGATGATCCTGGTCCCCAAGGACTCCCCCGGCTTCTCCTTCACCCCGGTGCACACCGTCGCCGGCGTGCACACCAGCGCCACCTACTACGAGGACGTCCGGGTGCCCGTGGGCAACCTGGTCGGGGAGCTCAACGGCGGCTGGTCGCTGATGACCGACCAGCTCAACGCCGAGCGTGTCGCCCTCACCTCTTCCGCGCCGCTCACGCAGTCGCTCAAGCTCGTCCGCGAGTGGGCCCAGCAGACCAAGAACCCCGACGGCCACCGGGTCATCGATTCCGAGTGGGTGCAGATCGCCCTCGGCCGCGCGCACGCCCGGGTCGAGATGCTCACCCTGCTGAACTGGAAGCTGGCCTCCGACGCCGACCGCGGGATCTCCCTGTCCCCGGCCGAGGCCTCGGCCACCAAGATCTACGGCTCCGAGCTGGCCACCGACGTCTACCGCTCGCTGATGGAGATCGTCGGCCCCCACTCCGGGCTCACCGCGGACTCCGAGGGCGCCGTCCTCGCGGGCCGGCTCGAGCGCTTCCACCGCTCCTCGCTCGTCATGACCTTCGGCGGCGGCACCAACGAGATCCAGCGCGACATCATCGGCTACGTCGGTCTCGGCCTGCCCGCCGCGAAGCGCTGACCACCTGCCCTCCGCCTCCCCCTCTGCCTCTGCCTCTGCCTCCAGGACGGACCGACATGGACTTCTCCTTCACCCCCGAGCAGGACGACGCCGCCGCGCTGGCCGCGCAGATCCTCGACGCCCGTGTGACCAACGACCGGCAGAAGGCCGTCGAGGCCAGCGGCTCCCGCTTCGACCCCGTCCTCTGGGCCGCGCTGGGCGAGGCCGGCCTGCTCTCCCTCGCAGTCCCGGAGTCGTACGGCGGCGCCGGGCTCGGCCTCATCGAGCTGTGCCGGGTGCTCGACGAGGCGGGTCGCCGGGTCGCGCCGGTCCCGCTCGCGACCCACGGCGCGGCTGCCCTCCTCCTGGCCGAGGCCGGCTCGCCCGAGCTCCAGGAGCGCTGGCTCCCCGGTGCGGCGACCGGCGAGTCGGTGCTGACCGTGGCCCTGGCCGAGGAGCGCACGCACCTGCCGACCCTGCCCGTCGTCTCGGCCACCCACACCGACGGCCCCGACGGGGGCTGGCTCCTGTCCGGCAGCAAGTCGCTGGTCCGCGCGGGCGACCGCGCCGCGGCGTACCTCGTCAGCGCGACCACGCCCGACGGCGTCGGGGTGTTCCTGGTCGAGGCCGGTGCCACCGGCGCCGGCACCACCCCGGGTCGCACGAGCGACGGCGACACCGTCGTCCGCCTTGACCTGCTGCGCACGCCGGGCACCCCGGTCGGCGCGCTCGACGGCAGCACCGCGAACCGCCTGGGCGACCTGGTCACCGTCACCACGGCCGCGGAGCTGCTGGGGATCACCGAGGGCGCGCTGCGGCTGACCGCGGAGTACGCCAAGACCCGTGAGCAGTTCGGCCGCCCGATCGGCACGTTCCAGGCGGTATCCCAGCGGTTGGCCGACGGCTACATCGACGTGCTGGGCCAGCGGCTGACCCTGTGGTCGGCCGCCTGGCGGCTCGCGGAGGGCCTGCCTGCCGACACCGAGGTGGCGATCGCCAAGCTGTGGGCCGCGGACGCCGCCCACCGCCTGGCCCACACGACCGTCCACGTGCACGGCGGCGTCGGCATCGACCTCGACGGCGAGGCGCACCGCTACTTCACCACCGCCAAGCGGCTGGAGTTCGCGTTCGGTGGCGCCACCGAGCAGGCGCTCTCGATCGGCCGCGTGCTCGCGGCCGAGCCGGCCTGACCCACCGCACCCCCCCCGGTGGTCGAGCAGCGAGCGCAGCGAGCGGGCGTCGAGACCCTCCGCGACCTGCTCCTGGCCCGCCGCGACGACCCTCGCCCGGGCCTGCTGTTCGAGGACGAGCAGCTGTCCTGGGCCGAGGTCGTCGCCGAGGGGTGCGACCGCGCCGCTGCGCTCCACAGCCTGCTGGACCCCGACCGACCGCCGCACGTGGGCGTGCTGCTGGAGAACACCCCGGACTTCCTGCTCACGCTGGGCGCGGCCGCCCTCGGCGGCCTGGTCGTGGTCGGCCTGAACCCGACCCGGCGCGGGGAGGGGCTCGCCGGCGACGTGCGACGCACCGACTGCCAGCTCGTCCTGACCGACGCCGGGCACGCGGACCTGCTCGGGGACGTCGGGGTCCCGGTGGTGCCGGTCGAGTCACCCGACTGGTCCGACCTCCTCGAGCGGCACCGCGGCGCACCCGTGCCGGAGGCCGACGTCGACGCCGACACCCTGGTCATGCTCATCTTCACCTCGGGCACCTCCGGGGACCCCAAGGCGGTGCGGGTGACCCAGGCCAAGGTCGCGGGGCCGGGGACCATGCTGGCCGAGCGGTTCGGGCTCGGCCCGGAGGACGTCGCCTACCTCTCGATGCCGCTCTTCCACTCCAACGCCGTCATGGCCGGCTGGGGCCCGGCGCTGGCCGGGGGCGCGACCGTCGCGCTGGCCCGGCGGTTCAGCGCGAGCGGGTTCCTGCCCGACGTGCGACGGTTCGGGGCGACGTACGCCAACTACGTCGGCAAGCCATTGACCTACGTGCTCGGCACGCCCGAGCGGGCCGACGACGCCGACAACCCGCTGCGGCTGGTCTTCGGCAACGAGGCCAACGAACGGGCGATCGCGGAGTTCGGCCGGCGCTTCGGCTGCACCGTCGTCGACTCCTACTCCTCCACCGAGAACGCCGTCGTCGTGCAGCGCCGCCCCGACATGCCGCCCGGGGCGCTGGGCTGGCCGCTGCCGGGCGTGGCGGTCCTGCACGAGGACGGCTCCCCCGTCGCCGACGCGGCCTTCGACGCCGACGGCCGCCTCCTCAACGCCGAGAAGGCGATAGGCCAGCTGGTCAACACGACCGGGCGCGGGGCCTTCGCCGGCTACTACGACGACCCCGCCGCCGAGGCCGAGCGGATGCGCGGCGGGATGTACTGGTCCGGCGACCTCGCCTACCGCGACGCCGACGGGTGGGTCTACTTCGCCGGTCGCACGGCCGACTGGCTGCGGGTCGACGGCGAGAACCTCGCCGCGGCGCCGCTGGAGCGGATCTGGCTGCGGCACCCGGCCGTCGAGCAGGCTGCGGTGTACGCCGTCGCCGACCCGGGCCCGATGGGCGTCGGCGACCAGGTGGTGGCCGCGCTCGTCACCTCCCGGCCGCTCTCGGCCGAGGAGGTCGGCGCCTTCCTCGACTCCCAGGGCGACCTGCCGACCAAGGGCCGCCCGCGGTGGGTGCGGCTGCTGGCCGACCTCGACGAGCTCCCGCGGACCGCGACGACGAAGGTGCTCAAGCGCGACCTCGCCGCCCAGGGCCCGGTGGCCGGTCGCGGACGGTTGCTGGAGCGGGACGAGCGAGGCACGACGTACGTCGAGGTGCTTGACCGGGTGTGACGCGGGACATACGTTGACGCGCGTCAACTAGAACGTGTTCCAGTCGCAACCAGGAGGCCCGATGGCCGAGAACGTGCAGCAGCTGCTCCGCGAGCGCCTCGAGGACGACGGCACCGCCGTCGTCAGCGGGGACCGGTCATGGACCTGGCGCGAGCATCTCGCCGAGGCCTCCGCCGAGGCCGCCGCCGTCCTCGCGGGAGTCGACCGGGAGCGTCCGGTCCACGTGGGGACCCTGCTCGGCAACTCCCCCTCGATGCTGCGCGCGATGGCCGCCGCCGGGCTGGGCGGCTACGTCCTGTGCGGCATCAACACCACCCGCCGCGGCGAGGGGCTGGCCGCCGACGTGCGCCGCGCCGAGTGCCAGCTGCTGCTGACCGACGCCGAGCACCTGCCGCTGCTCGAGGGCGTGGACCTCGGTGGGGTGCGGGTCGTGGACGTGGACTCGCCCGCCTGGGCCGAGGAGCTGGCTGCCGCCGGGGACCTGGTGCCGCTGCGCGAGGTCGAGGCCATGGACACCTTCATGATGATCTTCACCTCCGGGACCTCGGGGGACCCGAAGGCCGTGCAGGTGGCGCACCTGATGGTGCTCTTCTCCGGGCTGAACCTGGTCGACCGCTTCACCATCACGCCCGACGACGTCTGCTACCTCTCGATGCCGCTGTTCCACTCCAACGCGGTGGTGGCGGGATGGGCGGTCGCCGTCGCCTCCGGCGCCACGATGGTCCCCACGAGGTTCTCGGCCTCCCGCTTCCTCGACGACGTGCGCCGCCACGGCGTCACCTACATGAACTACGTCGGCAAGCCGCTGGCCTACGTGCTCGCCACGCCCGAGCGCGAGGACGACGCCGACAACACCCTGCGCGTGGCGTTCGGCAACGAGGCCAGCGACCGCGACATCGCGGAGTTCTCCCGGCGCTTCGGCTGCGAGGTGATGGACGGCTTCGGCTCCACCGAGCTGGCGATCATCATCCTGCGCGAGCCCGGGACCCCGCCCGGCTCGATCGGCAAGGGCATGGACGGCGTGGCGATCTACGACGCCGAGACCGTCACCGAGTGCCCGCCGGCCCGCTTCGACGAGCACGGCGCCCTGCTCAACGCCGACGAGGCGGTCGGCGAGCTGGTCAACACCACCGGCGGCGGCTACTTCCAGGGCTACTACAACGACCCCGACGCCAACGCCGACCGGATGCGGCACGGGATGTACTGGTCGGGCGACCTGGCGTACAAGGACGCCGAGGGGTGGATCTACCTCGCCGGGCGCACCGCGGACTGGATGCGGGTGGACGGGGAGAACCTCGCCGCCGGGCCGATCGAGCGGATCCTCCAGCGGCTCCCCCAGCTCAACCGGGTGGCGGTCTACGCCGTCAAGGACGAGCACGTGGGCGACCAGGTCATGGCGGCGGTCGTGCTCAACGAGGGCGAAGAGCTCACCCCCGCGCAGCTCGAGGCCTTCCTGGCCGAGCAGCCCGACCTCTCCCCGAAGGCCTGGCCCCGCTACGTGCGGATCAACGCCGACCTGCCCGCCACCGCCACCAACAAGGTGCTCAAGCGCGAGCTGATGGCCCAGGGCGTCACCGCCGACGGCGGCGAGCTGTGGACCCGCGAGGAGCGCGGCCGCTCCTACTCGTGAGGACCGGCCGACGGGGTGCCCAGCCGCTCAGCGCAGGAGCCGCTGGACCCCGTTGGTGAGCCGGACCGCCCAGAAACCGCTGGTCTCGTCGGAGTACCAGATCGAGCGGCCCTCGAGGTCCCAGGCGGGCTGGGAGTAGGCCGACGCGCCGCCGGAGTCGGCGGCCTCGGTGCCGGGGGCGACCGGCATGTTGAAGTAGGCGACCTCGCGCGGGCGCCGTACGTCGGAGATGTCGAAGACCCGCAGGCCCGAGGCGATCATCGAGCAGGCCGCGAGGCGCGGGCTGCGGCGCGTCGGGACCGAGCAGTAATGGCCGGTGTAGCCGCCGACCGGGCTGCTTGCGCCGGGGTCCCCCGCGGCCGCGCGGCGCTCGGCGGGCTGGTGCACCTGCAGCCGCACCGAGGAGACGACCCGCGGCCGCCTCGGGTCGGTGACGTCGATGATCCGCGCGGCGCCGACGGTGTAGTCGGCCGGGTCGACGGAGGTGCCGTTGAGCCCCACCGTGGAGAACTCGTCGACCTGGAACAGGTAGTCCCGACCGGCCCGGCGGAACGGCTCGGCGACCTGCGGGATCGAGCCCTCGGGCCAGGTGAGGTTCGACAGGACCGTGACCGACGGGTTCTCCACGCGGTCCTGGATCTCGCTGACGTCGAGGATCCGCAGGCCCTCGCCGGGAAGCTGGACGGCGGTGAGGTCGTTGCCGATGTGCGCGGCGTAGAGCGTGCGGCCGTCGGGCGAGAGCCGCATGCCGTGATAGTTGACGTTGTACTGCTCGAAGAGCTGCACGGGCGCGGTCGGGTCGGTCAGGTCGATCGCGGTGAACGTCTGGCCGCCCGACGACGCGGCGTAGAACGTCAGCCCGTCGCGGGTCCAGCCGGACTCGTGCCCGAGCGTCGCCGACTGCGTGCGCGAGAGCAAGACCGGCTCGCGGCAGTCGGTGTCGATGTCGTAGACCTCGAGCACCCCGGCCGAGGAGTAGGCGTTGCCCATGACCGCCGCTAGCAGGCCGCGCCGCTCGTTGACCAGCAGCGACTCGTGCGGGCTGAGCATGGTCGGCGTCGTGATGCTGGTGGTCACGACCGGCTCGGCGGGGTCGGACATGTCGACCACGCGCACGCCCTGCCCGCTGGACGCGCCGGTCACCTGGAACGGCGGCGCCACGGGGAGGATCTGGCTGGCGTCGTAGTAGGCGCACTCCCGGCCGCGCGCGTCGACGTACCGGAGCACCTTGAAGCCGCCGGTGCCGTCGAGGTGCCCGACCGGCCTGGTGTTGCAGCGGTAGCCCCTCGCGGCGCGCCCGGACTCGAAGTCCTCGGCCGGCACCCGACCCTGAACGTCGGTCTCGGGACGGGCGCCTGGCCCGCAGTCTGCGGTCGGGACCGGATGAGGGAACGCGCGGCCGTCGGCCGGGCCGAGGCCGGCGACGCCGACCCCGGCCAGCGCCACCGAGGCGACGCTGACGGCGAGCCGGCGCAGCGGCCCCGCGGCGGTCACGGGGTCAGCCGTTGACCTTGTTGAGGGCCGCCACGGCCTCCTCGAACTCCGAGACCAGGCTGGCCATCACGTCGGCGACGGGGCGCACCTCGTTCATCCGGCCGACGATCTGGCCGACCGGCATGGAGATGACGTCGGGGTTGTTGCTGGCGACGATCCGGTTGTGCGCCTCGGCCACGAGCAGGTTCTGCAGCGGCATCGGCAGCGGGGCGGGAGCACCCTCCTCGGCCCACGCCTCGGTCCACTTGGTCTTGAGCAGGCGGGCGGGCTTGCCGGTGTAGACCCGGGTGCGGACGGTGTCGGCCGAGGTCGCGCGGGTGAAGGCGGTCTCCCAGGCCTCGTGGTTGGCCGAGAGGTTGCGGTACTCCTCGGTGCCGAGCCAGATCGAGCCCATCCACACGCCCTGCGAGCCGAGCGCGAGCGACGCAGCGATCTGGCGGCCCGAGCCGATGCCGCCGGCGCCGAGGACCGGCACGTCGGGGCCGACCGCGTCGACGATGTCGGGGGTCAGGACCATGGAGGCGATCTCGCCGGTGTGGCCGCCGGCCTCGTAGCCCTGGGCGATGATGATGTCGACGCCGTTGGCGACGTGGCTGAGCGCGTGCTTGGGGGCGCCCGCAAGCGCGCCGACCTTCACGCCGGCGGCGTGGCACTGCTCGATGACGTCGACCGGCGGGGAGCCCAGCGCGTTGGCCATGAAGACCGGGCGGTGGGTCAGCGCCACGTCCACATGCGAGCGGGCCATGGAGTGGAGCCAGCCCAGGACGCCCTCGCGGCCCTCACCCTCCTGCAGCGGCGGGACGCCGAGCTTGAGCAGGGTCTCGTCGACGAACTTCTTGTGCTCCTCGGGGATGTAGGCGGACAGGTCGGTCGAGGTGCCCTCGGTGGGGATCTTCATCGGCATGACGACGTCGACGCCGTACGGCTTGCCGTCGGTGTTCTCGTCCATCCAGGTGAGGGTGCGGTCGAGCTCCTCGGTGTCGTTGAACCGCACGCAGCCCAGGACCCCGAGGCCACCGGCGCGGGAGACCGCCGCGGCGACGTGCTCGGAGGGGGTGAACGCCATGATCGGGTAGTCGATGCCGAACTGGTCGCAGATCGCGGTGCGCATGGTCAGGTGTCTCCTGGCAGGTGGTGGGGGGAAGGCGGGACGGGCTCAGCCGGCAGGCGCGGCCGCGGCCTGGGAGGCCAGCGCCATCTCCTTGGCCGCGGGGTACTGCGCCTTGCCGGTGGCGTTGCGAGGGATCGTGTCGACGACCGTGAGCGAGCGGGGCAGCTTGTACCCCGACAGGTGGGCGCGGAGGTACTCCCGCAGCTCCTCGAGCTCGAGGGTCGCGCCGTCGCGGAGCTGGACCACGGCCGCGACCGCCTGGCCGTACGTCGCGTCGGGGATGCCGACGACGAGGGTGTCGTAGACGGCCGGGTGGCCCTTGATCGCCATCTCGACCTCCTCGGGGTAGACCTTCTCGCCACCGGTGTTGACGCAGTTGGAGCCGCGGCCCAGCAGGGTCACGCGACCGTCGGTCTCGATCCGGGCGAAGTCGCCGGGCACGGAGTAGCGCTCCCCGTCGACCTCGAGGAAGGTCGCCGCGGACTTCTCGGGGTCCTTGTAGTAGCCGACGGGGACGTTGCCGCCGCGGGCCAGCCGGCCGATCCTGCCGACCTCGGTCATCGGGATCGGGCGGTTGTCCTCGTCGAGCACGACCGAGGCGGGGCCCAGGCCGACCACGGGGCCGTCGGTGGAGATCGCGTTCTTGTCCTGCATGCCCATGCCCGAGAAGCCGGTCTCGGTGGCACCGATCGAGTCGGTGAAGATCGCGTTGGTGAACTCGTCCATCCAGCGCTTCTTCACCGGCGGGGAGAAGATCGCCGCGGAGCTGGAGATGGCGAAGAGGCTGCTGGCGTCGTACGGCGTGCCGGTGGCCTTCTTGCGCTCGTACTCCTCGATGAGCGGGCGCGCCATCGCGTCGCCGGTCATGAAGATGAGCTGGACCTTGTCCTGCTCGATGATCTCCCAGGTGCGCTGGGGGTCGAACTTGGGCTCGAGCACCGTCAGGTGGCCGGCGAAGAGGTGCATGAGCAGACCCGCCTGGGCGCCGCCGTGCATGAGCGGGCTCAGCGGGAAGGTCGTCATCCGGGGGTCGGTGGCCTGCTTGGACTGGTCGAACTCCTCCAGCGGCTCACCGGTGTAGAAGTCGATGCCGCCGCCCAGCACGCGCCAGAAGTCCTCGTGGCGCCACATGACGCCCTTCGGGAAGCCGGTGGTGCCGCCGGTGTAGATGATGTGGATGTCGTCGGCGCTGCGCTCGGCGAAGTCGCGCTCGGCGCTCTGGCCGGCGACCGCGTCGGCGTACAGCACACCGCCGAAGGCGGAGATGTCCGAGGCGTCGTCGGGGTCGATCGCGTCGGGGATGACCACGAAGGTCTTCAGCTTCGCGTGGTTCGGCGCGACCTTGGCCACCAGGTCGGCGTAGGAGCGCTCCATCACCACGGCCACGACGTCGGCGTTGTCGAAGAGGTAGTTGAGCTCGCCCTCGACGTAGCGGTAGTTCACGTTGATGGTCACCGCGCGGATCTTGACCGTCGCCAGGACCGCCACCACGTGCTCGATGGAGTTCTTGGCGTAGATGGCGACGTGGTCGCCGGGGCCGACGCCCTGGCTCTGCAGGTAGTGCGCCAGGCGGTTGGACTCCGCCTCCAGGTCGGCGTAGGTGGCCACCCGGTCCCCCACCTTCAGGGCGGGGTTCTGCGGGGCGGCGTCGACGGCGTGCTCGAAGAGGTCTGCGATGTTCAGGGCCACGGCCCGAGACTAGAACACGTTCTCGTTTGTGGCTAGCATCACGGCCCATGAGCGACTGCCTGGTGGAGCAGGACGGCCACGTCCTGATCGTCACGATGAACCGTCCCGAGCGCCGCAACGCGCTGTCGAGCGAGATGCTGCGGATCATGGAGGACGCCTGGGACCGGGTGAACTCCGACGACTCCATCCGCGTCTGCATCCTCACCGGCGCCGGCGGCTACTTCTGCGCCGGGATGGACCTCAAGACCGCCGACGAGAAGCCGCCCTCGGAGAGCTTCGAGTCCGGCGAGTTCGACCCCTCCGTCATCAAGGGCCTGCTCAAGGGCTTCCGCCTCACCAAGCCGCTCATCGCGGCCGTCGAGGGCCCGGCGATCGCCGGCGGCACCGAGATCCTCCAGGGCACCGACATCCGGGTCGCCGGCGAGTCGGCGAAGTTCGGCGTCGCCGAGGCGCGCTGGTCGCTCTACCCGATGGGCGGCTCCGCGGTGCGGCTCCCCCGCCAGATCCCCTACACCGTCGCCGCCGAGCTGCTGCTGACCGGACGCACCCTGCTCGCTCCCGAGGCCAAGGAGCTCGGTCTCATCGGGCACGTGGTGCCCGATGGCGAGGCTCTCGCCAAGGCCCGAGAGATCGCCGACATGATCGCGGCCAACGGCCCGCTCGCGGTCCAGGCGATCCTCAAGACGATGCGCGACTCCGAGGGCAAGCACGAGGAGGAGTGCTGGGCCGACGACGCCAAGGTGGGGGCCGCGGTCTTCTCCTCCGAGGACGCCAAGGAGGGCCCGCGGGCGTTCCTGGAGAAGCGCAAGCCCGAGTTCAAGGGTCGCTGAGCGCGGTCCCGCTGCCCTCGCGCGTGTGCGCCCCGGGGGTTCCGCCGCGGCGCCGGTCGGCGAGACTGGCGCCGTGGACCTCTCGGCTCTGGCGGGCACGCTGCCGCTGCTCTTCCCGCTGGCCTTCCTCGTCCTCGCGGGCGTCGCGGTGTGGTGGACGCTGGAGCAGGCCCGCAAGCGGCGCGAGGCCTTCGCGGCGTACGCTGCGTCGCGCGGGTGGACCTACGTCCGCGAGGACCCTGCCCTGGTCCACCGGTTCACGGGCGCGCCGTTCGGGCGCGGCTTCGGCCGGCGCGCGCAGAACGTGCTGCTCGGCCAGCACGACGGCAGGGCCACGATCGCCTTCGACTACCAGTACTCCCAGCGCACCGGCTCCGGGAAGAACCGACGCACCTCGACCTACGACTTCTCGGTGGTGGCCACGCACCTCGGCGTCGCGCTGCCCGAGCTGTCCGTGACCCCGGAGAACGTCGTCAGCCGCTTCTTCGGGCGCGTCTTCGACAGCGACATGCAGCTGGACTCCGAGCAGTTCAACCGCGCCTTCACGGTCGGGGCGCCGGACCGGAAGTTCGCCTACGACGTGCTGCACCCGCAGATGATCGAGATGCTGCTGACCCGCCCGGACCTGGCCTGGCGCACCGAGGGCGACTCGCTGGTGATGATCAGCTCGGGCAAGCACTCCCCCGCCCTCGTCGAGGACCGGCTCGCCGCCATGGACGGGATCGCCGACCGCATCCCCGAGTTCGTCTGGCGCCAGCTGCGGGGCCAGGGATGAGCGGCGGAGCGGGCGTGCTGCTCCTGGTGGGCGGCGGTCTCCTGCTCGTGCTCGGCCTCGCGGTCGTGGTGATGTACAACCGCTTCGTCCGGCAGGTGGCGCTGGTCGAGCAGTCCTGGAGCGGCATCGACGTCGAGCTCACCCGCCGCCACGAGCTGATCCCGAACCTGGTCGAGGCGGTGCGCGGCTACGCCCCGCACGAGCGGGCGCAGCTGGACGTGCTCGTCCGCGCCCGCGAAGACGCCGCCGCCCACGCCGGCGACCGCCCCGCCGCACGCGGCTCCTACGAGGACCGGGTCGGCTCGGCGCTCGGCCGGGTGCTCGCCCGGGCCGAGGCCTACCCCGACCTGCGGGCCAGCGAGGTGTTCCTCGCGCTGCAGGACGACCTCGCGCTCACCGAGGACCGGATCGCCGCGGCACGGCGGTTCTACAACGGCAACGTGGCCGCGCTGAACACCCGGGTCCGCACCGTGCCGTCCAACCTCGTGGCGGCGGCCTTCGGGTTCGACGAGCGCGACTTCTTCGAGCTGGCCGACCCGGCCCACCGGGCCGCCCCGACGACCGGTCTGGGCTGAGACCCGCCCACCGTCGTACGCCGAGCCGGAGCGACGTTCCGGAACGTGACGCCGGCTCGGCGACGAGGGGTCAGCCGACGGAGCGGTCGCCGGTCCAGAACTGGGCGCGCAGGGCCTTCTTGTCGGGCTTGCCGAGACCGGTGAGCGGGAGCGCGTCGGTCGCGATGACCTGCTTCGGGGCCTGCACCGAGCCCTTGCGCTCCTTGACCATCTCCTGGATCTCGTGGACGACCTGGTCGGTGAGCTCGTGGCCCTCGCGCAGCACGACGATGGCGGTGACCGCCTCGCCGAACTTCTCGTGCGGGGTGCCGATGACCCCCACCTGGGCGATCGCGGGGTGCTCGGCCACGACGTCCTCGACCTCGCGCGGGAAGACGTTGAAGCCACCGGTGACGATCATGTCCTTGGTGCGGTCGACGATGTACCAGAAGCCGTCCTCGTCCTCGCGGGCCACGTCGCCGGTGTGCATCCAGCCGTCGCGGAAGGTCTCCGCGGTGACCTCCGGGAGCTTCCAGTAGCCGCCGGAGAGCAGCGGCCCGGCGACGCAGATCTCGCCGGGCTCGCCCACGGGGACCGGGTTGCCGTCCTCGCCCAGCAGCGCGGTGCGGACCATCGCGGCAGGGCGCCCGCAGGAGGAGAGCCGCGCGTCGTTGCCGCTGGCCACGGCCTCGGCGTGGTCGGCCTTGGAGAGGTAGGTGATGACCATCGGGGCCTCGGACTGCCCGTAGTACTGCGCGAAGATCGGCCCGAAGCGCTCGATGGCCTCCTTGAGCCGCACCGGGTTGATCGGTGAGGCGCCGTAGTAGACGGTCTCCAGCGAGGACAGGTCGCGCGTGCGGCTGTCGGGGTGGTCCATGAGGGCGTAGAGCATCGAGGGCACCAGCATGGTGGCGGTGATCTTGCGCTCCTCGATGGTGCGCAGCACCTCGGCGGGGTCGAACTTCGTCAGCACGACGAGCTCGCCACCCTTGATGACGGTCGGGGTGAAGAAGGCTGCCCCCGCGTGCGAGAGCGGGGTGCACATGAGGAAGCGTGGGTTCTCCGGCCACTCCCACTCCGAGAGCTGCACGGCGCTCATGGTGGAGAACGACTGCGAGAGACCGATGACGCCCTTGGGCTTGCCGGTGGTGCCGCCGGTGTAGGTGATCGAGGTGATGTGGTCCGGGGGCAGCAGCACCGCCTCGAGCGGCCGCGGCTCGAACTGCGCGGCCGCGGCGACGAGGTCCTTGCCGACGTGGGCGAGCGACTCGGGCACCGGGCCGATCGTGAGGACCTGCTCGAGCCCCGGGCACTTCTCCAGCAGGCCGACGGCGCGCTCGGCGAAGACCGGGTCGACGACGAGGACGCTGATCTCGGCGTCGTTGATGACGTAGGCGTGGTCGTCGAGCGAGCCGAGCGGGTGCAGCGACGTGCGCCGGTAGCCCTGGGTCTGGCCCGCGCCGAGGATGAACAGCACCTCGGGGCGGTTGAGGGCGAGCAGCGCGCCGGCAGTGCCGCGCCCGGCGTCGAGGGACTCGAAGGCCTGGACGTACTGGCTGATCCGGTCGGCGGTCTCGCCGCCGGTGAGGACCGTGTCGCCGAGGTGCATCACCGGCTTCGTGCGGTGCCGCTTGAGGGCGGCGACCATGAGGTGGCCGTTGTGGGTGCCGGTGCGCAGGGTGTCGGTCGCGGTCATGGCCGTGAGACTAGAACGTGTTCCAGTTCCGGTCCAGCGCCCCGCGCACCGGCGGTCGCACGCGCCCGGCTCAGGCGAGCAGGTCCGCCACCCGGCGTACCTCGTCGGGGGTGTGGAGGCTGACCAGCAGGGTCGTGACGCCGGTGTCCTCCCACTCCGCGACCTTGTCCTTGACCTCCTCGGGCGTGCCGATGATGTGCAGGTCCTCGACCAGCTCGTCGGGGATGATCGCGGTCGCCTCGTCCTTCTTGCCGGCGAGGTAGAGCTCCTGCACCTTCACCGCGACGTCCTCGTAGCCCATGCGGATGAAGACCTGGTTGTGGAAGTTCATCTCCGCCGCGCCCATGCCGCCCATGTAGAGCGCGGCGAACGGCTTCATGGCGTCCAGGGCGCGACGCTTGGCGTCGGCGTCCGGGACGATCTCGAGGTGGCAGGTGGCCGCGATCTCGAAGTCGTCGCGGGTGCGGCGGGCGCCGGGGCGGGCGAAGCCCTCGTCCAGCCAGGGCTGGTACATCCCCGCCGACTTGGGCGTGTAGAAGATCGGGATCCAGCCGTCGGCGATCTCGGCGGTCTGGGCGACGTTCTTGGGGCCCTCGGCGCCGAGCCAGATCGGCACGTCCGCCCGGAGCGGGTGGGTGATCGGCTTGAGCGGCTTGCCCAGGCCGAGCGAGCCCGGCCCGGTGTAGGGCAGCGGGTAGTGCGGGCCGGCATTGGTGACCGGGCCCTCGCGGCGCAGCACCTGGCGGATGATGTCGACGACCTCGCGCGTGCGGGCCAGCGGCTTGGCGAAGGGCTGGCCGTACCAGCCCTCCACCACCTGGGGGCCGCTCACGCCCATGCCGAGCACCAGGCGACCACCGGAGAGGTGGTCCAGGGTCAGGGCGTGCATGGCGATCGAGGTCGGAGTGCGTCCCGACATCTGCACGATCGAGGTCCCGAGGCGGACGTTGCTCGTCTCGCGACCCCACCACGCGAGCGGGGTGAACGCGTCGGAGCCCCAGGCCTCGGCGGTGAAGATCGCGTCGAACCCGGACTCGTCGGCCGCCTGCACGAGGTCACCGTGGTGCGTCGGCATCTGCGCCTGCCAGTAGCCCAGCTGAAGTCCCAGTTTCATGTGGGACACCCTGCCAGAACAGTTGCCTTCGGCATAGAACACGTTCTAGTTTCATCCCCATGTCCCGCACCCTGTCGGCACCGGTGACGGTCGCCTTCGACTACACACGATCCACCGGACCCGTCCTCGGACGCTTCCTCACCGGCCTGCGCGACGGCGTCGTCGTGGCCGGGCGGACCTCCGACGGACACGTCGTCGTCCCGCCGCCGGAGTACGACCCGGTGACCCACGCCGCCCTGGAGGACTTCGTCGAGGTCTCCTCCGAGGGCACCGTGACGTCGTGGACCTGGGTGCCGGAGCCGGTCAAGCACCAGCCGTTCGACCGGCCCTTCGCCTTCGCCCTGGTCACGCTGGACGGTGCGACCCGTCCGCTCCTGCACGCCCTGGACGTCTCCTCCCCCGACGAGGTCTCGACCGGCATGCGGGTGCGGATCCGCTGGGCCGAGGAGCGGGTCGGCGCCATCACCGACATCGCCTGCTTCGAGCCCAGCGACTCACCCGCCCCCGACCCGGCCGCGCCCCTCGGGGCGCCCGCCGGGGCGGTGGACCCCGTCACGGGCATCGTCGTGCCGGTCAGCCTCGACTACACCTACGCCGCCAGCCCGGAGGAGTCCGCGTTCTACCGCGGGCTGGCCGAGGGCCGGATCCTGGGCCAGCGCTGCCCGAGCTGCGGCAAGGTCTACGTGCCGCCCCGGGCGGCCTGCCCCTCCGACGGCACCCCGACCGCCGAGGAGGTCGAGCTGTCACAGACCGGGACCGTCACGACCTTCTGCATCGTCAACGTGCCGTTCCTCGGCCAGCGGATCACCCCGCCGTACGTCTCGGCGTACGTGCTGCTGGACGGCGCGGACATCGCCTTCCTGCACCTGATCCTCGACTGCCCCGCCGACGAGGTGCGCATGGGCATGCGGGTCAAGGCGGTCTGGAAGCCGCGCGAGGAGTGGGGCACCACGATCGAGAACATCAGCCACTTCGCTCCGACCGGTGACCCGGACGCGGACTTCGACACCTACAAGCACCACCTCTGAGACGGGGAGAGAACTGATGAGAGACGTCGCCGTCGTCGGGTTCGCCCAGCGACAGATGCCCGAGTTCGACGGGTCCCCCACGTGCGTGGAGCTGCTGGTCCCGCTCTTCGAGGAGTGCTACGAGCAGACCGGCTGGACCCGCCGCGACGTGGGTTTCTGGTGCTCCGGCTCCTCCGACTACCTCGCCGGCCGCTCCTTCTCCTTCGTGCAGGCCGTGGACGCGATCGGGGTCATCCCGCCGGTCAACGAGTCGCACGTGGAGATGGACCTGGCCTGGGCGATGTACGAGGCCTGGGTCAAGATCCAGACAGGCGAGGTGGACACCGCCCTGGTCTACGCGTTCGGCAAGTCCTCGGCCGGCACGCTGCGCCGCACCCTGTCGCTGCAGCTCGAGCCCTACACGATGACGCCCCTGTGGCCCGACACCGTGTCGCTCGCGGGCCTGCAGGCCCGTGCCGGCCTGGACGCCGGTCTGTGGGACGAGCGCGCCATGGCCGAGGTCGTCGACCGGTCGCTGCGCGACGCCGAGGCCAACGAGTACGCCGTGCGCAAGGGCGGTTCCTCAGTGGAGGAGCTGCTCGCGCGCCCGATGTACGCCGACCCGCTGCGCAAGCACGACTGCGCCCCGGTCACCGACGGCGCCGCCGCCCTCGTGCTGGCCGCCGGCGACAAGGCCCGCGAGGTGCGCGAGCGCCCCGCGTGGCTCACCGGCGCCTCGACCTACGTCGACGCCATGACGATGTCGCGCGACCTCACCGTCTCCGAGTCGGCCCGCCGCTGCGCCGCGGCGCTCGACCTCGGTGGTGTCGACACGGCCGAGCTGCACGCGCCCTTCAGCCACCAGGAGCTCGTGCTGCGGCGCGAGGCCGGGCTCGGCGAGGACGTGCGGATCAACCCCTCGGGCGGCGCGCTCGCGAGCAACCCGATGTTCTCCGCCGGTGGCATCCGGGTCGGCGAGGCCGCCCGTCGGATCTGGGACGGGCGGTCCGACAAGGCGCTCGCGCACGCGACCAGCGGGCCCGCGCTGCAGCAGAACTTCATGTGCACCCTGGAAGGGACGATCTGATGGCCAAGCAGCCCGCCGCGGTGGTCGGCGTCGGCCAGACCCACCACCGCGCCCAGCGTGCGGACGTCTCGATGGCCGGCCTGTGCCGCGAGGCGATCGACCGGGCCCTCGCGGACGCCGGGATGACCCTGGACGACATCGACGCGATCGTCGTCGGCAAGGCCCCGGACCTGTTCGAGGGCGTGATGATGCCCGAGCTGTTCCTCGCCGAGTCGCTCGGCGCGGCCGGCAAGCCGCTGCTGCGCGTGCACACCGCCGGCTCCGTGGGCGGCTCAACGGCGATCGTCGCGGCCTCCCTCGTGCAGTCGGGCGTGCACAAGCGCGTGCTGACCGTGGCCTACGAGAAGCAGTCGGAGTCCAACGCGATGTGGGCACTCTCGGTGCCCGTCCCGTTCAACATGCCGGTCCACGCCGGTGCGGGCGGTTACTTCGCCCCGCACGTGCGCTCCTACATCCGCCGATCGGGTGCGCCGACCCACGTGGGCGCGATCGTGGCCGCGAAGGACCGCACCAACGCGCTGAAGAACCCCTACGCGCACCTGCGGGAGGCCAAGACGGTCGAGCAGGTGCTGGCCTCCCAGATGCTGTGGGACCCGATCCGATACGACGAGACGTGCCCCTCCTCCGACGGCGCCTGCGCCCTGGTGATCGTCGACGAGGACACCGCTGCCGCCTCGCCGAACCCGGCGTGGATCCACGGCACCGTCATGCGCTCGGAGGCCACAACCGCGGCCGAGCGCGACCAGGTCAACCCCCAGGCGTCCCGGGACGCGGCGGCCGCGCTCTTCAAGCAGGCCGGCATCACCTCGCCGATCGACGAGATCGACGCGGCCGAGATCTACGTCCCGTTCTCGTGGTTCGAGCCGATGTGGCTGGAGTCGCTCGGCTTCGCCGAGGAGGGCGGGGGCTGGAAGCTGACCGAGTCCGGCGCCACGGCGATGGACGGGCGGATCCCGGTCAACTGCTCGGGCGGCGTGATGTCGTCGAACCCCATCGGCGCCTCGGGCATGCTCCGCTTCGGCGAGGCGGCCCTCCAGGTGCGCGGCGCGGCCGGGGAGCACCAGGTCGACGGCGCCCGCAAGGCGCTCGGCCACGCGTACGGCGGCGGGTCGCAGTTCTTCGCGATGTGGGTCGTCGGCGCGGACAAGCCGACCAGCTGAGGTCGCACCTGCGGTCGATAGGGTCGGCGTCATGATCGAGCTCAGGACGCCGACCCAGATCGAGCAGATGCGACCCGCGGGGCGCTTCGTGGCCTCGGTGATCTCCGCCCTGGCCGAGAAGGCCGCCCCCGGCGTGAACCTGCTCGAGCTGGACGCCCTGGCCCACGACATGATCCGGGCCGCCGGCGCCGAGTCCTGCTACATCGACTACCACCCCTCCTTCGGTGCCTCGCCGTTCGGCAAGGTGCTGTGCACCTCGGTCAACGACGCGGTCCTGCACGGGCTCCCCCACGACTACGTGCTCGCCGACGGCGACCTGCTCTCCGTCGACTTCGCCGCGTCCGTGGACGGCTGGGTGTCGGACTCCGCGCTCTCCGTGGTCGTCGGCACCCCGCGCGAGGAGGACCTGCGACTCATCGAGGTCACCGGTCGCGCGCTGGAGGCCGGCATCGAGGCGGCGCGTCCGGGCAACAAGATCGGCGACATCTCGGCAGCCATCGCCGGGGTCGCGCGCGCCGCGGGCCTCTCGATCAACACCCAGTTCGGCGGCCATGGCGTGGGCCGCACGATGCACGGCGACCCGCACATCCCCAACGACGGGCGCGCCGGGCGCGGCTTCAAGCTGCAGCCGGGCCTGGTCATCGCCATCGAGCCGTGGTTCCTGCACACCACCGACGAGATCTACACCGACCCCGACGGCTGGACCCTGCGCAGCGCCGACGGCAGCCGGGGCGCCCACATGGAGCACACGGTCGCGATCACCGAAGACGGTCCGCTGGTCCTCACCGCCCGGGACTGACGCGAGTCAGCGCCTCCGGGCGCCGACCAGGGTGAACCACCGCTCCTTCAGCCCGAGGCGGGCCTTGACCTCGTCGCCGGGCACGGTGGCGGTCCCGGTCGTCCCGACCAGTCGCAGGCTCGTGACGCGCCCGCCCCACTCACCGCCGCCCTCTCGCGCGAGGACCTCCACCGCCACGAGGTCACCGACCGCGGGCCGCAGCTGCTCCAGGGTCGTGTCGGCCACCATCCGCCGCCAGGTGTGGTTCGGGTTCGGGGCCCAGTCGTCCCACGGGTCCCGCTGGTCCACCAGGTAGGGCAGCCCGGCACTCAGGGCACGCCCGCCGTTGCTCGAGGAGTACATCGTCAGGGCCGGTAGGCCGCCGTGGGTGAGGGTCGTCCCGGTGGTCGCGGACACCGCTGCGTCACCGGCGGCGGTCTCCCCGCCGACGCCCCCGTAGACCTGGCACGAGGTGGTGTCGCAGACGTCCCAGGCCCGTGCCGTGCTCCGCGACCTCACCGCGTAGGTCCGGGCCGCGACGGCCTGGGCGGCCACCGCGTGCGCGGGCCAGGACGCCGGCATCTCCCGCGTCACCACGCCGCGGACGTAGTCCTCCAACGGCAGGGTGTTGACGGTGCCGACCCCCGGCACGGCCACGAGGCGTCCGCGGTACGCGGCGTCGCCGGTCGGGGCCACGAGCACCAGCGGTCCCCCGCCGGCGGAGAAGCCGGCGCCGGCGGGCACCGGCCGCTCGGGACGCCACCGCAGGACACCCGCCTGCACGTCGCGGCGCTGCAACCGCGGCCCCCGCGGGGTGAGCGCCAGCCGCCACTGGTCGGTGACCCCGTCGGGGAGCACGGTCGCGGTGCCGCCCGCGACGAGCTGGAGGCCCGGCTGGTGCCGCACGACGAGGTCGGGAGTGCTGTCGCCGGTGAGCAGCACGCGGATCTCGCCGGTGGCTACGCCCCGGCGGGTGCCCGGGTAGTAGAAGTCGAGGATCTCCTGCCAGGTCAGGCCCGCGGCCGCGGCCCCGCCGGCGCCGTACTGGCTCATGCCGTGCCCGTGGCCCCACCCGTGGCCGCGCAGCACCACCCAGCTGTCGCCCGGGACCGCCAGCAGCCCCGCCACGTGGCGCTCACGGGCCGGCACCGGAGCGGCGACGGACTCCTCGCCGCGCGGCACCGCGTGCGCAGGCCCGGGTAGGACGGGCGTCCCCACGCAGGTGAGTGCGGTGGCGACGAGGGCAGCGCGGAGCGTCCGAGAGGAGCGGGTCACCCCGCTCCCATCGGCCGTCCGGTGCTCAGGTGTAGGAGACCTGGAGGTCCTTGATCCCGTTGACCCAGGAGTGCCGCAGCCGCGAGGGCTCCGAGAGGCGGGTGATGTCCGGGACCAGGTCCGCCAACGCGTGGAAGATGACCCGGATCTCCTGGCGGGCCAGGTTGGCGCCCAGGCAGTAGTGCGCGCCGTGACCGCCGAAGCCGAGCTGCGGGTTGGGGTCGCGAGTGATGTCGAACCGGAACGGGTCGGTGAAGACGTCCTCGTCGAAGTTGGCGCTGGCGTAGAACAGGCCCACGCGCTGGCCCTGGGCCACGGGCACCCCGCCGACCTCGGTGTCGCGCAGCGCGGTGCGCTGGAAGACGCTGATCGGGCTGGCCCAGCGCACGACCTCGTCGACCATCGTGTCGGGGCGCTCGGCCTTCCACAGCTCCCACTGGTCGGGGTTGTCGAAGAAGGCGTTCATGCCGTGGGTGATGGCGTTGCGGGTGGTCTCGTTGCCGGCGACCGCGAGCAGGATCACGAAGAAGCCGAACTCGTCGTCGGTCAGGCCGCGGTCGCCGCTGTGGGCGTGGACGAGCTTGGTGACGATGTCCTCGCGCGGGTTCGCCTTGCGGTCGGCCGCCATCATCATCGCGTAGGCCAGGATCTCGGCGGCCGCGACGTCCGGCTCGCCCGCGATGTCGGGGTCGTCGGAGGCGAGCATCTGGTTCGACCAGTCGAACAGCTTGTGCCGGTCCTCCTGCGGGACGCCGATCAGGTCCGCGATCGCCTGGAGGGGCAGCTCGGCGGCGACCTGCTCCACGAAGTTGCCCCGCCCCTGGGCTAACGCGTCGGTGACGATCTGGCGCGAGCGGCGCTCCATGGTCTCCTCGAGCTCCGCGATCGAGCGGGGCGTGAAGCCGCGGCTGATGATCGCGCGGTGCTGCGTGTGGTGCGGCGGGTCCTGGTTGAGCAGGATGGTGCGCTGCAGCTCGACCTGCTCGCGCAGCATCCCCTCGGAGAATCGGATGATCGCGCCGTTCTCCTCGGTCGACCAGTCCTTGGAGTTCTTCGAGACGGCCGAGACGTCCGCGTGCTTGGTCACGGCCCAGTAGCCGCTGCCGGACTCCTCCGACATCCCGTCGTACGTGCCCTTCTCCTGCTCCACCCACGTGACCGGGAACTGCTGGCGCGCCGCCCGGAACGACTCGTGCGGGATGCCTCGCTCGAGCAGGAACGGGTCGGTGAAGTCGGAGAATCCCTCCGGCAGGACGTCGGCGACGGACATGGTGCTCCTCGTGCGTGGGGTGTCGAGCGGTGCGGGCAGTGTGTCAGTGGTGGTAGGCGACCGGCATGGACTTGACGCCGTTGAGCCAGCCGCTGCGAAGCCGGGCCGGCTCCCCGAGCAGCTCGACCCTCACACCGCTGTCGGCGATCGCGTTGAAGATCAGGTCGACCTCCATGCGCGCCAGGTTGGCGCCGATGCAGTAGTGCGCCCCGTGGCCGCCGAAGGCCTGGTGCGGGTTGTGGTCGCGCAGCACGTCGAAGGTGAAGGGGTCGGTGAAGACGTCCTCGTCGAAGTTCGCACTGGCGTAGAGCAGGCCCACGCGCTCGCCGGCCGGCACCTGGATGCCCCCGATCTCGACGTCGCGCACGGCCGTGCGCTGGAAGGCCGTCACCGGGGTGGCCCACCGGATGATCTCGTCGGTCGCCGTCGACGGGCGCTGGGCGACGAAGGTCTCCCACTGCTCGGGGTGGGTGGCGAAGGCGTGCATGCCCCAGGTGATGGCGTTGCGGGTGGTCTCGTTGCCGGCCACGGCCAGCAGGATCATGAAGAACCCGAACTCGTCGTCGGTGAGGCCGCGACCGTCCACGTCGGCGCTGACCAGCTTGGTGACGATGTCGTCCTGCGGGTTCTTGCGGCGCTCGTCGGCCAGGGCCATCGAGTAGCCCAGGATCTCGGCGAACGCCACCATCTGGTCGCCCTCGACGGTCGGGTCGTCGTACGACATGAGCTGGTTCGACCAGTCGAAGAGCTTGCCCCGGTCGGCCTGCGGCACGCCCAGGAGGTCGGCGATCGCCTGGAGCGGCAGCTCGGCGGCCACCTGCTCGACGAAGTCCCCGCTACCGGACTCGACCGCCTCGGCCCAGATGGTCCGGGCGCGGGTCTGCAGGTCGTCGTGCAGGGCGTTGATCGCGCGCGGGGTGAAGGCGCGGGAGACGATCTGGCGCAGCTTGGTGTGCTCGGGGGCGTCGTGGTTGATCAGCAGGAAGTTGGAGCCCTCGCGGTTCTCCTTGGTCATGTCGGGTGCGAACCGCATGATCACGCCGTTGGCGGCGGTGGAGAAGTCGGTCTGGTTCTTCGACACCGCCGCGACGTCGGCGTGCCGGCTGATCGCCCAGTAGCCCTCGTGGTCCGGGAAGCCCGCCCGGGCGACCTCGTCCTGGACGACGAAGGAGACCGGGGCGTTGCGACGCAGCGCGAGCAGCTCGTCGTGCGGCATCCGGGCCAGCATCAGGTCGGGGTCGGTCGGGTCGAACGGCGCCAGGGGGGTCTCGGCGATCGTCACGGGCTGCTCCCTCGTCATGGGCTCGTGGTGGGGTGGGCGTGATCTGCTCGTCCGACGGCACGGTCGTGCGATGTGGAACACGTTCTAGTGAGCAGCATTACATACCGTCGGTACGGCGGCAACGATCTCACCCGGAGTGGCACTGCCGTGACACGAACAAGAACGTGTTCTAGTTTGCTGCCATGGGAACACCAGTGATCGTCGATGCCGTCCGCACCCCCCTCGGCAAGCGCAAGGGCTGGCTCGCGGGCGTCCACCCCGCCCAGCTCCTGGGCTTCGTGCAGGGCGAGGTCCTGCGCCGTGCGGGGGTGGACCCCGAGCTCGTGGAGCAGGTCGTCGGCGGCTGCGTGACCCAGGCCGGTGAGCAGTCCAACGACATGGTGCGCCGGGCCTGGCTGCACGCCGGACTCCCCCAGCACACCGCCGGCACCGCCATCGACGCCCAGTGCGGCTCGGGCCAGCAGGCGGCGCACTTCGTGAACGACATGGTCGCCGCCGGCACCATCTCGGTCGGCATCGCGTGCGGTGTCGAGGCGATGTCGCGCATCCCGCTCGGCGCCAACGTGCCCCCCGGCATGGGAGACCCGCGGCCCGACGACTGGACCATCGACATGCCCAACCAGTTCGAGGCCGCCGACCGGATCGCCCGCCACCGGGGCATCACCCGCGCCGACCTCGAGGCCTTCGGTCTCGCCTCCCAGCAGAAGGCCCGCGTCGCCGTGGACGAGGGACGCTTCCAGCGCGAGATCGCGGCGTACGACGCCCCGGTGCTCGACGCCGACGGCAAGCCGACCGGCGAGCGTCGTACCGTCGACGCCGACCAGGGCCTGCGCGAGACGACGCTCGAGGGCCTGGCCTCGCTCAAGACCGTGCTGCCCGACGGCCTGCACACCGCCGGCACCTCCTCGCAGATCTCCGACGGCGCCTCCGCGGTGCTGATCATGGACGAGGACCTCGCCCGTTCCCTCGGCCTGCGCCCCCGGGCCCGGATCGTCACCCACACCCTCGTCGGCTCCGACCCCTACTTCCACCTCGACGGCCCCGTCGCCGCCACCCAGAAGGTGCTCGACCGCACCGGCATGTCCATCGCCGACTTCGACCTGTTCGAGGTCAACGAGGCTTTCGCCTCGGTGGTCCTGTCGTGGGCCGGCGAGCACAAGGTCGACATGGACAAGGTCAACGTCAACGGGGGCGCCATCGCCCTGGGCCACCCCGTCGGCTCCACCGGCACCCGCCTGATCACCACCGCCCTCCACGAGCTCGAGCGCCGCGGCGCCTCCACGGCCCTCATCTCCATGTGCGCCGGTGGTGCCATGGCGACCGGAACGGTGCTGGAGCTGATCTGAAGGTCGGCTCGGCGCTGGCGGGGCCGGCGGGGTGCTCAGGCTGTCGGCTGTGGGCTCAGGCTGTCGGCTGTGAGTTTCAGCGGGGCGCCGCTGGAGCTCACGGTCCGCCGCTGCACCTTCATCCCAGGGGCGTGAGGTTCAGCGGCGCGCCGATGAACCTCACGCAGGACCGCCTGTGGATGACGCCCGACGCCCCGTGCGCAGTTCGCCGATGCTGGGCTGATGATCGAGCACCTCTTCGACGAGCACGGCATCGTGCTGCGGCGGGACCTGGTCGCGATGGGGATCCACGACCAGGCGATCCTTCGTCTGCGCCGCTCAGGCTGCTTGGCGAGGGTCCGGCACGGCGTCTACGCCGACCCTGCCCGCTGGACGGCCGCAGGGCCCCGCCACCGGCACCTGATGCTGACGCACGGGGTGCTGCAGTTGTACGGGGACGACGTCGCCGCCTCCCACATCAGCGCGGCACTCCTCCAGGGCGCGCCGGAATGGGGCATGCCGCTGGCTGACGTGCACCTCACCGACCTGTACGCCGCCGGCGAGCGACGTCAGGCATCCGTGCACCATCACCAGGGCCGCTGCGACGTGCATGACGTCACCAAGGTGGGCGAGCACTGGGTGACGACCCCGGTCAGGACGGCTCTGGACACCGCTGCCATCCTCCCCCGCGACCCCGCCGTCGTCCTCCTCGATGACTTCCTGCACCGAGGCCTCGTGACGAAGGAGGGCCTGTCGGCCGAGCTGACGCGTCGACAGCAGTGGTCTGCCCACCTCGACCTGCTCTTGAAAGTGGATCACGCGAGCCTTGGCAGCGAGAGCGTCGGAGAGACACGGGCGCGAATGCTCTTCCAGGACCACGGCATGCCGGCGCCCGTTCTGCAGCTGGAGGTGCACGATGAGACAGGTGCACTCATCGGGCGGGTCGACTTCGCATGGCCGGCGCGCAAGGTCATCGTGGAGTTCGACGGCCGGCAGAAGTACCACCGGTACCGACGCCCCGGTGAGACCCTCGAGCAAGCGATCATGCGGGAAAAGCGTCGCGAGGACCGGCTGCGCGAACAGGGATGGATCGTCGTACGCATGACCTGGTCCGACCTCGAGCATCCTGCGCCATTTCTTGCGCGGCTCCGCTTCCGACTCGAGCACGCGGCCGCCTGAGTGACACGCCGTGGCCTGATCTGACGGTGCGCCGATGCAGGTGCAGCGCGGCACCGTGAGGTTCAGCGGGGCGCCGCTGAACCTCACCACCCAGCGCTGACACAGGCCCACCCCACCTGACGGTGCGCCGATGCAGGTGCAGCGGGGCACCGTGAGGTTCAGCGGCCGGCCGCTGAACCTTCCCGCCTCACGCCCCGTACACCGGCTCCGGGTCCGGCGCGGCCGCGATCATCTCGCGCAGGGCGGGCCCGACGTCGGAGGCCGACCACCGGGTGCCGGCGTCGCGGGACTCCCCGTGGGACCAGCCGTTCTCGAGCGTGATGACCGAGCCGTCGATCTCGATCATCCGGCCGGTGACGTCGCCTGCCTCCTCGGAGACCAACCACGCGACGACCGGGCTGTTGTCCTCGGGCAGCGCCATCTGCGAGGTGTCGAAGGCTCCTTCGGTCATCCGGGTCTTGGCGACCGGGGCGATGGCGTTGACGGTCACGCCGTAACGACCCATCTCCTGGGCGGCGACAAGGGTCAGACCCGCGACGCCCGCCTTGGCCGCGGAGTACGCCGACTGGCCGACCGATCCCTGCAGACCCGCGCCGGAGGAGGTGTTGACGACCCGCGCGGCGCGGGTCCGGCCGGCCTTGGCCTCCTCGCGCCAGTAGGCGCCGGCGTGGCGCAGCGGCGCGAAGTGGCCCTTGAGGAGCACCCGGATGACGGCGTCCCACTCCTCCTCGGAGGTGTTCACGAGCATCCGGTCGCGGACGAAGCCGGCGTTGTTGACCAGGATGTCGAGCCCGCCGAAGGTGTCGATCGCCTGCTGGACCATCGCCGCCGCCTGGTCCCAGTCGGCCACGTCGGCGGTGTTGACGACCGCCCGGCCGCCGGCGGCCTCGATCTCGGCGACGACCTGCTCGGCCGGGGTCTCGCCGGTGTCCTCACCGGCGAGCGAGACGCCGTAGTCGTTGACGACCACGGCCGCGCCGTGGCGGGCCAGCTCGAGGGCGTGGGCACGGCCGATGCCGCGGCCGGCACCGGTGACGATCGCGACGCGACCGGCGAGGAGGTCGGACATGGGACTCCTTGGGAGGTGGGGAGGGTCGGGTGGGTCAGAGGTGGAGGAAGACCGGCGGCTCGCCGCCGCCGTCGCAGGTCACGCGCGCCCCCGAGACGTACGACGCCAGCGGACTGGCCAGGAAGACCGCGACGTGGCCCACCTCGATCGGCGTCGCCATCCGACCGAGCGGGATGGTCGACTCGATCGCGGCGACCCGCGCGTCGTCGCCGTAGTGGTCGTCGGTCTGCTCGGTGCGGCACAGGCCGACGTCGATGGCGTTGACCCGCACGCGCGGCCCCCACTCCATCGCCAGCGACCGGGTGAGGGAGTCCAGACCCGCCTTCGCGGCGCCGTACGCGGCGATCGTGGGTGCGGGGCGGTGCGCGGAGATCGAGGAGATGTTCACGATCGCGCCGCCGCTCTCCTGCTCCTGCATGACCCGGTTGGCGGCCTGGGCGAGCACCAGGGGGGCGCTGAGGTTGAGCGCGAGGATCTTGTCGTGGAAGCGCGGCGAGGCGGTGGCCGCGTCGGTCGCGGGAGCTCCCCCCGCGTTGTTGACCAGCACGTCCAGCCGCCCGTGCTCGGCGACGACCGCCTCGACCATGGCGGTCACCGCCTCGGCGTCCCTGACGTCGCACACGCGGTGGCTGCTGCCCGGCACGGGCTCGACCTCCGAGCGCGAGCAGGTCACGACCGTGGCCCCGGCGTCGAGGAACGCGGTGGTGATGCCGCGACCGATGCCGCGGGTGCCGCCGGTGACGAGGACGACCCGTCCTGCGAGGTCCAGCGAGAGCGCCATGCTGCTACCCTACCAAGCACTTGCTTGGTCGCCCTGAAAGGCCCTCATGACGATTCACTCCGAGCTCCGTGACGACGGCATCCGCGTCATCACCATGGAGCACCCGCCCGTCAACGCACTCACGGTCCAGGGCTGGTTCGACGTGGCCGCGGCCCTCGACGAGGCCGGTGCCGACATGAGCACCAAGGTCGTCGTCCTGCGGGCCGAGGGGCGCGGGTTCAACGCCGGTGTCGACATCAAGGAGATGCAGCACACCAGCGGCTTCGAGGCGCTGCTCGGCGCCAACAAGGGCTGCTACGCCGCGTTCAAGGCGGTCTACGAGTGCGCGGTCCCGGTGGTCGCAGCGGTCAACGGCTTCTGCGTCGGCGGCGGCGTCGGCCTGGTCGGCAACGCCGACTGCATCGTTGCCAGCGACGACGCCTACTTCGGCGTGCCCGAGGTCAACCAGGGCGCACTGGGCGCGGCCACCCACATGGCGCGGCTGGTCCCGCCGCACATGCTGCGCACCCTCTACTTCACCGCCCGCACGATCAAGGCGGTCGACCTCGTGCAGTTCGGCTCGGTCCTCGAGACCGTCCCGCGCGAGCAGCTGCTCGACGCCGCGCTGAAGGTCGCGGGCGAGATCGCCCAGAAGGACACCCGGGTCATCCGCGCCGCCAAGGAGGCGCTCAACGGGATCGACCCGGTCGACGTCAACAAGTCCTACCGCTTCGAGCAGGGGTTCACCTTCGAGCTGAACCTCGCCGGGGTGGCCGACGAGCTGCGCGACGAGTTCGCCGGCACCGACAAGGCCGGAGGGAAGAAGTGAAGGGCCCACGCGACAAGCGGATGACGATCGACGAGGTCGTCGCCACCCTCGAGGACGGCATGACCATCGGGATCGGCGGATGGGGCCCGCGGCGCAAGCCGATGGCGCTGGTCCGCGCCCTCTACAACTCCGACCTGAAGGACCTCACGCTGGTCAGCTGGGGCGGCGCCGACGTCGGCCTGCTCACCCGCGCCGGCAAGGTGCGCAAGCTGGTCTACGCCTTCGTCTCCTTGGACTCGGTGCCGCTGGAGCCCAACTTCCAGCGCGCCCGCCAGGACGGCACGATCCCCGAGGTCGTCGAGCTCGACGAGGGCATGTTCAACACCGGCCTGCAGGCCGCGGCGCAGCGCCTGCCGTTCCTGCCGATGCGCGCCGGCCTCGGGTCCGACGTGCTGGTGCACAACCCCTGGATCAAGACGGTCCGCAGCCCGTACGACGAGGGGCACGGCCACGAGGAGCTCGTCGCCGTCCCCGCGCTGCGGCTCGACGTGGCCCTGGTGCACATGAACCGCGCCGACGCCCACGGCAACGCGACCTACCTCGGCCCCGACCCCTACTTCGACGACCTGTTCTGCATGGCCGCCGACCGCGCGTACGTCTCGTGCGAACAGGTGGTCGACACCGCGGGCCTCACCTACGAGACCCCGGTCCAGCGGCTGCTGCTCAACCGGATGATGGTGAGCGGCGTCGTCGAGACGCCGCACGGCGCGCACTTCACCACGTGCACCCCCGACTACGAGCGCGACGAGGCGTTCCAGCGGGCGTACGCCGCCGCGGCAGGCGGGTCCGACGAGGACTGGCAGGCCTTCCACGACCGGTTCCTGGCCGGTGACGAGGCGGCCTACCAGGCCGCCGTCGAGGCGTTCCGCGCCGAGAAGCAGGCCGAGAAGGAGGCTGCGAAGTGAGCACCGAGCAGACCGTGACCCGCGCCGACGTCTGCGCCGCGGCCATCGCCGACGCCTTCAAGGACGACGGCGAGATCTTCGCCAGCCCGATGGGGATGCTGCCGATGCTGGGCGTCCGCCTGGCTCGGCTGACCTCCAACCCCGACCTGGTGATCTCGGACGGCGAGTCCCTCTTCCTGGCCGGCACTCCCCCGCTGTTCACCAAGGCCGACAAGGTCGAGGGCTGGATCCCGTTCCGCCGCGTCTTCGACGTCGTGGCCTACGGCAAGCGGCACGTGATGATGGGCGCCACCCAGGTCGACCGGTTCGGCAACCAGAACATCTCCGCGATCGGCGACTTCGACCGTCCCCAGCGCCAGCTGCTCGGCTCGCGCGGTGCTCCCGGCAACACGGTCAACAACCGCACGTCGTACTGGGTGCCCCGGCACTCCCCCCGCGTCTTCGTCGAGGCCGTGGACGTCGTGTCCGGCGTGGGACCGACGCGAGCGGCCGAGGCCGGTCCCGCCGCGGCCCGCTTCAACGACATCCACCGGATCGTCTCCGACCTCGCGGTGCTCGACGTCAACGGCCCCGGCCGCACGCTGCGGCTGCTGAGCGTCCACCCCGGCGTGACCGTCGACCAGGTGCTCGAGGCCAGCGGCTGCGCCCTCCACGTCGACGGCGAGGACGTCCCCGAGACCCGCACCCCCACCACCGAGGAGCTGCTGGTCATCCGCGAGGTGCTGGACCCGAAGGGCCTGCGCTTCAAGGAGGTCCCGGTGCCGAAGGAGTCAGCATGACCTCACCCCACGAAACCGCTCCGTTCCCCCGCTTCGCTCCTCCACTCCACGCTTTCGAGGGGACCCCGAGATGATCGAGCAGCAGATCCGCACCCCGTTCACCGACCTGGTCGGCGTGCGCCACCCGGTCGTGCAGACCGGCATGGGCTGGGTCTCCGGGCCCCGACTCGTCAGTGGCACCGCCAACGCCGGAGGCCTCGGCATCCTCGCCAGCGCGACGATGTCCTACGAGGAGCTGGAGGCGGCGATCGTCGAGGTCAAGGGCCGCACCGACCAGCCCTTCGGCGTGAACCTGCGCGCCGACGCCAGCGATGCTCCGCAGCGCGTGGAGCTGCTGATCGAGCACGGCGTCAAGGTCGCCTCGTTCGCCCTGCAGCCCAAGGCCGAGCTCGTGAAGCGGCTCAAGGACCACGGCATCGTGGTCATGCCCTCGATCGGTGCGGCCAAGCACGCGGTCAAGGTGGCCGGCTGGGGCGCGGACGCGGTGATGGTGCAGGGCGGCGAGGGCGGCGGCCACACCGGCCCGGTCCCGACCACGCTCCTGCTCCCCTCGGTCCTCGACGCCCTCCACGGCATCGGCAGCGACATCCCGGTCGTGGCCGCCGGCGGCTTCTTCGACGGCCGTGGCCTCGCGGCCGCCCTGACGTACGGCGCCTCGGCGGTCGGCATGGGAACCCGGTTCCTCCTCACGGCCGACTCGGCGGTGCCCGACGCGGTGAAGCAGCTCTACCTCGAGCGGGGCCTCACCGACACGGTCGTCACCGCGAAGGTGGACGGGATGCCGCACCGGATGCTGCGCACCGACCTGGTCGAGCAGGTGGAGGAGTCCTCGCGCTGGAAGCGTCTGGGCCCCACCACGAAGCGCACCTTGGAGTTCAAGAAGGACTCCGGCATGTCGTGGGTGGAGATCGCCAAGGACGGGCGGGCCATGAAGAAGGCCTCGGGCCGCACCCTGGGCCAGATGGCCCTCGCGGCCAACACCCCCACCATGCTCAAGGCCGGCCTGGTCGACGGCGACACCGACGCCGGGGTGCTCGCCTCCGGCCAGGTGGTGGGTCTGATCGACGACCTGCCGACCTGCGAGGAGCTCATCGACCGGGTCGTGACCGGCGCGGTCGCGGAGCTGCGCCGCGGGGCGTCGTACGTGGTCTGAGCCGGGCCGGGGCTCAGCGCCCCGGGACGTACCCCGCCGGCGGCGCCCACTCACCCTCGTGGTCGAGCAGGTGCTGCCAGATGTCGTACTCCGCGCGGTAGTGCTCGGTCAGGCGCGCACGCGTGCCCTCGGAGAGCTCGGGGAGCGCCTGCGAGGTCGACCAGTTCTTGGTGACGACCTCGACCTCACGCCCGAGCCTGCGGTCGATGTAGCCCTGCCATGCGTCCGGGCGCTCGAGGGCGAAGATCCGGTCGACCCCGATGGTGAGGTCGTCGTCGAGGGACACGAACCGCGCCTGCCGGCCGGAGATCGAGCCCGGCGCACCCTCGATGTGGGCGACGACGAACTCCTCGAAGGAGGTCTCGCCCGTCCACTTGCCGTCGGCCTTCTCGGCCAGGGCCGGACGCTGCCGGTAGCGCCACCAGGACTCCAGCCAGGAGACCGGCTCGCGGAACAGCGTGACGAGCTCGTAGTCGCTGCGCGCGTAGCCCGCCCCCGCCAGCACCGGGACCATCCGCTTCGTGAACGTGCGCGTGTTCATGTGCTTGAGCTTGGGGTTGACCCGCATCAGGATCTCCGCATGGCCCTTGAGCGTGGTGACCAGCGTCGTCGACGCGCACTTGGGCATCGAGAGCATCACGAAGCCGTGGGCGGGCAGGGCGATCACGAGCGCGAACCTATCCCACCGGTACCGCTGCGCCGCCCGGCGCCCGTTCGTCGACGAGCGTTCACCCGGGCTTCCCTCACCCCGCCGCCACCAGGACGTTGACCAGGACATGTGCACCGACGGCCACCGCCACACCGCTCCCACCCGTCCGATGTCGCGCCGCACCTTCGCCCAGGCGGGCGCAGGCCTGCTGATCGCCGGCGCCGGGACCGCCGCCGGGCTGGGTGCCGCGACCGGCACGGCGCTGTCGGCCGAGGCCCGACCCGGCACCGGGGCGAGCCGCACCAGCCGGATCACCCGGGGCACCCGCCTGCTGCACGCCGACCTGCACAACCACACGCTGCTCTCCGACGGGGACGGCGATCCGGCGCTGGCCTTCGACTCGATGCGCGCGGCGGGTCTGGACGTCGCGGCGCTGACCGACCACGCGACGATCGGCGACAACCTGCTCGGGGAGGTCCTCGCGGGCGCCCTGCCGCCGGAGTACAAGCAGTTCGCCGGCATCCACCAGGCCGACTGGGCCCGCACCAAGGTGCTCGCCGACACCGCGGACACCGACGGCGCGTTCACGGCGATCCGTGGGTTCGAGTGGACCGAGCCGCTCATCGGCCACGTCAACGTGTGGTTCACCGAGCACTACGTCGACGTGCTCCAGGCCGGCCTCATGCAGCCGTTCCTCAGCTGGCTGGCTCGCGAGCCGGGGCTGCTCCTCGACGGAGGCGCGGACGGCCTGGCCGGCTTCAACCACCCGGGCCGCGAGCCGGGCCGCTTCCAGGAGTTCTACTACGACGAGCGGGTGCGCGACCGGGTGGTGAGCCTGGAGATGTTCAACCGCTCCGACGACTACCTCTTCGAGGGGTACGCCGACGGCAGCTCGAGCCCGCTGGTGGCCTGCCTCAACGCCGGGTGGCGCACGGGCATCGCCGGGGTGACCGACGAGCACGGCACCGACTGGGGCTTCCCGGAGGGCAAGGGCCGCACGGGGCTGTGGGTCACCGACCACTCCCGCGCCGGGGTGAAGCGCGCGATGCGACAGCGCCGGTTCTTCGCGACCCGTACCTCGGGGCTGCGCCTGGACGCCACGGCCACACCACGCCGCGGCCGCCCGGTACGGATGGGCAGCACCATCCCCCTGCGCGGCGGGAAGGGAGAGCTGACCCTGCGGCTGGACCTGGCCCGGGACCGCTCCTGGCGCGGGCGGCGCCTCGCGGCCCAGGTGCTGCGTCCGGGCCCGGAGGTGCCCGAGGTGGTGGCGGTCGAGGAGTTCTCCGTCGGCCCCGTGCTGGAGCTGCGGACCCGGGTCGACGTGGCCGACGGCGACTGGCTGCTCGTGCGGATCTCCGACCCCGACCAGCCCAATGCGACGCCGGGTCCCGACGGGCACCCCTGCAACGACCTGGGGATCGCCTACACCAGTCCGTGGTGGGTGGAACCCGCCGCCTGACGCTGCCCGGCATGGCCCGTTCGGGCCATCTCCGGGACCACGAGGGCGGTTTCGTGCGCGGGACCTCAGGTCCGCGTGTCCCGCGACCGAAGCGTGGGGTGATCCCTCCGGCGACCCACCGGTGGGCTCACCCCCCACCCCCCATGGTCTCGGAGCACCCCCATGTCCGTTGCGTCCCTCTGGCGACTCCTGCTCTTCTCGGTCTCGGTCCTGGTGATCCTCGCCGCCATGGCCACCACGCCCGTCTCGGCCCGCACCGCTGACGAGCCGGTCTCCCGTGGCGTCGACGACCTCGGCTCACGCGCCGCCGCGGTGTCGACCAGCGCACGACGCGCGGACACGGGCGAGCGCGCCCAGCGCCGGGCCTGCGCCAAGCTCGACAGCGCCAAGCGCGAGCGCCGCTGCAAGCGGCAGCAGGACGACAAGAAGGGGGGCAAGGGCGGCGGCAAAGGCGGGCAGGGCGGTACGGGCGGCGGCACCACCCCCACCGTTGAGCCGACCGCCACCCCCACCGTCGAGCCGACCGCCACCCCCACTGCCGAGCCGACCGCGACCCCGACCCCCACCGTCGAGCCGACTCCCACTGCCGAGCCGACGCCTACCGCGACGGTGTCGCCCTCGCCGACGGCCGAGCCGACCGTGCTGCCCACCCCGCAGCCCACCGCCACGCCCGAGACCCCCGGTCCCACGGCCACCCCCGACCCCGCACCGACCGCCTTCCACGTCGATCCGGTCGCGGGCTCCGACACCGCCGACGGACGCAGCCCCGCCACGGCCTGGCGCACCTTGACCCGCGCGAGCGCGGAGACCCTGGCCCCCGGCGAGGTGCTGCGGCTGCGTGCCGGCTCGGTCCACGTGGGTGAGCTCGTCCTCGGCGAGAGCGGTACTGCCGCGGCACCCATCCGGGTCGAGGCGTACGGCGAAGGATCCGCCCCGCTGGTCTCCGACGGCCGGTGCGTCCTGCTGCAGGGCAGCTGGTCGACCGTGAGCGGCGTGCACGCCCACGACTGCGGCCGCGCCGGTTTCCGGGTCGAGGGCGACGACGTCCTGCTGGACGGCGTCGAGGCCTCGGGCAGCGTCGCCGGCGTCTGGATCCGCGAGGGCTCGGAGCGCGCGACCGTCACGGCGTCGTACGTCCACGACAACACGCTCATGGCACCCGACACCCACGGTCCGGACGACGACTACGGCGCCTTCGGCATCGAGGTGAACGGCGACCACGCCCGGGTCCTCGGCAACCGGATCTCCGGGCACCACGCCCCCTCGCCGGACTACCGGGTCGACGGCGCCGCGGTCGAGGTCTACCAGGCCGTCGGCACCCTGATCGAGGGCAACACCTCCACCGACGACCTGGCGTTCACCGAGCTCGGCGGCTCCCGCACCACGGGCACCCGCGTGCTGGGCAACACCGTGACCAGCAGCGCCGAGGAGGGCACGTTCCTCATGACGCGCGGCCCGGGGCAGGTCTGGGGCCCGGTCGTCGACACGGTGGCCACCGGCAACACCGTCCGGCTCACCGGCGCGAAGTCCTACGGCTTCGGCTGCTACGGGGCCTGCACGCCCGCGCACCTGGTGCTGAGCGACAACGACATCCGTGCCGGCTGGTACGTCGGGTGGGTGGACGGGACCTTCACCACGACGGGCAACACCTACCGCGGCGAGCTGTGGTTCCCGCTCGGCAGTGGCGACTCCTGGCTCCCCTGAGGTCCAGAGGAGCCCGGATCCGCAGCGTCAGAGACGCTCGATGATGGTGACGTTGGCCTGGCCGCCGCCCTCGCACATCGTCTGCAGGCCGTAGCGGCCGCCGGTGCGCTCGAGCTCGTTGAGCATCGTGGTCATGAGCCGGGTGCCGGTGGCGCCGATCGGGTGGCCGAGCGAGATGCCGCCGCCGTTGACGTTGACCTTCTCGTGCGGCGCGCCGGTCTCCTTCATCCAGGCCAGGACGACGGAGGCGAAGGCCTCGTTGCACTCGAACAGGTCGATGTCGTCGATCGAGAGCCCGGACCTGGCCAGGGCGTGCTTGGTCGCCTCGATCGGCCCGGTGAGCATCCAGACCGGGTCGTCGCCGCGCACCGACAGGTGGTGCACGCGGGCGCGGGGCGTGAGCCCGTGCTCGGAGACGGCCCCCTCCGAGGCGATGAGCATCGCGGTCGAGGCGTCGCAGATCTGCGAGGCCACGGCGGCGGTGATCCGGCCACCGGGGGCCAGCGGCTGCAGGCCGGCCATCTTCTCGAGCGAGGTGTCCCGCGGGCACTGGTCGGTGTCGAAGACGGTGCCGTCGGCGAGCGTGACCGGAGCGATCTCGCCGGCGAAGCGGCCCTCGGCGATGGCGGCGAGCGCACGCTGGTGCGAGGCGAGCGCGAAGGCCTCCATGTCCTCGCGCGTGATGTCCCACTTCTCCGCGATCATCTCGGCCGACCTGAACTGCGAGACCTCCTGGTCGCCGTACCGCGCGTTCCAGCCCGGCGACTCCGCGAAGGGCGTGGTGAAGCCGTACTGCTGACCGACCAGCATCGCCGCCGAGATCGGGATCGCCGACATGTTCTGCAGGCCCCCGGCGACGACGAGGTCCTGGGTGCCGGACATGACGCCCTGCGCCGCGAAGTGGACCGCCTGCTGCGAGGAGCCGCACTGTCGGTCGATGGTCACGCCCGGCACGTGGTCGGGCAGCCCGGCGACCAGCCAGGCGGAGCGGGCGACGTCACCGGCCTGGGAGCCGATGGTGTCGCAGCACCCCATGATCACGTCGTCCACGGCGCCCGGGTCGACACCCGTGCGAGTCATCAGGGCGGAGAGCACGTGCGCACCGAGGTCGGCGGAGTGCACGCCCGCGAGGGCGCCCCCGCGCTTGCCGACCGGCGTGCGGACGGCGTCGATGATGTAGGCCTCAGGCATGGGGGGTTCCCTTCGCGATTCCGTCGAGCAGGATGGTGAGGTACTGGTCGGCCACCTGCGTGGCCGTGTGCGGCCCGCCGGGGCGGTACCACCGGACCGCGACCCAGACGGTGTCGCGGATGAAGCGGTAGGTGAGCGTGATGTCGAGGTCCGGGCGCAGGGCCCCGGACTGCACGCCCTCGGTCAGCAGGGTGACCCAGACGTCGCGGGACTGCCGGTTGCGCTCGGCGAGGTAGCCGAAGCGCTCCGAGGCGCCGAGCGTGGCCGCCTCGTTCTGGAAGATCGCCACCTCGGCGCCGCGGCGCTCGATGGTGTCGAAGGACAACCGCACCGCCCGCTCCAGCTTGGTCCGGGCGTCGTCGCTGCTGGCCAGGATCTCGTCGTACGCCGCGAACAGCTCGGCCTGGAAAGTGCGCATCAGCTCGTCGACCATCGACTCCTTCGAGTCGAAGTGGTGGTAGAGGCTGCCCGAGAGGATGCCGGCCGCGTCGGCGATGTCACGCACCGTGGTGTTGCGGAATCCCTTGCTCGCGAAGAGGTCGGCCGCGATCCGCAGCAGCTCCTCGCGCCGCGACTCCGTCGCCGTCGAGCCGCCGGCCTGGTCAGGCATGCTGGCTGCTCGCCGACACGACCTCGCCGGTGAGGTAGGAGGCGTAGTCGCTGGCCAGGAAGACCATCACGTTCGCGATCTCCCACGGCTCGGCCGCGCGACCGAACGCCTCGCGCTGCTTCAGCTCGTGCAGCAGCTCGGGCGAGGTGACCTTCTCCAGGAACGGGTGCATGGCCAGGGACGGGCTGACGGCGTTGACCCGGATGCCGTGGGGGGCCAGGTCGAGCGCCGCACAGCGGGTCAGCGCCATGACGCCGGCCTTGGCTGCGGCGTAGTGGGCCTGGCCCTCCTGGGCGCGCCAGCCGATGACCGAGGCGTTGTTGACGATCACGCCGCGGGTGCCGGCTGCGACCATGCGCTGGCCGGCGGCCCGCACGCACCGGAAGGCGCCGTTGAGGGTGATGTCGAGGACCTTCAGCCACTGCTCGTCGGTCATCTCCAGCACCGAGGTGGTGCCGCCGAGGCCGGCGTTGTTGATCATCACGTCCACGCCGCCCAGCTCGTCGGCGACGTCGAGCATCGCCTGGACGTCCTCCTCCTTGGTGACGTCGCAGACCAGCTGGCGCACCCGCTCGGCGCCGAACTCGGCGGCCAGCGCCTCCTCGGCCTCGGCGAGCCGCCGCGCGTGGGTGTCGGAGAAGACGACGGCCTTCGCGCCCTCCTCCAGCACCCGCCGCACCACCGCGGCGCCGATGCCGGCACCGGCACCAGCGGTCACGGCGACCACCTTGCCGCGCAGCAGGTCGTGCGGGGGGACGTACGCCGGGGTGGGCTGCTCCGGTCGCGTGGTCGTCATGGGTCAGGCTCCCTTGGGTTCGCGGGGCAGACCGAGCACGCGCTCGGCCAGGATGTTCTTCTGCACCTCGTCGCTGCCGCCGTAGATGGTGTCGGCGCGTGCGAAGAGGAAGATCCGCTGGAGCTCGTCCAGCTCGTAGGCCCCGGGCCCGGCCTCCGGCGACTGCAGCAGCCCCTCGGCGCCGAGCACGTCCATGGCCACCTCGCCGAGACGCTGGTGCCAGTTGGCCCAGACGATCTTGAAGATCGACCCGGCTCCCCCGCCGGCGGCGGAGTCCTCGCCGCCGCTGACCGAGGACAGCCCGCGGATGCCGTTGGCGCGCATGACGGTGAGCTCGGCCTGCAGCGAGGCGAGCCGGTCGCGCAGCACCGGGTCGTCGATCGCGCCGTTGGCGCGGGCCCGCTCGCAGACCACGGCCAGCTCGCGCTGGAAGCCGACGACCTGGCCCAGCGTGGACACACCCCGCTCGAAGCCGAGCAGGCCCATGGCCACGCCCCAGCCACGACCCGGCTCACCGACGACCAGGTCGGCGTCGGTGACGGCACCGGTGAAGAAGACCTCGTTGAACTCCGACCCACCGGTCAGCTGCTCGATCGGCCTCACCTCGATGCCCGGCTGGTCGAGCGGCACGAGCAGGAAGGAGAGGCCGTGGTGGCGCTGCGAGCCGGGCTCGGTGCGGGCGACGACGAAGACCCACTGGGAGAAGTGGGCGTTCGAGGTCCACACCTTCTGCCCGTCGACCACCCACTGCGAGCCGTCGTCCGAGAGCCGCGCACGGGTCTGCACGTTGGCGAGGTCGGAACCGGCGCCGGGCTCGGAGTAGCCCTGCGCCCACAGCTCCTCGACCTCACGGATGGGGCGGAGGAACCGCTCGCGCTGCGCGTCGGTGCCGAAGGCCAGCAGGGTCGGCCCCACCAGCTGCTCGCCGAGGTGGTTCACGGTGGCGGGCGCGTTGGCCCGGGCGTACTCCTCGTGGAAGATCACCTGCTGCCACAGGCTGAGCCCGCGCCCGCCGTGCTCGGTCGGCCAGCCCACGCAGGTCCAGCCCTCGCGCGCCAGGAAGCGGTTCCACTCCAGCCGCTCGTCGAGCGCCTCGTGGTCGCGCCCGGGCCCGCCGAGGCCGCGCAGGCCCTTCCACTCCCCGGCCAGGTGGTCCTCGAGGAAGGCGCGCCGGTCGGCGCGGAACGCCTCGTCGGCTGCTGAGTAACCCATGTCCACGGGTGCTACCCTACCAAGCACTTGCTTGGTTGAGTGAGAGGCGACGTCGATCAGCGTGATCACAGAGCAGACCATCCCCGCGGTGCTCCGGGCCGCTGTGGCGCGCTTCGGCGACCACCCGGCGTACATCGAGGGCGACCGCACCCTTTCCCACGCCGCGCTGCTCGATGAGGTGCGCGCGGTGGCCCGAGGCCTGGTGGCCCACGGCCTCGGCGTCGGCGACCGGGTCGTCCTGTGGGCACCCAACAGCATCGACTGGGCCGTTACGGCCCTCGCGACGACGTACGCCGGCGGCGTGCTCGTCCCTGCGAACTCCCGCTACACCGGCGCGGAGGTCGCGGACCTGGTCGCCCGGACCGCGGCCCCGGTCGTGGTGCTGGCCGACGGCTTCCTGGGCCGCAGCCAGCGTGCGGAGCTGGCCGCCGCGCGCGGCGGTGACGCCCCCGAGGCGGTCGTCGACCTCGCCGACCTCGCTCGGGTGCGGCAGGCCGGCGAGCAGGTGCCTGCAGCCGAGGTCGAGGCACGGGCGGACGCGGTCACCGCCGACGACGTCGCCGACGTCCTGTTCACCTCGGGCACCACCGGGAAGCCCAAGGGCGCGATGAGCGCCCACCGCCAGTCGATCGGCGTCGCCCGCGCCTGGGCCGAGCTCGGGGGCGTCCGGCAGGACGACCGCTACCTCGTGGTCAACCCGTTCTTCCACTCCTTCGGCTACAAGATCGGCATCCTCGTCGGGCTGCTCACCGGCGCCACGCTCTACCCGGTCGCGACCTTCGACCTCGACGAGACCATGCGGCTGGTCGAGACCGAGCGGATCACCGTGCTGCCCGGCGCCCCCACGATCTACCAGTCGCTCCTCGCCGCTCCCGGCCGCGCGGAGCGCGACCTCTCCAGCCTCCGCCTCGCCGTCACCGGCGCCGCCGTGGTGCCGGTCGTGCTGATCGAGCGGATGCGCGCCGCCGCCCCCGAGGGGCTCGGCATCGACCAGGTCGTCACCGCGTTCGGCATGACCGAGGCCGTGGTGGTGACGATGGCCCGCGACGGCGACCCGGCCGAGCTGGTCGCCACCACGTGCGGCCGCGCGATCCCCGGGATGGAGACGCGCACGCACCCGGAGACCGGGGAACTGCTGGTGCGGGGCGAGTTCGTGATGCTCGGCTACCTCGACGACACGGAGGCCACGGCCGAGGCGATCGACGAGGACGGCTGGCTGCACACCGGCGACGTGGGCGTCCTCGACGAGGCGGGGAACCTGCGGATCACCGACCGGCTCAAGGACATGTACATCTCCGGCGGCTTCAACGTCTACCCGGCCGAGGTCGAGCAGCAGCTGATGCGGCTCGACGGCGTGGCGGACGTCGCCGTGGTCGGGGTGCCGGACGAGCGGATGGGCGAGGTCGGCAAGGCCTTCGTCGTCCGGGCCGCGACCCCCGCCGGCGAGGACCTCACCGACGAGGTCGTCGTCGCGTTCGCCAGGGAGCACCTGGCGAACTTCAAGGTGCCGCGACAGGTGGAGTTCACGGGCGCGCTCCCGCGCAACCTGTCCGGCAAGGTGCTGAAGAAGGATCTGCGATGACCGAGACGATGAACCTGGAGCTGTCCGAGTCCGAGCTGGCCTTCCAGGCCGAGGCCCGGGCCTGGCTCGCCGAGAACGTCCCGGCCGAGCCGCTGCCCTCCATGGACACCCCCGAGGGGTGGGTGCTGCACCAGGAGTGGGAGCGCCGGCTCGCCGAGGCCCGCCTCTCGGTGGTGTCGTGGCCGCGGGAGTTCGGCGGTCGCGAGGCCTCGCTCGTGGAGTGGGTGGTCTTCGAGGAGGAGTACTACCGCGCCGGCGCCCCCGGCCGCGTCTCCCAGAACGGCATCTTCCTGCTCGCCCCCATCCTTTTCGAGCACGGCACCCCCGAGCAGCAGCAGCGCTTCCTGCCCAGCATGGCCACCGGCGAGCAGGTCTGGGCGCAGTGCTGGTCCGAGCCGGAGGCCGGCTCCGACCTCGCCTCCCTGCGCTCGACCGCGCGGCGCGACGACGAGCGCGGCGGCTGGGTCCTGAACGGGCAGAAGACCTGGTCCTCCCGCGCGGCGCTGGCCCACTGGGGCTTCGGGCTCTTCCGCTCCGACCCCGAGGCGCAGAAGCACGCGGGGCTCACCTACTTCCTCTTCCCGCTCGACGCCCCCGGCATCACCGTGCGCCCGATCGCCCAGCTCGACGGCGAGGCGGGCTTCGCGGAGATCTTCTTCGAGGAGGTCTTCGTCCCCGACGCCGACGTGCTCGGCGGCGTCGGTGACGGCTGGCGGGTGGCCATGAGCACCGCCGGCAACGAGCGCGGGCTCTCCCTGCGCTCCCCCGGCCGGTTCTGCGCCGCAGCCGACCGGCTGCTCGAGCTCTACCGGCGTACGCCGGACGCCCCCGCCGCCGCCGGCGACCGGGTCGTCGACGCGTGGATCGCCGCGCAGGCCTACCGCCTCTACACCTGGGGCACCGTGACGCGGCTGCGCGACGGCGGCGACATGGGCGCAGCGGGCTCGGTCAACAAGGTCTTCTGGTCCGAGCTCGACGTGGCCCTCCACGAGACCGCGCTCGACCTGCTCGGCCCCGAGGGCGAGGTCGAGTCGACCTGGCTCGACGGCTACACCTTCTCGCTGTCCGGGCCGATCTACGCCGGCACCAACGAGGTCCAGCGCAACATCGTCGCGGAGCGGATCCTCGGGCTCCCCCGCGAGCCGAAGCCGAACCAACCCCAGTCCCAACCCAGGCCCGAGTCGAAGGGGGCAGTCTCGTGAGGTTCGAGCTCGACGAGGACCAGCGCGACTTCGCGTCCGCGCTGGAGTCCCTTCTCGCCGGCGCCGGCACCGTGGCGGCCGCCCGCGCCTGGGCCGAGGGCGACCACGCCCCCGGGCTGGGGCTGTGGAAGCGGCTCGCCGACCTCGGGGTGACCTCCCTGGCGACCGACGCGTCGTCGGTCGAGGTGGCGATCGCCTTCGAGGCGATCGGGCGGCACGTCGTCCCCGGCCCGTGGATCGAGTCCGCCGCGTTCCTCCCGGTGCTGCTGGGCCGCGAGGTCGAGGGCGTCGCGACCGCAGTCGTCCCCCCGCACGTGCCCCTGGCGCTCGACGCCGACATCGCCGACCAGGTGTACGTCGGGGCGGCCCCCACCACGCAGGTGGGTGCGATGCGCGGCTCGGTCGACCGCACGCGTCGGCTCTTCGAGGTCGACGGCGCCGACCTCGACCAGGGCACGCCGCGCCTGCGCGAGGCCTTCGACCTGGCCGTGCTGGCCTGCTCCGCCGAGCTCCTCGGCGCCGGGGAGCGGGTGCTGGCCGACTCGGTGACCTACGTGAAGCAGCGCACCCAGTTCGGCCGCCCGATCGGCTCCTACCAGGCGATCAAGCACGCGCTGGCCGACGTGCGCATCGCGCTCGACTTCGCCCGGCCCCTGGTGCTGGGTGTCGCCCTCGGCGACGTGCCGGTCTCGGCCGCCAAGGTGGCGGCCGGCGACGCGGCGTACCTCGCCTCGCGCACGGGCCTGCAGGTCCACGGCGCCATCGGCTACACCCAGGAGTTCGACCTGAGCCTGTGGCTGGGTCGGATCCGCGCCCTGGTCGGCGCGTGGGGCACCGCGTCCCTCCACCGCGAGCGGCTGCTCCAGCAGCTCACCGAGACCGGGGCGGAGGTGCGCTGATGGACCTCTCGCTCTCCGAGGAGCAGACCGAGCTGGTCAGCACCGTCCGCGCGCTGCTCGACAAGCGCTGCGACAGCCGCGCGGTGCGGGCGGCAATCGCGTCGGAGGCCGGCTACGACGCCGACCTGTGGCGGTTCCTGTGCGAGCAGATCGGCGTCGCGGCGCTGGTCGTGCCGGAGGAGCACGACGGTGTCGGGGCCACGCTGGTCGAGGCGGTGCTGGTGCTCGAGGAGCTCGGTCGCGCCCTGGCACCCGTGCCGATGCTCTCCTCGCTCGTCACCGCCGAGGCCCTCCTGGCCGGTGCTGACGACGACGCGAAGGCACGGCTGCTCCCCCGTCTGGTCGCCGGTGAGGTCGGAGCCTTCGCGGTCCTCGTCGACGGCCACGCACGGGCCGTGCTGGACGCCGACCACGCCGACGTCCTGGTCGTCGCCTCGGGCGAGGACCTGCTGGAGGTCCCGGGCGCCGCGGCCACCTGGACCCCCTCCATGGACCAGACCCTGCGGCTGGGCAGCCTGACCGTCGACACCGCGCGCGCGACCCGCATCGGGAACGCGGCACCGGCCGTCGAGCGCGCCGACCTCGTGGGCGCGGTCGGCGCCGTGGCACTCGCCGTGGGCTGTGCCCAGCGCGGCCTGGACATGACGGTGGCCTACAGCAAGGACCGTGTGCAGTTCGGTCGGCCGATCGGCTCCTTCCAGGCGTTGAAGCACCGGATGGCCGAGATGCTGGTGCTCCTGGAGATGTCCCGCTCGGCGGCGTGGGGAGCGGCGTACGCCGTCGCCGCCGGCGACCCCGAGGCCGGCCAGGTCGTGCACGCCGCGAAGTCCTACGTCGGCGAGGCCGTGGCCCGGGTCGCGGCCGAGACCGTGCAGATGCACGGCGGCATCGCCATCACCTGGGAGCACGACGCGCACCTGGTCGTCAAGCGTGCGCACGCGCTCGGACGGCTCTTCGGGGCGCCCCACGAGCACCGCGCCGCGCTGGTCCTGCCCTAGCCGGGCGACGACCCCCGGCCCCGCCGCCACGCCGGCGACCTCACCCCACGGCTCGGCAACAACGCACCCACCGGCAGTTGTTGCCGAGCCGTGGTGCGTGGGTGAGGTCGAGGTGGCGGACGTGTGGTGTGCCCCCGCTTAGGTTTCTTGTCATGGCCCAGGGCCCGCGCAGCACGCGGGATCGACCCGGGCCGACGGCTGGGTCCTTCACCCACCCCCGGAGGGCGTCAGCCGGCTTGGGGGGCTCGGCGGTGCCTGGGAGTTGCGTGCTGGCTCTCTCAGGCCCCGTCGGTCACCCGCTCCGTGGTCGAGTAGCGACCACGGAAGAAGAGCAGGGGGTCCTCGACGTCGCCGGTCTCCAGCGCCTGCACCCGGCCCACCACGATGTAGTGGTCACCGGCCTCGTGGACCGCGTGGATCGTGCAGTCCAGGTGCGCGAGCGTCCCGCGGATCAGCGGCGACCCGGTCGCCTCGGTCGGCACCCAGTCGACGCCGGCGAACTTGTCGGCACCGCGGCTGGCCATCTGGTTGGACAGCCAGTCCTGGTCGGCGGCAAGGACGTTGACGCAGAACTTGCCGGAGCGGTGGATCAGCGGCCACGCACGTGAGGTCTTGGCCGGGATGAACGTGACCAGCGGCGGGTCGAGCGAGACGCTGGAGAAGGACTGGCAGGTCATGCCGACCGGCTCACCGCCGCTCATCGAGGTCACCACCGTGACGCCGGAGGCGAACTGCGAGAGCACGTCGCGGAAGCGCCGGGCGGCAGCCACGGCCTCCCCGTCGTCGGCCGGGACCTCGACCTCGTCGCCGGGGCGCAGCCCGAAGAGGGAGTCGCCCAGCCAGGAGTCGATCAGCTCGGGGCTGGGCCACGTGGCGCGTGCGTCCGCGCGCATGCCCTCGGGGATCTCGTGGGACTCCATGCGTGCCAGCCTAGGTACCTCGATGCCTTCCAGCACGACGGGGTCTACCGACCGCCGCCGAAGTCGTGGCCCCAGTAGGAGACCGCGGTCGACTCGCGCGCGACCCACGACCGGTCCTCGACCCGCAGGCCGTCGGTGCCGAACTCGACGTCGAAGCCTGCCGGGCTCTTGACGTAGAAGGAGACCATCTCGTCGTTCATGTGCCGGCCCAGCGTCGCCGAGAGCGGAGCCCCGTGCTTGCGCACGCGCTCGAGCGCTCGACCCACGTCGTCGAGCTCGTCGACCTCGAGCATGATGTGGACGCACTTGGCCGGGTTGGGCATCGGCAGGAACGCCAATGAGTGGTGGCGCGGGTTGACGCCCAGGAAGCGCAGCCACACCTTCGAGCCGGGCTCCTTGCCGACGAACTCGCCCGGCATGCTCATGGAGTCGCGCAGCCGGAAGCCCAGGACGTCGGTGTAGAAGCGCAGGGCCTCCACGTCGTCGGTGACCGGCAGCACGATGTGACCCATCCCCTGGTCGCCGGTGACGAACCTCGCGGCGTACGGCGTCACGACGGGACGGGCCTCGTAGGTGATGCCGTGGAACAGCTCGAAGACGTTGTCGAAGGGGTCGGTGAACCGGACCAGCTCCTGCACGCGGCGCTCGTCCAGCTCCTCCTTCGTGCCCTCGACGAAGTCCACGCCCGCCTTCTGCAGGTGCTCGCGGCACTCCTGCAGGGCCCGGTGGTCGGCCACCTCCCACCCGACGCAGTCGAGCTGGTCGACCTCGCCGGGCACGACCACGAGCCGTGCCGACACCTCGTCGATGCGGTAGTAGAGGTGGCCGGGCGTCGGGCCGCGACCCTCGGCGAGGCCGAGGACCTTGCCGGCGAAGGTGCGCCACTGGTCGAGGTCGGTGCTGGAGACCCGGACGTAGCCCATGGACTTGATGTCGATCATCGGTGCGCCCCTCCCGAGGCGGAGACTGTGGTCAGCGGGTGCGCTCGACGTGGCGCGCGAGGAAGGCGGTCGCCACCTCGCGGAACTCCTCGGCGGCCTCGATCTGCGCCCAGTGGCCGCAGTTGGGGAAGACGTGGAGCTGGGCGCGCGGGATGGTCTTGAGCGCCACCATCGCGCCGTCGAGCGGGTTGACGCGGTCCTCGCGCCCCCAGGTGAGCAGGGTGTGCTTGCGCAGGCGGTGCGCCTCGCGCCACAGCATGCCGTCCTCGGCGGTCTCCGGGTTCCAGAAGGACATGCCCATGGAGCGCATGGCCTCCTGGGCCCCCGGGGCCGTGGCGTCGGCGAAGCGGGCCTCGACCAGCTCGTCGGTGACCAGGGACTGGTCCACGACCATGCAGGAGATGAAGGCGCGCAGCTTCTCGCGGGTCGGGTCCGCGCCGAAGTCCATGAGTCGCTGGACGCCCTCGGTGGGGTCGGCGTGGAAGAGGTTGAGCGAGAGCCCGCCCGGTCCCATCAGCACCAGCCGGCCGACCCGTTTGGGGTGGGACAGCGCCAGCCGCATCGCCGTACCGCCGCCCAGGCTGTTGCCGAGCAGGTGCACCTTCTCGATGCCGAGCTGGTCGAGCAGGGCCACGACGGCGTCGGCGGAGAAGCGGTAGTAGTTGCCCACCACCGGCGGCTTGTCGGAGGCGCCGAACCCGGGCTGGTCGACCAGCAGGGTGCGGAACTCCTCGGCGAAGCCCGGCAGCGCCGGCCCGAAGTTGGACCAGGACGAGGCCCCGGGGCCGCCGCCGTGCAGCATCACGAGCGGCAGGCGCTCGGCCTTGCCGGCGTCGTCGCCCCGGGCGTCGGCCTCGTAGTAGGCCAGGGAGAGGTCACCCGCCGCCTCGGTCTTCACCGCGACGGTGCGGCGGGTGTCCTCCTTGGTGAAGGTCATGTGATCAGTACATCCCCGGGTCGATCTTGTGCCCGAACTCGTGGGCGCCGAACATCTGCAGGGCGCGCTCGGGGTCGTTGGCCGCGTGCACCCGACCGGCGTGGGCGTCGCGCCACGCACGCTGGAGGTAGGTGCCCTTCGTCAGGGCCCGGCCACCGGAGGCCTCGAACAGCGAGTCGATGGCCTCGATGGCGCGCTGCGAGCCGATGACCTGGTCGCGGCGGACCTTGAGCCGGGTCTTGAGCGGGATCTTCTCGCCCTTGGCGACGTAGTCCTGCTCCTCGCGGATGTTGTTGACCAGCAGGGCCCAGGCGGCGTCGATCTCGCTCGAGGCGCGGGCGATGCGCACCGCGGCGAACGGGTCGAGGCTGGCCTTCTCACCGAGGTAGGCGGCGCGGGTGCGCTTCTGCTGCATCTCGATGTGCTCCTCGTAGGCGCCCATCGCCATGCCGATGATCGGCGTGGTGATGGTGCCCGTGAAGATCGAGTGGAAGGGCAGCTTGTAGAGGTCGGAGGTGTTCTGCTCCTGGCCCGGGCCGCGGCACTGGCCGGTCTCGCCCATGGAGAGGGTGAAGGCCTCGGGGATGAAGACGTCCTCGACCAGGATGTCGTTGGAGCCGGTGCCGGCCAGGCCGACCATGTTCCAGACGTCGATGATCGTGTACTTGTCGCGCGGGACCATGAACGTCTTGAAGTCGACGATCTGGCCCTCCTCGGTGAACACGAGGCCGCCGAGCAGCACCCACTGGCAGTGGTCGGCGCCGGAGGAGAAGCTCCACTTGCCGTTGAGGATGTAGCCACCCTCGGTCACCGTCGCCTTGCCCGTGGGGGCGTAGGACGAGGAGAGGCGGGTCTTGGTGTCCTCGCCCCAGACGGCCTGCTGGGCCTCGTCGGCGAAGAGGGCGACCTGCCAGGGGTGGACGCCGACGACGCTGGAGACCCAGCCGGTCGAGCCACAGGCGCTCGCGATGTCACGCACCGCGGTGTAGAAGTCCACGGGGTCGGACTCGAAGCCGTCGAACCGCTTGGGCTGGAGCAGCTGGAAGAAGCCGGTCTCCTCCAGCTCCTTGATGTTGGACTCCGGCACAACACGGAGTGCCTCGGTCTCCTCGGCTCGCTCCCGGAAGGTCGGGAGCAGGTCGCGGACGCCGTCGAGGACTGCCTGGGACATCGCACAACTCCTGGGTCGGTGGAACCTGTTGCAGCAAGACTAGAACACGTTCCAGTTTTGGCCAAGGACCTGGTACATGAGACGTGTCTCAGCCCTTGTCACCGCTCGGCGGGTCAGGCGTTCGCGGCCTGCTTGTCCTGCTCGGCCTTGAGCAGCAGCGCGATGTCGATGAGCTGGTCCTCCTGGCCGCCGATGAGCTTGCGGCGACCGGCCTCGAGCAGGATCTTCGCGCCCGAGACGCCGTAGCGCTCGGCGGCGTTGCCGGCGTGCTTGAGGAAGGAGGAGTAGACCCCGGCGTACCCCATCATCAGCGTCATCCGGTTGAGCTCGCACTCCTCCGGCATCGCGGGCTTGATGACGTCCTCGGACGCGTCCACGATCTGCAGGAAGTCCACCCCCGTGCGCCAGCCGAGCTTGTCGCACACGCCGATGAAGGCCTCCAGCGGCGTGTTGCCCGCGCCGGCACCGAAGCGGCGGACCGACCCGTCGATCTGGGTCGCACCCGCACGCGCCGCCGCGACGGTGTTGGCGACACCGAGGGCGAGGTTCTCGTGGCCGTGGAAGCCGACGTCGGCCTGGTCACCGATCTCCGCCACCACGGCAGCGACGCGGTCGGCGGTCTGCTCCATGATCAGCGCGCCGGCCGAGTCCACGACGTAGACGCACTGGCAGCCGGCGTCGACCATGATCCGCGCCTGCTTGGCCAGCACCTCGGGCGCCTGGGTGTGCGACATCATGAGGAACCCGACGGTCTCCAGGCCGAGCTCGCGCGCGAGCCCGAAGTGCTGGATCGAGGTGTCGGCCTCGGTGCAGTGCGTGGCGATCCGGCAGATCTGGCCGCCGTTGTCCTGAGCGGCGCGGATGTCGTCCTTGGTGCCGACGCCGGGGAGCATCAGGAAGGCGATCTTCGCGCGCTTCGCGGTCTCCGCGGCGATCCGGATGAGCTCCTGCTCGGGGGTGCGGGAGAAGCCGTAGTTGAACGAGGAGCCGCCCAGGCCGTCGCCGTGGGTCACCTCGATCACCGGGATGCCCGAGGAGTCGAGCGCCTCGACGATGTCGTGGACCTCGGTCGCGGTGAACTGGTGCCGCTTGTGGTGCGAGCCGTCGCGCAGGCAGGTGTCGGTCAGGCGCAGGTCCAGCTCGCCGAACGGCTCGGTGCCGTGGGACCCGGACCAGGTGCGGGTCAGCGTGTTCAGGTCGGAGGCGGTCATCAGTTGCTCCCAGCGAGGATCGAGCGGGCGATGTTGTCGCCGACGCGGGCGGCCGCGGCGGTCATGATGTCGAGGTTCCCGGCGTACGGCGGGAGGAAGTCGCCCGCGCCCTCGACCTCCACGAAGATCGAGACCTTCAGCGCCCCGCGGGTGGCGGCCGACGGCTCGTCGAGCTGCGGCTCCTGCAGCAGGCGGTAGCCCGGGACGTACTCCTGGACGGCCTTCTCCATGGCGTGGACCGAGGCGATGATCGCGTCCCGGTCGGCGTCGGGGTCGGCGGCGCAGAAGATGGTGTCGCGCATGATCATCGGCGGCTCCGCCGGGTTGAGGATGATGATCGCCTTGCCCTCCGTGGCACCACCGATGTCCCGCACCCCGGCCGAGGTGGTGCGGGTGAACTCGTCGATGTTGGCGCGCGTGCCGGGTCCCGCGGACATCGACGACACCGAGGCGACGATCTCGGCGTACGACACCGGGGCGACCCGGGAGACCGCCGCGACCATCGGGATCGTGGCCTGGCCGCCGCAGGTGATCATGTTGACGTTCATCGCGTCCACGTGGGTCTCGCCGTTGACCGGCGGGATCACCGCGGGGCCGATGGCCGCGGGCGTCAGGTCGACCGCCCGGATGCCGGCCTCCTCGTAGCGCGGGGCGTACTCGCGGTGCACGTAGGCAGACGTGGCCTCGAAGATCAGGTCGGGCAGCACGTCCTGCTTCAGCAGCCAGTCCACGCCCTCGTGGCTGGCCTCCAGGCCCTGGCCCGCAGCCAGCTTGAGGCCCTCCGAGGACGGGTCGACGCCGATCATCCAGCGCGGCTCGACCACCTCCGAGCGCAGCAGCTTGTACATCAGGTCGGTGCCGATGTTGCCCGGTCCGACGATCGCCGCGGTCAGCTTGTCCTTGGCCATGGGTCTCCCTGGTTCTTCGTGCGGTTCAGCAGGTCTGGTGAGCAGGTGTGGGTCAGTCGGTGAAGGTGACGGCCAGCGGCGCGAAGCCGCTGATCGAGGCCACGACCCGGTCGCCGGGCGCGAACGGCACGAACGGGCCGAGCGCGCCGGACAGGACCAGGTGACCCTTGCGCAGCGGGTCGCCGAAGCGGGCGGCCTGGACCGCGAGCCAGCGCAGCGCCTCGAGCGGGTCCCCCAGGCAGGCCGCGCCGTTGCCGCTCGAGCGGACCTCGTCGTTGATCGCGAGCGTCATGTCCACGTCGCGGGGCTCGAGCTCGGCCAGCGTGCGGGCGTCGCGACCCACGACGTACAGGCCGCTGGAGGCGCAGTCGGCCACGGTGTCGGTGAAGCCGATGTCCCAGCCGTCGATGCGGGAGTCGACGATCTCCAGCGAGGGCAGCGCGACCTCGACGGACTCGCGCACCGCCTCGAGCGTGATGTCGTCGGGGCTGCCGGGGTCGATGTCCTGGGAGAGCACGAAGGCGACCTCGGCCTCGACCCGGGGCTGGAGCAGGCCGGCCATCGAGATCGGGTCGTGGGTGCTGACGTCCATGTCGTCGAGGAGGTAGCCGAAGTCGGGCTGGTCCACCCCGAGCTGGTCCTGGACCGCCTTCGACGTGGCGCCGATCTTGCGACCGACCACGACCGCGCCCGAGGCAAGGCGGCGCTCGACCACGCCCATCTGCACGGCGTACGCCGCGTCGAGGTCCTCGGTCCCGATCAGGTCCCGGACGGGGGCGCAGGGGGTGCGGGTCTCCTGGGCCCGGACCAGGCGCTCGCTGGCGGCGCGGATCCGGTCGGCAACAGCATCGCTGGACGTCACCCCTGGATACTAGAACCTGTTACAGTTTCGCGCCATGACGGGTACCCAGGAAACCCCCCTGCCGACCGAGGTCGACGTGGTCGTCGTGGGCGCCGGCGCGGCCGGGATGAGCGCGGCCCTGCGGGCCGCTGCCCACGGTCTCGACACGGTGCTGCTGGAGAAGAGCGACTACTTCGGGGGCTCCACCGCCCGCAGCGGCGGTGGCGTCTGGATCCCCGACAACTACGCGCTGCGCGCGGCCGGTGAGTCCGACGGCATCGAGGACGCCAAGACCTACCTCGACGCGATCGTCGGCGACGTGGTCCCCAAGGAGCGCCGCGACACCTACCTCGAGCGCGGCCCCGAGGTCATGGACTTCATCCGCGACCACTCCCCCGTGCGCTTCCGCTGGGTGCCGGAGTACGCCGACTACCAGCCCGAGCAGCCCGGCGGGCGTGCCCGCGGCCGCTCGGTCGAGCCGGACCCGATCGACGGGCGCATCATCGGCGCCGAGATCGAGCGCCTGCACCCGCAGTACACCAAGGCCCCGGCCAACATGGTGGTGCTGCAGCGCGACTTCCGGAAGATCAGCCTGGGCCTGCGCACCATCGGCGGACCGATCACGATGCTCCGCGTGCTGCTGCGCCGCACGCTGGCCGGCCTCCGGCGCCAGCGGCTCTTCGGGATGGGCAACGCCATCGCCATCGGCCTGCGCAAGGGCCTCATGGACGCCGGCGTGCCAGTCGTCCACGGCGCCGAGCTGACCGAGCTGCTGCTCGAGGACGGTCGGGTGGCCGGTGTCGTGGTGACCCGCGACGGCGCCTCGCACACCGTCCGCGCGCGTCGCGGGGTGGTCATCGGCTCCGGCGGCTTCGAGCGCAACCTGGAGATGCGCGAGAAGTACCAGCCCAAGCCCACCTCGGTCGAGTGGACCACCGGCTCGCAGTTCAACACCGGCGGCGGCATCCTGGCCGGCATCGCGGCCGGCGCCGAGGTCGGTCTCATGGACGACTCCTGGTGGGGCCCGACCATCCCGCTGCCCAGCGGTCCGTGGTTCTGCCTGGCCGAGCGCAACCTGCCCGGCTCGATCATCGTCAACCAGGCGGGCAAGCGCTACATGAACGAGGCGCTGCCCTACGTCGAGGCCACCCACAAGATCTACGAGGGCGAGGCCACCGGTGTCGGCCACGTGCCCAGCTGGATGATCATCGACACCCGCTACCGCAACCGCTACCTGTTCGCCGGCCTCTTCCCGCGCCAGCCGTTCCCCGGCCGGTGGTACAAGTTCGGCACGATCAGGAAGGCCTCCACCATCGCCGGGCTGGCCGAGGAGATCGGCGTCCCCGCCGCCGAGCTCGAGGCCACCGTGGAGCGGTTCAACCGCTTCGCCCGCACCGGTGTCGACGAGGACTTCGGCCGCGGCGAGTCGGCCTACGACAAGTACTACTCCGACCCCACGGTCAAGCCGAACCCCTCCCTCGGCGTGATCGACCAGGGCCCGTTCTACGCGGTCAAGATCGTCCCCGGCGACCTCGGCACCAAGGGCGGCCTGGTCACCGACGAGCACGCCCGCGTGCTGCGCGCCGACGGCTCCCCCATCCCCGGCCTGTACGCCGCCGGCAACGCCTCCTCCGCCGTCATGGGCCACACCTACCCCGGCCCCGGCGGCACCATCGGCCCCGCGCTGGTCTTCGGCTACCTGGCCGCGGACGACATCGCGGCGTCCGCCACCGCGCCCACCGCCGTCCCGATCGAGAGCGAGACCGCCTGATGCCCATCGACCCGAGCGCCGCCATCGGCTCACCCGTCGGCGAGACGACCTTCTCGTGGTCCGAGAGCGACGTCCTGCTCTACCACCTCGGGATCGGCGCCGGCTCGAGGCCGGGCGACAACCTCTCGCCCGAGGCACTGCGCTACACCCTCGACGGCCCTGCCCTGCAGGTGTTGCCGTCCTTCGGGGTCGTCGCGCCCACGTTCCACATGACCGACCCGCCGCCGCTGGACCTGCCGGGCTGCGACATCAACCTCGCGCAGGTCGTCCACGGCGCGCAGTCGATCTCCCTGTCGGCGCCGCTGCCCACCTCGGGCACCGCCACGATCCGCACGACGCTCACCGACGTGTGGGACAAGGGCAAGGCGGCAGTCATCTGGCAGGAGGGGGTCGCCACCGCACCCACCGGAGAGGAGCTCTGGCGCGTCCGCTCCTCGATCTTCGTCAAGGGCGAGGGCGGCTGGGGCGGCGACCGCGGCACCAGCACTGCGATCGAGGTGCCGGACCGCGCGCCGGACTGCGACACGTCGTACGCCGTGACGCCGCAGCAGGCGCTGCTCTACCGCCTCTGCGGAGACCGCAACCCGCTGCACGCCGACCCCGACTTCGCCAAGGCCGCCGGCTTCCCGGCGCCGATCCTGCACGGGCTGTGCTCGTACGGCATCGTGCTGCGCGAGCTCACCGACGCCCTGCTGGGCGGCGACGCCACCCGGGTCTCCGGCTTCGGTGCGCGCTTCGCGGGCGTCGTGTTCCCGGGCGACACGATCCGGGTGCAGGGCTGGCACGAGGACGGTCGGATCGTGGCCACCGCCAGCATCGCCGGTGGTGAGCGTGACGGCTCGCCGGTGCTGGCCGACTGCGCTGTCGACCTGGCCTGACGCGCACGGGATGTCATACGGGCGGGACGTGCACTCCCGCGGGCCGTATGACGTCCCCGACCGGGCTAACAGGACGTCATACGGTCGGGATGTCCGCCCCCGCGGAACGTATGACGTCCGCTGGCGGACACGTCAGGGTCGGCGCGCTAGGACGTAGAGGCGGCGGGCCGTCTCACCGAGGCCGCTCAGCGGTCCGCGCACGAACCACTCGACGTCGGTGAGGCCGGCGGCCGCCACGAGCTCGAGGACCGCCTCCGGGTCGCGGTGGACCAGGTCGAGGGCCAGCCCCTCCACGCCGTGCCACTCGCTGATCCGGCGTACGTCGTCACCGGCCTGCATCGCGAGCACCAGCAGGCCGCCCGGGGCGAGCGGACGGACCAGTGCCTCCAGGGCGCCGGGCAGCTCGGAGTCGGCGAGGTGGATGAGGGAGTACCACGCGAGCACCGCGCCCCAGCCGGCCGCGGACTCGGGCCGCATGAGCCGGCGCAGGTCGCCGACGTCGTACCGCCCCTGCGGGTAGCGGCGCCGTGCCTGCTCGACCATCTCCGGGGTCAGGTCGAGCCCGCGGGCGTCGGCGCCCATGGCGGCGAGGTGGGCCGTGACGTGGCCCGGCCCGCAGCCGACCTCGACGACCGGGCCGTCGGCCTCGGCCGCGACCCGCTCCAGCAGCCAGCGCTCGAACGGCAGGTGGTCGAGCTCGTCGGTCAGCGTGTCGGCGTAGACCTCGGCGACGGCGGCGTACGTCGCCCGGACCCGCTCGTCGCGCGCCTCGGGCGAGTCGGAGATCGGCGCCTCGCGGTCTGCCCGGCGCGCCGGCTCGGGCTGCTCGACACCGCTGGGGCCGAGGAGGTGGACCCAGCGGTGGTCGCGGTCGCCGGGGCGCCGGTCGAGCCGCCGCACGAGCCCGCGCTCGGCCATGCCGACCAGGCACGACTCCGCGTCGTCGCGGCCGTCGAAGGCGTGGAGCCGCTCGGTGCGCGGCCGGAGCTCGCCGGGCGTCTGTGGTCCGCGGAGCAGCAGCACCGTGAGGAGGGCGCGCTCGTCGTCCTCGAGGTCGAGCAGGTCGGTCAGGACCTGGTGGTACTTCAGGGTCCGGCGACCGGTGTCGGACCAGACGATCCGCAGGGCGCCCTTCTCCTTGAGTTCCTTGGCGGTCTGCTCGACCTCCTGCTCCGCCAGGTCCGTCACGGGCTCGCGGCTGGAGGTCTGGTTGCAGGCCGTGCGCAGGGCACTGAGCGTGAGCGGGTACGACGCCGGCACCGTCACCTGCTTCTCCAGCAGGCTGCCGAGGACGCGCTGCTCGGTCGGGGTGAGCTGGAGGTCGGGTGCGAGGTCGGCCACGGCCCGACCCTAGCCACCGGGGTCGACGATGAGAGGGTCCTCGGGTGAGCAACCAGAGCGACCAGATCCTCGTCGGCGACGGCGACCCCGACCTCGACCAGCGGCTCTCCGACGAGCTCGACGCGGTGAACGCCGCCGCGACGACCGGCACCCCGGCCGCCCGCGAGCTGACGGTGCAGCTCAGCGACGAGGACGGACTCGTCGGCGGGCTCAGCGGCTGGACCTGGGGCGTCGCGGCCGGCATCGGGATGACGTGGGTGCGCGCGGACCGGCGCGGCGACGGCACCGGGGCGCGGCTGCTCGACGCCTTCGAGACCGAGGCGCGGGCGCGGGGCTGCACCCACGTCTTCACGACGTCGTTCACCTTCCAGGCCCCGGGGTTCTACGAGCGGCACGGGTACGTCGAGCTGTTCCGCTGGCAGGACCTGCCGGTCGTCGGCCAGGCCGACGTGCACCTGCGCAAGGAGCTCGTCTAGAGCGTGGTGACGTGGCCGCGGTCGGGGTCCCAGCGCCGCACCTCGGTGAGCCGCAGCTCGATCTCGGGGGTGCCGACGAGCTCGAGCGCGCGCGTCAGGTCCGCGCGCGGGACCCGTCGCGCCAGGGTGACGTGCGGCAGCCACCCGCGGTGCGCCCGGTCGGGCACCTGCACGCGCACGGCGAGCACGCGGCGCACGACGTCGTCGTCGAGGTCGACCCCCAGCGCCACGGTGACCTTCTCCCCGCCGAGCAGCAGCAGCCCGCGGGCGGTGGCCGTGACCGGCAGCATCCCGCGCAGCCGTGCCCGCGCCACGTCGATGGCTGCGTCCGGCAGGTCCTCGGCCTCGACCACCGTCACGTGCGGCTGGTTGCTCGCGCCCGTGTGGTCGGCCTGGCTCGGCAACCCCGCGTCGCGCAGCGCGTCCCACAGCCTGCGGACCGCCCCGCGTCCGGACTCGTCGGGGACCAGCTCGAGGGAGTGCAGCTTCGGCATCGGGCCAGCCTGCCAGGCGCGAGTCCGCCTCAGGCGTAGAGGTAGCCCGGCAGCACCAGCCCGAGGAGCGCCATGACCCCGGACAGCAGGAGCAACCGGTACGGGCCGGTCTGCGCGCGACCCGGCGAGTCGATCATCCCGAAGCCGCGCCACACGGCGACGCCCGCGAGCGCCAGCGCGGGCAGACCGAGCGCCGGGCCGATCCAGAACAGCTCCTGGTCGGAGGTGGCGGCCAGCCACCCGTAGAGCACGGTCGTGACCAGGCACAGCGGGAGGAGGCCCGCGGAGATCCTGACCAGCCGCCATAACAGGAGGCGACGTTTCACCGGGCTCCAGTCCTCGACCGAGTCCGGATCCTCGAGCCACGATCGGTCAGTCATGGTGTGCTGCCCCTGAGCCGAGCAGCGAGCGCGTGAGCGCCTCGGTGTCGGACTGCAGCTCTGCGTTGGCCGCCACCAGGTCGGCATCAACGGGCGCGTGACCGGCCAGCGCGGCGTTGAGCACCGTGCGGCGCACCAGCTCCTTGGCGTACGACGCGGTCGTGCCCGCCGACTCACGAGCGACCTGCGCGACGGCAGCGTCGCCGAGCTCGAGGGTCGGTCCGTACAGCCGGACGAGACGAGCCCGCGCCGTCTCGTCGGGCAGCGGGACCTCGACGGCGAGGTCGACGCGGCCGGGTCGCTGTGCCAGCGCCTTCTCGAGCGCCTCGGCCCGGTTGGTGGTGAGGAGGAAGACGATGTCGGCGTCCTCGTCCAGCCCGTCCATCGCGTCGAGCAGGGAGAAGAGCAGCGGCGAGGGTCCGCCGCCATAGTGGTGGTCGCGGTCCTCCGCGATGAGGTCGCAGTCCTCGATCACGACGATCGCCGGCTGGTGCGCCCGGGCGATCTGGGCGGCTGCGCCCACGTGCGCCATCTGCGTCCCGGTCAGCAGCACCACCGTCGCGTCGGCCGCGGCGCCCACCAGGTGCCGGACGGTGTGGGTCTTGCCGGTGCCGGGTGGCCCGTAGAGCAGGATGCCGCGCTTGAGGTGCTGCCCCTGCTCGCGCAGCCGGTCGCGGTGCTCGGCCAGGCCGATCACGTGGGCCCGCACCTGCTCCAGCGTCCCGGCGGGCAGGACCACCCGGTCGACGGGGACGTCGGGACGGTGGTGGAACGTCAGCTCGGCCATGGCCCGCTCGTAGGGATTGCCCCCGAAGCTGACCACCTGCCCGCGCAGGACGCTGCGACGCATCGCCTCCTCGCGGAGCTCGGCCAGGAACGCCGTGGCGGCCTCCGGTTCGGGGGCCAGCACCTCCAGGCGCGAGGACGAGCCGTACTGCGGGTTGCCGACCCGTTGCACGACCACCAGGGGTGCACCGTGGTGCCGGAAGAGGTGCAGACCGAAGCCGACCGTCGCCCGCTCGGAGTCCGGGCCGGTCGCGACGTTGAGGCGGTCGACCTGGCCGGAACGGAACCGACCCCACTCGGCCTGGGCCATCAGGTCGCCCAGCGAGTTGTGGTGGCGTTGCTCTCCGCCGCCCACGCCCATCAGCCGGGCATCCGGGTCGCGGGAGGTCAGGGCCTCCATCGCCAGGTCGGTGTCTGCCCAGCGGTGGCTGGCGACGGGCTCCACGACGACGGGCAGCTGGTCGGCGTCGACCCCGAGGTGCGTGTCCAGGATCGGCATCAGGTCGTCCCCACGTCGACCCGCTTCCGGCTCCTCCTTGAGCAGCTGCTTGACCAGCCGCTGCAGCGCACGTCGCAGGCCGTCGTCGTCCAGGGCGCCCGAGCCGTCCGAGGTCATGACCCGAACCTAGCCCGAGCGGCTCCTGCTCAGCCCAGCCACGGCGCGGCGCGGCGGGTGAGGGTCGCCTTCTTGGCGGGGTCGAAGCCGTCGTACGTGCGGACGGCGAAGCCGGAGCGGGGGTTGCGCTCGAAGACCCCGCGGTGGTCGCGGACGAAGGTCCAGTAGAGCGCGTCCCAGTCGGCCTCCCAGTCCCCGCGCGGGAGGTCGCTCATCTTCTTGAGGTAGTTGGACCCCGACACGTAGGGCTTGGTGGTGATGGCCTCGCCGTAGGCGAACTGGCTCATCGCGTAGACGTTGGGGACCATCACCCAGTCGTAGGCGTCGACGAACAGCTCCATGAACCACTCGTACGCCGCGTCCGGGTCGGTGCGCAGCAGGCACTGGGCGTTGCCGAGCACCATCAGGCGCTCGATGTGGTGGGCGTAGCCGTGCTCCAGCACCCGCTCGAGCACCAGGTCCACGGGCGCCAGGCCGGTCTTCGCCGTCCACCAGCCCTCGGCGAGAGGCCGCGTGTGCTGCAGGTGGTTGCGGGTGCGCATCTGCCTGCCCCACAGGACGTAAGTGGCGCGCATGTACTCCCGCCAGCCAATCACCTGGCGCACGAAGCCCTCGAGGCTGGCCAGCGGCACCTCGGACTGCTCGCCCACCTCGAGCGCCCTGGCCAGCACGTCGCGCGGGTCGAGCAGGCCGATGTTGAGGCCGGGGGTCAGCAGTGCGTGGAAGAGGTGCGGGTGCTCAGCCGAGATCGCGTCCTCGTAGGGACCGAACTGCTCGAACCGCTCGTCGAGGAACTGGCGGTACATCGCGCGGGCCTCGGCGTGGGACGTCGGCCAGGCGAAGGCGTCGGCGTCCCCGGGGTTGTCGGGGAAGGACCGCTTGACCCAGGCGATCGCGTCCTCCACCTCGGGGTGCCGCTCGCCCTGGCCGGGGCGGTCGATGGCGGGGACCGGGTGGCCCTTGGGCAGCTTCTTGCGGTTGTCCTCGTCGAAGGACCACTTGCCGCCGACGGGGTCACCGGAGTCCGTGACGAGCACGTCGAGGCGCTGGCGCTGCCAGGAGTAGAAGTGCTGCATCCGTGCCCGGCGGCCCCGCGGTCCGCTGACGCCGTCGAAGTGGGTGGCCAGGTCGTCGCGCGTGCAGAGGAAGTTGGGGGTCTCCAGCCACTCGTCCACGAACGGCTCGTCCACCACGTCGTACGCCGTCACGTGGACGTCCGCCGACCTGCCGAGCCCGTCGAGGACCCGCTGCAGCGCCGCCGCGGACGTCGTGCGGCCGTCCGTGTCGACCCGCTCGACGGCGTACCCCGCCTCCTCCAGGCGCGTGGCGAAGCGGCGCATCGAGGCCCGGTGCAGGACGAGCTTCTGGGTGTGGAAGCGGTACTGCCGGAAGAGCAGCTCGTGCTCGAGGAGCACGAAGACGGTGCCCTCGGCTGCTCCGAGGTGCTGCTCGAAGAGCTGGTGCGGGAGGACCAGTCGGACGCGGGTGGCTGCCACCTCGCGAGCCTAGGCAGGCCGTCCGTGGAACCCGGCCACCCCTGGGGTGCCTGACCCCTAGGGTCTGGTCATGACGATCCTCGACAGCTGGACCCGCGGCGAGCACACCTGGGAGGGCACCTCCCACCCGACGTACCGCAAGGGCAGCGGCCCGGGCGTCGTGGTCATCCACGAGATCCCCGGACCGACGCCGTCGGTGATCGGGTTCGGGCAGGAGCTCGTGGACGCGGGCTACACCGTCGTCCTGCCGCACCTGTTCGGCAAGGCGGGCGGCGACTGGAACGGCGTCAACGTCGCCCGCGCGATGGCGCAGGTCTGCATCAGCTCGGAGTTCACCAAGCTCGCCACCGGGGTCACGACGCCGATCGCCGGCTGGCTGCGCTCGCTCGCCCGCGACCTGCACGCCGAGCTCGGCGGTCCCGGCGTCGGCGCGCTCGGCATGTGCTTCACCGGTGGGTTCGCGCTCGCGATGATGGTCGACGACTCGGTCGCCGCGCCCGTGCTGTGCCAGCCGTCGGTGCCCTTCACGGTCGGCAAGGCGCGCTCGGCCGACGTGAACCTCTCCCCCGCCGACCTCGAGGTCGTACGCCGCCGGGCGGCGGGCGGCTGCGCAGTCCTCGGCATCCAGTACGCCTCGGACCCGCTCACGGGCACCCGTTTCGACACCCTCGACCGCGAGCTGGGCGAGGGCTTCATCCGGGTCGACCTGCCGGGCAAGGGGCACTCGGTCGTGACCGAGCAGCGCTCCCAGGAGGCCGTCGACGCGGTGCTGTCCTTCTTCGGCGACCGGCTGCACGCCGGCGCCTGACTCCTCCGGGCGTGATCGATCAGGCCCAGGGGACGGTCGCCTGCAGCACCGCCTCGGTCAGTGCTCCGGTGCGCAGCGCCGTGACCTGCTGGTACTCCGGGTCGGCCACCATCTGGCTGAACGCCTGCCGCGAGGGGTAGCGCACGAGCAGCACCACGTCCCAGTCCTGCCCGGGCTCGGCCACGAGCGTGGTCGAGCCGTCGCCGGCGTACAGCACCTCGGCGCCGTAGCGCGGCAGGAAGGTCTCCTCCAGGGCGGCGGCGTACTGCTCGTAGGAAGCGCGTCCGTCCTCGGTGAAGCGGAGCAGGTTGAGCATCACCACCGGGCCGCCGGGATCCTCGGCCAGGTAGCGCTTGAGGTCCGTGCCTCGCGGGTCGATCGCCATGCGGCCGATCCTGGCACCCGGGTCAGGCTCGTCACGTCACCCGGACGCGGGTCGCGCGACGAGCTCGACCGGGTCCCCGAGCGAGACCACCCCGCCCTCCAGCACGCGACAGACCGACCCGCCGCGCCGCCGCAGGGCCTCCTGGGCGCCGCGGCCGATGGTGTCGTCGAGCAGCTTGCAGGGTGCGGCGACCCGGACGACCTCGAGCAGGACATCGCCGATCCGGATGCGGGCACCTGGCTCGCGGGGCACGGGCCCGTCGCTGATCGTCATGTTGCGCCGAGTCAGCTCGGCGCGCACCTCCGCGCCGTGGATGCCGCTGGCGGTGTCGAGGTCGTCCTGGCTCTGCACGGTGACGTGGCGGTGCTTCGTGCCGTGGTAGCGGTCGCCCACGATGCCCTGGCCCGCCTCGATCTCGACCTTCTCGACGGCGCGCATGGGGAGGCGGGTCGCCTTCGCGACGTGCAGGGCGGTCACGGTGGGCACGACGGAGAGCCTAGGAGGGCGCGGGAAGGCGTGCTCAGGCGGCGAGGACGATGTCGGCGAGGTAGATCTCGAGCCGGTTCAGGTGCGCACGTGGTGGCGGGAGTCCTGGCGCCCGGGACCGGTGGCGGTGGCCGCTGGGCGACGTGGTCTCGACCTCGTGGGGGTCGGTGTCGGTGACCTGGGCGATCCAGCCGGTGGCTTCCTTGGCCTGGTTGCAGGCCTCGCACAGCCCCTGGCCGTTCTCCGCGGTGGTGGCGCCGCCGTCGGCCCACGGAGTGACGTGGTCGCGGTGGCGCACGGGTGCGTCGCAGTAAGGCGTGCGGCAGGACCGATCGCGTGTGGCCAGGAACTGCGCGAGACCGGCTGGGAAGACGCGGGAGCGGGAGTCCATCGTCACCAGCTGCCCGTCGGGGTCGGCGTAGAGCCGGCGCAGGCTGGCCAGCCCTGCTTCCTGGGCGCGAGCGACCAGGTCCCGCACGTCGTCGGCCGGCAGCGGGACCGGCGCGACGCCGGGAGCCGAGACCCAGCCCGGCTCATCACCGGCAGCGCCGGACAGGTTCAGCAGCGTCGCGTCCGAGACGACGACCTGCACCGCGACCGGCACCACCGGCGCCTGCGGTGCGGTCGGGGCGACCGTCTGGTCCCAGGTGCCCGCGCGAGCAGCCACTGACTCGGCCACCGAACCCGGCTGCGGCTGCTTATCGAAGGGACCCCCGAGGACCGCGGCGACCAGCGCATCAGCCATCACCTGCCCCCGGGTCCGCTCGTCACCCGCAGCCCGTGCGGTGTCCGCGGCGCGGCCCAAGGTCGCATGGATCACTACACCCTGCTCCAGCGGCAGCACCGCCGAGAACCTCGTCATCCCGTCCGGTGCCGGGCGCAGGCTGGTGTGCCGCTCAGCGACCGCCTTGGCGCGGCGCTCGACCGCCGCGACCGGGTCCGCGGCGTACGCGAGCCGGTCGACCTCGGCGCGGAAGCGCCGGTCGCCCCACCCGTCGGTGGTGGCCGGGTCGGCCATCAACGTCTTGTCGACGGCCCGTCGGTCCGCCAGCGACAGGCAGGCGGTGCCTTGCGTGATCTGCATTGCTCGCCACTCCGAGCACCGGCCGGCTTCCATCGCCGCCAGCGTGTGCGGCAGATCCGCGCACAGCACCACCGCCAGCCCCAGGTGGACACCGCCGCGGTGCGGCGACTCGCGGCGCGCCAGCGCGACCTCCGCGCCGATCCCCCGCTCCCGGGTAGCGGCCGGCTGGTGCGCACGCTCAGCGATCCGCGACTCCTTGAGAGTCACCGCTAGCGACGCCTGGGCCGCAGCGATCGTGTTCTTCAACGACTCCAGCTCACTCAAGAGCTCTACCGCCGCGACGTCCCGGTCGACCAGATCCGTGTCTCCTACCGCCCGTGCGCGACTGAGCACCTGCTCCCGCAGGCCCTGCAGACTGGTGGCCGAGTTCATGCTCCATTCTATTCGAACAGCCGTTCGAATCGCAAGAGTTTTGGGACAGTCGCTGGACGCCACCGGAGGGCACTCTCATGCCGTGGAAAGCGCGGTCGCTGACGTAGCCAGACGGTCATACCGCGCGGCTGGCCACGCACCCGCCGCTTGGGAACGCCTCACCTCGGCGACGAGCGAGCCCGCATGACCGTTTGGCTACGACCGACGGCCTGAATCCGCAGATGCCGCCTCACGTGCGCTGCCCGCGCGCCCTTGTGCCGCAGTCTGGCCTCAGCGCTTGCGGAACCGCGCCGTGAGCCGCCGGAAGAATCCTTCGATAACGACGGCTTCACCGATGTCGCTTGACGCCCCGGAGCCACCGGTCATTCCCGCGGTGACGACTCCAGCGGAAAACGCTGATTGGCAGGAGCCGCACAGCAGGCGTCCCATGGGGGTGTACGAGCATGAGCCCGTTGCTCCACATTGCTCGCAGCGAGACCGCTGACCGGTGTCGCCTGTAAGCGAGATGTCGAAACTCATCACGCCTCCGAACGTGCGCTGGATCCGAGATGCGGCCACCAGTGCCGCACATCCAGCATGCCGCTCCACGGTGTCCGCGTCCAGGAACGTCCGCTGCTGCCGCGTCTGGGTACGGTCGGCTTCATGCAGCCGTTCGACGAGCAGCGCTGATTTGACCCTCGCCCATGCGGGGCGTCGAGGTCGTCCCAGCTGTCGAAGCCGGGCGGCACGGGCGGCGTGACGTAGCCCAGCGCCTCCTGCCAGAATACTCCGACCCTGCGGGGGTCGGCGCAGTCGAAGGTCACCTGGACGGTCCGGACGGTCAGGGGCCCATCCAGCCACAGCTCAACCGAGCAGGTCCAGCACGTTCCGCGCGAGCTCCGGGCCGGCGTCCTCCTGCAGGAAGTGTCCGGCTCCCTCCAGCACCCGGTGCGGCAGGCCGGCCGCTCCCGGGACGTGGTCGCGGAACACCGTCTCCCAACCACGGGTCGCCGGGTCGCCGTCGGAGTAGCAGGTCAGGAACGGTCGCTCCCACTCCCCCAGGAACGCCATCGTCTCCCGACACAGGGCCGCGCCCACGTCGTTGCGCGTGAGCGGCAGCAGCGCCGTCATCTGGCGCAGCCCGGCGCTGTGCTGCTCGGTCGGGAAGGGCGCGTCGTACGCCGCCAGCACCTCCCGCGAAGGGCGGACCGTCGTGCCACCCGCGACGAAGTCGGAGGCGCGCAGGCGCGGGGCCCGCTGCGTGTGCAGGAGGTAGTCGACCAGCCACTCCTCCAGCACCACCCGCGAGTCGCCCTGGCCGTGGACCGCCCAGGTGAGCCGGCCGGCCAGGTCGGGCGAGGCGGTGTGCAGGATCGTGTTCGCCGCCACCACCGCGGCGTAGCGGTCGGGGTCGGCCGCCAGGGCGGACAGCCCGATCGGCCCGCCCCAGTCCTGGCACACGAGGGTCACCTCTCGCAGGTCCAGGGCCGCGACGAGCGAGCGGGTCCACCCGACGTGCCGGGCCAGGGTGTAGTCGTACGGCGAGACCGGCTTGTCGGAACGCCCGAACCCGATGTTGTCGGGCGCGACGACGCGCGCGCCGCCGGCGACCAGGACGTCGATGACGTGCCGGTAGAGGTAGGACCAGGTCGGCTGGCCGTGCAGCAGCAGGACGGTCGGCCCGTCGGACGGGCCGGCGTCGACGTACGCCATGCGGAGCGGCCCGGAGCCGTCGCCCGCCTCGACCTCGGCGTACGACGGCTCCCACCGCCACCCCGGGAGGTCGGCGAACCGCTCGTCGGGCGTGCGGACGACGGCGAGCGGCTGCGTCACCGCGACAGGATCAGCCCGGACGTCGGGACGCCGGTGCCGGCAGTGACGAGCACGTGCGGCTTCTCGTCCAGCGACACCGGGTTGACCGACGTGCCGCGCACCTGGCGCACCGCCTCGGCGATGCCGTTCATGCCGTGGAGGTAGGCCTCGCCGAGCTGGCCGCCGTGGGTGTTGAGCGGCAGCCGGCCGCCGACCTCGATCGCGCCGTCCTTCACGAAGTCCTTGGCCTCGCCGCGGCCGCAGAAGCCGAGCTCCTCCAGCTGCATGAGGACGTAGGGCGTGAAGTGGTCGTAGAGGACCGCCATCGGCATGTCGTCGGGGCGCAGCCCGCTCTGCCGCCACAGCTCGCGCCCGACCACGCCGATCTCGGGGATGCCGATGTCGTCGCGGTAGTAGGAGGTCATGACGAACTGGTCGGCGCCCGAGCCCTGGGCCGCGGCGGTGATGTACGCCGGCACCTGCGGCAGGTCGCGCGCCCGCTCCGCCGACACGACGACGAAGGCCTGCCCGCCGTCGGTCTCCTGGCAGCAGTCGAGCAGGTGCAGCGGGTCGACGATCATCCGGGAGGCCTGGTGGTCCTCGAGCGTGATCGGCTTGCCGTGGAAGAACGCCTGCGGGTTGGTGGCGGCGTGCCGGCGGTCGGCGACGGCGACCCGGCCGAAGTCCTCCGAGGTGGCGCCGTACTCGTGCATGTAGCGACGCGCCTGCATCGCGACCGTGCCCGCGGGCGTGGAGAGCCCCATCGGGTAGGACCAGGCGTTGTCGAGGCCGTTGGTGTTGACCTGGGCGTTGGCCCACGAGGAGACCTGGCCGAAGCGCATGCCGGAGCGCTCGTTGAACGCGCGGTAGGCCACGACGACGTCGGCGACGCCCGTGGCGACGGCCATGGCCGCCTGCTGGATGGTGCCGCAGGCGGCGCCGCCGCCGTAGTTGATGCGGCTGAAGAAGCGCAGGTCGCCCATGCCGAGCTCGCGGGCGACCGCGATCTCGGAGTTGTTGTCCATCGTGAACGTCGTCAGGCCGTCCACCTCGGAGGGCGCGATGCCGCAGTCGCGCAACGCGTGACCGACCGCCTCGACCGCGAGCTGGAGCTCGGAGCGGCCGGACTCCTTCGAGAACTCCGTCGCACCGATGCCGACGATGGCCGCCTTGTTCGAGAGCCCCATCAGACGGCGACCTTCACGGTGCCGATCACGTGGTCGCCCAGCGACACCGACCCGGTCACCTTGAGCACTGCGACGCCGTCCTCGACCGACTCGACCGACCCGGTGAAGGTGAGCGTGTCGTAGGGGTACGCCGGGGCGCCGAGCCGGATCGCGATGCCCTTCACGACAGCCCCCTCGCCGGTCTCCGCGCGCACCCAGTCGTTGACGTAGCGCTCGACGAACGCGGTCGAGGTCAGGATGTTCATGAAGACGTCCTTCGACCCGGCCGCCTGCGCGATGTCGCGGTCGTGGTGGACGTCCTGGAAGTCGCGGGTCGCGATCGCCGTCGACACGATGATCGTCGGGGTGAGCGGCACGCTCCACTCCGGGAGGGTCGTGCCGGGCTCGAGAAGGGTCGTGGTCACGCCAGCCTCCACACGGGCAGGGTCAGCTCGTCGTCGACGCGCTGGAAGTCGATGCGCACGCGGGCGCCGATCAGGTCGTCCGTGGTGTCCGGGTCGACCCCGAGCAGCTCGCCCAGCACCCGCGGGCCCTCGGAGAGGGTCACGAGCGCGATGACGAACGGGGTCTGCCGGCCCGGCACCTGCGGGTGGCGGTGGACCACCCAGGAGAAGATCTCGCCCTCGCCGGAGGCCCGCACGTGGCCGCGGTCGAGCGCGCCGCACTCGGGGCACGCCGGCCCGGGCGGGTGCCGCAGGGCACCGCACGCGTTGCACTTCTGCAGGCGCAGCTCGCCGGCCGCTGTCCCCTCCCAGAAGTACGCCGTGTCGCGGTTGTGCTGCGGACGCAGGACCCCGCTCACGCGGTGGTCTCCTTCGAGCGCGGGACGAACTTGAGAACCCGGAACAGCATGGTCGCGACGACCTCGTCGCCCACGTACCAGGTGTTGCGCGAGGTCACGAAGTAGCCCACGCCCATGCCGGTGCGCTTGGGTCCGACGACGGACTCCAGGGCGGTGGTGACCCGCACCTGCTCCCCGACCCGCAGGGTGCGGACGTACTCCTGCTCGCAGTTGGTGCCCAGCACCGCGGTGAACCCGGCGTCGGTGAGCACGCGCATCATCCCGTGCAGCGGGTCGTCGGCCGGCGGCTTGCCGCCCAGGCCGTACATCGTCCACACCTGCGCCATCGACGGCGGCGCCTCCCCCGCCTTCCAGCGGGGGTCGTCGTAGCCCATGGCCTCGAGCCAGTTGTTGATCGTCGGCTGGTTGACCGGGTCGCGGGCCTCGCGCTCGGCCGCCTCGCCCAGCGCCTTGATCCGCTCGGCCTCGGCCATGACCTCGGCGTGGACGGCCTCGTCGACGCCGAACAGCTCGTCGGTGCCGGCACTCATCGGGGCACCCGGGGCATCCCGAGGCCGAACATGCCGATCAGCTCGCGCTGCACCTCCTGCACGCCCCCACCGAAGGTGAGCACGAGGTTCCGCTTCGCCTGGGCGTCGAGGTAGGTGAGGAGCTGACGGGTCGCGGGCTCCCCCGGGTCACCGTGGCGGTGCACGAGGGAGATCAGGTCGGCCAACAGGTGCTGGACCTGGTCGGCGGCGAAGACCTTCGACGAGGAGGCGTCCGCCACGGACACCTCACCGGTGGCAGCGGCGCGCGCGACCTCCCAGTTGAGCAGCTCGTTGACGCGGAAGGCCGCGGTGACCCGGCCCAGGACGTCGGCCACGTCGGGACGGTCCAGCAGGTCCCGCTCGCCGAGCCACGCGGCGACCTTGTCGCGCAGGCCCTCGATCCGGCCGGCCGGGCCGAGCATGACGCGCTCGTGGTTGAGCTGGGTGGTGATGAGCTTCCAGCCCTGGTTCTCCTCGCCGACCAGCATGTCGACGGGCACGCGCACGTCGTTGTAGTAGGTGGCGTTGACGTGGTGCGAGCCGTCGGCGGTGATGATCGGGGTCCAGGAGTAGCCCGGGTCCGTGGTGTCGACGATGAGGATCGAGATCCCCTTGTGCTTGGGCGCCTCGAGGTCGGTGCGCACCGCGAGCCACACGTAGTCGGCCTGGTGGCCGCCGGTGGTCCACAGCTTCTGGCCGTTGACGACGTAGTGGTCGCCGTCGCGGCGCGCGGTGGTGCGCAGCGAGGCCAGGTCCGTGCCGGCGTCGGGCTCGGAGTAGCCGATCGCGAAGTGCACGTCGCCGGCCAGGATCCGCTCGAGGAACATCTCCTTCTGCTTCTCCGTGCCGTAGCGGATCAGCGTCGGGCCCACGGTCTGCAGGGTCACGGCCGGGAGGTGCACGTCGGCCCACTGCGCCTCGTTGGCGAAGATCGTCTGCTCGACCTCTCCGAGCCCGCGACCGCCGTACTCCGTCGGCCAGCCGACGCCCATCCAGCCGTCGGCACCCATCTGCCGGATGACGCGCTGGTAGGTCTCCCCGTGCCGGTCGCGCGCACCCTCCTCGGTGGAGTCGCGGTGCTCGTTCTCGGCGGCGAGGCCCGTGAAGTACGCGCGCACCTCGTCCTTGAGCGCACGCTGGTCGGCGGTGAGCTCGAGGTTCTTGGCAGCGGCCGTCTCGACCGGCACCTGGGCGGCGGCGACGTCGAGGTCGTGGACGAGGTCGGTGACGAGCGAGAAGTAGTGGTGCAGCGGGTAGGTCTCGTCGACGCCCATGCCGCCGTGCAGGTGGTGGCAGGTGCGCAGCGTGCGCGGCCCCTCCTGGCACAGCCAGTACGCCGCCACCGCGAGGTCGTCGCCGGCGTCGAGGCCCGCCGCGACCCGCCAGGCCGCGTTGTCGGCGGCCAGGTCGGTGGTGCGCGCGGCGATGTAGACGTCGGCGACCTGCATGGCGACCGCCTGGAACTCCGCCAGGGTGCGGCCGAACTGGGTGCGGCCCTTGACGTAGCCCGCGGTCAGGTCGCGCGCACCGGCCAGGGCGCCCGCGCCCACCAGGCACAGCCCGGCGACGGCGTGGTCGAGCAGCGCCTGCGCGGCGTCGCCCTCGAGCAGGTCGGCGGGCGCGCCGTCGAGCACCACCGTGTGGCGGTCGATCCGCGCGGAGGACGGGGAGACGTGCAGCTCCACACCGGGGCCGTGCGGGTCGACCAGGGCCACGACCGGGCGGTCGCCGTCCACGGCGGTCACGAGCAGGCGCGTCGCGTCGGCGGCATGGGTGACGGCGATCTTGCGGCCGGTCACCCGCCCCTCGGCGTACGTCGTGGAGGGCGTGGCGCCCAGGCCCCGACCGACCTCCCGCAGGGCCGGCGTGAGCAGGACCTCGCCGGAGGCGATGCCCGGGAGCAGCTCCTTGCGCTGGGCGTCGGTGCCGTGGGCGGTGAGCACGAGCCCGCCGCAGACCAGCGTCTCCCAGAGCGGCAGGTGACGGGCCCGGGAAGCGGCCTCCCGCAGCAGCACGCCGACCTCGAGGAGACCGAGGCCGTCGCCGCCGTGCTCCTCGGGGATGCCGAGGCCGAGCAGGCCTGCCTGGGCCAGGGCGGCCCAGTCGGCGTCGCGGTCCAGCGCCTCGCGGACCACCGAGCGGACCGCCTCGGTCTGCTCGGCGTGCTCCTGCGGGTCGTAGCCGTTCGTCACGGGTGCCTCCTGCTGCTCTGGGGCGGGGTCGTCACCCGAAACTGTAACGTGTTCTACCTCGCCGCGGGAGGGCGCGCCGCGGGTCAGACGTGCTGGGCCTCCACGGCGGCCCGCAGCCGCGCGAGCTCGTTCGGGAAGTGGCCCACCAGGACGTCCGGGTCCGGCACCGACTCGCGGCAGGCGATGACGCCCACGTGCAGGCGACCGGCGTTGGACAGCACCGTGACGTTCAGCCCGGCGCCGTGGAAGACCGGGCCGAGCGGGTAGAGCGCCTGGATCCGGGCGCCGGCCAGGTACAGCGGGATCGGCGGCCCGGGGACGTTGGAGATCACCAGGTTGTGCGCGACCGGGAGCCGGTCGGCCAGCCCGAGGCCGGCGTAGGCCCGGACGGCGAGCCCGAAGGTCCGCGGGGCCGCGAACTCCGCCCAGTCCTGGAGGGCGTCGGCGCTGATCGCCTGCTGGTGCTCCTTGGCGTGCCGGTTGCGCTCCGCGAGGTCGGCCAGCCGCTCGAGCGGGTCGTCGAGGTGCGTGGCGAGCTTGGTGAAGAGCGCCGAGACCTTGTTGGCGCCGGTCGAGTGCCGGGTCGAGGCGTGCACCGAGACCGGGACGGTCGCCAGCAGCGACTCCTCCGGGAGGTCGTCGTGCTCGGCGAGGTAGGCCCGCAGGGCTCCCCCGGCGATGGCCAGCACGACGTCGTTGACCGTCGTCCCGGTGGCGTTCTTGACCGCGCGCACCTCCTCGAGGTCCAGGTCGAGGAAGCCGATGCTGCGGTGCCCGGTGATGGTGCCGTTGAACGAGGTCCGCGGCGCGGTGAGCGGCGCGGCCATCGCGGTGCCGGCGCGGGCCCGTGCCACCGTGCGGGTGATCATCTGGGTCGTCGGCTGGACCAGGCGGGCGGCCGCGACCGGGCGCGTGAGGTTCGTCAGGACCGCGCGACCCAGCAGCTCGCGGCGCCCGGGCTCGCGCCCGTGGGTGCCGACCTCCTCCAGGCGCAGCGGCGGGTCGGTCGGCGAGAGGCTGCACAGGGCGCTGACGAGGTTGGAGCCGGACACGCCGTCGACCGTCGCGTGGTGCATCTTGGAGAAGACCACGACCTTCTCGCCGTCCTCGTCGGCGTACCCCTCGATGACCCACATCTCCCACAGCGGCCGCGAGCGGTCCAGCGGCAGGCCGGCCAGGTGCGCGGTCAGGGCGGTCAGCTCCTCGTAGCCGCCGGGCGGCGGCACGGCGAGGCGGTGCACGTGCCGCTCGATGTCGAAGCGCGCGTCCCGCACCCAGATCGGGTGGTCGAGGCCGAGCGGCACGCGGCGCAGCTTGCGGGTGAAGGTCGGCACGTCGCTGACGGCGTCCTCGATCTGCTGCTGGAGCCGGCGGAAGGAGTACGGCTCGGGCATCGTGCTCGGGTCCAGCACGAACAGCGCGCACACGTGCATCAGCTGCTCGGGGGTCTCGAGGTAGAGGAAGCTCGCGTCGAGCCCTGAGAGTCGGTCCACTGTCAATCTCCGAAGGGGTGGCGCTGCGGGGTCGCCCTCACAACGAGCGACGGACCCGAAGGCGACGGCGTCGGGTGGACGGCGCGGACACGGGGACCGGTGCGTGCCCCTACGATCGCGCCATGTCGTTCCTGCGCCGCCAGGTCATCACCGCGGCCCTCACCGCCAACGCCATCCGCCCGGTCCCCGGCTTCCGCGCCGGCATCCCGGCGTTCTTCGCCGGCTGGCTCACCGGCGAGCTGGCCCCGCACGTCCTGGCGGCCACGACCGTCGACGCCCTGGCCAACGCGCGCAGCGAGAAGCGGGACCCGCGCGGCCTCGCGCTCGCCGCTGCCAGCGCGGCCGGACTGACCTACCTCGTCGCCCAGTCGCGCCAGGTCGGCACCGCGGCCGAGGAGGCGCTGGTCGAGGGCCTCGGTGCCGACTACGTCGAGCAGCTCGACAGCGCACCCACCCCGGCCGACCTCGCCGTCCCGTGGCGCAAGCTGGTCTACCCGTTCCGGATGCGCGAGCCGCGGGTCACGGTGCACAAGGACATCGCCTACGACGACGAGACCGGCCGCCGCGGGCTCCTCGACGTCTACGTCCCGGCCGACACGCCGCTCGAGGGCGCGCCCGTCCTCCTCCAGGTGCACGGGGGCGGCTGGACCATCGGCAAGAAGGACCAGCAGGGCATCCCGCTGATGCAGCACCTGGCGGCCAAGGGCTGGGTGTGCGTGGCGATCAACTACCGCCTGGCCCCCCGCGACCCGTTCCCGGCCCACGTCATCGACGTGAAGAAGTCGATCGCTTGGATCCGCGAGCACATCGCGGCGTACGGCGGGAACCCCGACTACATCGCCATCACGGGAGGCTCCGCGGGCGGCCACCTCTGCGCGCTCGCCGCTCTGACCCCCCACCGGCGCGAGTGGCAGCCCGGCTTCGAGGACGTCGACACCTCCGTCCAGGTCGCGGTCCCCCACTACGGCGTCTACGACTTCGCCGGCTCCACCGGACTGCGCTCGGCCGAGCTCATGCGCGACCGGTTCCTCGGCCCGCGGGTGCTCCAGCGGCGCTGGTCGGAGGACCCGGAGGCCTTCGAGGCCGCCTCCCCGATCCTCCAGGTCACCGAGGACGCCCCGGACTTCTTCGTGCTGCACGGCCAGCGCGACACGCTCGTCGCGGTGGAGCAGGGCCGGCTCTTCGTCGAGGAGCTGCGCCGCACCTCCAAGCGCTCGGTGGTCTACGCCGAGCTGCCCGGGGCGCAGCACGCCTTCGACGTCTTCCCCTCGATCCGCAGCGCCCACATCGTCCGCGCGATCGACCGCTACCTGCACTGGCACTGGAACCAGTACCGCCAGCGGTGATCCTTACCGGGGCAGCCCGAGGATCCGCTCGCCGGCGATGTTGCGCAGGATCTGGGTGGTCCCGCCGGCGATCGACAGGCAGCGGGTGTTGAGCATCTCCCAGACGTCCGCGGCGAAGCGGTCCTCGCCCCGCGCGGTGGTGTCGACGAGCAGCAGCCGCTCCTGCTGGAGGGTGACGACCAGCTCGGCGGCGTCCTGGCGGTTGCGCACGCCCAGCAGCTTGGCGACGCTCGACTCCGCACCCGGGCCCTGACCGGCCAGCGACCGCAGCGTCGATCGGACCCCCAGCAGCGTGCAGACCGTCGACAGGGCGACGGCCCGCCCGACGGCGACCCGCTGCGCCGGGTCGAGGCCCTCCGCGGCCAGCTCGACGGCCCGCTCGGTCGCGGCCGAGAGCCGCGTGGTGGCCATCGCGACCCGCTCGTTGGCCAGCGTCGTGCGGGCCAGCCTCCAACCGTCGCCGGGCTCGGCCACGACGCAGTCGTCGGGCACGAACACGTCGTCGAGGAACACCTCGTTGAAGAGCGCCTCGCCGGTGATCTCGCGCAGCGGCCGCACGTCGATGCCCTCGCTGCGCATGTCGACGAGGAAGTAGGTGATCCCCTTGTGCTGCGGGACGTCGGCGTCGGTGCGGGCCAGGCAGATCGCCCAGTCGGCCTGGTCGGCCACCGAGGTCCACACCTTCTGCCCGGTCAGCCGCCAGCCGCCCTCGACCCGCACGGCCTTGGTGCGCAGCGAGGCCAGGTCGGATCCCGATCCGGGCTCGGAGAAGAGCTGGCACCAGACCAGCTCCCCCAGCAGCGAGGGGCGCACGAAGCGCTCGCGCTGGGCCTCGGTGCCGTGCTGCAGGATCGTCGGCAGGGCCCACGCCGCGATGACGATGTCGGGCCGCTCGATCCCGGCCCGGGCCAGCTCCTCGTCGATGACGACCTGGGTCACCGCGTCCGCGTCGCGCCCGTACGGCGCCGGCCAGTGCGGCATGAGCAGGCCGGTGTCGACCAGGGCGGCTCGGCGCTCGGCAGTGGGCAGGGCCGCGACCGACTCGACGTCGGCGCGCAGGCCGGGACGGACCGCCTCGTCGCGACCCTCGAGGTCGACCTCGACCCGACGGCGCCGACCCTCGACGGCCTGGGCGGCCAGCCGCTCCGCGGCGGCCTCGGGTCGGGCGTGCGCGGCCCGCAGCGACAGTGCCCGGCGCAGGTAGAGGTGGGCGTCGTGCTCGAAGGTGAAGCCGATGCCGCCGAGCACCTGGATGCAGGTCTTGGCCACCTCGACGGCCCCGTCGAAGCAGGTCGCCTCGGCCACGTCGCAGGCGAAGGCCCACTGGGCCTCGGCGTCGGGTCCGGTCGCGTCGGCCGCGGCCGCGGCGTCCCAGGCCGCGGCGGTGACCGCCTCGGCGGTCTCGAGCATCTCGGCGCACAGGTGCTTCACGGCCTGGAACGAGCCGATCTTGCGCCCGAACTGCTCGCGCACCCCGGCGTACGCCACGGCCGTGCGCAGGCACCAGCGGGCGATCCCCGAGGCCTCGGCAGCGGCCAGGGTGACGGCGACCCGACGGACGAGGGCGTCGTCGACGTCGACGCGCTCCCCCGCCGACTCCTCGCACGAGACCACCGAACCCGCACGGCGGGAGAGGTCCAGCCCGGTGGCGGCCTCGAATCGCAGCGCGGAGGCGGGCAGCAGAGCCCAGCCGCTGCCACCCCGCACCAGCGCGTGCTCCACCGACGGCGCGTCGAGCAGGACGTCGGACGAGGCGGTCGGCAGCGCGAGCGAGACCACGGAGCCGCCCGCCAGTGCCGCCAGCCCGGCCTCGACGGCCGGTCCGGCGCCGGCGCGCGCCAGCACGCCGGCCACGACCGCGGGACCGAGCAGCGGACCGGCGACCAGCTCCTCCGCGCAGGCCTCGAGCGCGACGGCCAGGTCGAGCATGGTGCCGCCCCCGCCGCCCTGGGACTCCGGCACCGCGATCGTCACCAGGCCCATCTCGACGCTGGCCTTCCAGGCGTCGTCGAAGCGCGCGCCGGGGTCACCCTCGGCGGCCCGGGCTGCCGCGAGGCCCCCCGCGTCGGCGGCCCACCCGCGCAGGCTGGCGGCGAGCTCGGTGTGCTCCTCGGAGATGCCGATCGACATGCGTGTCCTTCCAGCGACGGCGGGTGCCTGACCGCGAAAACTAGAACGTGTTCTCACTCTATAGGCTGCCGCCGTGAGTGACGACTGGTTGAGCCACGCCCTGGCCGCGAAGGGCTTCATGCCCGAGGACGAGGGGATGCTGCTGCACCGACGCGCCCTCGAGCGGCTCCCGCACGGCCCGGCCCTGGAGGTGGGCAGCTACTGCGGCAAGTCCGGGGTCTACCTCGGCGCCGCGGCCCGCGCCGTCGGCGGCCCCCCGGCGGTCGTCTTCACCGTCGACCACCACCACGGGTCGGAGGAGAACCAGGCCGGCTGGGAGCACCACGACGCCAGCCTCGTCGACCAGCGCACCGGGCGGATGGACACCTTGCCGGTCTTCCGCCGCACGATCGAGGACGCCGGCCTCGAGGACGTCGTGGTCGCCGTGATCGGCCAGTCCACGACCGTCGCCGCACACTGGCGCACGCCGCTGTCGCTGCTGTTCATCGACGGCGGGCACGCCGAGGTGCACGCGCAGAACGACTACTCCGGCTGGGCGCACCACGTCGACCGCGACGGCCTGCTCGTCATCCACGACGTCTTCGAGCACCCTGAGGACGGCGGCCAGGCGCCGTACCACGTGTTCCAGCGGGCGCTGGCCTCCGGCGCCTTCACCGAGGAGGAGGCGCTGGGGTCCATGCGGGTGCTGCGGCGGACCTCCGGGTCAGCGGGCGAGCCGGTCGGCTGAGGCGTCGGCCGACGCGCAGCCGCACTCGAGGGCGATCTCGGCGAAGTGCGGGGCCAGCGAGGTCCCGCGCATGATCCCCGAGCCCGGGGTCGCGTGGCCGTGCGTCTCCCCCAGCGCGTCGACGGCCAGCACGACCGCGGCGGCGGTGTACGTCGTGTGCTCGTGCGGCCAGTAGACGTCGGACGGCTCGTCGGTGCGGCCGGTGTCGTAGACCCAGCCGGTCCAGTAGCGGCCGTCGGACTCGCGCAGGTGCTGCATGTCGCGCACCAGCTGGAGCGCGCGGGAGTGGTCGCCGACCGCGTCCAGCGCCATCGCCAGCTCGCAGGTCTCCGCACCCGTGACCCACGGGTTGGTGTCGACGCAGTGGATGCCCAGGCCGGGCACCACGAAGTCGTCCCACCGGTCGGCCAGCCGGTCGAAGGCCGCGGTGCCGCGGACGGCCCCGCCGAGGACCGGGTAGTACCAGTCCATGGAGTAGGTCGACTTGTCGGCGAACAGGTCCTGGTGCTCGCGCACGGCGTGGCCCAGCCGGCCGCCGGCCAGCTCCCACTCCGGCTGCGGCTCGTCGAGCAGCTCGGCGATCGCGACACCTGCGCGCAGCGAGTGGTAGATGCTCGAGGAACCGGTGAGCAGGCAGAAGTCGTCCACCGGCGTCCACGCGATGCCGCCCCACGCGGTCTGGAGCGAGACCACGAAGTCCAGCCCGGCCCGGACCGAGGGCCAGTAGGTGCGCACGAAGTCCAGGTCGCGGCGCACCAGCCAGTGGTGCCACACACCGACGGCGAGGTAGGCGGACATGTTGGACTCGCCGCGCTCGTCCTCGACCGTGTTCGCCACGATCTTCATCGGCCACGAGCCGTCGGCGCGCTGCATCGTGGGGACCCAGGCGTAGGCGCGCTCGGCGGCCTCCACCTCGCCGCCGACCAGCATCGCCATGGCGGCCTCGACGTGGTTCCAGATGTCGACGTGCTCGCCGGTGGTCCACGGCACGGCACCGCAGGGCTCCTGCATCGCCGCGATCGCCGCAGCCGTGTCGGCGACCTGGTCCGCGGTGAGCAGCCCCTCGACGTACGGCACGCTCACGCGGTGGCCCCGTCCGAGCCGCCGGCCTCCGGCTTGCGGAAGTAGAGCACCAGGCTCTTGCCGATCAGCGGGTCGAGCACCTTGCCGGCCAACCTGAGGGCGGTCGGCTGCTTCATGATCTCCCAGACCAGGAGCTTGTGCCACGCCTTGACCGCGGGGTGCTCGTCGTTCTCCACGCCGACGGCGCACTTGATCCACCAGTACGGCGTGTGCAGGCCGTGCGCGTAGCCGCGACCCTCGTAGACCATCGCGTCGCCGGGGGTGCCGTCGTTGGACCGGCCGGCCTTGGTGACCTTGTCGATGAGCTCGTGGTCGGTGTAGATGCGGATGTGGCCACCCTCGGCGTGGTGGTAGTCCGGGGAGAGCTTCCAGTTCACGACCTCGGGCAGCCAGCGCGGCACCGAGATCGCCATGGTGCCGCCCGGGCGCAGGACGCGGACGAGCTCCTTGATCGCGGCGACGTCCTCGTGGATGTGCTCGAGCACCTCGGCGCAGACGATCCGGTCGAACTCGCCGTCGGCGAAGGGCAGCGAGAGCGCGTTGCCCTCCTTCACGTCGGCCTCGGCGCCGGCGGGCGCCTCGCCGGCCTCCTTCATCGCCACGAACAGGTCGCGGACGCGGGCCAGCTCCTCGGCGTCCATGTCGAAGGCGATCACGTCGCCGCCGCGGCGGTAGGCCTCGAAGGCGTGGCGACCCGCGCCGGCGCCCATGTCGAGGATGCGCTCTCCCGGGCGCAGGCCCAGGCGGTCGAAGTCAACGGTCAGCATGGTTCAGGCACTCCACTTCTTCGTACGCCGGCCCTTGCGCCCCTGGACGGGCATCGGCCCCTGCTCGTGCCACTCGGCGACGACCTGCTCGTAGGCGGCGGCGACCTTCACGGCCACGGCGCGCCAGCTGAACATCTCCTCGACCCGACGGCGCCCCGCGCGGCCCATCCGCTCGCGGCGCTCGGGGTCGTCGAGCAGCGCGGCGAGCGCCTGCTCCAGCTCGCCGACGTCGCCGGGCGTGACCAGGTCGGCGCACTCCCCGTCGGGGCCGGTGACCTCGGGGATCGCGCCGGCACGGGACACCACCAGAGGGGTGCCGCAGGCCATCAGCTCGGCGGTCGGGAGGGAGAAGCCCTCGTAGAACGACGGCACGCACGCGACCTCGGCCGAGCCCATGAGCGCCACCAGCTCCTCCTCCGAGACGCCGTGGACGAAGCGGACCGCGTCGCCGATGGAGAGCTTCTCGATGAGCTTCTCCGTGCGCCCGCCCGGCTTGGGCTTGGTGACGAGGACCAGCTCGGCGTCGCGCTCGGTGCGCAGCTTGGCGAAGGCCTCCAGCAGGGTCGCGATGCCCTTCATGGGGGCGTCCGCGCTGGCCATGGCGAGGATCCGGCCGGGGACCCGCGGCACCGTCGGCGGCACGAAGCCGTCGTCGACGCCGAGCAGGATCACCTGCATGCGTGCCGGGTCGACGCCGAAGTCAGTGGCGATGTCGCGCTTGGAGGTCTCCGAGGGCGTCATGACGAGCCGCATCGAGCGGGCCACGCGGCCCTGCATCCTCAGGAAGCCGTACCACCGGCTGAGGGTGAACTTGCGCCACGGGTTGCGGGTCTGGGCGATGTCGATGCGCCGGTCGAAGGTGATCGGGTGGTGCAGCGTCGTGATGAGCGGCATCTGCTGCTCGATGTCGAGCATGCCGTAGGCCAGCACCTGGTTGTCGTGGGCGATGTCGAACTCACCGGCGCGCTCGCGCAGCAACCGGGCCACGCGGGTGCCGAAGGTCTTGGGCTCGGGGAAGCCCGCCGCGCACATGGTGGCGAACTCCTCGACGTCGACCCGGTCGCGGAACTCGCGCAGCTTCGGGACGCGGAAGGGATCGGGCTCGCGGTAGAGGTCCAGGCTCGGCACCTTCGTGAGCCGCACGCCCTCGTCGAGCTCGGGGTAGGGCTGGCCGGAGAAGACCTCGACCTCGTGCCCCAGCGCCACCAGCTCGCGGCTGAGGTGGCGCAGGTAGATCCCCTGCCCCCCGCAATGCGGCTTGGAGCGGTAGGACAGCATTGCGATGCGCACCTGCTGGCTCTCCTTCGACGGGTCGTACGACGGTCCGGAAGCACTTCCCCCGGACTGCTGGGCCGGACTGCTGGTCGGCACCGCTGGGCGCGGCGACGAGCCGAAGAAGTGAAACGTGTTCCTATTATGGACCACGCGGCACCAGCCTAGACGCAGGAGGCCCGGTCACGCTGCCGGGTCGCTCACCTGGACGGATGCCGCGGAGCGTTACCGTTGGAACGTTCCACCACCCGACCATGGGGGCCACATGAGCACAGCACACAGCCTGGCGACCGAGGAGCTCGGCTCCACCGCGCAGCGCGAGCGCCGCAAGCGCATCCTCGACGCCACCATCGATCTCGCCTCGCAGGGCGGGTTCGACGCCGTGCAGATGCGCGCCGTGGCCGACCAGGCCGAGGTCGCCCTGGGCACCCTCTACCGCTACTTCCCCTCCAAGATCCACCTGCTGGTCTCCGCGCTGGGCCGCGAGTTCGAGAAGACCGAGACGGCGCTGCGCGAGCGCCAGCTCACCGGCCAGACCCCTGCCGAGCGGGTCATCGAGGTCCTCAAGCTCACCAGCCGCGGCCTGCAGGGCGACCCGCACCTCACCGAGGCCCTCACGCGGGCGTTCATGTTCGCCGACTCCTCGGTCCAGACCGAGATCAACCAGGTCGGCATGTTCATGACCTCGATGGTCACCCGGGCCATGCACCCCGGGCGCACCGAGTTCGACGACCAGGACGTCGCCATCGCCAGGGTGATCGGCGACGTGTGGCTCTCCGCCCTCATGGGCTGGGTGACCGGTCGCTCCACCGCAGCGGAGACCGGTCAGCAGATCGAGGTCGCCGTCAGGCTCCTGCTCCGGGACTGAGCCTCGAGACGCTCAGCCGCCGAAGCCGTGGGTGGCGGTCACGCCGCCGTCGACGGCGATCTCCGCACCGTTGATGTACGACGACTCGTCGCTCGCCAGGAAGACGTAGAGCGGCGCCACGTCCTCGGGGTGCCCGACCCGGCGCAGCGGGATCTTGGAGGCGCCGTACTCCATCGCCGCGTCTCCCCCGTGCACACGCGTCATCGGGGTGTCGATCATCCCGGGGTGCACGGAGTTGACCCGGATGCCCATCGGGCCGAGCTCGTGCGCGGCGCCCTTGGTCATGCCGCGGATCGCGAACTTCGTGCCGCCGTAGGCGACGCAGCCGGACATGCCGCCCAGGCCTTCGGTGGAGGAGGCGTTGATGATCGAGCCGCCGCCGTTCTTGCGCATCGTCTTGGTGACGGCGTTCATCCCGAGCAGGGTGCCGAGCTGGTTGACGCGGTACATCAGCTCGACGTCGGAGAGGTCCAGCCGACCGACCTGGCCGAAGCGCAGGATGCCGGCGTTGTTGGCCAGCACGGTGACCGGGCCGAAGCGCTCGTTGGTCTCCTCGACCAGCGTGGCCCACGCGCCCTCGTCGGAGACGTCGTGGTGGGCGAAGACCGCCATCCCGGGATGGCTGGCCTCGAGCTCGGCCGCGAGCGCCTGGCCCTCGTCCTTGGCCACGTCGGCGAGGACGGTGCGGGCACCCTCCTCGACGTAGGCGCGGGCGATGGCCGCGCCTTGGCCCATGGCCGCACCCGTCACGATGGCGACCTTGCCGGCGAGTCGGCTGCTGCGGGGCGTGCTCACTGCGTCACTCACTGGGCACTCAGCTTCATGATCGAGTCGGCGGCGAAGCCGACGGAGGGGTCGCGGTCGGCGAAGTAGCTGCCGAGCTGCTTGTCGAGGTCCTCGGGTGTCCAGAGCGTGCCGCTCTTGTCGAAGCGCTCCTCGAGCACCGGGGCCGCGACCAGCGCGACCATCCCGCCGTAGACCACGAACACCTGCCCGGTGATCCGCGCGGCCGCCGGGCTGGCGAGGTAGGCCACGACCGGGGCGACGTGCTCGGGCGAGTAGGGGTCGACCTCCTGGCCGGAGGTGTCCTCGCCGAAGACCTGCGCGGTCATCGCGGTGCGGGCGCGCGGGCAGATCGCGTTGGCCCGGACGCCGGAGGAGGCCATGGCACGCGCGGTGCTCACGGTGAGGGCGGCGATGCCGGCCTTGGCGGCGGCGTAGTTGGCCTGGCCCGGAGGACCGGACAGGAACGCCTCGGAGGCGGTGTTGACGACCGCGGCGTCGACCGGCGCACCGGTCTCCTTGGCCTTGGCCCGCCAGTAGGCCGAGGCGTTGCGCGAGAGCAGGAAGTGCCCGCGCAGGTGCACCCGGATGATGTCGTCCCACTCCTCGTCGGAGAGGTTGAAGAGCATCCGGTCGCGGGTCATGCCCGCGTTGTTGACGACGACGTCGAGGGAGCCGAAGCCGTCGACGGCCGCTGCGACCATGGCGTCGGCGGTGGCGCGCTCGGAGACGTCACCGGCGGCCACGACGGCCTCGCCGCCCCGGCCGCGGATCTCCTCGGCAACGGCGTCGGCGGCGCCCGGGAGGTCGTTGAGGACCAGGCGGGCGCCGGCGTCCGCCAGGGCCAGCGCCTCGGCGCGACCCAGTCCCGCGCCCGCACCGGTGACGACGGCGACCTTGCCGTCGAGGGACGTGCTCGTGCTCTCGGCCACCGGATCAGTCCTCGACGAGGGTGATGGCGGCGCGCGGGCAGGCCGCCACGGCGCGCTTCACGTCCTCGATGTTCTCGTCGGTCGTCTGGTCGGTCTTGACCACCAGGTAGTCGTCGTCGTCGAGCTCGAACACCTCGGGGGCCATGGCCTCGCACAGGGCGTTGGACTCGCACAGGTCGAAGTCGACCTTGATCTTCATCGTGACTCTCCTCGAAGGGGCGGTGGGGTTCGGTGGGGCTCGGGTCAGACCATCTTGCGGTGGTCCCAGGTCGCGACGTGCTCGGGATGGACCACCACGGCGACCCGCTTGGTGGCCTGCTTCTCGACGGTCTCGCGACCGAAGTCCCCGAGCGCCTCGAAGGACTCGGCGTTCAGCATCCGGGTGGCCACGGCCGAGCCGATCTCGAGGATCCCGTCGCGGTCGCGGATGATCTCCGCCCGCCCGGTGATCGAGGCGCCGCGCAGCTCGAAGTAGTCGACGCCGTCCTCGACCAGGGCACTGACCCGGGGGTCGCGCTCGAGGTTGCGGATCTTCTGGCTGCGGCCGTAGGTCCAGAAGGCGATGTTGCCTTCGTGCAGCACGTAGAAGAGCGTCGAGAGGTGCGGGAACCCGTCGTGGCCGTTGCTGGCGATCTGCACCTTGAGGTTCTCCCCCAGCAGCGCCTGCACCTCCGCGTCGCTCATCTTCACGCCGTCGCGTCCGCCACCCATGTCAGCCACCTTCCGAGGAGTGTCCAGGGAAGACCTTGGCGGTCGGGTCGATCGCCACGGTCGCGTTGTTGACGGCTGTGGCCGCCTCGCCGAAGCCGACGGCGATGAGCCGCACCTTGCCGGGGTACTCGGTGATGTCGCCGGCGGCGAAGACCCGGGACAGGTTGGTGCGCATCGAGGAGTCCACGACGACGTGCCGCTTCTGCACCTCCACGCCCCACTGCTGGATCGGTCCGAGGTCGGCGACGAAGCCGAGCGCGGCCACCACGGCCTGGCAGGGGTACGTCGTCACACCGTCCGGGTCGGTGATGTCGACCTCGCCGAGGTGGCCGTCCGGGCCGGGACGCAGGGCGGTCAGCTCGGCCTTGGTGACGATCCGGACCGACGAGGCGCGCACCTGCTCCACGGTGCGCTCGTGGGCGCGGAAGGCGTCGCGGCGGTGCACGAGGGTGACCGACCTGGCGACCGGCTCGAGGTGGACGGCCCAGTCGAACGCCGAGTCGCCGCCGCCGACGATGACGACGTCCTTGCCGGCGTACGGGGCGAAGGAGGGGACGAAGAACTCCAGCCCGCGGCCGAGGAACTCGTGCCCGGCGGGCAGCGGCCGGGGGCTGAACTTGCCGATGCCGGCGGTGATGAGCATGGCGCCGGCCCGCACGACCGTCCCGTCGTCGAGGCTGAGCACGACCCCGTCCTCGGAGTGCTCCAGGTCGGTGGCCGTGCGACCCAGGAGGTAGACCGGGTCGGCGGTCGCGGCCTGCGTGACCAGGCCGGCGACCAGGTCGCGGCCCTTGACCGACGGGAAGCCGGCCACGTCGAGGATCTGCTTCTCGGGGTACATCGCGGTCACCTGGCCGCCGAGCTCGGGCAGCGAGTCGACGACGGCGATGCGGTGGCCGCGGAAGCCGGCGTAGTAGGCGGCGAAGAGGCCGGTGGGGCCCGCGCCGACGACGACGAGGTCGACCTCGACGTCCTGGCCCGCGGGCGACGGGGATGAGGGTGTGGTCACAGCGGGTGATCCTCCCCTTCCCCGAGCGGCCCCGCCAGGGTTCGTCTCGTCGTGCGCCCGCCGGGTGGCGACCGCGCCGGAACTGTAACGTGTTCTAGTTGTCCGCCGCCAGCGACCCGCCAGGTCCGGACGCCGCGCTCCGCCACGACACCTAGGCTGGACCCCGAGCGACCGACCAGTGACCGGCCAGCAGCGGAGGAGGGCCCGTGGGACTCGACGCCGACGCGTGGAGCGCGTTCCCGCACGACCCGCGCGACCCCGCCCACGCCCGGCTGCGGGCCAGCGACGCCGACCGCTTCACCGCCACGCACCTGCTGGGCGAGGCCTACGCCGAGGGACGCCTAGACCTGGAGGAGCACGACGAGCGGACCGAGCACGCCCGCGGGGCCCGGGTGCTCGGCGACCTCGTGCCGCTGCTCGAGGACCTGGTCCCCCGGCTCACGGCGCCGCAGGGCCGCGGGCTCGTGCGAGCCACCCCCGCCGAGCTGCGGACCCGCGCCGAGCAGGAGTGGGCCAGCGACCGGCGCCAGGCGGTGCTCGGGTTCCTGGCGCCCAGCCTCATCTGTTGGGCGGTCTACGCGACCCTCGCCTGGGGCGAGTCCCCGGGCGAGTGGCAGCTGCCGTGGCCCCTCATCGTCACGGTGGTCACCTTCCTCAACGTCGTGCGGGTGCACGTCGCCCGCGAGGACATCGTGGCCTCCGAGCTCGCCGCGCTGGAGAAGAAGCGGGCCAAGGAGGCCAAGGCGCTGGCCAAGGAGTCCGCCGCGCGCGAGCGGCTGGACCCCCAGGCGCTGCAGGCGGCCTCCGAGCTGGCCCGGCGCAAGGCAAGGGAGGCGGCGCGCACCGTCGAGCAGGACGTCGTACGCCGGTTCAACGAGCGGTTCAGGCCTCCTGGGCCGTCCTGAGCCGGTACGCCGTGCCGCCGACGACCGCGATCCAGTCGCGCCCGGTGGTGCTGCGCAGCTTGCGCCTCAGCCCGGCCACCTGGACGTCGACCAGGAAGTCGGACTCGATGAACTCCCCCTGCCAGACCTCCTTGACCAGCGCCCCGCGCTCGAGCGGCTCGCCCAGGTGTCGCGCCAGTGTGAGCAGGATGCGGCCCTCGGTCGGGGTCAACGGCACCGACTCGTCGCGGTAGCGGGTAGCGCCGGTGAGCGGGTCGAGCAGCAGGCCGTGGCCCAGGTCGGTCATCGAGACGCCAGATGCGCGCACGGTCGTGCGGTCCTGGTCCTCGCCCTCGTTCGCGGCGGGCAGGCCCATGCGCGGGCGCCGGAGCAGCGCCGCGGCGCGGGCCCGCAGCTCCCGCGGGGAGAACGGCTTGCAGAGGTACTCGTCGGCGCCGACCTCCAGGCCGACCAGCCGGTCGATCTCGGCGTCGCGGCCGGTGATCATGATGATGTAGGCGTCGGTGAAGGCGCGCAGCTGCTCGCAGACCTCGGTGCCGTCCATGTCCGGCAGCGTGAGGTCGAGGGTCACCAGGTCGGGCTGGCGCTCGCGGGCCAGGGTCAGCGCCGCCGCGCCGGTCGGGGCGACGACGACGTCCAGGTCGAGGGCCTCCAGCACCATGACCACGAGGTCGGCGATGTCGGGGTCGTCGTCGACCACCAGGGCCCGGTGCCGCACCTGGGTCACGTCTGCCACCTCCCGACCGCGGCTCTCGGCGCGGCCTCTCGACGCACCGCCGCGGCACACCCGGGCGGTCGCCCACAAACTAGCGGTCGAAGCGGTAGCGTCCACCCACCGAGTGGACGAGACGCGCCGATGGGAAGGTTTGCGAGTGGTCGGGGGGGTCGAGGACGAGCGCCGCCAGCGGGCGGTCGACGGTCTCGGGCTGGCTGAGGTGGGCAGCCACCCGCGCCTGGACCGGATCACCCGGCTGGCCTGCCTGGCGCTCGACGTCCCGATGTCCGCCGTGACGGTGCTGGACCGCGGCCGCGCGTGGTTTCCCAGTGCCGCCGGGTTCGAGCCGGGCCCGATGCCGGCCGAGGACACCTTCTGCTCGACCACGCTGGCCGAGGACGGCGACGAGCCGTTGGCGGTCGTCGACGCCCATGCCGATCCCCGGTTCCAGGACCTGCCTGTCGTCCACGAGGGGGTCAACGCCTATGTCGGGCTGCCGCTGCGCGACCACACCGGCACGGCGGTGGCGACCTTCTGCGTCTTCGACACCCAGCCGCGCGAGCTGACCCCCGAGCAGCGCGAGGCCTTCGAGGACCTCGCCGCCTGGGCCGAGCGCGAGCTCGTCGCCTCCACCGAGATGCAGCAGGCGAGCCGGGTGCAGGCCTCCCTGCTGCCCTCCCGCCCGGTGCGGGTCGGCGAGTGGGACGTCGACGGGCTGTGCCTGCCGGCGCTCGCTGTCGGTGGCGACTTCTACGACTACGAGGTCAGCGGCGGGGTCCTGCACGTCAGCCTCGGCGACGTCATGGGCAAGGGCACCGGCGCCGCGCTCATCGGCGCCGCCACCCGAACCGCGCTCCGGGGCACGTCCTCCGCGGTGTCCGCAGGCGTCGACCTGGGCGTCACGGTCACCCACGTGGCCCGCTCGATGCTCGACGACCTGGAGCGCGCGGAGTCCTTCGTCACCCTCATCGACCTCGCCCTCGACCTGGAGTCGGGCGTCGCCCGGTACGTCGACGCCGGCTCCGGCCTGCTCCTGCTCGTCCGCGCCGACGGCACGCCCGTGCGGCTGTCGGGTCGCGACCGGCCGCTCGGCATCCTCCCCGACGACCACTGGGAGGAGGTCGAGGTCGAGCTGGGGACCGGCGACCGCCTCGTGCTCTTCAGCGACGGCGTCCTCGACCTGCTGGAGGACCCCGACGACTGGCCCCGGGCGGTCGGCGCCTGGGTCGCCGAGGCCGACGACCTGCCCTCCTTCCTCACGGCGATGGCGCGTCACGCGACCGAGGAGACGCCGTTGGACGACATCACGGTCGTGGCGGTGTTCCGGCAGGGCGTCGAGGAGATCGGGTGAGGCGTAGCCGGGCCGACCTGGCCGCACTCTCGCCCGAGGCCGCCGAGCGGCGCCGGCGGCACCGGCTGCTGCAGATCCGCATCGTCGTGGTGCTGACCGCGCTGCTGGGTCTCAACTACGTCACCTGGCGCTGGCTGTTCTCGGTCAACTGGGACGCGTGGTGGATCGGCGTGCCGCTCGTGCTGGCCGAGACCTACAGCCTCATCGACTCGCTGCTCTTCGGACTGGGCATGTGGAGGCTGCGCGAACGCGGCGAGCCGCCCCCTGCCCCGCCGGACCTGACGGTCGACGTGTTCATCGCGACCTACAACGAGCCGATCGACCTGGTCATGACCACCGCGCGGGCGGCCAAGGCGATCACCTACCCCCACCGCACGTGGGTGCTCGACGACGGCAACCGGCCCGAGATGCGGGCGGCCGCCGAGGCCGAGGGCATCGGCTGGCTGACCCGCTCCGCGGACTGGGTCGGGATGCCGCGGCACGCCAAGGCCGGCAACCTCAACAACGCGCTGCTCAACACCGACGGCGAGTTCATGCTGATCCTCGACGCCGACCAGATCCCGATGCCGGAGATCCTCGACCGGACCCTGGGCTACTTCACCGACGAGAAGATGGCCCTCGTCCAGACCCCGCAGTGGTTCGTGAACGTGCCGGACGACGACCCGCTCGGCAGCCAGGCCCCGCTGTTCTACGGACCGATCCAGCAGGGCAAGGACGGCTGGAACTCCGCGTTCTTCTGCGGCTCCAACGCCGTGATCCGGCGCGAGGCCCTGATGCAGCTCGGCATCAGCCGCTACGTCCAGGAGGTCGAGACCGGCGTCGAGCGGGCGCTGCGCACCGCCCGCAGCGTCGTGCGCCGCTCGCGTGCCGCCCTCGGCGCGGAGGAGCACGAGGTCCGGGCGGCGCTGGACACGATCCTGGCCGACATCGAGAGGGCACGGCGCGACCTCGCCCGGGACGTCCCGCTCTTCGACGTCACCTTCGCCTTCCAGCAGCGGGTCGCCGCCGTGCGCGCGTCGCTGGTGGCCGAGGACCTCGCCACGCTCCAGGAGGACCTCGCCGTCCTGGCCGAGCTCGAGGAGATCGCCGAGGACCCCGACATCCACCTCGGCTCCATGGACGCCGGCGAGCTGGGCCAGGTGCTGGCCCGCGACCTCTCGCCCCTCGCGGCGGTCGAGGCCGTCGAGACCCTGGTGCGCGCCATCGACGTCGACCGCGGGGGCGAGGCGCAGGCGATCATGCCGCTGGCCACGATCTCGGTCACCGAGGACATGGCGACCTGCATGCGGCTGCACACGATGGGCTGGCACTCGGCGTACCACGACGAGGTGCTGGCCCACGGCCTGGCGCCGGAGGACCTGCAGACGATGCTGGTCCAGCGGCTGCGCTGGGCCCAGGGCACCGTGCAGGTGATGTTCCGGGAGAACCCGCTGGTGCAGAAGGGCCTCACGCTGGCGCAGCGGCTCATGTACTTCGCGACGATGTGGAGCTACCTCTCCGGCTTCGCCGCGATCGTCTACATCGGCGCCCCCGTGGTCTACCTGATGATCGGCGTCCTCCCGGTGCAGGCGCTCTCGACGGAGTTCTTCCTGCGCCTGATCCCCTTCCTGGTGGTCAACCAGCTGCTCTTCTGGCTGGTCGCCGACGGGAGACCGACCTGGCGCGGGCAGCAGTACTCCCTGGCGCTGTTCCCGGTGTGGATCAAGTCCTTCACCTCGGCGTTCGGCAACGTCTTCCTGGGCCGCCCGCTCGACTTCGCGGTCACCCCCAAGACCAAGCAGGAACCCACCGGACCGGCCTGGCACCTGGTCCGCCCGCAGCTGTGGGCGATCGGGCTGCTCCTGGCGGCCATGGTCGTCGGCACCATCCGGATCCTCGCCGGTCAGGCCAACACCGCCGGGGCGCTGTTCAACATGGTGTGGGTCGCCTTCGACCTGCTCATCTTCTCCGTCATCATCAAGGCCGCCCGCTACCGCGGCTTCGAGCCACCCGAACCCTCGTCCGACGTGCAGTCCGACCCACCGACCGACATCGCGGCACCTGCCCGTGAAGGAGCAACCTGATGGAACTCGACGTCTCCACCCGTGACGACGGCATCGCCGTGGTCGTGCCCCGAGGCCGGCTGAACATGGTCTCGGCACGCCAGCTCAAGGAGACCCTCTCCGACCTCGTGGCGGGAGGCAGCGCCCGGATCGTCGTCGACCTCGGGGAGACGACCTTCCTGGACTCCTCCGGGCTCGGCGCGCTCATCGGTGGGCTCAAGGCCGCTCGCCAGGCCGGTGGCGACCTGCGCGTCGCCCGGCCCACCCCGGCGGTGGTCTCGGTCTTCGAGCTGACCAACCTCGACCGGGTCCTGCGGGCGCGCGAGAGCGTCGAGACGGCCTTCGATGCCTGAGAGCGCAGCCGGGCGAGGCGGGGAGGCGGGTCGTCCCGCCGTCCTCGACGAGCTCGCTGCCGCGCCGCACCGCCTGGTCCTCTCGGCGGCGGCCGACCCGGAGGTCATGGACCTGGTCCACTCCATGCTCGAGCACCTCTTCGCGCACCACCCCCAGGTCACCGACCCGATCCGGATGAAGTTCGAGATGTCGGTCATCGAGATCCTCGGCAACATCGTCGAGCACGCCTACGCGCACGACTCAGCGCTGCCTGCCGTGGACCCGTCCGAGGCGCGCCGCTTCGAGATCCAGCTGCTGGCCACCGACCGCGAGGTCGTCGCCACCCTCAGCGACAACGGCATGCCGGTGAGCCTCGACCTCGGCGACCTGTCCATGCCCGACGAGCTCGCCGAGTCCGGCCGCGGCCTGGCCCTGGCCGCCTCCGCCCTCGACACCCTGTGGTTCGAGCGGGTCGAGGGTCGCAACCACTGGTGCCTCGCGTGCAACCTGGGATGACCCGCGTCGCGGCGTACGTCGTGGGGCGGACGCCTGGGGTGCTGCTGGCCCTCGTCGGAGTGCTCGCTCCCCTCCTGTGGCTGGCGCCCGGCGCCGCTGCCTCGGGCGAGGACGACGACGGGCTGCCCCTGCCAACGCCGGGACGCCCCTGGTTCGGCCCGCAGCTGGACTGGCTGACCGACTCCGCGGAGGACTACCGGGACCGGCTGGGCAGCGACGCCGCGCTCTACGGCCAGCGCGTGGCCTACCCCCTGACCCAGGACTCCACCTTCTTCCTGCGCCGCCTGGTCACCGAGTCCGCGGCGCAGGGCGCCGTGCCGGTGCTCAGCCTGGAGCCCAGCGTGCCCCTCGACGAGCTGGACGCCGAGGACGCGACGGCGCTGACCGACGAGCTGTCGGCCCTGCACGAGGAGCTCGACAGCAGATACCTGCTGCGCTTCGCCCCCGAGATGAACGGCACGTGGTACTCCTGGGGCCAGCAGCCGGGTGCCTACGTCGAGGCGTTCCGCGAGCTCGCCGACGTCGTGCACGACCGGCTGCCCTCGGCGGCCATGGTCTGGTCGCCGGTCTACGGTGCCGGCTACCCCTACGGCGCGGCGTTCGGCGACGTGGACCCCGAGCGGAACGCCGACGTCGAGACCCTCGACACCGACGGCGACGGCCGCTTGGGCAGCGGTGACGACCCCTACGGCCCGTACTGGCCCGGGTCCGAGGCCGTGGACTGGGTCGGGCTCACGCTCTACCACTACGGGCCCGACCGCGGACGCGTCGACAACGAGCTCGAGGACCCGGGCACCGGCGGCGAGACCGGCGAGGAGGAGTCCGCGACCGGGTTCGACATCGACCGGGTGCCCGGTGAGGGCGCGCTCCGGGCGCGCCTCAACGAGGTCTACAACTACGGGCAGCAGGCACCCACCCGCCCCTTCTACGACCGGTTCGCGGACGGCTTCGACAAGCCCTTCCTCATGGACACCGGTGCCCTGTGGATCGCCGACCGCCGCGGTGACCCGGAGGGCGAGATCAAGCGGGCGTGGTGGCGGCAGGTGCTCCGTGCCGACGAGGACTGGCCGCGCATCGCCGGCATCCTCTGGCTGGAGGAGCGTCGCCGCGAGGCGGAGGCCCGCGACCGCATCGTCGACTGGCGCGCCACCCGCGACCCCGACCTCGCTGCTGCGCTGCTCCGCGACCTCGAGGGAGAGGTCGACCTGGGACCGGTGACGCCCGTGGTCGAGCTCGATCCCGAGGACGTCGAGGGTGGCGGCGCCGAGGAGACCGGGGGTGAGGAGCAGGGTGGACCGAGCCCGGACCCGGGGCTCGCCACCGCGGTCCTGCCGGTCCCCCGCCCCTGGTGGCTGGCCGGCAGCGCGCTCTCGCTCCTGCTGCTGGCCGGCCTCGCCACACTCGCCGCGCGGCGCCGCCCCGAATGGGGCTACGCCGCCGACGGACACGACCACGCCGTCCCGGGCAACCGGGACCTGCGTCTCGACGTCGTGCGCGGGTTGCTGCTGGTCGGTCTGGTCGCCGCCCACGTCGAGCTGCTGGTGACCACCGACGGACCGGTCGCCCGCCTCATGGGCGGGCTGGTCGGTCCCGAGGCGTTCGTCCTCGTCGCCGGGCTCGCCGTCGGCCTGCGCCACGAGGCGCTCGTCGAGGCCGGCGGTGCGCTGGCGGCCGCGTCGGCCCGCTGGCGTCGGGCCCTGACCTGGTGGTCGGTGGCCGTGCTCGTCGCGCTCGTCGTGCTCGGCCTGCGCTACCTGCCCGGCGACGCCGACCGCGCGGTCACCCACTGGCTCCCTGGTGGCGCTGGGCGCACCGGCGGCACGGACCTGTACGTCGATGCCGCTCCCCTGCTGGAGTACCCGCCGCCCTGGTGGGCGGTGCGCGAGCTCTTCGTGCTGCGCACCATCCCCTGGCCGCTGTCGATGCTGGGCCTGCTCGTGGTGCTCGCCCTCGTGACGCCGCTGCTCGTCGCGCTGCTGCGGCGGCGGGCCTGGTGGCTGGTACTCCTCGGCTCCTGGGCGACGTACGCCGCCGGCGTGGTGTGGACGCCCGACTGGACCCGGGGCACCTGGGAGGCGGCGTACCCGCCGCTGCTGTGGCAGGTCGTCTTCGTCCACGGCCTGGTGCTGGCCCACCACCGGCGCGAGGTCCGTGCCCTGCTCGACCGCGCCTGGTTGCGCCGCGCCCTGCTCGCCGTCGCGGTCGTGCTCGGGCTCGCCTGGGCCGGCGCCACCACGGCAGCGGCCGTGGCCGGCGGCGAACCGGCCGAGCGCCTGCTGGACCTGACCGACGGGCGCGACCTGCCCGCGGGACGGCTCGTCGCGCTGGTCCTCGTCGCCCTGGTCGCCTGGTTGCTCCTCACCGCCTGCTGGCGCCCGCTCGCGCGGGTGCTCGAACCGGTGGTGGCGCCCGTCGGCTCCGCGGGCACCACCGTGCTCGCGGTGCACGTGCTGCTGCTGGTCGCACTGGCAGCCCTGCCGCTGGACCTGGCGACCGGATGGGTGCGGGCGCTCGCCACCCTCGCGGTGGTGGCGGTCGTCCTGCTCGCGGTGCGCTCGCGCGTGCTGCGCGCGGTCCTTCCCGGATGACCCGACCCGCTGGCCCCGTCTAGCCCGAGCTCCTCGACCGGTCGCGCTCCTCCAGGATCCTGCGCGCCTTGCCGGCGAGGTCGTTGACGACGAACAGGTGGGTCCCTCGGGCGGTCACCACACCCAGCCGAGCGCGCAGTCCGCCGCCGAAGAAGTGCTTCAGGTCGCGCGGCACGCGGACGACGTCGGTGATGTCGTGCAGCAGCACCGAGGCGCCGCGCCCCGACAGGCTGGCATCGAAGCGGTGCGGCTCGAAGAGCAGGCGCTGGTCGGTGAGGTAGAGGTGCCCGCCGACGGCCCGCTGGTCGCTCTGGGTGCGGTTGGCACCCCACCGCTCCAGGAGGGTCTCCCCTGCGCCCAGCTGTGTCTTCGGCTGCTTCATCGCCCACCTGCGGCTGTCGTCGGGTGCTCGGACCGGGCCATCGTGCCGGGGCTCGGGAGGACCCAGCAAACCGTGGTGCGCCGTCGGTGAGCGTGACCCCGCTCGCCCATTCTCGGAGGTCCACATGAGCACCGTCCCGGGCCTGACCGCCAAGCCGGTCAACCCGTCGTGGCGCAGGCGCGAGGCAGGGACCTTCCTGGCCACCGGCATCGCAGGCCTCACTGGTTCCTCCGTGCTGCACAGCCAGGACATCCCCGAGGACGCCCTCTTCTTCCGATCCATCGTCTGGTACACGGTCACCGCCGCGGTGGTGTGCCTCACCTACGCCCTCGCCGTCGTGCTGGTGCGCCGTTTCCCGACAGCTCGTCGCTCGCGGTTCGAGGGTCAGCCCGCGGTGCTGCTCCCGACCTGGCCGGTGCGATGGTGGTTCAACTCTGTGCTGGATCTCGGCCTGCTCGTCCTGAGCGGCTTCTGGGTCTACCTGGCGTGGAACGCCAGCCTCGACCGGCTCTTCTTGATCGGCTTGGCACTCGTGCCGTTCACGTACTTCGCAGCCCGCTGGGCCACGAAGGCAGCAGGACGCTGCCGGCGCGAGGCGCTGTGGGTCACCGAGACCGACATCGTCCACGACTCCGAGCGAGGTCGGGCGCGGGTCGCTCGCGCCGACGTGATCCGGGTGCAGGGCTGGGACGACGGCGACGGCGCTGGGAACGACGTCGTGGCCGTCCTCTCGAGCACGGCCGCCTGCCGGTCCTTCGGCCCGCCCCTGCTCACGATGGTGCGCCCCCCGAGGTCGGCCACGCACACCTCGGTCAGCACCACGCTGATGGGGCACCCGGCACCCGAGATCGCTGCCTGGCTCTCACCTCCGGAGGCTTCCGTCGAGTCCGATGCCGAGCGCGCACCTCGTCGGTGGCGGCTGTGGCGCCGCCGCTCGGGCTGACCCCCAGGGTCGACCGGCGCCGCTCAGGAGCGCTCGTCCGGCCAGGCCACGTCGGCCTCCCAGCGGGCCCGGCGCTCGGCGTCGGTCTGCTCCCACCACGGGGTGCCCCGCTCGCCGAGCGCGACCTTGGCGGCCTGGACGCCATCCCGGGAGGCCCGTTCCTCGTCGGTGCCCTTTGTCCGCCGCACCTCGCGGCGCCAAGCCATGAGGACCTTGCGCAGCTCGGCCGCACGCTCGTCGGGGATGTCGGGGTCGGTGGCCCGCCAGCGGCGGCCGTCGATGACGACGTACCTGCCGTCGGGGGTGCGCTCCGGCTCGCTCACCGCGCGCGCACCTCGGCCTGGAACGCCGCGCGGTCGAAGACGCGGCGGGCGCGGACGCGGTAGCGCACGAGCTGGGTCAGCCCGACCGCCCACAGGACGTACTGCGTGGACATCGCCCACCGGAACGCCTCCGGCGGGTAGTCGGTGCCCGAGCCGGGGGTGCGCCAGTCGAGCACGAGCCCGATGGCGATCACCAGCAGCAGGCTGGCGGAGAAGCCGCCGACGTTGATGATGCCGCTGGAGGAGGCCAGCCGCTCGACGGGGTTGGCGGTGCGGCCGACGTCGAAGCCGATCATCGAGGCCGGTCCCCCGATGCCGACGACCACGACGAGCAGGACGAGCAGCCAGGTCGGCGCGTCGCCCGGCCACAGCAGGACCACCGTCCACACCGTGACGATCGACCCGACGATGACCAGCGCCATCGACGAGCGGTGCCACGGGTGCAGGCCGACCAGCCAGCCGAGCACCGGGCCCGCCACGACGACCGCCACGACGAGCAGGCTGAGCAGCAGGCCCGCCTCGGCCGCGCTGCGCCCCTCACCGCGCACGAGGAAGGGGTAGCCCCACAGGAGGCCGAGCGCGGTGGCGCTGAACTGGGTGCTGAAGTGGATCCAGAAGCCCAGACGGGTGCCGGGGTGCGCCCAGGAGGCGCGCAGGCTCGCGCGCACCGACGCCCACGCCATCGTGGCGCCGCGGTGGTGGCGCCCGGACGGCCCGTCGCGGAGCACCACGACGGCGACCAGGCTGAGCACCACGCCGATGGCCGCCGAGGACAGGTAGGCCCCCGTCCAGCCCAGGCTGCCCAGCGCCCAGGTCATCGGGGCGGCCGCGAGCAGGGCGCCGCTCTGGCCCAGGGTGCCGCTGAGCTGGGTGAGGAACGGGATGCGCCGCGGCGGGAACCACGTCGCGACCAGCCGCAGCAGGCAGATGAAGGTCATCGCGTCCCCCAGCCCGACCAGGGTCCGGGCCAGCAGCGCCAGCACGAAGGTCTCCGCGAGCGCGAAGCCCACCTGGGCCACCGCCATCAGCAGCGCGCCGGTCAGGATCACGCTGCGCGGGCCGAACCGGTCGACCAGCAGGCCCACGGGCACCTGCATCCCGGCGTACACCAGCAGCTGCAGCATCGTGAAGGTCGCCAGCTGCGCGGCGGTGATGTCGAAGCGCTCGGCCGCGGCCAGTCCGGCGACCGCGAGGGAGGAGCGGTGGAAGACCGCCAGGAGGTAGAGCGAGAGCGCGCTGCCCCACACGAGCCAGCCCCCGCGGGACGTCTCGTCGTCGGCGTCGGCGGGGGGCGTCACGCCGCCCATTGTCCTCCGCGCTGCCCTAGGGTCGCGGGGTGACCCGACCCGCACCCGGCCCGCACCCCGACGGCCTGCTCGGCCGGCACCCCTCCGCGGTCCTGCTGGGTGCCCAGCTGCTGGTCGTCCTGGCCTACCCGTTCCTCGAGGACAGCGCCGCCGGTCGGGCCGTCCTCGGGGTCTTCCAGATCCTCGCCGTGGGCGCGGCCGTCGCCGCCGTACGACGCACGCCCGCCCTGTCCTGGGTCGCCCTGACCCTGGGCGCCCCTGCAGCGGCGTTCAGCGTGGCCGAGGCCCTCGCCAGCGACACGGCGTGGGTGCTGCTGGTCAGTGCGGCACTGCACGCGCCGTTCTACTTCTACGTCTCCTACTCGATGATCCGCTACGTCTTCCACGACGACCGGGTCACCAGCGACGAGCTCTACGCCACCGGCGCTGCCTTCACCGTGGTCGCCTGGGCGTTCGCCTACCTCTACGCCGCCGTCCAGGTCCTCGACCCAGGCGCCTTCGTCGGCACCGGCGAGACGGCGGAGCGCAGCTGGTTCGAGCTGCTCTACCTCTCCTTCTCGGTCCTCACCAGCGTCGGGCTGTCCGACGTCGTGCCGGTCGCCGCGCACGCACGCTCGATCGTGGCGGTCGAGATGGTGGCCGGCGTGCTGTACGTCGCGCTGGTGGTCTCGCGCCTGGTCGGGCTCGTGGTCAGCCGGCAGGCGATGAAGGTGGTCGAGGAGACGACCGAGGACTGAGGTCCGGCTCCTCCTACTTCTGCGCCTCGATCATCTGGCGTAGCTCCTTCTTGAGCTCCTGGATCTCGTCGCGGAGCCGTGCGGCCACCTCGAACTGCAGCTCCGCGGCGGCCTCCCGCATCTGGTCGGTGAGGTCCTGCACCAGCTGGGCGAGGTCGGCGCTGGGCATGCCGGCGAGGTCCTTGGCGTGCTTGCCGACGTCGCCGGAGGCCAGGGCAGGGACCGGCTGGCGCTTGCCGACCTTGCCGGCGCGGCCCTTGGCCTCGGTGCCGGCCCAGGTCTCCAGCAGTGCCTGGGTGTTCTCGTCCTCGCGGGCGAGCATGTCGGTGATGTCGGCGATCTTCTTGCGCAGCGGCGTCGGGTCGATGCCGTGCTCGGTGTTGTAGGCGATCTGCTTGGCGCGGCGCCGGTTGGTCTCGTCGATCGCGGCCTCCATGGAGGGCGTGATCTTGTCGGCGTACATGTGCACCTGGCCCGAGACGTTGCGGGCCGCGCGGCCGATCGTCTGGATCAGCGACTTGTCCGAGCGCAGGAAGCCTTCCTTGTCGGCGTCGAGGATCGAGACGAGCGAGACCTCGGGCAGGTCCAGGCCCTCGCGGAGCAGGTTGATGCCGACGAGCACGTCGTAGGCGCCCATCCGCAGCTCGCGCAGCAGCTCGATGCGCTTGAGGGTGTCGACCTCGGAGTGGAGGTAGCGGGTGTTGATGCCGGCGTCGAGGAGGTAGTCGGTGAGGTCCTCCGACATCTTCTTGGTCAGCGTCGTGACCAGGACCCGCTCGTCCTTCTCGGTGCGCAGCCTGATCTCGTGGATGAGGTCGTCGATCTGGCCCTTGGTCGGCTTCACCACCACCTCGGGGTCGATCAGGCCGGTGGGCCGGATGATCTGCTCCACCACGTGCGGCGGCTGGTCGCCACCCACCAGGTCGAGCTCGTAGTCACCCGGCGTGGCGGAGAGGTAGATGGTCTGGCCGATCCGCTCGAGGAACTCCTCCCAGCGCAGCGGTCGGTTGTCCATGGCGCTGGGCAGCCGGAAGCCGTGCTCGACCAGGTTGCGCTTGCGCGACATGTCGCCCTCGTACATCCCGCCGATCTGCGGGACCGCGACGTGCGACTCGTCGACCACCAGGACGAAGTCCTCGGGGAAGTAGTCGAGGAGCGTGTTGGGTGCGCTGCCCCGGCTGCGGCCGTCCATGTGCATCGAGTAGTTCTCGATGCCCGAGCACGAGCCGACCTGGCGCATCATCTCGATGTCGTAGGTGGTGCGCATCCGCAGCCGCTGGGCCTCCAGCAGCTTGCCCTCGCGCTCGAAGACCGCCAGCTGCTCCTCCAACTCCTTCTCGATCCCGGCGATGGCGCGCTCCATCCGCTCCGGACCGGCGACGTAGTGGGTGGCGGGGAAGACGTAGAGCTCCTCGTCCTCGGTGAGCACCTCGCCGGTGACCGCGTGCAGGGTCATCAGCCGCTCGACCTCGTCGCCGAAGAACTCGATCCGCACCGCGTGCTCCTCGTAGACCGGGAAGATCTCGAGGGTGTCGCCGCGGACCCGGAAGGTGCCGCGGGTGAAGGACATGTCGTTGCGCGTGTACTGGATCTCCACCAGCCGACGCAGGATCGAGTCGCGGTCGTGCTCCTCGCCGACCCGCAGCCGCAGCATCCGGTCGACGTACTCCTGCGGGGTGCCCAGGCCGTAGATGCAGGACACGGTGCTGACCACGATCACGTCGCGGCGGGTCAGCAGCGAGTTGGTCGCGGAGTGCCGCAGCCGCTCGACCTCCTCGTTGATGGAGGAGTCCTTCTCGATGTAGGTGTCGGTCTGTGGGACGTAGGCCTCGGGCTGGTAGTAGTCGTAGTAGGAGACGAAGTACTCCACCGCGTTGTCGGGGAAGAGCTGGCGCAGCTCGTTGGCGAACTGCGCGGCCAGCGTCTTGTTGGGCTGCAGCACCAGCACCGGGCGCTGCAGCTGCTCGGTCACCCACGCCACGGTCGCGGTCTTGCCGGTGCCGGTGGCACCCAGCAGCACGACGTCCTTCTCCCCGCCCCGGATGCGCTTGCTGATCTCGGCGATCGCAGCCGGCTGGTCGCCGGAGGGCTGGTAGTCCGAGACCACCTTGAAGGGGGCGACGCGGCGCTCGAGATCGGTGACTGGACGCATGGACTCGAGCCTACGAGGGACCACCGACAGTCGGCTTCACCGCGGCGGGCGCCCCCTCTTCCCATAAGTGAACATCGCTCATATTGTCGCCAGCGCTGCTCCCTCCTCCCCTGGAGTCCCCGTGCGCCGTGCCGCTGCCCCGTCCCTCGCCCTCCCCGGACTGCTCGCCCTCCTGGGCCTGCTCCTCGCGCTGCTGCTGCCGGTCGCCCCGGCCTCGGCGCACGAGGAGCGCGAGTCCCAGTTCCCCGCCGGCGACGGCACCGTGCCGGAGAAGCGGTCGTTGAGGCAGGCCGCCGACGTGATCGTGGTCTGCAAGCCCGACTCGGGCCGCCGGATCGCGAAGATCCGCGACAGGAGGCTGCGCGCCTTCAACCAGCGGCTGCTCCAGCGCTGCGAGCACCGGCACATGCAGGCCGCCGTCGACGCGGTGCGCGAGCAGCGCACGAACATCTACGTCCTGCCCGGCGTCTACCGCGAGCAGCCCAGCTGGGACGTCCCCTGCATGGAGGGGTACGACGGCGGCGTCGTGGAGTACGACCAGATCGTGTCGTGCGGGGAGATCCTCAACCTCGTCACCATCGCCGGCGACGACCCCGAGGACCCGGACATCAAGTGCGACAACCAGCTCTGCGACCTGCAGCTGCTGGGGACCGGGGCGAAGCCCTCCGACGTCCACCTCGAGGGCGGCTTCACCGAGGACGGGGACTGGCTCAAGCACAACGGCATCAAGGCCGACCGCGCCGACGGGTTCTACCTGGGCAACATGAAGGCCACGCTGTTCCGCGAGAACGCCTTCTACGTCCACGAGACCGACGGCTACGTCCTGGAGGACTTCGAGTCGGCGTACAACGACCTCTACGGCGTGCTCACCTTCGCCTCGGACCACGGCGTGATCCGTCGCTGCGACACCCACCACAACGGCGACTCCGGCGTGTACCCCGGGTCCTCGGCGGACGTGAACGCCAGCAGCACCGAGACCGGCCCGCTGGACCGCTGGGCCGTCGAGGTCTACCGCTGCACCATGCACCACAATGCGCTGGGCTACTCCGGCACGGCGGGCAACTCGGTCTACGTCCACGACAACCGGATCCACCACAACGGGCTCGGCTTTATCGTCGAGTCGATCCTCGGCGGCCACCCGGGCATGCCGCAGGACCACGGGTGGTTCGAGGACAACCTCATCTACAGCAACAACACCAACTACTACGAGAAGTACGTCCAGGGCGAGGACGCCCCGTGCCAGGCCGCGACGCCGGAGGAGGTCGGCCACCAGGACGGTGTCGTGTGCCCCGCGTTCGGCTTCCCCGTGGGCACCGGCGGCATGGTCATCGGCAACCACAACTTCATCAGCTCCAACCAGGTCTGGGACAACTGGCGACAGGGCTTCATGCTCTTCTGGGTCCCGCCGGCGCTCATGCGCGGCGACTACGACCCGACGCACCAGCAGGACAACTCCAACCACAACGCGTTCGTGAAGAACGAGCTCGGCTACTCCCCCTCGGGCGAGGTGCTGCCCAACGGCATGGACTTCTACTGGGACGAGGCCGGCGAGGGGAACTGCTGGCAGGACAACCTGACCGCCCCCGGCAAGGAGGTCACCCACAACTACGTCGTCGGGCTGCCCGACTGCGGCAACCCCTCCCAGTGGCCGATCGGCAACCTGGTGAAGACCACGCAGCTGCTGCCGTGCGCGGTCTACGACCGCTACTCCAACACCGACCCGGTCGGCTGCGACTGGCTCGACACCCCGGAGAAGCCCGCGACCGACACCGGGGCCCGCGGCGGCACCCGCGCCGCCGGGGCGCCCGAGGAGGACGGTCCCGGCACGCCGGCCGCGCTGGTGGCGGTCACGCTCCTCGGCGCGCTGGGCATCCGGGTCGCCGGGGCCCGGGTCGCCGGCGCGCGTCGTCGGCACGAGGAGGTCGGGTCGTGAGCCTGCTCGACGCCCGCCCCGACCGGACCCTCGGCCCCGGCTCCCCCGCCGGTACGACGTCCGCCGGGTCGTCCGCGGAGGCGCGCGCGCCCCGTCGTACCCGTCGTGCCCGCGCGGCGGCGGTCGGCGGGCTGCTCGCGCTGGTCGCGGGCGCCTGGGCGCTGGCGCCCCAGGCGGTGCTGGTGACCGACCCGGTGCCGTCGGTCCCCGCCGCGGACGGCCTCCTGGTCAAGGGCTACGGGCCGAGCGGCACCCTGGCGCTGCACTACCGCTACGGGCAGCGGACGGCGCTGACGCTGCCGCTGGACAACGCCTCGGTCGTCCCCTTCCGGGTCACCGGCGCGGAGCTGGTCGAGCCGACGTACCCCCTCCTGGCGCCGGTCGGCGGACCGGTCGAGCCCGTGGAGCTCGGTCCCTTCGGTGACGGCGAGGTGGTCCTGGAGTTCGAGTTCACGAACTGCCGGTACTACCACGAGCGCGCCAACAACACCTACGACCAGGTGCGGCTCACCGGCACCTCGCTGGGGCGCGAGGTGACCCGCACGGTCGACCTCGCCGTGCCGCTGGTCGTGCACAGCCAGGTCATCCTCGACTGCCCCGAGCGCACCTTCGTGCGCGGCGACGACCGGCGGGTCTAGCGCGGGCCACTACCTTGGCCCCGTGAGTGCAGCCCAGCAGACCTGGACCGACCGCGTCCTGAGGGCGATCCGGCGCACGCTCCTGACGATCGTGGGGGTCCAGATCCTCCTGGCGGTGAGCATGTCGCTGGTCGACTCCTACCGCCGGCGCGGCAAGAAGCCCGGCCCCTTCCCCGTCACTCCCCCGGCGCAGGTCCCCATCGGGGACAGCACGGTGACGACGTACACCTACGGGCAGCACCTCTACGACGACATGCTCGCCGCGATCGAGGGCGCCCAGCGCCAGGTGCTCTTCGAGACCTACATCTGGAAGGGCGACGAGACCGGCGAGCGGTTCAAGCGGGCCCTGGCCGACGCCGCCGCGCGCGGCGTGGACGTCTACGTCATCTACGACGGCTTCGCGAACCTCGTCGTCTCGCCGGTCTTCAAGCACTTCCCGCGCACGATGAAGGTGCTGCGCTACCCGGTGTACGCCGCGGGCTTCCGGTTCTTCGACCTCAGCCGCTACGGCCGCAACCACCGCAAGATCCTCGTCGTCGACTCCGAGGTCGGCTTCGTCGGCGGCTACAACATCGGCGACGCCTACGCCACCGAGTGGCGCGACACCCACGTGCGGGTCACCGGCCCCGGGGTCTGGGACCTCCAACGGGCCTTCGCCGACTTCTGGAACCTGCACCGCCGCCACCGGTTCCGCCCCAGCGAACCCCCGCTGCTGCTGGAGACCCACTCGGAGTGGGAGCCGCGGATCCGGATCCAGCGCAACGTGCCGCGGCTGTGGATGTTCCCGATCCGCTCGATGTACCTCGAGGCGATCCACCGGGCGAGCCGCAACGTGTGGCTGACCACCGCCTACTTCCTGCCCGACCAGGACTTCGTCGACGCGCTCAAGGCCGCCGCGCGCCGCGGGGTCGACGTGCGGCTGCTGGTGCCGCTGAAGTCCAACCACATCGTGGCCGACTGGGCCTCGCGCGGGTACTTCTCCCAGCTGCTGGAGTCGGGCGTGCGGATCCTGCGCTACCGCGACGCGATGGTGCACGCCAAGACCGCCACCGTCGACGGCACGTGGACCACCGTCGGGACCGCCAACATCGACCGGCTCAGCCTCTCGGGCAACTACGAGATCAACATCGAGGTCATCGACCGCGGGCTGGCCCGGCAGATGGAGACGATCTTCGCCACCGACGAGTCGCACTGCCTCGAGCTCACGATCGGTGAGTGGGAGGCCCGGGACCTGCACCGGAAGTTCACGGAGTTCGTGCTCGCCCCGCTGCGCCCCTTGCTCTAGCGGACCTACGCCTTCGGGATGTCCAGCACCGAGGCGAGCTGCAGTGCCTTGGCCTTCTCCCCCTTGACCTTCAGCTGACCCTTGAGCACCCCGGAGACCGCCGAGAGGTGGCCGGTGGCCAGGCGCAGGAAGTCGTGGCCCTCGCAGGTGATGGTCGCGTCCCGGTGGCCGCCGGGGTCCCCGGCCTCGACCTTGCAGGCGCCGTGGTCGATCCGCACGACCCAGCGCTCGGGCTCGCCGCCGGGGCCGCCGAGCAGCCGGAAGCCGATGGTGAGGTCGAGCCGGGCGGCCCGCCGGGCGTTCACGAAGTCGGGCAGCCGGCGGAAGATCTCGTCGAGCACGACCGGGCGGAAGCCGCCGGACATCACCTCGCGCAGGTGGCTGGTCGGCACGCCCGCCAGCGCCCGGGCCACGTCGACCGGGTCGAGGGCGGTGGGGTCCACGGCCACCGCGTCGGTGCCGGGGATCGTGAGAGCCCGCCGACCGTGAGCGCCAGCGCGGCGTCGCCCTGGACGTGCAGGCGCCCGGCGAGGTAGTCCAGGGCGGCGTCGCCCTGCCCGCTGACGAGCCGGATGAAGCCGACGACGCCCGTGCCGAGGACCACGTCGGCGGGCGCGGAGGCGGGCACGTCGACCTCGACCTCGATCGCCCCGGAGACCAGCCGCAGCAGGTGGTGCCCGAGCCGCGCGTCGTCGCGCGTGAGGTCGATCCGCACCGTGCCGGTCGCGGAGGCGAGGCTGTCGGGGTCGGCGTACTCGTGCAGGCGGGAGAGGACCCCGCGCACGGCCGGGACGCGGATCTCCTCGCGGCCGACCAGCCGGCGCAGCTCCTCGTCGGAGGCGAGCCGGATCGCGTCCACGAGCGCCACGGCGTCGGTGTCGGCGAAGAAGCGGGTGGCCTCGGCGGCAGTGGCGGTGCGGAGCGGCTCGAACGTTACCTGCGTCACACTGTCACGGTAACCGGCTTTACCGTCGGTGGCGGGTGACTTGCGCAGGCAGGTGGGTGCGTGGCGCCATCCGGGCCCCGCGCCGCGGCCGGTGCAGGCCGGCCATCGCCAAGAGCGCCGGCACCCGTCCGCGCTGGGGGCGCCAGGGCTCGAGGTAGGCGCGCATCTCCTCGTCGTCGAACGGGGTGCCGGTCAGCGCCCAGCCGACGTCCTTGGCCACGTGGTAGTCGCCGAAGCTGACCGCGTCGGGGTCGCCGTGGGCCCGCTGGCGGACCTCGGCGCTGGTCCACTCCCCGATGCCGGGCAGGGTGCGCAACCGGCGGTCCGCCTCGGCGGGGTCGAGGGCCGCGGTGCGCTCGAGGGCATCGGCGACCCGGGCGGCGGTCACGATCGTGCGGCTGCGAGCGGGGTCGATGTGCATCCGCAGCCACTCCCAGGAGGGGACCGTCCGCAGGGTCTGGGCGTCGGGCTGCACCTTCAGCCCTCGCTCCGCGCCGGGGCCGGGGGCCGGCTCCCCGAAGCGGTGCACCAGCATCCGGAAGCCTGCGAACGCCTCCTGTCCGGTGACCTTCTGCTCGATGATCGCCGGCACCAGCGCCTCCATCACTAGGCCGCCCCGGCCCAGCCGCGCGTGCGGGAACCGACGCCGCGCCTCGACCAGCACCGGGTGGCGCGGCTCGAAGGCCGACCAGTCGTCCTCGCCGCCGAGCATCGCCGGCACCTGGTCCAGCGCCCACTGCGTGCCCGGCCCCCAGGCCTCGGCGTGCACCTCGCCCAGCCGCGCCTCGGCGTGGATGCTGAGCGTGACGAGCCCCTGCGGAGTGCGGAGGCCGCGCCAGATCCGCCCGTCCTCGTCGCGTTGCCACGTGGGGTCCGCGCCCCCGTGCTTCTGCTGGCGCAGCACCGCCTCGACCGGGCACGGCCAGTCCGGCCGCCAGACCCGTCGGGTGCCCGCCTCGCTCACCTGCTCGACGCTAGCCGACGGGCCCGACGGTCCCACCCGGACCGGCTCAGACCGGCTCGACCGCCACCGGGATCCCGTTGAGCAGCGCCATCCCGGCCAGGTGCTCCACGTCCTCGACGCGCGAGGAGGCCAGCTCGTTGCTGTTGGCTCCTCCCGCGGCGTTGGCGGTACTCCAGCCGGCGGCGTGGCCCCAGCCGTGCGGGACCGCGATCGTGCCCGGGCGCACCTCGTCGGTGAGGTGGGCGAGGGTCTCGATGGCGCCGACCGCGGAGCGGATCCGCACGGGGGCGCCGTCGACCACCCCGGCGACAGCGGCGTCGTCGGGGTGGATGCGGGCGGTGTGGCGCCGGTTGCGGCCCTTCATCAGCGTGGGGCTGTTGTGCATCCATGAGTTCTGCGAGCGCATTTCTCGCAGCCCGATCATCCGCAGCGGGTACGCCGGGTCGCGGGTCTCCTCCAGCCTCGACCGCAGCCGGTCCCACTCGGCCGCCAGCTGCGCGGGCGCGAGGTCGACCTTCCCGTGCGGGTGCCGGACGACCTCGGCCAGCCGGCCGCCCCGGGGCGGGGGCAGCATGCGGCCACGGGGCAGGCTGCGCAGCGCGCGGAGGCTGAGCCCGCCGCGGCGCAGCCCGAACCGGTCGCCGTGCGGGCCGGTGCGCAGCAGCAGGTCGACCAGCGTCCAGGGGGTCGTCCGCAGGCCGACCCGGCGGGCGGCGTACCGCAGCGGGGCGGTGAGGGTGCCGAGCCAGGCCGGCAGCAACAGCGTGATCCCGGCGCGCCGTGCGACCTCGTCGATCACCTCCCACTCGGGCCGCGCCTCGCCGGCCGGCGCCAGCACCGCGGTGGTGTGCTGCACGTGCGGCCACGGGCTGGAGGCGACGATCGCGAACGGCACGTCCTCGCGCTCGAGCCAGGTGGTCGCGGGCAGGACGTAGTCGGCGTGCCGGTTGGTCTCGTTGACGTAGAGGTCGAGGGAGACCAGGAGGTCCAGCTCCTCGAGCGCGTCGGCGAGGTGCGGTCCGTCCGGGCTGGTGAGCACCGGGTTGCCCGCCAGCACGAACAGCGCGCGCAGCTGTCCCGGGCCCGGGGTCCGGATCTCCTCGGCCATGATGGCGGCCGGCCAGGTGCCCATGACGTCGGGGAAGTCGCCGACCCGGCTGCGCTGCGCGTCGTAGGTCAGCCGACCTGCCTTCTCGGCGACCTCCTCGAACGGCACGACCGCCTGCCCGAGCAGGACGCCGCCCTCGCGGTCGAGGTTGCCGGTCAGCAGCGCGAGGGCGTCGATGAGGACGCTGGTCAGCGTCGCGTGGCGACCCAGGCAGGAGCCGGTGCGGCCGTAGACCGCGGCGCGGGGTGCCGCGGCGAGGTCGCGCGCCAGCACGCGCACGGTCGCGGGGTCGACGCCGGTCCGCGCGGCGGTCGCCTCGGGCGGGAAGTGCTTCACGGCGTCGAGCAGCGTCTCGACGCCGACCGACTGGGCGGCGACGGCGTCCCAGGCGACCAGGTCCTCCTCGGCCAGCACCTGGACCACCGAGGCCAGCAGGAACGCGTCGGAGTCCGGCTCGACCGACACGTGCTCGAAGGCCCGCGCGGTCTCCGAGCGCCGCGGGTCGAGCACCACGACCCGGCCGCCGCGGGCGGTGATCGCCGACAGGTGCTCCTTCACCCGGGGCGCACGCACCCCGCTGCCGCGGGAGACCAGCGGATTGGCACCGACCACGAGCAGGAAGTCGGTCGAGCGCAGGTCGGGGAACGGCACCTGGGAGATCGAGTCGTAGAGCAGCTTGCTGGCGACGTACCGGCTGTTGATGTCCTGGCTGCCCACGGAGTACTGGTGGCCGGTGCCCAGCGCCGTCATCAGCGCGCCCGACCACAGGGCGGCGGTGACGTTGAAGCCGACGGGGTTGCCGAAGAACTGCCCGACCGAGGTGCCGCCGTAGGTGTCGATGGTCTCCCGCAGCCGCGCCGCGATGTCGCCGAGCGCCTCGTCCCAGGTGACCTGCTCGAACTCCCCCGGCGCGCCACCCGCGACCCGGCGCAGCGGCTGCAGCACCCGCTCGGGGTCGTTCTGGACGTCAGCGAAGGCCAGACCCTTGGGGCAGGCGTATCCGCGGCTGAGCGGGTGCTCGTCGTCGGGACGCAGCGAGACCAGCCGCTCGTTCCCCGGCTCCCCCTCCACCGCGGCGACCAGACCGCACAGCGGCTCGCAGATCCGGCAGTACGTGAGCGCGGTGCGCGTGGAGGTCACGCGGACATACTGAAACAGGTTCTAGTCTGCGTCCATGGTCCTGCAGATCAACGACGACAAGCGCGTACGCACGCTGACCCTCGACCGGCCGGAGGCGCTCAACGCCTTCAACATCGCGTTGTACGACGCCACGGCCGCCGCGCTGAGGGCCGCCGCCGAGGACCCGGGTGTCGCGGTGGTGCTGCTGACTGGCAACGGTCGCGGGTTCAGCGCGGGCACCGACCTGCTGGAGATGGCGCAGATCGCCACCGACCCCGACTTCGACCAGGGCGACGGCGGTTTCACCAACCTCGTCGACGCGCTCGTGGACTTCCCCAAGCCGCTGGTCGTGGCCGTCAACGGCATCGGCCTGGGCATCGGCTGCACGATCCTCGGCTTCGCCGACGTGGCGCTGATGTCGAGCACGGCCCGGCTGAAGTGCCCGTTCACCTCCCTCGGGGTCGCTCCGGAGGCGGCGTCGTCGTACCTCCTCCCGCTGCTGCTCGGACGCCAGGCGGCCTCGTGGCTGCTGCTGTCGGCGGAGTGGTTCGGCGCGCAGGAGGCCCTCGAGATGGGCCTGGTGCGCCAGGTCTGCGAGCCCGACGACCTGCTCCCGGAGGCCCGCCGCCACGCCGAGCTTCTCGCCTCCCGTCCCATCTCCTCGCTCATCGCGGTCAAGCGCACCGTCACCGCTCCCCTGCGCGCCGGCATCGACGCCGCCCGCGAGCGCGAGAACGCCGCCTTCGCCGAGCTCATGGGCGGCCCCGCCAACAGCGAGGCGCTCGCCGCCTTCGCCGAGGGTCGCGAGCCGGACTTCACCTCCCTGCCCCCGGGCTGGTGACGCCGACTCGGCGCTGGTTCGAGGCTCACTCGGCACTGGTTCGGCTGCGCCGGACCTGACGGGGGTGGGCCGCCGTCGGTGGCCGGTGCTTGGCTGGTCGCGTGCTCCTCCACGACCTGGTCACCACCTCCGCCGCCGTGGCCGCGACGCGCTCGCGCAAGGCGAAGGTGGCCGCGATCGCCGAGCTGCTCGCGCGCACGGACGACGACGAGGTCGAGACCGTCGTCGCCTACCTCGGCGGCAAGCTCCGACAGCGCCGCACCGGCGTCGGCTGGCGCTCGCTCACCTCGCTCCCCGACCCGGCTGGCGAGCCGTCGCTGACGGTCCTCGGCGTGCACGACGCGTTCGAGTCGCTCTCGGGCCTGTCCGGCCCCGGGTCGGCCGCGGCCCGCGCCGCCGCGGTCACCGACCTCTTCGCCCGCGCCACCGAGCCCGAGCAGGCCTGGCTGCGCGGCATCGCGACCGGCGAGGTCCGCCAGGGCGCGCTCGACGCGCTCGTGCAGGAGGCGGTCGCGCTCGCCGCCGAGGTCCCCCTGACCTCCGTACGCCGGGCCGCGATGCTCGCCGGGTCGACCGTCGCGGTGGCCGGTGCGGCGCTGCGCGAGGGCGAGCAGGGGCTCGCGGCCTTCGTCCTCGAGGTGGGTCGCCCCGTCCTCCCGATGCTCGCCTCCTCGGCGACCGACGTCGCTGCGGCCATGGAGAAGGCCGGCCCCGACGGCGCACCGGTCGCGGTCGACACCAAGCTCGACGGCATCCGGGTGCAGGTGCACCGCGACGGCGACGAGGTGCTGGTCGTGACGCGCTCCCTCGACGACATCACCGAGCGGCTGCCCGAGGTGGTGGCCGTCGCACGCCGGCTGCCGGCGCAGCGGTTCGTGCTGGACGGCGAGGCGCTGACGGTCGGCGACGACGGTCGGCCGCGGCCGTTCCAGGAGACGGCCTCCCGCACGGCGCAGACCGCCGGCGCCCGGGTCACCCCGTTTTTCTTCGACGTGCTGCACCTCGACGGCGAGGACCTGATGGACAGCCCCGGTTCCGCCCGGGCCGCCGCCCTGGCCCGGCTCGTCCCGCCCGAGCACCGCGTCCCGCGCGTCGAGACGTCCTCCGTCGAGGAGGCGGAGGCGTTCGCGTCGGCACAGCTGGCCGCAGGCCACGAGGGCGTCGTCGTGAAGAGCCTGCTGGCGTCGTACGACGCGGGGAGGCGGGGTGCGGCCTGGGTGAAGGTCAAGCCCGTCCACACCCTCGACCTGGTCGTGCTGGCCGTCGAGTGGGGCTCGGGCCGACGCTCGGGGAAGCTCTCCAACGTCCACCTCGGCGCCCGGGACGGCGAGGGCCTGGTGATGCTGGGCAAGACCTTCAAGGGGATGACCGACGAGGTGCTGGCCTGGCAGACCGAGCGGTTCCTCGACCTCGAGACCCACCGCGAGGGCCACACCGTCTTCGTCCGGCCCGAGCAGGTCGTCGAGATCGCCTTCGACGGGGTGCAGCGCTCGACCCGCTACCCCGGCGGTGTCGCGCTCCGCTTCGCGCGGGTCGTGCGCTACCGCGACGACAAGGGACCCGAGGCGGCCGACACCCTCGAGACGGTGCGGGCGCACCTCGCGGGATCATGAGCGGGGCGTGACGTCGGCGTCACACGCGTGCAACTCCGAGTTGCACGTGCGTATCGTTGACCCGTGACCACGCGTGCCCCCGAGACCGACGGTCGCCGCTCCGCGGCGGCTGCGCGCCGGCGCGCCCGGGAGGCTGAGATCCTCGCCGCGACCCGGGCCCTCTTCGACGAGCGTGGCGTCCGCGACGCCCAGATAGAGGACATCGCCCGCGCCGTCGGCATCAACCGCGCGATCGTCTACCGCCACTTCAGCGGCAAGGAGGAGCTCTTCGCCCTCACGCTGGTGGGCTACCTCGAGGAGCTGCGCCGCGACCTCGAGGCCGCCTCGGTCGCCGGCGGCACCGCCGAGGAGCGACTTGCCCGGATCGTGACCGCCTTCGTCGACTACTCCCTGGCCCACCCCGCCTTCGTCGACTGCGCCCAGACGCTGATGCGCCGCTCCGGCCCCGAGCTGCTCGACGAGATCTCCGAGAGCGCGCTCTTCCGCCTCGGCCGCGGCATCTCCGGCTGCCTGGCCCAGCTCTCCGGCGCCCTCGAGGACGGCGTGCGCAGCGGCGACTTCCGCGTGCAGGACCCCACACTGCTCGCCAACACCCTCTACGCCAGCGGTCTCGGTGCCCTCCAGCTCGCCCGCGTCGGGATCCTGGTCATGGAGGCCGCCCCGGGCGTGCCGACCGTCGGCACCATCTCCCACGAGCAGGTCCGCGACCACCTCGTCGTCTCCGCCCTCGCCCTGGCCCGCGGCAGATGAGCGGTCACGACGACGAGGGCCGGGCGGACCCCGGGAAGAGGGGCCCCGGCTACCTGTGGCGGCCCGGCGCGTCGCCCCAGGACGACCCGCTGCACCTCGTGGTCGCCCTGGTGATCGGCTCGATCCTGGTCGGCAGCATCATCGCGGCCCTCGTCCTGGGACGCTGACACGTCGACGGCCCCGCCCCCACGGGGGACGGGGCCGTCGTCAGGTCAGCGGGCGATCAGGGGCGCTCGAGGATCGCGGTCACGCCCTGGCCACCGGCAGCGCAGACCGAGATGACACCGCGCCCGGAGCCCTTCTCGGCGAGCAGCTTGGCCAGCACCGGGATGATCCGACCGCCCGTGGCGGCGAACGGGTGCCCGGCGGCCAGCGAGGAGCCGTTGACGTTGAGCTTGTCCCGGTCGATCGAGCCCAGCGGGGCGTCGAGGCCCAGGCGCTCCTTGCAGAACACCGGGTCCTCCCACGCCGCGAGGGTGGCGAGCACCTGGGAGGCGAAGGCCTCGTGGATCTCGTAGAAGTCGAAGTCCTGCAGCGTCAGGCCGGCGCGCTGGAGCATCCGGGCCATGGCGTACGCCGGGGCCATGAGCAGGCCCTCGCCGCCGTGGACGTAGTCGACCGCGGCCGTCTCGTACTCGGTGATGTAGGCCAGCACGGGCAGCCCGCGCTCCTTGGCCCACTCCTCCGAGGCCAGCAGCACCACGGACGCACCGTCGGTCAGCGGGGTGGAGTTGGCGGCGGTCATGGTGGCGGCCTCGCCCTTGCCGAAGACCGGCTTGAGCTTGGCGAGCTTCTCGACGGAGGAGTCCGGGCGCAGGTTGGAGTCGCGCTCCAGCCCGCGGAACGGGGTGATCTGGTCGTCGAGGAAGCCGCGGTCGTAGGCGGCGCCGAGCTTCTGGTGGGAGGCGGCGGCCAGCTCGTCCTGCGCCTCGCGGGTGATCTGCCACTCCAGGGCGGTCAGCGCGGCGTGCTCGCCCATGGACATGCCGGTGCGGGGCTCGCCGTTCTGCGGGATCGCCAGGCCGATGTCGCCGGGGCGGATCGCGCCGAGCGCGGCGAGGCGGCCCTTGGTGTCCTTGGCGGCGTTGACCTTGAGCAGCTTCTTGCGCAGCTTCTCGCTGATCGCGACCGGGGCGTCGGAGGTGGTGTCGGTGCCGCCGGCGATGCCGACCTCGATCTGGCCGAGGGCGATCTTGTTGGCGACCTGGATGGCGGCCTGGAGGCCGGTGCCGCAGGCCTGCTGGATGTCGGTGGCCGGGGTCTCGGGGGCGAGCTTGGAGCCCAGCACCGCCTCGCGGGTCAGGTTGAAGTCGCGCGAGTGCTTGAGGACCGCACCGGCCACGACCTCGCCCACGGCTTCGCCGGCCAGGCCGAAGCGGTCGACGAGACCGTCGATGGCCGCGGTCAGCATCTCCTGGTTGGAAGCGGTGGCGTAGGCGCCGTTGGAGCGGGCGAACGGGATGCGGTTGCCGCCGATGACGGCGACACGACGGGTCTGGGTCTGCATGGGGCCATCCTTGCCCCGGACGGGGCCGTGGAGGAAGGCTGTGAGGGCCACGTCACGAAAAGTGGACACTGAGTTACACGTCTAGTTACCTACTGGCGGGGCGTCGCCCCGTCCACCTACGACCAGCCCCGGAGGATCCGCGCGCCATGAGCGACAAGTACCAGAGCTTCACCCAGAGCCCGCTCGGCAAGCTGCTCGTCAAGAACCTCGGCCTCCCCGCCCCGACGCGCCTGGAGCGCTACACCGCCGGCGCCCCCCTGGTCGACGGCACCGTCGTCGTCGGCGGTCGCGGTCGCCTGGCGGAGTCGCTGCCCGGTCTGCTCGACACCGTCGGAATCGCCAGCACGCAGGTCACGGAGGACGGCCAGAAGTACAAGGGCCTGGTCTTCGACGCCACGGGCCTGACCTCGGCCGACCAGCTGGTCGCGCTGCAGCAGTTCTTCACCCCCCTGATGCGCAGCCTCGCCTCGTGCCCCCGCGTCGTGGTGCTCGGCACCCCGCCGGAGCAGGTCGAGGGCGGCGAGCGCGTCGCCCAGCGTGCGCTCGAGGGCTTCACCCGCAGCCTCGGCAAGGAGATCGGCCGGGGCGGCACCGTCCAGCTGGTCTACGTCGCCGACGGCGCCGAGGCCGCGGTCACCAGCACCCTCGCCTTCCTGCTCTCGCCCAAGTCCGCCTACGTCTCGGGCCAGGTCGTGCGGATCGGCGCGACCGGCACGAAGAAGGCCGGCGCCGTCACGGACTGGCAGCAGCCGCTGGCCGGCAAGGTCGCCCTGGTCACCGGTGCCAGCCGCGGCATCGGCGAGCAGATCGCCCGGGTCCTGCACCGCGACGGTGCGACCGTCGTCGGCGTGGACGTGCCGCAGGCCGCCAACGAGCTGCAGTCGCTGATGAAGGAGCTCGACGGCGACTGGCTGACCCTCGACATCACGGCCAAGGACGCCCCGCAGCGCATCGCCCACCACCTCTCCACCAAGCACGGCGGTGTGGACGTGGTCGTGCACAACGCCGGCATCACCCGCGACAAGAAGCTCGCCAACATGGGCGAGGACCGCTGGGAGTCGGTGATCGCGGTCAACCTCACCGCACCCGAGAAGATCACCCGGGAGCTCCTGGAGCAGAAGGTCGTCAACAAGGGCGGCTCGATCATCGGGGTCGCGAGCATCGCCGGCATCGCCGGCAACGTCGGCCAGACCAACTACGCCGCTTCCAAGGCCGGCGTCATCGGCTTCGTCGACAGCCTCAAGGACGAGCTGAAGGACGGCATCACGATCAACGCCGTCGCTCCCGGCTTCATCATCACCGCCATGACCGCGGCCGTCCCGCTGGCCAACCGTGAGGTCGGCCAGCGCCTCAACGCCATGTCCCAGGGCGGCCTGCCCGTCGACGTGGCCGAGACCATCGCCTGGTTCGCCTCCCCCGGCTCGACCGCCGTCAACGGCAACGTCGTGCGGGTCTGCGGCCAGATGATGCTGGGCGCCTGATGGGCACCGCGGAGACCACCGTCAAGCAGCACGACGGCGGCGCCGGCCTCGGCAGCCTGCTTAAGGCCGCCCTGCCGAGCGTGCCGGTTGTCGGGTCGCTCCCCGGCGTGCGCAAGGCGTCCGCGGAGGGCTTCAGCGGCCTCGGCTACCAGCGGCCGCCCGTCACCGTCGAGGCCGAGCACGTGGCGGCGTACGCCGAGGTGTGCGGGTTCCCGCAGAAGGACACCGTCCCGCTGACCTACCCCCACATGCTGGCCTTCGGGCTGCACATGGCGATCATGACCGACCCGGCTTTCCCGGCCCCGGCCATCGGCACCGTGCACCTGGAGAACTCCATCACGGCGCACCGCGCGGTCCGCGTCGGGGAGACCCTCGCCGTCGCAGCCCGCGTGGAGCCGCCGCGCCCGCACGCCAAGGGACGGGTCTTCGACTTCGTCACGACGATCACGGACCCGGACGGCGCGCCGGTGTGGGAGAGCACCAGCTCCTACCTCCGTCGCGGCAAGGGCGACGAGAGCGCCCCCGCGGGTCTCGACATCCCCGTGACCGCCTCCAACGGCGTCGTGTGGAGCCTGCCGGGTGACCTCGGCCGCCGCTACGGCGCGGTGTCGGGCGACCTCAACCCGATCCACCTCTACCCGCTCACCGCGAAGGCACTCGGCTTCCCGCGCCAGATCGCGCACGGCATGTGGAGCCTGGCCCGGTGCGTCGCCGCGCTGGAGAACCGTCTCCCCGAGGCGGTCACCGTCGACGTGGCGTTCAAGAAGCCGATCCTGCTCCCCGGCAAGGTCGCCTTCGGCTCGGAGAGGTACGACGGCAGCTACACCTTCTCCCTGACCGACCCGCGCACAGGCGCCCCGCACCTGGTCGGCCGCACCACCGCGCGCTGATCCGCCGCCGGCCGCCCCACCGCCGAACCGTCACTTCCGAACCCTCGACCCGTCAGTTCTGGACCGCACCTGGCCCGGGGCTCACGGGTCGAGGGTTCACTTCTGACGGGTCGGCGGTTCGTTCCTGACGGGTCGGCGGTGCTCAGCGGGGTCGGCCGAACTGCGTCGTGGCCGTGGTGCTCCGTGCCGCGGTCGCCGCCGTGGCACGGCGCTCGGTGAAGGTGGCCGTCGCGGGGTTCCACACCCCGACGTCGGTGGTGGCGTTGCCGTCCCAGTCGCCGGTGACCGGCAGGTCACCGGGCTGGCCGAACTGCACCTCGGCGCTCCAGGTGAGACCCTCGGCGTCGACCCGGCGCAGCGTGAACGTGGCGGTCGAGGGGTCGAAGACGCCCACGTCGGTGGTCCCGTCGCCGTCCCAGTCGCCGGTCACGGGGAGGTCGGCGGCGTCGCCCAGGGAGACGGTGCGCACCGAGCCGTCGGCGCCGCGGAGCGTCCAGGCGCCGGTGGCGGGCGATCGGACGCCCACCTCCCACAGCCCGTCGCCGTCCCAGTCCCCGGCGACCGGCTGGTCGGAGCCGGCACCGAGCGCGAGCGTCGTGGTGGCCCGCTTGCCCACCCGCATCGTGAAGACGCCCTCGGCGGGGCTCCACACGCCCAGGTTGGCCTTGCCGTTGCCGTCCCAGTCACCGAGGACCGGCTCGTCGGTAGCGGTGCCGAGCCGCATCGTCTTGGGCTCGCGGCCGGGGCGCTGCACCAGGAAGAGCGAGCGCGGGGCGCGGCGGTAGACCACCAGCTCGGCCGTGCGGTCCCCGAGCAGGTTGCCGGCCAGCGGCAGGTCGACGCAGTTGCCCGAGGCCTGCGTGGCGCCGTAGGTGAACGGCACCCCGCCGAACCACGCCTCGACGTCCTGCCCGTCCTGGCGCTGCTCGTAGTGCAGGTGCGGACCGGTGGAGTTGCCCGTCGAGCCGACCGTGCCGAGCAGCGCCCCCTGGTCGACCCGCTGACCGGTCACCACGTGCACGTCCTGCAGGTGGGCGTAGACGGTGCTCTCCCCTGCGCCGTGGTCGACCACGACGTGCCGGCCGTAGCCGCGGGCGGACGTGGCGTCGGCGCGGGAGACGACACCCGGCGCGGACGCGACGACCGGGTCATCGAGGTCGTCGACCCGGTTCCAGTCGATCGCCCGGACGCTCGGGCTGTGCGAGGACCGCGTGGTGCCGGTCCACTCCTGCGCGCAGGGGAACGGCATCTCGTAGTCGCTCACCGGTTGCGCGTACGCCGGAGCGACCGCCCAGAGGGTCGACCCGGCCGTGAGGCCGGCGAGGAGCGCGGCGAGCGCCGTACCGCTGGCACGCGCGGCCCGGTGCCGGGCCGTCGACGAGCGTCTCATGGGGTCCCCTGTCCGTCCGGGCGGCCTCCGTCACGAGGTCGTCACAGGCACCACAGGAGTGCTCAGCCACCACATTCGCCACAAAGGTAACGACACGCCGCGGCAGATGTCACGAACTACGCCATTGTCATGCTAGGCGCGGGGCCGGATCAGCCCCTCCTGGGCGACCGTCGCCACCAGCGTCCCGTCCTCGGTGAAGATCCGCCCGAGCGCCAGACCGCGGGCCGACTGGGCCGAGGGCGACCACTGGTCGTAGAGCCACCACCGGTCGGCCCGGAAGGGTCGGTGGAACCAGATCGTGTGGTCGAGCGAGGCCATCTGCACCTCGTGCGGCGAGACCGGGTGGGCGGCCAGCGTGGCACCGAGCAGCGAGACGTCGGAGGCGAAGGTGAAGGCCGCGACGTGGGTGACCGGGTCCTGCCCGAGGTCGCCGTTGACCCGGGCCCACATCCGGGCGCGGGCAGGATGGACCTCGTCGGGCTCGAGCCCGTGCTTGGAGTTGCCGATCCACCGCACGTCGAGGGAGGCCCACTCCCGCCCGAGCGCCTCGGCGTCGCTGTTGCCGCGCGCGGTCATGAGCGAGACCAGGTCCAGGCCCTGCTCGGGGCGGGCGACCTCGGGCATCGCGTCCTGGTGCGACCAGCCCTCCTCCTCGCGCTGGAAGTTGGCGGTGAGGAAGTAGATCGGGCGACCGTGCTGGCGCGCGGCGACCCGACGCGTGGCGAAGGAACGCCCGTCGCGGATCCGCTCGACGTCGTAGACGATCGGCAGGGACGGGTCCCCCGGCAGCAGGAAGTAGGAGTGCAGCGAGTGCACCCCCATCTCCTCGGGCACCGTGCGGATGCCGGCGCAGAGCGCCTGCGCGGCCACCTGGCCGCCGAAGACCCGGCCGCGGGGCGTGGGCACCGACTGGCCGCGGTAGAGGTCCTGGTCGATCTCCTCGAGGTCGAGCAGGGCGACCAGCTCGTCGACGGCGACCTGGTCGGGCTCGCGCAGCGGCGTGGGCTCGGGGACGCGCATCAGCCGCGCTCCGCCTTGGGCCGGACCTTGCGCAGCAGCGCCTCCTGGGCGGTCGAGGCCACCAGCCGCCCGTCCTCCGTGAACACCCGGCTGTTGATCAGGCCGCGGCCGCCGGAGGCACGCGGGGCGTGCTGGTCGTAGAGCCACCACCGGTCAGCGCGGAACGGCTCGTGGAACCACACCGTGTGGTCGAGCGAGGCCACCATGATGTCGGGCCCTCCAAGGCGGTAGCCGTGGGGTGCGAGCGCAGCACCGGCGATGGTCATGTCCGAGGCGTAGGCGAAGGCCGCGGCGTGCACCAGCGGGGCGTCGGGCAGCTCGCCGTCGATCTTGAGCCAGAACCGCTGGCGGCCGGGCCGCTGCGGGTCCGGCGGCAGCAGGTCGGCCGAGGAGCCGACGTACCGCATGGAGATGGCGTCCCACTCGGTGAACTCCCCGTCGGCGCGGCGCGCCATCGGGTCGAGGGAGTCCTGGGGTGAGGGCACGTCGTCGGGGAAGACGTCCTGGTGGTCCAGGCCCTCCTCCGGCTTCTGGAAGTCCGTGGTCAGCGCGAAGATCGGCCGGCCGTGCTGGCGGGCGAGCACCCGGCGGGTGGCGAAGGACCGGCCGTCGCGCAGCGCCTCCACGTCGTAGACGATCGGCGCGCCGGTGTCGCCGGGCTGCAGGAAGTAGGAGTGCAGCGAGTGCACGACGTACGCCGGGTCGGTGGTGCGCGCGGCGGCGACCAGCGCCTGCGCGGCCACCTGGCCGCCGAAGACCCGCGGCAGGACCGAGGCCTGCTGGCTGCCGCGGAACAGGTTGTCGTCGATGGTCTCGATGTCGAGCAGACGCAGCAGCTCGTCGACGTCGCGGGGCATCAGCGACCTCCGTCCGTCTCGTCGCCGGGAACATCCCCGGACCCGCGGCCCGGGTCGTCGCCGTCCAGCCCGGCCAGGAACTGCTCGAACTGCTCCCCGAGCTGCTCGCCGGTCGGCAGCGGCTCGTCGGGGGCCAGCAGCGAGGCGCCGGACTCCTCGGCCCGCTCGAAGGCGTCGTACTGCCGCTCGAGCGCGGCCACCACGTCGGCGACCTCCTCGTGCTCGACGAGGTAGCGGCTGATCTCGGCCTCCCGGTCCTCGGCCTCGGCCCGCAGGCCCGACAGGTCGACGGTGAGCCGGCCGGCGCGCTCGACCTGCTCCAGCAGCGCGACCGCGGCCTGGGGGTAGGGCAGCTGGGCGAGGTAGTGCGGGATGTGGGCGACGAAGCCCTGCGCGGGGTGGCCCCACTCCCCCAGCCGGATCTCCAGCAGCGCCTGGACGCTGGCCGGCACCCGGAGCTCCCCGCGCCACGGCGAGGCGCCGATGAGCAGCTCGGGGTCGTTGGCGTGGTGGGTGATCGCGATCGGGCGGGTGTGCGGCACGGCCATCGGCACCGAGCCCATGCTGACGACCCGGGTGACGCCGAAGCGCTCCACCACCCGGCGCACCGCGCGCACGAAGCCCTCCCAGCGCACGTCGGGCTCCGGCCCGCGCAGCAGGAGGTACGGCGTGCCGCCGGTGTCGTGGAGCAGGCGGACGACCAGCCGGGGCGCGTCGTAGTCGGTGTAGCGGTCGACGACGAAGGAGACGGCGGGCCGACGCGCGCGGCAGTCGTGCAGCTCGTCGACCTCGAAGGTGGCCACCACCCGTCCGGCCGAGGGGCCGGTGTCGTCGAGGTCCACGAGGTGCTGGGCGGCCCGGGCGGCGGCGCTCCCCGCGTCGAGGAACCCGTCGAGGACCACGACCATGGTCAGCCCCTCGGACGAGTGCCCGGCCGGGCCGACGTGCTCGACCCGCGAGTCGAGCTCGGGCACCACGTCGACGATGTGCACGAGACGGTGGTCGGCCACGGTGGCGCCACGCTCCTCTCCGGTGGGGGACGGCTGGTCCGCCGGTCGTTCGGACGGTCGGGGAAGCCAGGGACGGCCCACGATATTCCCGGGCCGCCGTCCCCCACCGGGCACCCTGTCGTCCCCGGATCGTCCTCGAGTTACCGGTGGGTACTACTCACGGGTAACCGAGCGGGTAGCGTGTCGCCCGTCCCCGAGCACCCCACCCACAGGAGACCCCGTGCCCCGACAACTGCGAGAGGTCGTCTTCGTCGACGGCGTGCGCACTCCCTTCGGCAAGGCCAAGGGCCAGTACGCCGAGACCCGCGCCGACGACCTGGTCATCAAGTGCATCCGCGAGCTCATGCGCCGCAACCCGTCGCTGCCGCCCGAGCGGGTCGACGAGGTCGCGATCGCCGCCACCACCCAGATCGGTGACCAGGGCCTGACCATCGGCCGCACCGCCGCCCTGCTCTCCGGGCTGCCGCAGTCGGTGCCCGGCTACGCCATCGACCGCATGTGCGCGGGCGCGATGACCGCCGTCACCACCACGGCCGGCGGCATCGCCTTCGGCTCCTACGACGTCGCCATCGCCGGCGGCGTCGAGCACATGGGCCGTCACCCCATGGGCGAGGGCGTGGACCCCAACCCGCGCATCCTCTCCGAGCGCGTGGTCAACCCCGACGCGCTCGTCATGGGCAAGACGGCGGAGAACCTGCACGACCGCTACCCCACGATCACCAAGGAGCGCGTCGACGCCTACGCCGTGCGCTCCCAGGCCAAGACGGCCGCGGCGTACGACGCCGGCAAGATCCAGCCCGACCTGGTGCCCGTCGCGACGCGCTCGGCCGAGCTGGGCTGGGGCCTGGCCACCACCGACGAGCCGATGCGCCCGCAGACGACGATGGAGAGCCTCGCCGGGCTCAAGACCCCGTTCCGTGCCGCCGGCAACGTCACCGCCGGCAACGCCGCGGGCATCAACGACGGCGCCACCGCCGCCCTGCTGGCCGAGGAGGAGACCGCCCGCGAGCTCGGGCTGCCCGTGCGCATGCGCCTGGTGTCCTACTCCTTCGTCGGCGTCGAGCCCGAGGTCATGGGCGCCGGCCCGATCCCGGCCACCGAGAAGGCGCTCAAGCAGGCCGGCCTCACCATCGACGACATCGAGGCCTTCGAGGTCAACGAGGCCTTCGCCGTGCAGGTGCTGGCCTTCCTGGAGCACTTCGGCATCGCCGACGACGACGCCCGGGTCAACCCCTACGGCGGCGCGATCGCGATGGGCCACCCGCTGGCCTCCTCCGGCGTGCGCCTCATGACCCAGCTGGCGCGCCAGTTCGAGGAGCGCCCCGAGGTCCGCTACGGCCTGACCACCATGTGCATCGGCATCGGCATGGGCGGCACGGTCATCTGGGAGAACCCGCACTGGAACGGAGCCAACTGACGTGAGCACCACCATCGACACCCTCCTCGAGCGGGCGCAGGCCATCTCCTCCGACGCCGAGCGCGTCACCGAGGCCAAGCTGCGCAAGGTCGCCCTCCCCGGCGGCGCCGGCACGATCGGCCTCATCACCCTCGACAACGGCGAGGACCACACCAAGCCCAACACCTTCGGCCCCCGCGGCCTGATCAGCCTCAACACCGCGATCGACGCGGCGCTGGCCGACGACGAGGTCACCGCGCTGGCCGTGACCGGCAAGCCGTTCATCCTCGCCGCGGGCGCCGACCTCACCAGCATCGCCGGTGGCGGCCCGGACGCCGTGCGGGTCGTGGCCGAGCTCGGCCACGCGGTCTTCCGCAAGCTCGGCGACCCCGGCGGCAAGCCGTCCTTCGGCTTCGTCAACGGCCTGGCGCTGGGCGGCGGCCTCGAGGTCGCGCTGCACTGCACCTACCGCACCGTCATGGACTCCGCGCCCGCCCTCGGCCTGCCCGAGGTCATGCTCGGCCTCGTCCCCGGCTGGGGCGGCGCCTACCTGGTGCCCAACCTGGTCGGTCCGGCCACCGCGGTGCAGCTGATCCTCGAGAACCCCCTCAACAACGGCAAGACCGTCGGCGGGCAGCAGGCCTTCGAGCTCGGCCTGGCCGACGCGGTCTTCCAGGGCGCGGACTTCCTGGAGCAGTCGCTGCTCTGGGCCGCCTCGGTGCTGCGCGGCGACGTCGTCGTGGAGCGACCCGAGGTCGACCGCGGCCAGGGCTGGGACGACGCCGTACGCCGGGCCCAGCAGGTCGCCCAGGCCCGCACCGGCGGGGCCTCCCCCGCAGCGGCCAAGGCCGTCGAACTGATCGACGCCGCCCGCGACGGCGACCGCGACGCGGGCTTCGCCCGCGAGGACGACGCCCTGCACGCCCTGTCGCAGACCCCCGAGCTGCTCGCCAGCCTCTACGCCTTCGACCTGGTGCAGAAGCGCGCCAAGCGCCCCGCCGGCGCCCCGGACCGCTCGCTGGCCCGCCCGGTCACGAAGGTCGGCATCGTCGGCGCGGGCCTCATGGCCAGCCAGATGGCGCTGCTCTTCGTCCGCCGCCTCGAGGTGCCGGTCGTGCTGACCGACCTCGACCAGGAGCGAGTCGACAAGGGCGTGGGCTACGTCCACGCCGAGATCGACAAGCTGCTCGCCAAGGGCCGGATCAACCAGGACAAGGCCAACCGCCACAAGGCCCTGGTCTCCGGCTCGGTCGACAAGGCCACCGGCTTCGCGGGCGCCGACTTCGTCATCGAGGCGGTCTTCGAGGAGATGTCGGTCAAGAAGTCGGTCTTCGCCGACGTCGAGGCCGTGGTCTCCCCCGAGTGCGTGCTGGCGACCAACACCTCCTCGCTGTCGATCACGGAGATGGCCGCGGACCTGCAGCACCCCGAGCGGGTCGTGGGCTTCCACTTCTTCAACCCCGTCGCCGTGATGCCGCTGCTGGAGATCGTCCAGGGCGAGAAGACCGACGACGCCACGCTGGCCACCGCCTTCGGCACCGGCAAGGCACTGAAGAAGACCACCATCCTGGTGCAGGACAGCCCGTCCTTCATCGTCAACCGGCTGCTCGGGCGCTTCATGTCCGACGTGAGCCGGGTGCTGGACCAGGGCACCCCGATCGACGTCGTCGACGGCGCCTTCGCCGGTGTCGCACCGATGTCGCCGTTCACGCTGATCGCCCTGGTCGGCCCGGCCATCGCGCTGCACAACACCGAGACGCTCGCGGCGGCCTTCCCCGACCGCTTCTACGTCTCCCCCGCCCTCGAGCGGGTCGTGGCGGCGCGCAAGGGTGCCTACTTCGGTCCCGACGGGTTCCTGGACCCCGAGGTCGAGGCGCTGCTGGAGAAGCCGGCCTCGCCGGTCGTGCTCTCCCGCGAGGAGGTCCGCACCCAGGTCCTCACCGGCCTGGCCGAGGAGGCGCGCCTCATGCTCGACGAGGGTGTCGTCACCGCCGCCGAGGACCTCGACCTGGCGATGATCACCGGTGCCGGCTTCGCGTTCTGGAACGGCGGGCTCACGATGCTCCTCGAGCGTGAGGGCCTCGGCTCCTTCCACTGAGCACCGCACGACCAGCGGACCACGACGGGCCCTGGCTCCCGCCTCGCAGGAGGAGGGGGTCAGGGCCCGTACGTCGCCAGCATCAGCCTCGCCGCCCGCCGGGCGAGGTCCTCGGTGGTGAGCCCCGTGCGCTGGGCCAGCACCTCCTCGCCGCGCTCGTCGACCCCCACGGCCGGGTCCTCCCCGCGGGCGGTGACCACCTCGGCCGCCGCGTCGAGGTCGTCGACCAGCGTCCACAGCACCTCGTCGCCGTACGCCGTCGTGAGGGCCTCGCACGCCCACCACGAGAGCCCGTAGTTGGCGCCCGAGGTCGCGCCGTTGAACCCGTCGGAGCGGGGCAGGTCGAGGGGCTCCCCCGACGGCTCCTCCCCGTCGAGCCCGTCGCGGGCAGCCACGAGCGAGCCCGTCGAGAGCGCCCGGTCCTCGGGCGCGAGCGGGGCGACCGAGACCCACTCAGCGATCCCCTCCGAGAGCCAGACCGGCACGGCGTCGTCGCGCGGTCCGAGGGCGACGTGGGTGAGCTCGTGGCGCACGAGCCGGTCGCGGGCCCCGTCCTCGCGGGTCAGCATCCGCGGGTGGAGGGCGACCCGGACCCCGGCGGTCCCGGCGCTCGGGTCGGCGTCGTCGAGCGGCACCGGGAACGCGACCGCGTCGACCAGCTCGGGGTCGCCGCCCGGCAGCTCGGCCAGCGAGCCGAGGAACCCGGAGTCGCCCAGGGCGTACACCACGACCCGGCGCTCCCAGTCGTAGGGCACCACGGCGCTGACGTCGGCGATGCCGCGCTGCACCGACTCCAGCAGCGCGTCGGCACTGCCGACCGAGGTGGCGTCGAAGACGCCGAGGACGCCCGCCACCTCGCGGACCTCGACCGGGCCCCGGTCCCAGGGCTGGGCCACCACGCCGTTGCGCTCCTCCCACGCCTCGTCGGTCACCGAGGCCAGCCGCAGCCGGCCCCGCGATCCGGGCGTGAAGAGGTAGCGGTCGCGGGCGACGACCGGGGCGGCGTCGTACCCCTCCAGCTGGAGGTGGACCCGCACGACGACCCAGTAGGACTCGCCGTCGCGCAGCACCTCGGCGGGGTCGAAGGAGTAGCGGAACACCTGGACCGGCAGGTCCTGCATGGCACGGAAGTAGTCGGCCTGCGCCGTGCCGAACTCACCGCCGCGCCGCGCCAGGCCGGAGCGGAAGACCTGCTCGTCCCCCTCGCGGACGGCGACCGCACGCCGGCGCAGGACCCGCGTGAGCTCCTCGACGACCCCCGGTGGTGCCGGTGCCGCCGAGGTCCCCGGCGAGGACGTCTCGTCGTCGGAGAGCAGGCTGCAGCCGCTCAGCACTCCCAGCGCCAGGACGGCACCGAGCAGCGCCGAGGTCCAGCGGACGGTCCGGCGCTGCGACCGACCGGGGCCGAGGTGCGGGTCTCCCTCCCAGGACCTCTCAGCCGCGCCGGTCACGCGACCGGTCGCCGGGCGGACCGGCGACCTCGGGCTGGGCTGGGCCGGGCTGGACGGGGTCGACGACCGTGTCGCCGTCGCCGACGAGGTCGCCGGCCATGGCCTCGACGATGCCGCGGGCGAGGTGCTGGGCGGTGAGTCCGACCCGCTCGAGGATCACGTCGCGCTTGGCGTGGCCCAGGAACTCCTGCGGGATGCCGTGCAGCTGCACCGGGGTGCGCACGCCGGCGGCCACGAGCGCCTGGAGCAGCGAGGCCCCGCAGCCGCCCTGCACGCCGTTGTCCTCGACGCTGACCACCAGCCGGTGCTCGCGGGCCAGGTCGACCAGCGCGGGGTCGACGGGCTTGACCCAGCGCGGGTCGACCACGGTCACGCCGATGCCCTGGTCGCGCAGCCGCTCGGCCACCTCGACGGCCGTGGTGGCCATCGAGCCGACGGCGACCACGAGGACGTCACGGGCACCCGAGCGCACCAGCACGTCGCACCCGCCGGCCCGGTCGACGGCGGGCACGTCGGCGGGCGGGGCGCCCTTGGGGAAGCGGACCACGGTCGGGGCGTCGTCGACCTGCACGGCCTCGTCGAGCAGCTCGCGCAGGCGGGTGGCGTCGCGGGGCGCGGCCAGGCGCAGGCCGGGCACGACCTGCAGGACCGACATGTCCCACATGCCGTTGTGGCTGGCACCGTCGTCGCCGGTGACGCCGGAGCGGTCGAGCACGAAGGTGACGCCGCACTTGTGCAGCGCGACGTCCATGAGCACCTGGTCGAAGGCGCGGTTGAGGAAGGTCGCGTAGACCGCGACGACGGGGTGCAGGCCACCCATCGCGAGGCCGGCAGCCGAGGTGGCGGCGTGCTGCTCGGCGATACCGACGTCGAAGGTACGCTCGGGGAAGTGCGCCTCGAAGGCGTCGAGGCCCACCGGGTGCATCATCGCGGCGGTGATGGCCACGACGTCCTTGCGTCGGTGGCCCAGGTCGACCATGGCGTCGGAGAAGAAGTCGGTCCAGATGCGACCGCGCTTGCGCTCCTCGCCGGACTCGATGTCGAAGGGCTGGGGGCTGTGGAACTGGTCGGCCTCGTGGCGCTCGGCGGCGTCGTACCCGAAGCCCTTGCGGGTCAGCGCGTGCACGATGACGGGGCCGTTGAAGCGCTTGGCCTGGGTGAGCGCGGTCTCCATGGCGGCCCGGTCGTGGCCGTCGACGGGACCGACGTACTTCAGGCCGAGGTCCTCGAAGAGGCCCTGGGGGGCGAGCGCGTCCTTGAGGCCCTTCTTCATGGCGTGCAACGCGTCGTACGCCGCGGGGCCGACGCCCGGCACGGCGTTGAGCCGCTTCTTGACCACGTCGAGGACGTGCTCGTAGCGGGGGTCGGTGCGCAGGCTCGACAGTGCGGTGGCGAGACCGCCGACGGTCGGGGTGTAGGAGCGGCCGTTGTCGTTGACCACGATCACCAGGCGGCTGTCGGGGGCGACCGCGATGTTGTTGAGCGCCTCCCAGGCCATGCCGCCGGTGAGGGCCCCGTCGCCGATGACCGCCACGACGTGCCGGTCCTCCCCGCGGATGCGGTAGGCCTTGGCCAGGCCGTCGGCGTAGGACAGGGCGGTCGAAGCGTGGGAGTTCTCCACGATGTCGTGCGGGGACTCGGCCTGGCTCGGGTAGCCCGAGAGCCCGCCCTCCTGCCGCAGGCCGTCGAACTGGCCGGCGCGCCCGGTGAGCATCTTGTGGACGTAGGACTGGTGGCCGGTGTCGAGGACGACCCGGTCGCGCGGGGAGTCGAAGACCCGGTGGATCGCGATGGTCAGCTCCACGACGCCGAGGTTGGGGCCGAGGTGGCCGCCGACCCGCGAGGTGGAGCGGACCAGCAGGTCGCGGATCTCGCTCGCCAGGAGGTCGAGCTCCGCGTCGGTGAGGCTCCGGAGGTCACGGGGTCCCGAGACCGACTCCAGCACTCCCATTCGGGGGGTCCTCCTCCTGCGTCGTTGCCCCCGGGACGGTGCGGGTCACGCAGCCCGGGGCGGAGCCTCCGAGTCTAGACGGGGTGGCTCACAGATCCACGACCCCGACGGAGGGCTCGTGCAGGCTGCCGATCCACACGCGCCCCTCGTGCTCGCGCACCCCGGTGGCCATGTGGAAGTCGGGCGTGTCGAGGTCCAGGTCGTGCACGAGCGTGCCGGCGGCGTCGTAGGCCTGGACCCGGCAGGTGCGCTTCGGGGCGGGCTGGAACCGCTCCGGGATCTTGGTCACACCCTTGCGCACGAACAGGGGCGCGCGGCCCAGTCGCTCGACGACCGGGTCGGTCGGGCTGGCGATGCTGACCCAGATGAGGCCATCGCTGCCGCGGGCGATGTTGTCGGGGTAGCCGGGCAGGCCGTCCACGAGGAGGTCGCGGGTGCCGGCGCGGTCGCCGGTGAGCCAGTGCCGCACCAGCGTGCGCCCCCGGGTCTCGGCGACGACGACGAAGGACTCGTCGGGGGCCAGGGCCACGCCGTTGGCGAAGCGCAGGCCGTCGAGCACGGTCTCGACCGACCCGTCGGGGCGCAGCGCGAGCAGCCGGCCGCTGGCGGTGTCCTGGACGAAGTCGTCCTTCCACCGGTCGATGCCGAAGTGCCGCGAGGAGTCGGAGAACCACACCGTGCCGTCGCTGGCGATCGCGGCGTTGTTGCAGAAGACCATGGGGACGCCGTCGACCGCCGCCAGGACCTGCTCGACCGCCCCGGTGTCGGGGTCCATCCGCAGCACGCCGCGGTGGGAGTCGCAGACCAGCAGCCGGCCGTCGGGGTCGACCTCGATGCCGAGCGGGCGGCCGCCGGTGCTGCCGACCCGCTCGACCCGGGAGCCGTCGTGGGAGACCCGCAGCACCGCGCCGTCCACGGTGCCGGTGTAGACCGCCCCCTCGTGCCGACCGGAGGTGGCGACGACGACGTCCTCGGCACCGTCGTAGCCGACGGGGTGGACCTGGAGCGTGCGGGAGCGGGTCATGCGGACAGCCTCCTGTAGATCGGGCCCTCGAGGAACCCCGGCAGCACGGTGCGCGCCGAGCCGGTCAGGTCGAGGTCGAGCACCCGGTCGGGGTCGACGAAGACGATCTGGCGTCCCTCGGTGCAGGTGATGTCGGGGTCGTCGAGGTCGACACCCGCGGCGTAGAAGGTCATCTGGTCCCACGTGCCGTAGCCCTCGTGGAAGACCTGCAGCTGCTCGACGAGCTCGAGGTGTTCGGGGGCCAGCACGACGCCGGTCTCCTCCTCCAGCTCGCGGACCGCTCCGGTCAGCGGGTCCTCGCCGGGTTCGAGGTGCCCCCCGCACAAGCCCCACTTCTCGGGGTCGATCACCGGGTGCTCGTCGCGCTCCTGCATGAGCAGGCGGCCACGGCGGTCGACCAGGACGACGCAGGCGAAGTCGTGCACGTCCCGGAACCTACCCGTGCCCTCCGACCCGCCATCACAGCCGCGCGCGGTAGCGCCGCCCGCGCAGCGCCTCCTCCACGAGGCCGACCTCCCGTCGTACGCCGACGAGCCGGGCCTCCTCGGCCAGGAAGGTCTGCACGGCCGCCTCCACCACGTCGCCGTCGGCGACCTGCGGCAGGTCGGCGCGGGCCTCGCTCAGCCCGCGCCGGACCGCGGCGTGGCAGCCCTCCACGTGCAGCACCGCGAACCGTGCGAGCACGACCGGGTGGCGCCGCAGCGCGGGGTAGGAGCGGAACTCCGGGGGGCAGAGGTCGAGCAGCCAGGCGCAGGCCGTGGCCTCCCAGTCGGGCGCGTCGGGCGGGCGCACGGCCCGCGGCCAGCCGGGCGGGGCGACGAGTCGGTCCATGCGATCCAGGGTACGCCACGATCGAACACCTGTTCGACCCGGACAGGACCGCCTCACCCTGCCAGGAACGAGAACCGCACCTCGCGCTCGGGGTTGTCGACGTTGAGGTCGACCAGGCACAGGCTCTGCCAGGTCCCGAGGGCGAGCTCGCCGTCGAGCACCGGGAGCGTGGCGTACGGCGGCACGAGCGCCGGCATCACGTGGGACCGGCCGTGACCGGGGGTGCCGTGCCGGTGCCGCCAGCGGTCGTCCGCGGGGAGCAGGTCGGCGAGCGCGGCGAGCAGGTCGTCGTCGGAGCCGGCGCCGGTCTCCAGCACCGCGAGGCCCGCGGTCGCGTGCGGCACGAAGACGTGCAGCAGCCCGTCACCGCGGCCGGCGACCCAGGCGCGAGCGCGGTCAGTCAGGTCCAGGACGGTGTCGCGGCCGCCGGTGCGGACGCTGAACGTCTCGCTGTCCACGGCGCTCAGCCCTCCAGCCACGCCGTGAAGGCGCGCGAGTCGTAGGGGCGGCCGAGGAAGGACTCGACCAGGTCGGCGGCGTCCCGGCTGCCCCCGGCGGCGAGCACGGTGTCGCGGTAGCGGGTGGCCACGTCGCGCGCGAAGAGGTCGCCCTCGTCGAAGGCGGAGAAGAGGTCCTTCGCGATGACCAGGCTCCACATGTAGGTGTAGTAGCCCGAGCCGTAGCCCTCCAGGTGACCGAAGCCGCAGTGGAAGTGGGTGCCGGGCAGCTGCGCCCAGACCGCGTAGCGGTCCGAGAGCTCCTGCGAGCGCCGGGTCAGGTCGACCGGGAGCTCGGCGTGGAAGCGGTAGGAGACGGCCGCGTAGTACATCTGCGTGCGCGCGTAGTAGCCCTTGCCGAGCTCGTCGGCGGCGCGCATCCGCTCCACCAGCGCCGCCGGGATCGGCTCCCCCGCCTCGTCGACGGCGAAGCTGCTGAGCACCCCGTGGTCCCAGGCCCACTCCTCCAGCATCTGGCTCGGCGCCTCGACGAAGTCCCACTCGGTGGCCACGCCGGAGAACCGGACCCACGGGTGGCGCCCGGCCAGCACGTGGTGGAGCAGGTGGCCGAACTCGTGGAACAGCGTCACGACCTCGGAGTGGTCCATCCGGGTGCGGCCGAAGTTGCAGACCAGCACGCCCTCGGGCAGCTGGCGACCACCCACCCCGCGGACCAGGTCGAACTGGGCGGCGTGGTTGTACTTGCCCGCCCGCGGGTGCAGGTCGAGGTGGATCCGGCCGAGCAGGTCGCCGGACTCGACCAGCCTGACGTCGTACGTCGCCACCTCGGTGTGCCAGCTGGGCGCGTCCGGGACCGGGACGTACTCCAGGCCGAACAGCCGTCCGGTGACCTCCAGCAGCCCGGCCCGGACGCGGTCGGAGGCGAAGTACCGCCGCACCGCCTGGCCGTCGACGTCGAACCGCTCACGGCGCACGACCTCGCCGTAGTAGCGGGCGTCCGCGACGTCCAGCCGGCCCAGGCCGGGGTGGTCCTGGCGGGCCCTCTCCAGCAGCAGGGCGGCATCGCGCTCCGCGCTGGCGGTCGCGTCCTCGGCGATCTTGTCGATGAAGGCGGCCACCGCGTCGCCGGTGCCGATCATCTTGACCTCGGCGTCGAAGTCGGGCCAGGAGGCGTAGCCGAGCAGCCGAGCCTGCTCGTCGCGCACCCGCAGCAGGTCGTGCAGGACGGGGTCGTTGGCCGGCCACCCGATGTTGAGGAAGGTGTGCATGACCGCGTGCCGGGCCTTGGGATCCGCGGAGAACATCAGGAACGGGTTGGTGTCGGGGTATCCCGTGGTGATCGTGACCTTGCCGTCCTCGTCGGCGGGGTGGGCCTCCACGTAGTCGTCGGGCAGGCCGGCCAGGGCGCTCGCCGGCACGCGGGTCTCCCCCGCGCCGTCGCGGATGTTGCGGGAGAAGGCCTGTCCGAGGTCGGTCTCGCGGGCCGACAGCTCGCGCAGCCGCTCGCGGGTGCGCTCGTCGCGGTCGACGCCGGAGCGGCGGAAGGAGCGCAGGGCGTCGGCCAGCACCCGGTCGGCACCGTCGGGCAGTCCGTCAGTCGGGGCGGCCGACAGCACGGCATACACCACCGGGTCGAGCATGAGGGTGGTGCGCAGCTCGTGCAGCTGCTGCTCGTAGCCCTCGGCCCGCTCGCGCAGCTCGCCGTCGGGGTGGACCTGGGAGAGCAGGCCGGCCACGGCGAAGGCGTTGGCGAGCGCGACGTGCACGTCGTTCCAGATCAGCAACGTCTCCGGGTCGCCCGCCGGGGTCTCGCGGAGCACCGCGACCAGGCCCCGGGCCTCCTCGAGACCACCGAGGACGCGGGTGTCGAGGAATCCGTTCCAGGCCTCGAGGTCGTCGGTCGCGGGCAGGGTCAGCGGCTCGAGGTGGGACACGCGCGTCACGGTACCCAGCCCGCTCCCGCCGAGCCGGCCCGGAGTTCCGTACACGTCGTACGGAATGACGGGCCGGCTCGGCGGGCTGCGGTCAGACCTGGGTGACGCCGGGGTCCTGCGGAGGCTCGATCCCACCGGCGCAGGAGGCCATCGGCTCGGGCGCGGTCTCGCCGTTGCCGAGCTGGGCGATGAAGAGCGGCAGTCGGGGGTCGTCGGCGCCGGTGAGCGCGAGCCGGTGGCCCCAGACGGTGACGACGACCGGGGCGTCCAGGCCGACCCAGGGCGTCATGATCCCGTTCTGCGGGAGCAGGTCGGCGAGCAGCGCCACGTCGCCGTCGTCGAGGCCGGGGTCGTGGGCGATGACGACGGTCCCGTGCTCGAGGTCGTGGCCCAGGTTCTCCGCCGGCACCTGCTCGTCGTAGACCCCGCAGTCGAGCCAGCGGTCCGCGTGCGGGCCACCGACCGGCGGCTCTGTCGGGTAGTCGACGTCCTCGTCGGTGTGGGTCGTGGGCAGGTCCTCGAAGACCTCGACCGCGTCGAGGGTCAGGTCCACGGGCTCGGGGCGCGCTCGCTCCACCGCCTGCGGCAGCAGCAGCGCGGTGCCCATCACCAGCAGGACGCCCAGGAGGGCCACCAGCAGGACCCGACGATTCACGCGCCGCTCGCCGGGCCCTGGTCGCCGCGGGCCAGGATCTCCTCGACCCGTTCGACCTTGGCGGTGAGCTGCCCGTCCCAGCCGGGCCGGATGTCGGCCTTGAGCACCAGCCCGACCCGGGGCGAGACCTCGGCGACGACGTCGACGGCCCGCTTCACCACAGCCATGACCTCGTCCCACTCACCCTCGATGTTGGTGAACATCGCGTTGGTCTCGTGCGGAAGCCCCGACTCGCGGACCACCCGGACCGCGGCAGCGACCGCCTCCGAGACACCCCCGGTCTCGTCGCCGGTGGTCGGGGAGATGCTGAAGGCCGCGATCATGGCGCCACGCTATCGAGGGCCTCCACGTCGTCGTCGGCGACGCCCCCCGTTCGGGGGACCCCCGAACAGCAACGTGGAGGACCTAGTCCACCTCATGAACCAAGCCCTCCACGCAAGCACGCTGTCACGCCCCAGCGGGGCGTCTGGTCAGCCCTTCAGCAGCGACCGCAGCACGAACGGCATGATGCCGCCGTTGCGGTAGTAGCTCGCCTCGCCCGGGGTGTCGATCCGCACGACCGCGTCGAACTCGACGCCGTCGGCCTTGACCTTGACCGTGCGCGGCGTCGTGCCGTCGTTGAGCTCGGTGATGCCGGTGATCGAGAAGGTCTCCTCACCGGTCAGGCCCAGGCTCTCGGCGCTCTCGCCCTCGGGGAACTGCAGCGGGATGACGCCCATGCCGATGAGGTTCGAGCGGTGGATGCGCTCGAAGGACTCGGCGATGACGGCCTTGACGCCCAGCAGCGCGGTGCCCTTGGCGGCCCAGTCGCGCGAGGAGCCGGAGCCGTACTCCTTGCCCGCGAGCACGACCAGCGGGATGCCCGCGGCGATGTAGTTCTCCGAGGCCTCGTAGACGGTCGTGACGTCGCCGCCGGCGGTGAAGTCGCGGGTCACGCCGCCCTCGGTGCCGGGGGCCAGCTGGTTGCGCAGCCGGATGTTGGCGAAGGTGCCGCGGATCATGACTTCGTGGTTGCCGCGGCGCGAGCCGTAGGAGTTGAAGTCCCGCTGCTCGACACCGTGCTCGGCGAGGTAGCGACCGGCCGGGCTGTCCTTCTTGATCGCACCCGCAGGGCTGATGTGGTCGGTGGTGACCGAGTCGCCGAGCTTGAGGAGCACGCGGGCGCCCTCGATGTCGGTGACCGGCTCCGGCTCCTCCGGCATGCCGTCGAAGTAGGGCGCCTTGCGGACGTAGGTGGAGTCCTCGTCCCAGGTGAAGGTGTTGCCCTCCGGGGTGGGCAGCGAGCGCCAGCGCTCGTCGCCCTTGAAGACGTCGGCGTAGGAGTCGGCGAACATCTGGGAGTTGATCGCACCCGCGATCGTCTCCTCGACCTCCCGCGGCGAGGGCCAGATGTCCTTGAGGAACACCTCGTTGCCGTCGGTGTCCACGCCCAGCGGGTCGTTGAACAGGTCGACGTCCATCGAGCCGGCCAGCGCGTAGGCGACGACCAGCGGCGGGGAGGCGAGGTAGTTCATCTTGATGTCGGGGCTGATCCGGCCCTCGAAGTTGCGGTTGCCCGAGAGCACCGAGACGACGGCGAGGTCGTGCTCGTTGACGGCCGCGGAGACCTCGGGGATGAGCGGACCGGAGTTGCCGATGCAGGTCACGCAGCCGTAGCCGACGAGGTTGAAGCCCAGCTTGTCGAGGTACGGCGTCAGGCCGGCCTTCTCGTAGTAGTCGGAGACCACCTGCGAACCCGGTGCGAGCGTGGTCTTGACCCACGGCTTGCGCTGGAGGCCCTTCTCGACCGCCTTCTTGGCCAGCAGGGCGGCGCCGATCATCACCGAGGGGTTGGAGGTGTTGGTGCAGGAGGTGATCGAGGCGATCGTCACCGCGCCGTGGTCGAGGGTGAACCTCGTGCCGTCCTCGAGGGTGACCTCGACCGGCTTGCTCGGGCGGCCGCCGTCGGTCGGGGCGCAGGAGGCCCAGTCCTTCGGGGGCGCCTGGCCGGCGTCGGAGGAGGAGACCGGGTCGGAGGCCGGGAAGGTCTCGTCGACGGCCTCGTCGTAGCCGGTGGGCTCGCCGCCGTCACCGTCGACGTAGTCGACCAGCGCGGCGCGGAAGCCGGCCTTGGCCTCGGTGACCTCGACCCGGTCCTGCGGACGCTTCGGGCCGGCGATCGAGGGGACGACCGTGGACAGGTCGAGCTCGAGCTTCTCGGAGTAGCGCGGCTCGGCGGAGGGGTCCAGCCACAGCCCCTGCTCCTTGGCGTAGGTCTCGACGAGCGCGATCTGCTCCTCGGACCGGCCGGTGAGGCGGAGGTAGTTGGTGGTCTCCTCGTCGATCGGGAAGACCGCGATGGTCGAGCCGAACTCGGGGCTCATGTTGCCGATCGTGGCGCGGTTGGCCAGCGGCAGCGCGGAGACACCGGGGCCGTAGAACTCCACGAACTTCCCGACCACACCGTGCTTGCGGACCATCTCGGTGATGGTGAGCACCAGGTCGGTGGCTGTCGAGCCCTCGGGCAGCTCGCCGGAGAGCTTGAAGCCGACCACGCGGGGGATGAGCATGGAGACCGGCTGGCCGAGCATCGCGGCCTCGGCCTCGATGCCGCCGACGCCCCAGCCGACGACGCCGATGCCGTTGACCATGGTGGTGTGGCTGTCGGTGCCGACGCAGGTGTCGGGGTAGGCCAGGAGCTCGCCGTCGACCTCGCGCGTGAAGACGGTGCGGGCCAGGTGCTCGATGTTGACCTGGTGCACGATGCCGGTGCCCGGCGGGACGACCTTGAAGTCGTCGAAGGCGCCCTGGCCCCACCGCAGGAACTGGTAGCGCTCGCGGTTGCGCTCGTACTCGATCTCGACGTTGCGCTCGAAGGCCTCCGGGGTGCCGAAGACGTCGGCCATCACCGAGTGGTCGATGACCATCTCAGCCGGGGCGAGCGGGTTGATCCGGGTGGCGTCGCCGCCGAGCTCGGCCATCGCCTCGCGCATGGTGGCGAGGTCGACGACGCAGGGCACGCCGGTGAAGTCCTGCATGATCACGCGCGCCGGCGTGAACTGGATCTCCTTGTCGGGCTGGGCGGTCTCGTCCCAGCCGGCGAGGGCCTTGATGTCCTCGGCGGTGATGTTGGCGCCGTCCTCGGTGCGCAGGAGGTTCTCCAGGAGGACCTTGAGGCTGAAGGGCAGGCTGTCGACGTCGAGCCCGTCGCCCTTCACCGCATCGAGGCGGAAGATCTCGTACGACGTCCCGTCGACGTCCAGGGTGCTCTTGGCACCGAAGCTGTCCTTGCTCGCCACTGCGTTCTCCTCTGTCGCGTCTGTGTGTCGCGTCCGTGCCGGGTGACCCCGGCCATCCTGCCACCCTCCGGCCCCAGCCGGACGGGTCATATCTCTTGACGTCAAGATACATGACATCGAGTGACCGCGCAGCACCCCTCCGACCCGTGTCGGCGGCCACGCACCACGCCTCGCTGCGTAGAGTCGCGCGCCGTGCGCCCCTACGCCCTGCTGGTCCTCGCGGGCTTCCGGCAGCAGTCGGCGTACCGCCTGGCCGCCCTCGCCGGACTGGTCGCCAACACCACCTTCGGCTTTCTCAAGGTGGCGATCCTGCTGGCCACCGTCGAGGCGGCCGGCGGCGAGCTGAACGGGTACGACGCCGGCAGCATGGCCGCCTACATCTGGATCTCCCAGGGCCTGCTCGGGTCGGTCAACCTGTTCGGCCGCACCGAGGTCGCCGAGCGGATCCGCACCGGCGACGTCGTCGTCGACTTCCTGCGCCCCCTCGACGTCCAGGGCGCGGCCGTCGCGACCGAGGTCGGGCGCAACCTGTTCGCCCTGCTCCCCCGCGGCATCCCCTCGGTCCTCGTCGGCGCGCTCGTGGTCGGGATGACGATGCCGACCAGCCCGCTCCCCTACGCCCTCGGGCTGGTGAGCGTCCTGCTCGGCATCACTGTCTCGGTGACGACGGTCTACCTCGTGGCCGCGACCGGCTTCTGGCTGGTCGAGACCCGCGGGGTGCAGATCCTCTACATGGTCGTCTCCGGCTTCCTGGCCGGGCTCTTCGTGCCGATCAGCCTCTTCCCCGCCCCGCTGCTCGCGCTGGCCAGCGCCACCCCGTTCCCCTCGATGCTGCAGTACCCCGTCGACGTCCTGTCGGGGCGCGTCGAGGGCGTGGCCGCGCTCGGCCTGGTCGCCGCCCAGGTCGCCTGGTTGGTCGCCACCGCTGCCCTCGGGCACGTCCTGACCCGCCGCGGGCGGCACAAGCTGGAGGTGCAGGGCGGGTGACCACCTCCTCCGGGCCCCGGGCGCAGCCGGCCCTGCACGGCAGCCGCTGGACGCCGTACCGCGCCGTCCTCGGCTCGCGGGTGCGCTCCCAGGCCAGCCACCGCGCCAGCTTCGGGCTCGACCTGGGCAGCTCGCTCCTCGTCGGCATCGTCGAGCTCGCCGAGGTGGCGGTGCTCTTCACCAGCGTCAGCGCGATCGGCGGCTTCGACCTCGCCGCGATCCTGCTCGTCTTCGGCCTGGCCGACCTCTGCTTCTCCGTGGCCGACATGGTCTTCGGGCACTGCGACAACCTCCCGGAGTACGTCCGCACCGGCCGCCTGGACGTCTTCTACCTCCGTCCCCAGCCGCTGCTCCTGCAGCTGGTCACCTCCGACGTGAGCCTGCGCCGGCTGGCCCGCGCGGCCGTCGGTCTGGTCGCGCTGGTCGTGGGCCTGACGGTCAACGAGATCGCGTGGGGGCCGGGCGCCGTGGCGCTGTTGCTGCTCGCGGTCCTCAGCGGGACCGCGACCTTCTCGGCCATGTTCGTCATGGCCGGTGGCCTGCAGTTCTTCCTCGTCAACGGCTCGGAGATGACCAACGCCTTCGTGTACGGCGGTCGGTACGCCGCCACCCAGCCCGGCTCGGTCTGGGGCCGCCCGCTGGTGGTCGTCTTCGGCTTCTTCTTCCCCATGGCCTTCACCGCCTACCTGCCCGTCGTCACGCTGCTCGACCTGCCCGCCTTCGCCGGTCTCCCCGGCTGGGTCGGCTGGGCCGCGCCGGTGGCGGCGGTCTGGGCGTGGCTGGCGGCGCTGCTGGCGTGGCGCACCGGGGTCCGGCACTACCAGGGAGCAGGGGGCTGATGAGCGAGCCGATCATCGAGACGCGGCGCCTGACCCGGACCTTCCGGGTCCGCGACGGGCTGACCCGGCGCACCGTCGTGGCCGTCGAGGACCTCTCGCTCCGGGTCGACCCCGGCGAGGCCGTGGGCTACATCGGCGCCAACGGCGCCGGGAAGTCGACGACGATCAAGATGCTCACCGGCATCCTCGTGCCCACCTCGGGCGAGGCCCGCACCTGCGGGCTGCGGCCGGTGGCCGACCGGCGCCGGCTCGCGCGGCAGGTCGGCGTCGTCTTCGGCCAGCGCTCCCAGCTGTGGTGGGACCTGCCGGTCGGCGACTCCTTCGGCCTGCTGGCCGCGATCCACCGCCTCTCCCCCGCCGACGCCGCCTCCCGCCGCGACGAGCTGGTGGCGCAGCTGGAGCTCAAGGAGTTCTGGACGACACCGGTGCGCCAGCTGTCGCTGGGCCAGCGGATGCGCGCGGAGGTCGCCGCCGCCCTGCTGCACCGGCCGCGCCTGGTGATCCTGGACGAGCCGACGATCGGCCTGGACGTGCTGAGCAAGCAGCGGCTGCGGGAGTTCCTCGTCGCCGAGCGCCGCGAGCACGGCACCACGCTGCTGCTCACGACCCACGACATGGGCGACGTCGAACGGCTCTGCGACCGGGTCGTGCTCGTCGACCGCGGCCGCACGGCGTACGACGGCGACCTCGCCGGGTTGTCCCGCACCGTCGGCGCGCAGCGGGTGATGACGGTCGACCTGGCCGAGCCGGTCCCCGCGACGGCGCTCGCGCTCCCCGACGGCGCGTCGCACGTGGGCGAGGAGGGCCACGGCCTGCGCCACCGGATCGGCTTCGACTCCGAGCAGGCCACCGCGGCCGCCGTCCTGGCGGCCGTCAGCACCGCCGCCGAGGTCCTCGACCTCTCCATCGAGGAGCCGGACGTCGAGGACGTCGTGCGGAGGGTCTACGCGAGTCGACGCTGATCCCCGGCGAGCACCCGCCCCGGCGGCGTACCAAGGGCGCTCGCGGACCGGTCCAGCAGGCCTCGTCAGCGCCCTGCGGCTCCACTAGATTCCGGCCATGTCCCTCCGGGTCGGCGTCGCCGCCATCTCCTGCGCACTGCTGCTCGCCTCGTGCTCCTCCGACCCGGTCGCCGAGCCCACCCCGCCCGTCGAGGGGGCCACCCCAGGGACCGGCGCCCCCTTCGCCGAGGACGTGCCCCGTCTCGGGCCCTCCACGGCCCTCGACGAGGCAGTCCGTGCGGCCGGCTTCGACGCAGGCACGGCGTTCGTGGCCGCCGAGACGCGCTCCAGCCTCGACGTCGTCGACTCCCGCTCCTTCGTCCTCACCCACGACCTGCCCAACGGGGCCGTCGCCGAGCTGACCTACCGGCTCACCCCCGGGAGCGGCGACACCGCTCCCGAGGACGGCGTCACCCTCACCGGCGCGGAGGAGGGCGACCGCTACGTCATGTCGCTGTCCTACTCCATCGATGCCGACACGCTCCCCGCGGACATCCGCGAGCGGGTCCTGGGTGGCACCGACCCCGGCTCCGCCCGAGGTGCGGCGGGGGGCACGACCGTGGCCGGCGCGGTCCCGCGACCGGCCGCGCTCCGCGCCCAGGAGGCGCGCTCGACATTCGACGTCGTCGTCGACGCGGTCGTCAACCAGGCGGCCGAGACCTTCCAGGACAGCGTGGTCGACAGGACCGGGTCCAAGCCCGCCTCGGTCTCGTGGGAGGCGTGGAAGGCCGGCAACAAGGTCTGGGACGCCGTCAACGCCAACGACCTGGTCGCCCAGGCCCTGGCGAAGGTGGACGCCCTCGCCGCGTGCGCCGAGAACCCCTCCAACCCTCTGACGATCAAGCAGTACGCCGAGGACCCGAGCGCCAAGGCGAAGGTGACCGAGCAGCTCGCGGACCTCAAGGGCGAGATCCAGGCCAACGCGGCGGCCCTGTTCCTCCAGCTGCTCGCCGACACGGGCTCCTCGCTGGCCGGCTCGGTGAAGTGGCTCGGGTTCGTCGTGGCCCCGGCCACCGCCTACGTCAAGCAGACGCTCACCTCGCTGATCGCCGAGCGGGTGCGCGAGGCGGAGGTGTTGGTGCCGAAGTGCACGAAGCGGAGCTACACCATCAGCGGCACCATCCCCTCCCAGCCCGGTGGCATCGAGGTCGAGGGCACCGCCTGCTCGCTGGAGAAGCGCTACACCGCGACCACCACGGGTGACCTCGTCGGGACCTTCTCCTTCCGCCCCAACCGCGAGACCGGCGGCACCTTTGCCTACACCGGCGTCGTGAGCAACGCCGGGCTGCGCCTCAACGGCAGCGGCGCCTACAGCATCCGCCTCTCCGGCGACGCCACGACCGGGACGATGACCTTCGACTTCGCCGGCAGCCTCAACATCCCCGGCTTCGGCACGACGACCGGCACGGCGGTCTCGAGCCTGGACCTGGTGGCGATCGAGCCCTGCTGAGGCGTCAGTGCGCGGCGGCGCGCTCGAAGACCGCCACGCACTCGACGTGGTGGGTCATCGGGAGGAGGCAGACGGCCCTGAGCGCGATCGCGATCCTTCGCGACCGACTGCAGCCATCGACGCAAAGTGGCGTCTGACCTGCGACGATGTCGACTTCGGCGCCTGAAGGCCTCGGTACGCCGTTGCGGGCGTTTGCGAATCAAACCGAGCCCAATCCGAGCCCTCGTGCCGGCAGGCGCCAACTGGCGCAAGCGACAGCAAGGTCAGACCTCGCCGCGAGCGCGGGCCGCGAGGTACTGATCCATCACCGCTGCCGGGATCCGGCCGCGGTCGGAGACCACGATGTCCGCCCGGGCCGCCCAGCGCCTCACATCGGTCGGCCTCGGCGGTGCGGGCGCGAGCGGCGGCGCCGCTTCGAGGCCTCGTACGGCGAGGTCACCCACCAACTCCTCAGCCAGCCCCACCCGAGCGGCCGCGAGGAACCGGTAGGTCCATTCCTGGGCGAGCTTGCGGGTCTCGCAGAACACGATGGGAACGGCCGGAAACCGGACCTGGCACTCGGCGATCCCGTCGGCCACGACGCTCGGCCGGACGTGATCCAGCTTGAACACCTGCGAGTAGCGCTCTTCCACGACGACCGCGGCCCGCGGGATCGCCGACAGCTCGGTGAGCTGGAACTTGAGCTTGCCGGTCGTCAGCGAGGTGACCAGATCAGCCAGTGACTTGCGCTCGACGGTTGCCTGCAAGACGCCGTCGACGAGGAGCCCGTAGTCGCCGGCGCTGAGCGGCTCACGCCGGGTCGTCGCCTGCCGGTCGGCGAAGGTAAGCGGATACCGCTCGCGGATGTCGATGGTGATCTCCAGGTCGGCGACGCCACTGGCACGGGCGCCAGGAAGGTTCACTGCCGGGCGTGCCTGCTTCGAAGTGCGTGCCGTCTGCCAGAAGATCATCTGTCGACCGCGGGCGTTGGTGACAACAATCTGGGAGCGGTTCTCCCGGCCCCGGTCGAGCACAAGGTCGATCGCCGCACCCCGGCGTACGCACGAGCGAACCGGCACCCGCTCGACGATGTCGGCGTCTTCCGGCCATTCATCGACGCGGTGGCAGTAGACCTTGCCCGTGCGCGGCCAGGTGTCCTTGGCCTTGAGGATGATCCCGCCCCCGAGCGGGACCCGAAGGAGGTACGGCAGCGTCGACCCGGGCTCGGGGTTGCGAGCGATCACGAAGTCCTCGGGCATGGCTACAGCTCCCCCGCCGTCGTCAGGCGCGCGAGAGAGACCTCGGCGTCCGGGATCTCAAGCAGCAACGCGCGGTCCTTCTTGACAGCGGCGACCATGGCACGCAGCCGCTGGCGGTCCTTCTTCGTGACCTCCTCATTCCGGAAGTCACGCGCGGCGAGCAGCCCCGCGAGGATGACGAAGTCGCGCCGGTGGCGGCCGAGCCCGGGGTCTCCCGCGTTGTTGAGAGCGGCCGCCTTGCGCCCACCAGAGCACCGACGAGGTTGGGACGGCGTACGGAGCCTTCGCGGCCCGCGACCGTCACCGCCACCGTTTCGCTGCGTTGCAGCGCCTGGGTCCCGCCAGCAGTCGGGAGGGTCGGGCTGCCGGAGACACCCGGACGGAGGCTGGCCCGCTCCCCGATCCCGTCCGGCAGCAGGACGTCAATGGATCCGTCTCCCCGGACCCAGCGATGCTGGAGACCGTCCGCGGAGATGCCGGCCGAGGCGAACCCGAGGTCTGTCAGAGTCCTGGTGAAGGTGGCGAGCATCGTCGGGTCGGCGCGGACGTCGATGACGGTGTCGGCGTCGTTCGTCGGCCTCACCGGGAAGGCCCCTCGCTCGGCGCAATGCAGGTGGACGAGCTGACCGCCGATCAGCGTCCAGCCGTCCGCGAGCCGTTCGTAGAGGTCGAGAAGGCCCAGCCAGGAGGCGGTCTGCTCAGGCGGCATGGCCGGCAGCACGATCATTGCTGCGCCGCCTTCCACTCCAGGGCGAGATCGTGCAACAACTCCGCTGCGCGGGCCTCCTCGCGCGGGCCTCGGTGCTCCGCGAGGTCGGCCGCGAGCCTGAGCTCGGATTCGGGGTACGGGTCCTGCCCGTCTGGAATGACGTGGAGGATGACGTTCGCGTCGCGGTCGGCGTCGACCAGGAGATAGTCCTTCAGAATTCCGTCAACGACGGACTCACCCAGATACCCCTCGACGTCTGCCGATGCGATGCCGCTGACCCCGAGGTCGACCAGCAGGGCCCAGCGCTCGTCACCCTTGAGATCGGCAAGGTCAGCCTGCGCAGCACGAAATAGCCGTCGATGCGCACGGTTACGGAACACCGACCGAAGCGAAACCGCCATGCCACTGACCACCTCCTCATCCGCGGCAAGCTCGACAGCGGGCTCGAGGAGACGATCCAACTGTTGCCGGACGCGCGCCGAGCCTGCCGGCCCGCGGTAGCTCGCCGAGGCCGCGATAACCGCCCAAGCAGAGCGGGCGGAAAGTGGTGTCAAGGGACAGTAGGAACTGCCCAGTGGCGGACATAAGACCTGCCCGCTGACGGTCACGAGAACTGCCCGGTGGTGGCCATGGGATCTGCCCAAAGGGGGCGGCGGCCACCACCGACCAGGTCGGTCAGCTCAAGGGGCTCACCC